>Ga0207643_10000626_pt1 | contig 22266 bp, 23 predicted proteins | sample KBSMisM62_FD_184313 | JGI IMG/M metagenome (GOLD analysis project Ga0207643, IMG submission 184313) | Miscanthus rhizosphere microbial communities from Kellogg Biological Station, Michigan, USA - KBS Miscanthus M6-2 (SPAdes) (version 2) | ecosystem: Host-associated > Plants > Roots >...
CGCGACTGCGCCGCTTCGATGCGCGCGAACGACCCCTCCACCTGCACCCCCGCCCCATCGTTGGTGACGATCACGTTCGGAGCAACGACTGCGGCGGCGATAGCACTTGAAGCGAACAACCCGCCGATGAAAGGCACGAAGAGGAACCTCGCAAGCCACGCGCGACGAAGGCGGACTCTCATTTACCGGGACGAACTCTGCGGGAGGGAGACGGGGACAGGCACTGGAGGAACTGACCCGATGGCGGCGTTCGAGTTCGGCGCGCGGTGAAATAGTGCCCAACCGCTGCATCTCGTATTCGCTGCCGCAGGCCCGTGCAGCATGCGGAGAAGTCGGTCGGTCGGTCGGTGTCAGCGGCCCCGGCTGCGCGGCGGCGATGTCGCGACCGCCGTCACACGCTCGTCGCGCGGCCGATGACCGAATTCGCTTCGATAGCAGCGGCTGAAGTGCGATGCCGACGCAAAGCCGCAAGCGACGGCGACGTCGAGAACCGGTTTTGTCGTCTGAAGCAACATCGATCGCGCACGGTCGAGGCGCAACTTCAGATAGTAGTGGCTCGGACTCGCACGCAGGTACCGGGCAAACAGGCGCTCGAGTTGTCGCGGTGACAGGCCGACCTCGGCGGCAATCTCCTGCACGGGTCGTGGTTCGTCATGGCCGGACTCCATGATGCCGATCGCTGCGATGAGCCGCGCGTTGGCAACGCCGAGGCGACTCTGCACGGCCATCCGCTGCGGATCCTGCGTGCTCCTGATGCGCGGGTGGATGAACTGCTCGGACACGTCGCTCGCCAGCGCGCGACCCTCCCGTTCGGTAATCAGATGCAGCATCATGTCGAGCGCAGCAGTGCCGCCCGAACACGTGCGTCGATTGCCGTCGACGACGAAGATATCCGCCGTGGTGCGGATACGCGGAAACTGTTCGGCGAATGCGGCGAGGCTTTCCCAGTGCAGCGCGCACCGGCGGCCGTCGAGCAACCCTGCATTCGCAATCACGTAGGCACCCAGACTGATGCCGCCGATCGCCGTGCCGCGTCGTGCCAGCGCGCGCAGCCATTTGGCGACTGCCGCATCGCCCTTCCCCGCATCGCGGGTCCCGGCGCAGGCGAGCAACAGATCGAGCGCCGCCGTATCTTCGTCGGCGGCCGCATGCACGGCGATGTCGACGCCGTTGCTGGCCCTGACCGGCCCGCCGTCGCGCGAGTAGAGCCGCCACTCGTACAGCTGGTCGCCGCGCAATCGATTGGCGGAACGCAGCGGCTCGATCGCCGCGGCAAACGCCATCAGCGGGAACTCGGGCACCAGGTAGAAGCCGACGACGTAAGGTGCCTGGCTGCTGTCGCGCACCGCGCGTGCCGCGTGTGCGACGTCATGGGACGACGCTGGCGCGAGAGCCACATGCCGCCCTCCGCTAGTTGACCGCAATGCGCGATTGCGCTTCTGGCCGCTCACTCGGGGCGGATCGGCGTCGACGCGTCCACGGCGTAGTAATCGCCCGCGCTTGCGACGTGAATCTGCAGCGCCGTTGCAAGGCCGGTTGGCTCATCGAGCGTTCCCGCGGCGATCGACATCGTGTCGCGACCGTCGCCCTCCCAGAACAGCGTCGCGCCACACTCGCTGCAGAAGCCGCGGCGCGCCTGCGCGGACGATCGATACCACTTGAGTCCGCGCGTCTCGACGAGCCGCAGCGCGTCCCTCGCCGACGCCGTGTAGGCGCCGACGTGGCCGTGCGCCTTGCGGCACATCCTGCAGTGGCAGACGACGACGTCGCGCAGCGCACCTATCGCCTCGTAGCGCACGGCGCCGCACAGGCACCCGCCGGTCCTGACCGTCATCGGCTTCGCGTGCACGCGACCGCGCTTTGCGACGAAGCGGCGCGCTTCATCAGAACTTGACGTCGTCGATCGTCGTCAGCGTCACCAAGGTGCCGATGCGCGGCGCGTTGACGAGATGCCAGGCCGTGTACTGCTCGGCGTATGGGATGTCGGCGGAAATGCCGTCGAGCGGGACGATCACCTGCATTTCGCGCATCGCCGCCCCGCTGGCGGTGTACAGCACGGCACCGTGCGCGGCGACGCCGGCGATGACGACCGTCTTGATTCCTTTCTGCTTCAACAACGACTCGAGCTCGGTGCCCACGAACTTGTCGACACCCGACGACACGACCGGCTCGTCCTTCGTTGGCGTGAGTTCCTTCGCGATGTCCGCCGCCGCGCCTCCACCGCCGAGGCTGTACAGCACCGGAACGCCGGCTGCGCGCGCGGCGGCGAGCAACTTGGCGACTTTCGGAATCGACGCGATGCACCGCGGGCGCCGTTCGGCGTTGCACGTCTGCTTGTTGAAGTCGAGCAGCAGCAGTGGCGTTGTCTTGCGATCGAGCGTGACGGCTTTCAACGCCGGCGGTGGCGGCACCTGCACTGACGCCCACTCGTCGGCGATCGAAGCGGCGGTTGCAGTTCCGCCGACGAATGCCATCGCGGCGATCAGCGACGCGACGACGACGCGAGGCGTGAACCGAAGTGCGATGCTCATCGACAATCTCCAATGAATGGAATTTAGACGCACGGGCGATCAATATCACAGCACATTATATTCGGCGAAGACATCACGAAGCGCCACGCCGCGCAGCAGCGCTTCGCGCGTCCTGTCCTCGCCATCGACCTTCTTCAGCGCGCGCTCGAGTGCGACGGATTCGATCGTGCGCGGAACGACGATGACCCCATCAGCGTCACCAACGACCAGATCGCCCGGCGCGACCTCGACGCCCGCGCACATGATCGGGACGTCGATCTCCGCGACCTTGCCGCGACCTTTGGAATCGAGCGGCGCGATGCCGCCGTGGTAGACGGGAAAGCCCGCCTTGCGAATCGCCTTGATGTCCCTGACGAACCCATCGGTCACGCACCCGGTGGCGCCGCGCACGCGCGACGCCGTCGTCAACAACTCGCCCCACGGCGCGATGCGCTGCGAGCCCCCGCAGCCGAGCACGACGACGTCGCGAGGGCCTAGGGAGTCGATCAGCTTGATCTCCAGCTCGTAGGGATTGTCGCCGGGCAGCGCCTGGCAGACCTCGCGATAGATGCCCGTTCGCGCAAAGCCGACGAGCACGAGTTCGTCGTCGAGCGGACGGATCGACGGCGGAAATGCCTGGCGCCGATACCCGAGCTCGTCGAGGACATCCGACAGCACCGCCGTGTACAGCGTACGGGCGATCGCATCGACGAATTCTGCAGGCGACTGTTGATTGCGGTCCATCGACGGCTCCTCGACGTAGGGTCGAACGGTTGCAACGCAATTGCGCAAGGCGATCGCGCGACTGCCCCGGCTGATGAAACGCGACCCGCCGGTAGCGCCGGGCGCCACCATCATAGACAACCAGTCCGGCACCGCGGGCGCTCGAGCAAACCGCGTTCTCGCACAAGCTGTTTCGATCGCCCGCTCTGTGGCCATCCATTGACCATCCACATGGATGGTGGTAGGATGGTTAATGGATGGCAAACGCTCGCGTGCCAAGGCCGCTGCGATGGACCCGCGGCCACGCTATCCCGACACCGAGAAGATCACGATCAATCTCGGCGCGATCGACCTGGGACAGATCGACCTGCTGGTCCAGGAAGGCTTCTACTCGAACCGTACCGACCTCATCCGCACCGCGATTCGCAACCAGCTCGCCACGCACGGCGAGGCGCTGCGCCAGACGGTGGCGCGACGCACCCTGGTGCTTGGACTGCAGCACTTCTCCAAGCGCGACCTCGAAGCGGTCAGGAAGGCAGGTACGAGGCTTCGCATCCAGGTGCTCGGCCTCGTGCGCATCGACGACGACGTGACGCCGGCACTCGCCGCGCAGACGATCGAATCGATCGCCGTGCTGGGTGCGCTGCATGCAAGCGCCGCCGTCAAGGCTGCGCTGACAGGACGCATCAACTGAAAAGGCAACGACAATGCGCAACATGAACCGCACGATGCAGGAAGCGATGCAACTGATGCAGACCGGCGACCTGCAGGCCGCCACACGCGCGATCACGCGCGGACTCGCCCGGGAAACGCCGGTCCCGGCGAACGACGGACGCGACGACTGCATCGTCGCGGCGTACGAGGTCGTCGACGACCCCGCGGACGCCGTCGCGATCGATGCACGGGATCCGGACGGCGGCGCCAAGGCCGCACGCGAAGCCGGTTTCACTGCCCATCGCTTCAGCTGCGAAGCAGGCACGCTCGCCTACAAGCTCTTCGTCCCCACCGGGTTGGATGCAGATGCGGTGCCGCCGCTGGTGGTCATGCTGCACGGGTGCACGCAGTCACCCGACGACTTCGCGCGCGGCACGCGGATGAATGCACTGGCCCAGCAAGCCGGGTACGTCGTTGCCTATCCCGCGCAATCCGCTAAGAACAACCCGGGCAAGTGCTGGAACTGGTTTCGAAGCGGCGATCAGCAGCGCGGTCGCGGCGAAGCGGCATTGCTCGCGGCACTGACATCGCATCTCGTCGCAACGCATCGTCTCGACGGGCACCGCGTGTACGTTGCGGGACTGTCGGCCGGTGGCGCGATGGCCGCGGTTCTGGGGCACGCGTATCCCGACATCTTCGCGGCGATCGGCGTGCACTCGGGCCTGCCCCATCAAGCGGCGCACGACCTTCCGTCCGCGCTCGCGGCAATGCGGCAGGGAACTGTCGCGCGCGACACGCCGGCCACGCCGGCGGTCGTACCGGTGATCGTCTTCCACGGCGATCGCGACACGACGGTCGATCCGTGCAACGGCGCCGCCGTTCTCGCCCAGAGCATCGGTGCCAAACCCGGTGACGGCGGAGCAACGCCCGCCCCGCTCGCCACCATCGTCCGTGGATCGACGCTGAGCGGTCGCGCATTCACGCAGACGATCTACACCGGTGCCGACGGCACCGTCGTCGCTGAGCAGTGGGTCGTTCACGACGCAGGCCACGCGTGGTTTGGCGGCGATGCCGCCGGGTCCTACACCGATCCCGCCGGCCCGGACGCATCCGCGCAGATGTTGCGGTTCTTTTCCAGCCATCGGCGCGTCACGGCCGCCTAGCGCTACCGATCCGCCACGATGCCGTTCGGCCGGTTCGCGAAGTTCGTCGTCGTCGGAGGTGTCGGCTTCGTCATCGACGCCGGCGTACTGACACTCGCGTTGCGCGAGCTGACGTCGTCCGTCTACGCGGCGCGTGCGCTGTCGTTCGGTTCCGCCGTGCTGGCGACCTGGCTGCTCAATCGCCTGTTCGTATTCGACGGCGGTCGCCGCACGTCGCTCGTGGCCGAGTACGGCCGATATATCCTCACGCAGGTCGCAGGCGCGCTGTGCAATCTCGGCGTCTTCGTCGCACTGGTCGAGATGATCCCGCGCCTCGCGGCCACCCCTGTCGTTCCGCTCGCGATCGGCGCCGTACTGGGCGCGCTCGTCAACTACGCGGGCTCGGCACTATGGGTCTTCGGCGCAAAGCGGTCCGGCTCATGAGCGACGCAGGCTACACGGGATCCGAGAACCTCGAAGTAATGAGGGAGGCGGTCAACTACAACCGGATGCTGATCGAACTCGTCCAGGCGCACGCACGCCAGGGCGAGCGCGTACTCGATTTCGGCGCCGGCGTCGGCACGTTCGCGCTACCGATGCGACGCGATGGCTACGCGGTGGAGTGCGTCGAACTCGACGATGCGCAGCGCAGCGCGCTGGCAGCCCACGGATTGCCGGTTCATCGAGCCCTTGCCGACATCGGTGACCAAAGCGTCGACTACGTCTACACCCTCAACGTGCTCGAGCATATCGACGACGACATCGGCGTACTGCGCGACATCGGACGCACGTTGCGCGCGCACGGCACGCTCTTGGTTTATGTCCCGGCGTTTCCGGTGCTCTTCACCAGCATGGACCTGCGTGTCGGGCATCTGCGCCGCTACACGCGCCGCGATCTTCGCGACAAGGTCGCTGCCGCCGGGTTCGACGTGATCGCGGCGGAGTATGTCGATTCGCTGGGGTTCCTCGCCACGCTTGTCTACCGGTTCGCGGGTCCGGACACCGGCAGCATCGATCGCGGCGCGTTGCGCGCCTACGATCGCTACGTGTTTCCGGTAAGCCGAGGGCTCGATCGCGCCTTCAAGCGCATCATGGGCAAGAACGTGTTGCTCGTCGCGCGCAAGCGGAGTTGAAGTGGTCTAGCGGTCAGGACTTGCTGGTCGCGCGCGCCTGGATCATCGCCGAGCAGCCGCACGACATCGCATACGCGAACGCCGTCCAGTGCCAGTGCGCGGCGAACAGCGACACGAGCACCGCGGCGTCGAAAACCGTCCTGCTGGCGAATGGCGCGGCTGTCTCTGCCGGTGCCGGCGGCGTGGCCGGATCCGCCATCGCCCAGGCCGACGACGCGAGCTGCCACCATGCGAACGCGCCGATCGCGTACATGAGCCAGCCGACGTGCTCGACCATGGCGAAGTAGAGCGCCGCAGCGAACGCGCCGTTGCGCACGATCCAGTACATACGAAGATCCATTGCCTTCCTTCTCGAAGTGGCGCGCGCTTCCACAGGACGCCTGCCTGCCGCCCGCGCGGACCACGGTGTCGCTGCCTGCTCGAGGCATCGCGGGCGATGGCAAAAGCCGTAGCAAGGACCGTGCGCTGCGGTTACGGACGGCTCCGGCACGCCTCTTCCATTGAATAAGCGCGTTTTTTTCGGTCTGCTCTCTCCCGAACTGCCGCCCGGCGGCACTTTCTGCGAAGAACCGGGGGTGGCCGTCAGCCCGCGGTCGCTTGGCGTCAGCGCTTTACGCGCGGCGAGACGGGTTTGGACTTCTCGCCGGGCGGCTCGGCCGGTCGCACGCGCAACGATGCGTTCAGCGCCGTCGCCAGCGCGGCGTCGCCGCTGACGAGCGCCGTCCACGACAGCTCGTGTCCCTTCCGGCGTCCCTTTGGCACAAGGGCGAGCCCCTGCGGCGTGATCGTCAGCGTGTACGCAGCGCCGTCGACGTCGACTTCACGGCGCAGCGGCCCTTCCAGTTTCGTCGTCATGTTCGAATAATCCTCAGCCGCGACGTCACGATGGCGACGTACTCGCATCAGTGGTGAACCCTGGCGGGCGACCACGCCGGCAGCATCGCGAAAAAAAGGCCCGCGCGCGGCGGGCCTTCAGTCTATTTCGGGACGATCTAGTTGGTCGAGGCGACCCGTGCAACCTTCGCGTCCTGCGGCGGCGACGCTGTCTTGTCGCCAACCTTGGCCGCCTGCTTGAAGAGGGGAGCCTTCGTCACGACCGGCGCGGGAGCCTTGCTCGCCGCAGGAGGTGACGCCATCGCAAGCTGTGCCGGAGCGCCCGCCGACGCCGACGTCGCGTCGTTGTATTCGCATGCCGAGCCGATCGTTGGAGCGAGACCGAACAGGGCCAGCGCCGTCCCGATCAAGATTCTCTTCATGGATCACCTCCTTTCGCAGTGGACCAAACGCGAAATCTGCGCGCATCGCCAACGGTTGTCAATGCGAATGCCGATGCGGCGTTGCTGCAGGCAACACCAAACCGGCGCGCTGGCCGATTGGACTCGTCGAGACCGCATCGCCTGAGGTCAATTGATGACCGCGGACGGATGCCGCGGCGGTTCGGCGCCCGCGGTCGGGCGTGGCGGCCGGTTTCATAACAGCCTTGACAATTGTTGCCTAGGCATCTATATTGCCGTCATGACACCGCCCCGAATCGTCGAAGCCACGACCCCGGACGAACTCGCCGCCCGTTCGAAGCACGGGATCATGCGGATGATCAACCGCGTCCGCGTCGAGATGATCGACGCAATGGACCGCGAGCTTGCGCAGTTCGACATCACGGCGCCGCAGTTGATCGTGCTCGCGTCGGTGGCCAACCGCGAGGCCGATTCGGCATCGCAGCTCTGCAAGAACATTTCGTACGACCCGGGCGCGATGACGCGGATGATCGATCGGCTGGAGCAGAAGGGGCTCGTCCGGCGCGTGCCGCGCCCAGACGATCGCCGGGCTATGACGCTCGAAATGACGGCGGCGGGCAAGGCGCTTTACCCGCAACTGCTCGTTGCGAAGGAAACGGTCCAGGCGCGGTTCCTGCGCGGCTTCAGCAAGGACGAAGTCATCGTGCTGGAGAAGCTTCTGAATCGCTTGCTCGGAAACCGCTGATTTTTTTTGAACTAATAGTTGCCTAGGCATCAATGGCTTGAGCAACTTCACGACTGAACCTGAAACACCTGGCTTGCGAAAAGGTCTGTCGAATATGTCAACACGGATAACGCTTGCAGTCGTCGCCGTTCCCGCCCTCGCCCTGATCGCCGGATGCGCGAGCATGGATGGGCTCGCCCCGCATTCGTCGACGCGCGATGCGAACGCACTTGCCGCGCAACAGTCGTTGCGCGACGCGCACGTTGCGGACGCGGCCTGGCCCGCCCGCGACTGGTGGAAGGCGCTCAACGACGCGCAGCTCGACGCGCTGATCGACGAAGCGGTGCGCGGCAGCCCGACGTTGAATATCGCGGCAGCGCGTGCGCGCAAGGCGCTCGCCGCAGCCGACGAAGTCGCGACCGCGCTGTCGCCGCGCATCGACGGGAGTGCTTCCAGCACCCGCGAGCGCTTCCCGAACAACGGCCTGACGCCACCACCTCTCGGCGGGAGCACGCGCACGGTCAACCAGCTTCAGGCGACGCTGTCGTGGGAGATCGACTTCTGGGGCAAGAACCGCGCAGCGTACGAGGCAGCGCTCGGTGCCGCTCGCGCGGCGGAGGTCGACGCCTACGCGGCACGGCTCGCACTGTCGACGAGCATTGCGCAGGCGTACGTTCAACTGCAGCGTGCCTACCTCCTGCACGACGTCGCCGTGGCCACGCTTGCCGAGCGCCAGCGGATCTATGAACTGACGCGCGACCGCAACGCCGCCGGTCTGGATTCGCGCCTCGAATTGAAGCAGGCGGAGTCGGCGGTTCCCGCGACGCGCGAGGTGCTCGTGGCGCTCGACGAGCGGATGGTGCTTGCGCGGAACCAGATCGCCGCATTGCTCGGCGCGGGGCCCGACCGCGGCCTCGCGATCGAGCGGCCCACGGGCACTGCGCTCGCGTCGGTGGCGCTGCCCTCGACGCTGCCCGCTGAGCTCATCGGTCGCCGGCCCGACGTGATCGCGCAACGCTGGCGCATCGAAGCGGCAAGCCGCGACATCGCGGCGGCGAAGGCGCAGTTCTATCCGAACGTCAACCTCGTTGCGTTCGCCGGCCTGCAGACGCTCGGCGCCGCGAACCTGCTCGCAGCGGCGAGCGGGATGGCCGGTGTGGGCCCGGCGATCACGTTGCCAATCTTCGACGCTGGCCGACTCCGCGCAAATCTCGCCGGCAAGGACGCCGACTACGACGTCGCCGTCGAGCAATACAACCAGACGCTCGCCGACGCGATGCGCGACGTCGTCGATCAGCTCGCGTCGTTCCGCAGCGTCGCCGCACAACGCGCGCAACAGCAGCAGGCGCTCGCGACGACGCGCGAGGCCTACGAACTCGCGCTGCTGCGCTATCGCGAAGGGCTCGGCAACTACCTTCAGGTCCTGTCCGCCGAGCAGCCGCTGCTCGACCAGCAGAGTCTCGACGCCGATCTTCGCGCGCGCGAGCTCGAGCTGTCGATCAACCTCGTGCGCGCCCTCGGCGGCGGGTACGAGCCGCCGTTGACACTCGGCCAGGTTTCGCCATGACCACGACCACGATGCTCCGCTGCTCGTCCGTCCGGTGCCCATCGCGCCGCGTCGCGCCTTCGCCGTCCGCACGCGGTGGGCGCGCCACGATGGTCGCGCTCGTGCTCCTCGCGCTACTGCTCATGCTCAACGGCGAAGTCTGGATGCTGCAGCGAACAGCCGACGCGCCCGACGACCTCACGGTCGCCACATGCGCGTTCGAGGCGGTCGACCCCGCCGCACGACTGATGCCGGCGTGCACGCAATCAACACCGATGAATGCCAACAAGGAAACACTATGAGTAGCAAGAACAAGGACAGCGTGACCACGCCGGCTACCGACAATGCGCGCAAGCGCTGGCTGTCGATTGCGGCGGGCCTGTTCCTGCTTATCGGCGCGGCATACGGCGCCTACTGGGCGCTCGTGCTGCGTTACGACCAGTCAACCGATGACGCGTATGTCAGCGGCAACATTGTGCAGATCACGCCGCAGATCGCGGGGACCGTCGTCAAGATCGCCGCCGACGATACGCAGTTCGTCAAGGCGGGTGACACGCTCGTCGAGCTCGACCCGGCCGACGCGAAGATCGCGCTCGAGCAGGCCGACGCCAAGCTGGCGAAGACGGTCCGCGAAGTCCGGGGACTGTTCGCGACGACCGCCCAACTGAAAGCATCGGTCGACGTGCGCAACGCAGAGGTCGCGCGTGCAACCGAGGATCTGAATCGGCGCCAGCGGCTTGCCACCTCCGGCGCCGTATCGGGCGAAGAGCTGCAGCATGCCCGCGACGCATTGACGAGCGCACGCGCGGCGCAGGTCGCCGCTCAGCAGGAGCTCGCGGCCACCGAGGCCCGCACCGATCGCACGGCCGTCGCAAGCCATCCGGACGTGCTGGCCGCCGCGGCGCAGGTGCACGATGCGTATCTCGATGTCGCGCGCACCCAACTGCCCGCGCCGGTGTCGGGATTCGTCGCCAAGCGCTCGGTGCAGCTCGGCCAGCGCGTGGCGCCCGGCACGACACTGATGGCGATCGTCCCGCTCGACCAGGTGTGGGTCGACGCCAATTTCAAGGAGCCGCAGCTCGCGACGATGCGCGTGGGCCAGAGTGTCACGCTGAAGGCCGACCTGTACGGCAACAAGATTGCCTATCACGGTACGGTGAGCGGGTTCGGTGCCGGTACGGGCTCCGCGTTCTCGCTGCTGCCGGCGCAGAACGCCACCGGCAACTGGATCAAGATCGTCCAGCGCGTGCCGGTGCGCATCGCGCTCGACCCGCAGGAGCTCGCCGAGCATCCGCTGCAGATCGGCCTGTCGATGCAGGTGGACATCGACACACACCAGCGTGACGGCGTCCGCCTGCCGCAGCAGACGAAGCCGGCAACCGCGTATCGGACGGACGTCTACGACTCCGTGGACGCCGCCGCAGCGCAGCGCATCCGTTCGATCGTCGCCGCCAACGGTCAGCTCAACGCGAAATCCGACACGACGGCGATGGCGAGCTCGCGCACACCGAGACGGACGGCGGTCGATACCGCTGCGCCGACACGGCACGTCGCGACCGGCCCGCAGTCGACGGTGCGCTAGGGACATCGGATGAGCGAAGCCAGCAGCGCAGCGCCCGCGTCCGGCAAACCGGTAGCGACACCCGCACCGGCGCCGGGCGCGTCAGCCCAGCCTGCTCCGCTGACCGGTGCGACGCTCGCACTCGGAACCGTCGCACTCTCGCTCGCGACGTTCATGAACGTGCTCGACACGTCGATAGCCAACGTGTCGCTGCCGGCGATCGCCGGCGACCTCGGCGTGTCGCCGGACCAGGGCACGTGGGTCATTACATCGTTCGGCGTCGCCAATGCAATTTCGCTGCCGCTGACCGGCTGGCTCACGCAGCGCTATGGACAGGTGCGCCTGTTCGTCGCGTCGGTGTTGCTGTTCGTCATCGCGTCGTTCCTCTGCGCACTGGCCCATACACTCGGCCTGCTGATCGCATTCCGTGTGCTGCAGGGCGCAGTCGCAGGACCCATGATTCCGCTGTCGCAGTCCCTGCTGTTGTCGAGCTATCCGAAGGCCAAGGCCGGCAGCGCACTCGCGATCTGGGGGATCACCACGCTGGTCGCTCCCGTGACCGGACCGCTGCTCGGTGGCTGGATCACCGACAACATCGCATGGCCGTGGATCTTCTACATCAACATTCCGGTCGGGCTGGTGGCCGCCGGCGTCACGTGGATGATCTACCGGACGCGCGAAACGCCGACGCGCAAGTTGCCGATCGACGGCGTCGGCCTCGGCCTGCTCGTGCTGTGGGTCGGCGCGCTGCAGGTCATGCTGGACAAAGGCAAGGACCTCGACTGGTTCGGATCGACGGCAATCACGGTGCTTGCGATCGTCGCCGTCGTCGGCCTCACGCTCTTCGTCATCTGGGAGCTCACCGAGCGGCATCCGGTCGTCGACCTGCGCCTTTTCGCGCGCCGAAACTTCTGGACGAGCTCGCTCTCGATGTCGCTTGCCTACGGCACGTTCTTCGGCAACGTCGTGCTGCTACCCCTGTGGCTGCAGCAATACATGGGCTATTCGGCGACGCAGGCGGGCATGGTGCTCGCACCGGTGGGCGTGCTCGCGATCCTGTTCACGCCATTCGTCGGCAGGAACGTGCACCGGGTCGACCCGCGGCTCTTCGCAACCGGCGCGTTCATCGTGCTGGCGCTGGTGCTGTACATGCGCTCGCACTTCAACACGTCGGCGGATCTGTGGACGCTCATGGTTCCGACGATCATCCAGGGCGCGGGCATGGCGATCTTCTTCATTCCGCTGGTGACGCTCAGCCTGTCCGGGCTCGAACCCGATCGCATCCCGGCGGCGTCGGGGTTGTTCAACTTCACGCGCATCACCGCGGGTTCGTTCGGAACGTCGATCGCGACGACGCTATGGGATCACCGAGCGACGCTGCACCACGCCCAGATCGCCGAGCACATCAGCGGCGCCGACGCGGCTACGACGCAGGCGCTCGGCGCGATGCAGGCGGGCGGCCTCACCGCGGAGCAGAGCGTTGCGCAACTCAACCGGCTCGTCGACCAGCAGGCGTTCATGCTGTCCGCTAACGACGTGTTCTACGTGTCGGCGCTGATCTTCCTGCTGCTGATCGCCGTCGTCTGGCTCGCCCGCCCGGCGAAGGGTCCGGCGCAGGGCGGTGAAGCGGCTGCCGGCGCGCACTGACGTCCCCGCCGGCGATCGGTTAGTTCTTTTCAGCCAGCGCGATTGGATGTGAGCGTGACGGCCCGAGCGGTGTAAGCGGCACCGACGCCACGGGACGCGCTCGCCGCCTATTGTGGTGACTTCGTTATGCCCGCGCAACGGCGCTGATACTCGGCCTCGAGCGATTTCCGGCGCTTCGAGTTGGCGGCGCTCGCCGTCTTGCCCTGCTGCGCGTCGCGCTCGGCGTCGGCTGCGAGCCGGCGCGTCTCGTCGAGCAACTGCGTACATGCCGTCGGATTGGCCGCCCCCTGCTTCGTGGCGTCCTGCAGGCGCAGCGGCGTGCCGCCGGACGCGCACGGCGCGTCTGCATATACGGTCTTGCCATTCGCATCCTGGCACTTGTAAACCTGCGCGTGCACGCCCGACATCGCGGCGAATGCCACCACGCACAGAACAACGGTCGCAGCCAGCGTTTCCGATCGCTCCATCATCAGGGCCCCTGTGATTCGACGCGATTGCGGCCGAGCCGCTTCGCACGATACAACGCGCCGTCCGCCCGCGCGAACGTCTGCATGATCGGCTCTCCCGGCTGATACTGTGCGACGCCGATCGACACGGTCAGCTTACCTATCGAGCGCGGCAGCGGCACATCGAGCGCGCCGATCCGCGCGCGCAGCCGCTCGGCGTCGGCGATCGCGCCGGCGAGGGTGGTGTGGCGGCAGATCTGCACGAACTCCTCGCCACCGTAGCGCCCGAAAACGTCGGTCGAACGCAACCCCTCCTGCACCGACCGCGCGAACGCGCGCAGCACCTGGTCGCCGGTCAGGTGATCGAACTCGTCGTTGTAACGCTTGAAGAGATCGAGGTCGATCACGCACAGCGACAGCGGCTCCCGCACCGCGTCGGCCCGCTGCTTGGCCTCTTCCATTGCGACGAGCAGCGTGCGGCGATTGTAGAAGCCGGTCAGATCGTCACGCCGCGCGCGTTCCTCGATGTCCTCGAGCCTGACGCTCACCTCGTTCAGGCCCCGCTGCAATCGCTTGACATGACTGCCGATGAACAGGAACCACGGCAACGTCGACGCGATGACGACGAGCTGCAACAGGTCCAGACGCACGATCTCCGCATCGTGGTGGTTGAAGTAGCGGAGCCCGATGACGAGCGCGAACGCGAGCAGCGACACTCCGCCGAGCACTGCGAGCTTGCGCGCTGTGTGCCGCAGCATGCCGAACATCAGCGCGACGAAGAAGAACGACGCGAAGGCGAGCCGCGTGTCTGGCGCGCGGTAGACGACGTAAAGCATCGTGAACACCGACGTCAGCAGCTGCCCACCGGTGAGGCTCGGGTCCGGGAACCGCAGGTTGAGACCGCTGCGAAACACGGCGCTGAAGCCGACGATCAATAGGGCGACCAACCCGAATGCCTGCGCGAGCGTCTTGCGGTCGATCATGCCCTGCGTGTAGAAGACGCCCAGCACGACGAGGTAGAGAACCGAGAACGCGCTGGCGAACAGGAACCGGCGCAGCCGAAGGCGCTGCTTCGGGGAATCCGCAACCTGCGCTGGATTGTCGACTGCCGGCATGGACGCCATAGTCACGCGAATCGCGAAATTCCCGCTTGACGTGGATCGAACATACCCTATTGTTAGCGCTGCGCCGAGCTTCGGCTTACTGGAGCTCGTGGCGTTGTGACCGCACCCGATCGCGCCCCCCATCCTGCGAGACGCCATGTCCGAGACCGATGCGAAGCCAAAAAAGCTCGTCCGGGAGTTCCGGCAGATTCTCGTATGGCCGATCCAGCTGATGCCGCTACGCGAGGGCGCGCAGATCCAGGAGCATTGGGAGGCGCTGTCGCAGCCGGGCACCGACCATCCGTGGCGAGAGCTCCGCGACGAGTTCAGCTGCGACCCCACGCAGTTCCAACAGCGGCACTACAGCGAATTCGTGACGTTCCTGCCCTACGTCCGTCGTTTCCTGTACGGCGAAGGCAAGGGGCGGACTGATGCAGGCGTCGTCGACTCGCCCATCCGGGTGTTCCGGCGCAACGACGTCGCGGCACTGCGCGCGACGTTTCCGGGCGCCCATTCCGTACCGCTGACCGTCAGCATCGCCCACGTCGACCTGTGCTTTTTCTACGACATCGACGTCGTCATTCTGATCGTCGAGGTGTTCGCCGATGACGTCACGCTGACGCAGGCGCTCGACCTGCTCCATCGGTTCGGCCGCGGCTACCCGACGTACTGGCACGACGACGGCACCGGTGGCCATTGCCTCGTGCGCGCGGAGTGGCTGGGACGCGACGGCGCGGTGCTCGCGACGTCCGATTACGAAGAGCGCTCGCGCTATCTCGAATTCGTCGGACGCTATCGCGCGCCACGGTTCGCTGCGCACTGGACGTACCTGCTGAAGCCACTCGTTCCCGACCATTCCGACGAGAAGGGCCTGATCCGCTTTCGCCAGATCGAGTACAGCCGGATGCCGGTGCTCGCTTACCTCGCAATGGACAACGCGCGCGAGCTGACGCGCGCCGATTTCGTGCGCCTGGGCCTCGTCACCGGCGCCGGCGCCGTCGATGACGAGGCGCCGTACTCGTCGCGCTACCTGCGCGACTTCGAGGAGCGCTACTGCTACGACCAGTTCTGGAATGACGATCGTCCCGGCCGGCCCGGGACGCGTCTCATGTCGTGCGGCCACGCCTTCGTCATGGTCGGTGACGCCGGCGATCCGTTCTTCATCGATCGCGAAAACGGGTTGCTCGGACAGTTCCGCCACCAGTATTTCCTGCTCTTTCTTATCCCGCACATCCACAAGGCGACGCTGCTGATGCTGTCCGACCGGATGGTGGACGCGCTCAATCATCTCGACATCCGCGACGCGGACTCGGTCAAGCGCTTCAAGCGGACGATCCGGCAGCTGCGCGAAATATTCCTCCGCTTCACGCACCGCTACTGGTTCCACGAGGTTTCGGATCAGCCGCAGGCGAAGGAGCTGTACCGGATGACGTCGAACTATCTCGGCTCGGATCGTCTGTACGACGAGATCCACCAGGAGCTCGGCGACATGGCGAACTACCTCGAGAGCGACACGCTGCGTCGGCAGGCGAACACGGTCGTGCGCCTGACGGTGGTCACTGCGTTCGGCCTTGTCGGAACGATCGTCACCGGGTTCCTCGGCATGAACCTGCTTGCGCTCGCCGAATCGACGTTCTGGGAGAAGGCCGGCTACTTCGTGCTCGTGCTGGTGCCGACGACCGTGTTGACGTTCTACACGATCGTAAAGTCGAAGCGGCTGTCGGACTTCCTCGAAGCGCTATCCGACGAACGCCTGCCCGCGTCCGCCAAGTTCAAGTCGCTGCTCGACGTCTGGAAGAAGGATGCCGGTTCGGATTCCGCGCGCTAGAAAGCGGTGCCGCCTTCCCCCGGGGGGCGTGCGCCCGGGTGCACGTCCTTCGCGGTGACCCATGCGCCGGCGGCGCCGGCGAGCGACAGCGCTGCGCAGGCGAGCATCACCCAGCGAAAGCCGTCGACGAACGCCTCAGCGATCGCGCGCTCGGCGACGGTCCTGTCACGAGCGCCGAGTGTTGGCGGAACGTCGATTGCCCCCAGGCGATCGCGCTGGCTTTCAAGCACGCTGATCACCGCTAGCCCAATGCCAGCGCCATCGAGGTTTTCGTGCAGGCTGCGTTCGAAGATCGGCACGATGATCACACCAAACGCCGCCACCGCGATCAAGCCCGCGACTCTCGACACCGCGTTGTTGATGCCCGACGCCGCACCGACGAGGTCGGTCGGTGCGGCGCTCATCACGGTGGTCGTCAGCGGCGCGACGGTAACGCCTAAGCCCAGCCCAAGTACGACCACTGCCGGGAAGAACGTCAGCCAGTAGCTGCCACCTATGCCGGGAACCGCGAACAGCGCAAACCCGCATGCGGCGACGATCGGACCCGCGACGAGCGGCAGTCGCGCGCCATGGCGTTCGACAAGTCCTCCAGACCAGCGCGACAGCGCGGCGAGCAGTAGCGCGAGCGGCAGCAGTGCGGCGCCCGCCTCGGTCGCCGAATAGTGCTGGACCTGAATCAAGTCGAGCGGAACGAAGAAAAAGCCGCCGCCGAGCGCGGCGTACAGCATCAGCGTCAGCACGTTGGCCCCCGTGAACGCGCGCGACCGGAACAACTGCAGCGGGACCATCGGCCGCCGCGCCGTTCGCTCGACGAAGACGAACGCGATCAATGCCGCGGCACCGGCGACGAGGCCAACGACGACGCGCGAGGCGCCAAACCCACGAGCCGGCGCTTCGATCAGCGCGTAGACGACTGCACCGAGCCCTGCCGTGACCAGCAGCGCGCCGGCCCAGTCGAGGGGACCGGCCTCATCCGGATTGCGGCTTTCGGGCACGTAGCGCGACGCGAGCACGAGCACGACGATTGCTAGCGGAACGTTGAGGAGGAACGCGGCGCGCCACGAGCCATGGTCAATCAGCCAACCGCCTATCACCGGACCCAGCGCCGTTGTCAGCGCAGTCGCAGCCGACCAGGTGCCAATCGCCTTGCCCCGCGCGTTGTCGTCGAACGATGCGCTGATGATTGCGAGACTCCCCGGCACGAGCAGCGCGCCACCGATGCCCTGTGCTCCACGCGCGACGATCAACTGCGCGACATTGCCCGCGAGCGCGCAACCGATCGATGCCACCGCGAAGATCGCGACGCCGATCGAGAAGACGCGGCGCCGGCCGAACCGGTCACCTGCCGCACCGCCGACCAGCAGCAGCGCCGCCAGCAGCAGTGCATAGGCTTCGACGACCCACTGGACGGCCGCCAGGCTCGCCAAGAGCTCGCGCTGCAGCGCCGGCAGCGCGACATTGACGAGCGTGCCATCGATGAACACCATGCTGGACGCGATGATCGTCGCGGCCAGCACGAACGGTGCATGTTCCGGTGCACATCGCCCCGCGCGCGCCCGCGCGTCGACCGACGCGTCGTCAGCAGGCGAAGACGGCGGCTGCGTCAGCCGAACGCCGCGCGGACGCGGTCACGCGTGAACGGCACTGTCGTCAGGCGTACGCCGACGGCGTCGAACACGGCGTTCGCGAGCGCCGCCGGCACTGGCGTTGCCGCAGCCTCGCCCGCACCGAGCGGCGGCTCATTCGGACGGTTGACGATGTCGACGAGCACCTCGGGCGCGTCGGGAAAACGCAGGATCGGATAGCTTGCCCAATCGACGCTCGTCACGCGCGAGCGGTCGAATGCGACTTCCTCGAGCAGCGTTCGCGACAGCGTCTGCAGGATGTTGCCCTCGATCTGCGCCGTCAGCGCCGCCGGGTTGATGACGAGTCCGCAGTCGTGCGCGCAGGCGACGCGGCGCACGCGGATTGCGCCCGAGCTCTTGTCGACGTCCGCTTCCATCGCGATCGCGACATAGCTCTCGTTGTGCTTGTAGTGGATATACGCAAAGCCGCGCCCGCTGCCCGTCGCGCGCGGCGTCGAGGCACCGCGCGGTTGCCAGCCGATCAACGCGGCCGTGCGCCGGATCACGTCGATGCCGCGTGGATCGGTCAACCCCTGCAGGCGGAACTCGACCGGATCGCGCTGCGCCGCCACGGCAAGCATGTCGGTAAAGCTTTCGACGGCGAAGCAGTTGGCCACCTTGCCCGGCGCGCGGAAATTCGATGGCCGCAGCGGCGCGCCTTTCAGCCAGTGCACGACCACCTCCTGGTGCGGAACCGCGTACGGCGGATCGCCGTTCTGGCTGATGAGGCCCGTCGTGATGCCGGGCGTCTGCGCGATGCCGGCGGCGTCGAGCGCCAGGAGCGGCATGTTCGGCAGGCTGGCCGTTGCCTTCGGGATCCACATCTCGGTGCGCCATGCGCCGATCCTGCCGTCGCCCGTCACCGAGCCTTCGAGTGCAAGCAGTTGCGGCGGCGCCTTGGGATCGAAGCCGTGCTCGTCCTGCCGCGACCACTGCACGCGCACCGGTCGACCGACCGCCCGCGACAACAGTGCCGCATCGGTGGCCGCATCGTCGTGGCCATTCATCCCGTAGCATCCGGCACCGTCGAGGTAAACGACCCGCACCGCGTCCTTCGGCAGCGCAAGGGCCCTGGAAATTGTCTCGCGGAACCGGTGCGTAGCCTGCGACGGCGACCACACGGTTGCCTTGCCGTCGCGCACGTCGGCCACTGCGCACGACGGCCCCAGCGACGCATGCGACTGCACCGGCCAGTAGAATTCGGCGGCGATCTTCTTCGCGTCGGCCAGCGCCTGTTTCGCGTCGCCCTTCTTCACCAACGTCTCGTCACCTTCGAACGGGCCGCTCTTCATCCACTTGCGCACGCCGTCCGAACCGAGCAGCGCGGCCGACTCCGACCAGCGCACGCTCAAGAGTCGCGCCGCGGAGACCGCATCCCATTCGTCGGCGGCGACGACGCCGAGGAAGTCCTTGATCCGAACCACGCGCACGCCGGGAATCGACTGCACCGACGTCTCGTCGACCGACACGAGCGACGCGCCCACCGCCGGCGGGCGCACGACGCGCCCGTGCAGCATGCCGTCGACAACGAGGTCGTGAATGTAGACATGGCGACCGCTGACCTTGCCCGGGATGTCCGGCCGGGCGATCGGCTTGCCCACCACACGATACGTCGCCGGATCGCGCAGCTTCGCCTTCGCGTCCACTTTCAGGTTGAAGCGCCTGTCACCGACGAGGTCCGCGAGGCGGATCCCCGCACCGCCGGCTTTCGCCTTCACTTCGCCGTCGATGATGTCGAGATCGGCAGCCGGCTTGCCGGTGCGTGTGCTGGCAAGCGCGATCAATGCTTCCCGCGCCGTGGCTGCGGCCTGGCGGATCTGCACGCCGCCGCGCATGATGCCGCTGCTGCCCGCCGTCGCGCCCTGATCCGGAGTAAGCGCCGTATCCCCCTCGAGCATCGCGATCCTCTCGACGCCGATGCCGAGTTCCTCCGCGGCCATCTGTGGAATGGCAATCCGTAGTCCCTGGCCGAGATCGACCTTGCCCGAGAAGATCGTCACCGACCCGTCACCGTTGACGGCGATGAAGCCGTCGACTTCGCCAACGTCGAGCGTCTTGCCCAGCGCGGACTCGGTGCGCGGCAGGCGCTGCGCCGCGGCCATCGACGGGACGGTGAAGCCGACGACGAGGGCGCCGCCAACTTGCAGGAATTCGCGCCGCGAGACTGGCGCGCTCATGCGGTCCTCCGCGATGCGCGGACCATTGCGCGCAGGATCCGCTCGTGCGTGCCGCAGCGACACAGGTTGCCGGCGAGCGCGGCTTTTGCGTCCTCGCGCGTGAGGTCGGGCTTATTCGCCAACGCGGCAGCACCCGCCATCACCATGCCGGCGACGCAGTAGCCGCATTGCGCTGCCTGCTCGGCCACGAACGCCGCTTGCAGCGGATGGGGATTGTCCGGCGCACCCAGCCCTTCGATCGTCAACACGGTCTTGCCGGCCGCCTTCGACGCGGGGATCTGGCAGGCACGCACCGCCTCGCCGTCGACGATCACCGTGCACGCGCCGCACTGGCCGAGCCCGCAGCCGTACTTCGCTCCGGTCAGCCGCAGCGCGTTGCGCAGCACGTAGAGCAGCGGTTCGTCCGGGTCACGCAACTCGACCGTGCGGTTTTCGCCGTTCACGTGCAGCGAGAGGTTCGGCATCGGGGCTCCTTCGATCGCGATATTTCGCGGATCATCGCCTCGGCGCCGCGCGTTGTCCAGCGAACGGCCTCTGCGCTATCGGGAGCGGTGCGAACAGGCGGCGCCGACGAGCGGCGTCGCGCTTAAGAGCCCGGCGCGGCGCCGGGCGATGGCGGTCAATCCGTCGTGCGACTCACGCGCCGACGCGGCATGGCCGGCCGGCGCGCCCGACGCAGCCAGCGCTCGAGCGAAAGATGGAGGAGCGGCACGATGAACGGCAGTCCCCAGGCAAACTCGTTGAGCCACGACCGCTGCGTGACGGCGGCCGGCATGAAATGAAACGCCGTTCGCAGCGACAGCGCCGCGGCCAGCGCGGCGATCGCCCACGCGTGCACCGACACGCGGCGCAGCGCAGCCCCGCCGTGAACGGTGAACGCGACGACCATTCGCCACAGGCAGAGCAGCGCCGCAAGCATGAAAAGACCGGAGACGAAGATTCCGAGCGTCTCCGGTGCCGGAGTCATGGTCAGTTGCCGGATCTGCGCCGGAATCTCGCGAACCAGCAACAGCACGGTCAGGGGCGCGCAGATCATGATCGCCTCGGTCGCGACCAGCACCCGGCTCTGCAGTTCGGACATGCGCGAAAACTCCGTCGAGAAACCCGCGCGCGAACGCTCGGCCGCCTGGCGCAGCGCGACCGTCCCACGCCGGCGCACGTCGGCCGGACGCGCGATCAAACCGCCAGCCATGCGAACAACGAGTCGGCGAGCCACGCCACCCTGCGGCCAAACATGCGGGAGATCCCGTGGCGTTGCACGCCGCCCGGCGCAGCCGCCCGACCGGTGCCGCGAGCCTCCTCCGCCGCAGCGTCGTTGGCGCAGTAGAGATCGTGGTGGAGAATGCGGGTCCAGTGCGTCGCGAGCGGAACGCCGATCGACGCCGCGGCGGACTCACGAGCCTCGGCGGGCGCCGCGCCGATATCGGCTTCGTTGAGCGCATGGAGTTGAGTCCACGCGTACTGCTCGTTCAGCGAATCGCCCGCAGGCCGCGGCAGAAATACCGAGGCGCGACGCAGCCGCTCGAGCTCGTCGCGGGGCTGCAAGTGAAGCAGATCTGCACCGAGATTCAACACGTCCTCAACCTTTCCATGATCCGTTCAGCGTATGGAAGCGAGTCTAGTGACGCGAAACGGCAGCGGGACTTCACGCCAGTGGCCATTTTGTTTCGTTTGTTTCAGGAGCGCTGTCCCCCCGCGAAATCCCGGTCGCGCGGCGCTATTCTTCCGATGCGGCGAACCGACCCGGACGACACGCCCTTCAACCCTCGGATGAACACGATGCGACAAGGTAGCGGTACGATCTATGCCTCCACAAGCCGCGGGATGCGCCGCGCGCACGTGCCGGAGGCGCCAACGCATGGGAACGTTTCGATGAGCGGTCGAGCCACGATCATGGTCGTCGACGACGAGCCGGACGTTCGCGAAGTGCTCGAGGAATACTTCGTCTCGCACGGCTACGCGGTGCTCGGCGCCGAGAGTGCCGGGGCTGCGCGCGAGCTGGCCGCCGCGCATCCGATCGACCTGGCCCTCGTCGACATCAACATGCCCGGCGAGGACGGCCTCAGCCTGGCGCGCCACCTGCGCGAGCGATACGCGCAGATCGCGATCGTCATGCTGACGTCCGCGGCGACCGTCGTGGACCGCATCGTCGGCCTCGAGATGGGCGCCGACGACTACGTGCCGAAGCCGTTCGATCCACGCGAGCTCGCGG
>Ga0207643_10000628_pt1 | contig 22229 bp, 21 predicted proteins | sample KBSMisM62_FD_184313 | JGI IMG/M metagenome (GOLD analysis project Ga0207643, IMG submission 184313) | Miscanthus rhizosphere microbial communities from Kellogg Biological Station, Michigan, USA - KBS Miscanthus M6-2 (SPAdes) (version 2) | ecosystem: Host-associated > Plants > Roots >...
TCGAGGAGAGTGCGCCGTCGAGTTGACGTCCGCCGTGATTGGAGACCACCAGCGCGCTCGCGCCCGCCTTGGCGGCGATCCTGGCATCCTCGACATCAAGGATGCCTTTGAGAATGAGCTTGCCCGGCCAGACGCTGCGCACCCACTCGACATCCTTCCAATTCAGCGTGGGATCGAATTGGTTGGCGGTCCATTGCGCCAGCGAGTTCACGTTCCCCATGCCCTGCACATGGCCGGCGAGGTTGCCGAAGGTCTTGCGCCGGCCGCGCAGGATCGAAAGTGCCCAGGCCGGTTTCGTTGCAATATCGATGAGGTTGCCGAGCTTGATCTGCGGCGGCACGGTCATGCCGTTGCGGATGTCGCAATGGCGCTGGCCCAGCACCTGCAGGTCGAGCGTGAGCACGAGAGCGCTGCACTTCGCGGCGGCTGCGCGCTCGATCAGGGCGCGGATGAAGCCGCGGTCCTTCATCACGTAGAGCTGGAACCAGAACGGCTTGTCGACCGCCTGTGCCACATCCTCGATCGAGCAGATCGACATGGTCGAGAGCGTGAACGGAATCCCGGCCGCCTGTGCCGCCCGGCAAGCCAGAATCTCGCCGTCGCCGTGCATCATCCCGCAGAGCCCGATGGGCGCAAGCGCCAGCGGGAGCGAGACTCTCTCGCCGAGAATCGTGGTGGTGAGGTCGCGCTGCGAGACGTCGACGAGCACGCGCTGACGCAGCTTGATGTGCTCGAGATCTTCGCGGTTGGCGCGTAGCGTCTCCTGCGCGTAGGAGCCGGCCTCGGCATAATCGAAGAACGCGCGTGGCACCTTGCGGCGGGCCACGCGCCGCAAGTCCTCGATGCAGGTCATGATGCGCATGGTCTTGTTATACTGGCCGCATCCGAAAGGGGAAACCGGGGAACGCCACCCTGTCCCGGGCGTTGTCACGGGATGGCGGCGCACCGTCGCCGGCAGGGAGAATTTGCATGGGAATTCCGAACGAAACGGTCGCGGAACACGAGGTCGACGAGAAGACGAGGCGCGAGCGCGAGGAAGCTCGCAAACGCAAGCTCGAGAAGTCGCTCGAACAAGGCCTCGAGGACAGCTTTCCCGGCTCCGATCCGATCAATGTCACCCAGCCGCCCCCCAGCGTGGCGGACAAAAGGAAAACATAGCAATTCATGATCGCAAGCCGTGATCGCGAGCCATGGGCGTTAACCAACGGCACCGCGGATCCCGCTCCGCGGTGCCGTTCATCATGGCGCAAGAGTTGCTGATATTTTTGAGATTTCGGCCATCGAATTGCCTTATCATCCCGTCGAAACGTTGCCCTTCATCGGGTTTGGGGGAACATGGTCCGTAAATATTTTGGCACTGACGGCATTCGTGGCCGTGCCAACGGCGAGATCACGCCGGAACTGGCGCTCAAGGTCGGGCAGGCGGCCGGTCTGATCTTCCGCCGCGGCGACCATCGCCACCGCGTGCTCATCGGCAAGGACACCCGTCTCTCCGGCTACATGATCGAGACCGCGCTGGTCGCGGGCTTCACCTCGGTCGGGATGGACGTGTTGCTCACCGGCCCGATTCCCACCCCCGCGGTCGGGATGCTCACACGCTCCATGCGTGCCGATCTCGGCGTGATGATCTCGGCCTCGCATAATCCGTTCGACGACAACGGCATCAAGCTCTTCGGCCCGGACGGCTTCAAGCTGTCCGACGAGGTCGAGCATCAGATCGAAGCGCTGATCGATTCCGAGCTTCTCAAGCGGCTGGCGAAAGGGACCGACCTCGGCCGCGCCAAACGCATCGACGGCGTGCAGGATCGCTATATCGAATTCGCCAAGCGCACCTTGCCGCGCAACCTTTCGCTCGGCGGGCTGCGCGTGGTCGTGGACTGCGCCAACGGCGCCGGCTATCGCGTGACGCCGGAGGCGCTGCGGGAGCTCGACGCCGAGGTGATCACCATGGGGGTCGAGCCCGACGGCTTCAATATCAACCACGAATGCGGCTCGACCGAGCCCGCGGCGCTTTGCCAGAAGGTGAAGGAAATGCGCGCCGATATCGGCATCGCGCTGGATGGCGATGCCGACCGCGTGCTCATCGTCGACGAGCGCGGGCGCATCATCGACGGCGACCAGTTGCTGGCGGTGATCGCGGAAAGCTGGCAGGCCGACGGCCGCCTCGCGAAACCGAGCGTCGTCGCAACCGTGATGTCCAATCTCGGCCTCGAGCGCTATCTCGGCAATTTGGGAATCGCGCTCGTCCGCACACCGGTCGGCGATCGCTACGTGCTCGAGCAGATGCGCGCCCATGGCTACAACGTCGGGGGCGAGCCGTCGGGCCATATCATTCTCTCCGACTACACCACGACCGGCGACGGTCTGCTGGCCGCGCTGCAGGTGCTTGCCGTGGTGAAGAAACAGGATCAGCCGGTGTCCATGGTGTGCCACCGCTTCGACCCGCTGCCGCAGGTTCTCAAGAATGTGCGCTACAAGAGCGGCAAGCCGCTGGAGAACGCCAAGGTGCGCAGCGCCATCGAGGACGCGGAAGCCCGCCTTGACGGCCATGGCCGTCTGATCGTGCGGTCGTCCGGGACCGAGCCGGTGATCCGCGTGATGGGCGAGGGCGACGACAAGGTGCTGGTCGAGGAGGTGGTCGACGAAATCGTCGATGCCCTTACCAACGCCGCGTGAGTCGCTGCGGCGAAAAGGCGCTATCCGGTTGCCGCCCCTGGCGAAACGAGCACAATCGCGGCAGTGCAGCGCGCAGATTGGAATATCTACAAAATCGGCGTTTTGTTTTTGCCTGGACGAGTGGCCTCATGTATCGATAGTTGCATAACGAACTAAACGGGCTCGGACCGGCCGGGTTTCATGATCGTCTGTTCTTGCAATGTATTGACCGACCAGGACGTTCGCTCCGCGCTCACCGCCGAGCGGACGCCTCGAACCACCGGCCAGGTCTATGGCTGCTTGGGCTGCAGCGCCCAGTGCGGGCGTTGCGCACGGACCATCCGCCGCATCATGGACGAGGCCATCGCGGGCGCCTGCGGCACCGGTTGCCGGTGCTGCCCGAGCGGTCAGCACCGCGATTAGCGCCGTTTCCGGCACTCCACAGCATTAATTCTGATCTGGGCGGGCGGGGGCTGCCATCCCCCTTGTCGCGCCATGCGTTTTGCGCAAGAGATTAGAGTAATTCCAAATTACTCCCGGGATCACAGGGATTTCCCCTAAGGATGGGCACATGCAAGGCGATGCAAGGGTCGTTGAATATCTCAACCGCAGCCTCCGGCACGAACTGACGGCCATCAACCAGTACTGGCTGCACTATCGGCTCTTGGACAATTGGGGCTACCGCGACCTGGCGAAGAAATGGCGCAAGGAATCGATCGAGGAGATGGAGCACGCCGACAAGATCGTCGAGCGCATCATCTTCCTCGACGGCTTTCCCAATATGCAGGTCCTCGATCCGCTTCACATCGGACAGAATGTGAGGGAGGTGCTCGACTGCGATCTCGCGGCCGAGATGTCGGCGCGCGCGCTCTATCAGGAGGCCGCCACCCATTGCCACTCGGTCAAGGACTACGTCACCCGTGACCTGTTCGAGAAGCTGATGCACGACGAGGAGCAGCACATCGATTTTCTCGAGACCCAGCTGGATCTCGTCGCCAAGCTCGGCCTCGAGCTCTATGCGCAGCACCACATCGGCAAGATCGACGACGATCACAGCTGATCGATCCCGGCACCGGCGCGCTCCCCGGGTGTGGGCGCGCCGCCTCACCCCGGCATTTTCGTGCCGTGGCATCCCGTGCAAGCGCCGGTCGTGGCGCCGGACCGCTTGACGAGGCTTGGCTCCTTCCGTATGTCCGGCGGCGGGACACCCCTCCCCACCGAGGGGCGACTATCTGGAAGGATAGGCCATGACCAATGCCGTTCCTGGCGTGCGGCCAGCCGTTCCGCACTTCTCCTCCGGCCCCTGTGCCAAGCGCCCCGGCTGGAGCCTCTCAGCCCTCACCGACGCCGTTCTCGGACGCTCGCACCGATCGAAGATCGGCAAGGCGAAGCTCAAGCGCGCCATCGAGCTCACCCGCGAGGTGCTCGAAGTCCCTGCCGACTACCGGATCGGCATCGTCCCGGCGTCCGATACCGGCGCCGTCGAGATGGCCCTGTGGTCGATGCTCGGCGCGCGGCCGGTCACCATGCTCGCCTGGGAATCGTTCGGCGAAGGCTGGGTCAGCGATGTCAGCAAGGATCTCAAGCTCAAGGACGTGACCGTGCTCAAGGCCGGCTACGGTGAGCTTCCCGATCTCGCCAAGGTCGATCCGGCATCCGACGTGGTGTTCACCTGGAACGGCACGACCTCGGGTGTGCGGGTGCCGAACGCCGATTGGATTGCCGCCGATCGTTCCGGCCTGACCATCTGCGACGCCACCTCCGCCTGTTTCGCGCAGGCGCTCGACTGGCCCAAGCTCGATGTCGTCACCTTCTCCTGGCAAAAGGCGCTGGGCGGCGAGGGCGCGCACGGCATGCTGATCCTGTCGCCGCGGGCGGTCGAGCGGCTCGAAAGCTACACGCCGCCCTGGCCGCTGCCGAAGATCTTCCGGCTCACCAAGGGTAACAAGCTCAACCAGGGCATCTTCGAGGGCGAGACCATCAACACGCCCTCGATGCTGTGCGTCGAGGACTATCTCGACACGCTCGGCTGGGCCAAGTCGATCGGCGGTTTGAAGGCGCTGCGGGCGCGCGCCGATGCCAACGCCAAGGTGATCGCCGACTGGGTCGCCAGCACGCCGTGGATCGACTTTCTTGCCCGCGATCCGGCGGTCCGCTCCAACACCTCGGTCTGCCTCAAGATCGTCGACCCTGCGGTCGGCAAGCTTTCCGCCGAGGCGCAGGTGGCGTTCGTCAAAGGCATCGCCGCGGCGCTGGAGAAGGAGGGCGTCGCCTACGACATCGACGCTTATCGCGACGCGCCGTCCGGCTTGCGCATCTGGTGCGGCTCGACGGTCGAGCGCGCCGACGTCGAGGCGCTCACCCTCTGGCTCGACTGGGCCTTCGCCAAGAGCAAGGACGCGCTGCGCCAGGCGGCGTAGCCGTGTCGCTTACGATTCTCGATCCGTCATCCTGAGGTGCCCGCGCGATGCGAGTTCGGTCTCGGACGAATCGGGGTTAGCGCGGGCCTCGAAGGATGAGCGGCCTCGATAATGGGGCCGTCGCCCTTCGAGGCTCGCGCACCGAAACTCGCATTAATCCCAAATCGGTATCCGTGATGTGCGCGAGCACCTCAGGGTGACGGTTCAAGAGCACAGGTTTCCCGCCATGCCCCCCAAAGTCCTCATCTCCGACGCCCTCTCTCCCGCGGCCGTGCAGATCTTCAAGGATCGCGGCCTCGAGGTCGACTTCCAGCCGAAGCTCGGCGCCGACAAGGAAAAGCTCGCCGAGCTGGTCGGGAATTTTGACGGCCTTGCGATCCGCTCCGCGACCAAGGTCACACCGAAAATCTTGGAGAAGGCGAAAAACCTCAAGGTGATCGGGCGCGCGGGCATCGGCGTCGACAACGTCGACATTCCCGCGGCGACGGCCAAGGGCATCATCGTGATGAACACGCCGTTCGGCAATTCGATCACGACGGCCGAACACGCGATTACGCTCATGCTCGCGCTCGCGCGCCAGATCCCGCAGGCGGATGCCTCCACCCAGGCCGGCAAGTGGGAAAAGAACCGCTTCATGGGGGTCGAGATCACCAGCAAGACGCTGGGTGTCATCGGTTGCGGCAACATCGGCTCAATCGTGGCCAATCGCGCGATCGGACTGAAAATGAAGGTGGTCGCCTATGATCCGTTCCTGTCGCCCGAACGCGCACTGGAGCTGGGCGTGGAGAAAGTCGACCTTCCGGAGCTCATCAGGCGCGCCGATTTCGTGACCCTGCACACGCCGCTGACGGACAAGACCAGGAACATCATCGACGCCCCCGCGCTCGCGGCCATGAAGAAGGGCGTGCGCATCATCAATTGCGCGCGCGGCGGGCTGGTCGAGGAGAACGCCCTGCGCGCCGCCCTCGATTCCGGCCACGTGGCCGGTGCCGCCTTCGACGTGTTCACGGAGGAGCCGGCGACCGCGAATCCACTGTTCGGTCACCCGAACGTGGTGTGCACCCCGCACCTCGGGGCCGCCACCACCGAGGCGCAGGAGAACGTCGCGCTGCAGGTCGCTGAGCAGATGTCGGACTACCTCCTGCGCGGTGCCATCTCCAATGCGGTCAACTTTCCCTCCATCACAGCGGAGGAGGCGCCGCAGCTGCGGCCCTTCATCGCGCTCGCGGAAAAGCTCGGCTCGTTCGCCGGTCAATTGACCGAAACCGGCATTACCAAGGTGCAGCTCTCTTACGAAGGCGGGGTCGCCGGCATGAACACCAAGGCGCTGACCTCCGCCGCCATCGCGGGGCTGCTGCGGCCCATGCTGCAGGAGGTGAACGTCGTCTCCGCGCCGATCGTGGCCAAGGATCGCGGCATCGTGGTCGAGGAGATGACGCGCGAGGCGGCGGGCGACTACGACAGCCTGATCACCGTCACGGTGGTGACCGAGCGTCAGACCCGTTCGGTGTCGGGGACGGTGTTCGCCGACGGGCGGCCGCGTATCGTCAATATCAAGGGTATCCGCATGGACGCCGAGTTCGGGCCCTCGATGATCTACATCACCAATCTGGACAAGCCCGGCTTCATCGGCCGCTTCTCATCCACGTTGGGCGATGCCGGGATCAACATCGCCACCTTCCATGTCGGGCGCGACGCTCCCGGCGGCAATGCCATCGCGCTGATCGAGATCGATGGGGAATTGCCGCCGGATGTGCTCACCGCGGTGCGCGCGCTGCCGCAGGTGCAGCAGGCGCGGCCGCTGAAGTTTTGAGTGGTGCCGGGGGCGCTGCGCGGAAATTGGTGTCAGCTGCTTTGCGCGCTCAATTGATGAACGGCACTGTGCACAGGGCCCGTTACTGTCCGGCTCGGTGCGCGTGCTTTGGAGGCCTCGGCGGCGGCGACCTCCAGGAGATAGGCAAGGTCATCCAGTTCGACCTTGCGACACATTCTGCAGAGCTCTCGGGTTAGGGTGGCGGCGTAGTTGGCGACCTGTATCCTGTTTTCCATTGCTCCCTCCAATTTCGCTGGCACGCTCAGGATAGGAGGCGCTTAACCTCGGCCCGTGTGAGGTACCTTACACAGTCCGCGATTTCTTCCGCCCCGCCGATGTTTGCGGTGGGTGCATGCGTCTGCAAAACCGCGGCGTAACGCGCGTTTCGCCCGCTATCGACGCGGACCCTGCGGCAACTTGTCTGCGCGGCGCACGCGTGGTGGCGGACCAGGTCGCCGTGCAGCCGGGAAACACGTTCGGGTCGTTCCGACCAATCCCGCGCGGTGCCGGCCGCGCGGCAGGCCGAGCCGGCATCGCCGCGATGTTGCCGCGAGATGGCCTTGGAGAGAGCGGAATCATCCGCTGTGGTTAGCGTGGCGCGACGGCAAGGGGTTGATAAGGCCCGCAAAATCAGGTGGCTGACCTACGGACGGGTGTTCCGTCCGGGCAAGGTTGGCTTGCCTGCGCGGGTACTATCCCTTATCCCATAGAGGGTCGCGATGCCGGACAAGCCCTTGTTGCAGCGAGGATATCCCGGGCGTCACCGACGCGGAGGAAAGGCGCCTCATGGCCAATGTGGTCGTGGTTGGTTCCCAGTGGGGGGACGAAGGGAAGGGGAAAATCGTCGACTGGCTGTCCGAGCAAGCCGACATCGTTGTTCGCTTCCAGGGTGGACATAATGCGGGCCATACGCTCGTCATCGACGGGACGACCTACAAACTCTCGCTGTTGCCATCGGGTGTGGTGCGGCCGGGGAAGCTGTCCGTGATCGGCAACGGGGTCGTGATCGATCCGCGCGCGCTCCTTGAGGAGATCGACCGGCTCAAGGGGCAGGGGGTCGAGATCTCGCCGCAGAATCTGCGCATCGCCGACAATGCAACCCTGATCCTGCCGTTGCACCAGGAGCTCGACAGCATCCGCGAATCCTCCAACACGCTCACACGTGTCGGCACGACCCGCCGCGGCATTGGTCCGGCCTACGAGGACAAGGTCGGCCGGCGGGCGATCCGGGTCAACGACCTCGCCGATCCCGTGGCGCTCGGGCGCAAGATCGAGGGACTTCTGATCCATCACAATGCGCTGCGGCGCGGGCTCGGACTTGAGGAGGTGGCGGTCGACACCGTCCACCAGCAGCTCCAGAGCGTCGCTCCGCGGGTGCTGCCCTACATGGATTCGGTGTGGTCGCTGCTCGATCAGAAGCGGCGCGAGGGCAAGCGCATCCTGTTCGAGGGTGCTCAAGGCGCGCTGCTCGACATCGACCACGGCACCTATCCGTTCGTGACCTCTTCCAACACGGTCGCCGGCCAGGCCGCGACCGGCTCCGGCCTGGGGCCGGGATCGATCGGCTACGTGCTCGGTATCTGCAAGGCCTACACGACGCGGGTGGGGGACGGGCCGTTCCCGACCGAGCAGACGAACGAGATCGGGCGCCTGCTGGGGGAGCGCGGACGCGAATTTGGCACCGTGACCGGCCGTCCGCGGCGCTGCGGCTGGTTCGACGCCGTGCTGGTACGACAAACCGTGCGCACCAGCGGCATCACCGGCCTCGCCCTGACGAAGCTCGACATTCTGGACGGGTTGGAGGAACTTAAGGTTTGTGTGGGATACCGTCTTGACGGTCGCGAGATCGATCATCTGCCGGCGAGCGAGCACGGCCAGGCCATGGTCGAGCCGATTTACGAGACGGTCGAGGGTTGGCAGGCCGCGACTGCACGGGCGCGCTCCTGGGCCGAACTGCCGGCGCAGGCGATCAAGTATGTACGCCGCGTCGAGGAATTGGTCGGGTGCCCCGTCGCTTTGCTGTCGACCAGCCCCGAGCGCGAGGACACGATCCTGATGCACAACCCGTTCGAGAACTGAACGAGAGCATGATCCCGAGCAGACGCAGACGTGTCGGGCGAGACGATGTGACCCTGCAAAGGGCGGCATTCCGCATACGCAACGAGTAAGCTCCGATGGCCGATTATTATCCGCTGATCTCACGCGCCGTCGCCGGTCTCGAAAAGAACAACGGCGAGAACCGCCGCGCGCTCTACGAGCGGGCACGCGCGGCCCTGCTCGCGCAACTGCGCGGGGTCACGCCGCCGCTCAACGAGTCCGACATCACCCGCGAGCGCCTCGCGCTCGAGGAGTCGATCCGCAAGGTGGAGGCTGAATCGGCGCGTCAGTTCGTCGAGGCGTCGCGTCAGTCCCGGGCGGCCAGGATCCGTCCGGTCGAGCCGCGCTCAACCATCTTGCGTCAATCGGATGATGCCGCGTCGGGAGGGAGGGGGCCCGCCGAGCCGGGGACTCCGCCGCGGCGCTACGTCAGCCCGACATCGCAGCCGCCACATGACACTCCGTCCGCGTTGTCGCCCGATCTCGGGCGCCGTCCTGGCGCGTCTTCGTCGCCGCCGGCCTTGCCGGATTCGCAGCAGTCGGATTCGATCTTCGACCGGCCGTTGCGGCCGGAGCCGCCGCGGCGCTTTGGCGGCGAGCCCCGCGCCTTTTCGGACGCGGGCACCAGGGATGCTTCCCCCGTTGGCAACGAAGCCGGCGCGGCCGCCGCCGTGCGCGCGGAGAAATCCGGACGCGACATGTTCGGCGGCGTTCCGGCGTCCGATATCGAGGGCGCAGAACGTCCGTATGACCGGCCGCAATTCGACGGCGACGAGCCCCGGATGTTCGATCCGCATGCGCCGCAGGAGCGCATGTTCGATCGGGACGAGCATCACGAGCCCGCGCCGCATGGCGATTTTTCCGAGCCGATGCTGGAGCCGGCATCGGGCCTCGACGAATCGCATTCCGCCGTCCGCCAGGAGCGGCACGCGCCGCCGCCGCCGATCGAAGACGACCTGGAGTTCGAGGAGGAGGAGGAGGCGGAGGAAGAGGCGCGGCCGCCGCGCTCCTATCGCAACCTCATCAAGGGCGCGGTTGCCGCCCTGGTCTTCATCGTGGTCGGAGGCCTGCTGCTGTGGCAGTGGCCGAACATGGTCGCGCTCTACAGCTCATTCCGCGCGCCGGCGGTCGAGACCGTCCGCGAAACGCCGCCGCCGGCGAACACGCGACCGAAGATCACCGATCGCATCGAGCCCGGCACCCAGCAGGCCCCGGCAACCCCGGCGCCCGGCGCGGTGCCCGGCGCCGGAGCGGCGCAGAAGGTGGTGCTCTACGAAGAGGACCCCGCCGATCCCAACGGCAAGCGCTTCGTCGGATCGGCCATCTGGCGGACCGAGACCGTGACGCCGGGGCCGGGGCAGCCTCCCGAGCTTGCGATCCGTGCCGACGTCGAGGTGCCGGAACGCAAGCTGGCAATGACCTTCTCGTTCCGCCGCAACACCGACAAGGGCCTGCCGGCCACCCATACTGTCGAGATCACGTTCAAGCTGCCGGCGGACTTTCCCGCCGGCGGCATCTCCAACGTTCCCGGCATCCTGATGAAGCAGGCGGAGTCGACCCGCGGCGTGCCGCTCGCAGGTCTCGCGGTCAAGGTCACGCCCGGTTTCTATCTGGTTGGCTTGTCCAATCAGGAGGCCGACAAGGATCGCAACCTGCAACTGCTGAAGGAGCGCGGCTGGTTCGACATCCCGGTGGTCTACAACAACAACCGCCGCGCCATCATCGCCCTGGAAAAAGGGCCGCCCGGCGACCGCGTCTTCGCGGAGGCCTTCAAGACCTGGAAGCAGTAGGCCGACGCGCTCGCAAGTTTGCGCGCCGGGCACGGCGCGCGAAGGCGCCGTTGCCCAAAGTGCGGTCGATCAATGCGCCTGCAGCGCCGGGGCGGCCGGACGGGTCTCCATCGCTGCGATGCGGCTTTTCACCGCGCGCTGCACCTTCTCGAACGCGCGCACCTCGATTTGACGCACGCGCTCGCGGGAGACACCGAACTCGGCGGCCAGATCCTCGAGCGTGATCGGGTCGTCCGCCAATCGGCGCGCCTCGAAGATGCGGCGCTCGCGGTCGTTGAGCACGGAGAGCGCATCGCCAAGAGCTTTGCGGCGATTGTCCGATTCTTCGCTTTCCGCCAGACGCGTTTCCTGGTCGGAAACGTCGTCGACCAGCCAGTCCTGCCATTCGCCGGAATCGCCATCCTCGCGGATCGGCGCGTTGAGCGACACGTCGCCGCCCAGGCGCCGGTTCATGTCGACCACGTCCTGCTCGGTCACGCCCAGGCGCTTGGCGATGAGCTTGACCTGGTCGGGACGCAGGTCGCCCTCTTCCAGCGCGGAGATCTTGCTCTTGGCCTTGCGCAGGTTGAAGAACAGCTTCTTCTGGTTGGCCGTGGTGCCCATCTTCACCAGCGACCACGAACGCAGGATGTATTCCTGGATCGCCGCCTTGATCCACCACATGGCGTATGTCGCGAGGCGGAAGCCCTTTTCGGGCTCGAAGCGCTTGACCGCCTGCATCAGGCCGACATTGCCTTCCGAGATCACCTCGGAGATCGGCAGGCCGTAGCCGCGATAGCCCATGGCGATCTTGGCAACGAGGCGCAGATGGCTGGTCACCAGCTTGTGGGCCGCATCGCGGTCGCCGTGTTCGCGCCAGCGCTTGGCCAGCATATATTCGTTCTGCGGTTCCAGCATCGGGAACCGCCGGATCTCTTCAAGATAGCGGGAAAGGCCGGATTCGGCCGTGAGAATTGGCAATGCGGCAGTTCGGGCCATGGTAGCGCCCTCCAAAAGTTTGCCCCCGGTCACACCGGCGGGCGGAGCGCACCGTCGCTCCCCGAGCCGACAGTGCATATCCATGCTGCGAACGCGAAGACTGATCGCGCCGCAACATTACAGGACAAACGGGGACCAAAGGAAGTGAACTCGGCGTCACGTCACCGTGACCCCTCCGTGTACGCCTAAGCCTTTGATTGGCCCGATCTTTTTCGATCAGGCCGGCGTGCCCTGTGCACGAGGCTATGGCGTAAACGACGGAGATCACCCGGCAGTTCCGAGCGGAACGCCAGTTCCTTGCCTTGTGATGGATGTTCGATCGTCAGTAGATAGGCATGCAAGGCCTGCCTGCCAAGGGCGTCGAGCGCGTCCCGGGCGTCCGGCCCGAGCTGATGGGCCTTGGTCTTGAAGCCGGGCCCGTAGACGTCGTCCCCCAGCAGTGGGTGCCCGATCGAGGCAAGGTGAACGCGGATCTGGTGCGTGCGCCCGGTCTCCAGCCGGCACGCCAGGAGGGTCGCCACCGGCGCGCCGTCCGTGCCGGAGTAACGCTCGAGCACCTCCCAGTGGGTCAGCGCCTCGCGGCCGCCCTCGCGCACCGCCATCTTGTCACGGGCGTGCGGGTGGCGATCGATCGGCTTGTCGATGGTGCCGCGTGGCCGGTCGGGCACGCCCCAGACGAAAGCCAGGTAGCCACGGCGTAACGGGCCGGTGCGGCCGTGGTCGGCGAACTGGCGGCTGAGCACGCGATGGGCGCGGTCGGTCTTCGCCACCACCATCAGGCCGCTGGTATTCTTGTCGAGGCGATGCACGATTCCCGGGCGCTTCTCCCCGCCGACGCCGGACAGGCTGTCACCGCAGTGCGCGATCAGCGCGTTGACCAGCGTGCCGCTCCAGTTGCCCGCCGCGGGATGGACCACCAGTCCGGCAGGCTTGTCGAGGACGATGAGCTCATTGTCCTCGAACACGACTGAGAGGGGGATTTTCTCGGCCTTGAGCTCGACGTCCTGGACGGGCGGCAGGTCGAGCGCGATGGTGCCGCCGGCGTTGACGCGGTGGCCGGGATCGCGGATCGTGGCGCCGTCGATCGCGACGCGACCCGCCAGGATCAGCGCCTTGTGGCGCGAGCGCGACAGCTCGGCCACGCGCGCAGCCAGCACGCGGTCGAGCCGTTCGCCGGCCTCCTCGGCGGCCACCACCAATGTCTCGCTGCGCGCCTGCGTCAAATCCATGAGCAATCCGTTGGCGGACGACGACCAGCCACTCGACCCCGAGGCCGCGCGTATGGTGGCCAAGGTGCGGTGGCTGATGCTGATCTCCGGCGTCACCACCCTGATCGCGATCTCCGCCGTGATCGGCGTCATCGGCTATCGCGTTTTCAAGGGCGAGGGAAGCGCGCCGGTGGCGGACGTGACCGCGCTGCTGCCGAAGGGTTCGCGCATCATCGCCACCGCCGTGGCGGAGGACCGTATCACGGTCACCGTCGATACCGGTAGCGGCATCGAAATCCGCACCTTCGATGCCAGGACGCTGAAGCCGGCGGGGCGGCTGCGGTTCGCGATCGAACCCTGATGTCTTTGGCCGCGGGTCTTTGGCCGCGGCGGCGTCCGCCGAATATCGCCGCACGATCGCATGCCGCGCGCCGGGTGCGGCTGGCGGCACGCGATCGAGGCCGATCGCGCTTAGACGAAAGATGTGCGCCCTCAGGCCCGGCGCCGCGCCGCCTTTTTCTTCTTCTGTGCCGGCTTGCGGTGGGTCGCTGCGGCGCGCTGCGGCTTGGCCTTCGCGCGGCGCGGATGGCTCGCGCCCGCTCCGGCGCGCCTGCCCGCCCGCCGCGCCGACCCGGGATTCACGCGCCTCTCCGCCATCGCGGTGAGCGTCTTGTCGGCGGCCTTCTCCTCCCGGAGATTGCGCGCCAGGATGGTGGCGTCCTCGCCGTGACCGAGCTCCCTGGCCCACGCGATGAGCGCCCCGTAGCGCGTGATCTCGTAATGCTCGACCGCCTGCGCGGCGGCAATGATGCCGACGTTGAGCACGGCCTTGTCCTCGACCTCGCCCATGAGGTCGCCGCCTTCCTTGATGATGCCGTCGATGGCGGGGCACTTCGTGCCGCTCGGCTGCTCGCCGTGCAATGCGAACACCTGCTCCAGCCGTTTGACCTGCTCCTTGGTCTCCTGCAGATGGTGCTGCAGGCCGCGTTTGAGCTCGGCGTTCGTTGCGTTTTCGATCATGTCGGGCAACGACTTCACGATCTGGTTCTCGGCGTAATAGATATCCTTCAGGCCGTGCTGGTAGAGATCCTCGAGATTCTTGATGTCCTTGGAAAACAGCCCCATGGTTGCCTCCTCGCAGTTGGGCCGGGATCAGAGAAAAGTGCATCGGATAAGTCGCGGTGCGGAGCGGCGGTTCCAACGTGCGGGAAAAGAAGTCTGTGCGCCCTCCGATGTGACGCGCGGTACCGGCGCGCTGAACGAAGACCTGGAGAGCGAATTTGTTTGAATCGGCAAACCCTGGCTTTGCACCGCCACCAAGGGTCACGCGCTGGGACGAAGCTCCTGGTCCGGGAATTTACGGCGCCGACACACGCGCGCCGCGCACGCAAAGGTGAACGCTATCCCCAATTTTCGACATCCGATCGCCAAGAAGCAGCACGATTTCAGTCCACGTCTGAGACTAGAAATGACTTTCTCGATTTCAGAAACAACCCGGTGAACCGGTCTGCGCGTGAAGGAAAGTAGTGGTCATGTTTGGAAGATTTCCCACATCCGCCGCGTCGCTCCTGCCATGGCCCTGCTCCCGGCCGTCGTTCTGGCAGTTTGGCCTGATGTGTGCGGTGAGACTGAGAGAAATTTCTCGTCGCGTCGAGCAACCGGCCGTCATCCAGCGGCCGAGCGAGATGACCGGCCGGTCGCTTCCTCCCGGCGTGCGCACGAGGACGTAAGACCCTTGCGGGACCAGGGCCGATATATTCGTGGGGCATCCTAATCCGTGGGACCACGCTGCGGCCGGCTTCCAGCCATCGGCTGTCGGGCGGCCGCACCGCATCCATCGGCCGCTCAGCGCGGCGGTGAGGGCCGACCGCTTGTGGTGGCCAGCCCGCCGTGAGCAGTCCGCCGGACGAGATGGGTCGTGACGTGAGGCGAGGGGACAACAGCGACCTGCTTGCGCGTGGCCGTGATCGGGGCTATTTGCAATCCCTCTCCGCTTTGCTCCCTTCGTCTAGCGGCCCAGGACGTCGCCCTCTCACGGCGAAAACAGGGGTTCGAGTCCCCTAGGGAGCGCCACTCTCCATTTGTTCACTTTGATTTTTCTTCTGTTTTGCCTGTCTTCCCAAACTGGGCGCTTTGGTTTGGGCAAGTCTGTTCGACTTGTGTCCTTCCAATTTTGTGACAGCGTCTGTCGCGAGCCGCGCTTGATCGGCGTCACGCGGCTTGGGCGCGCGTCCGATGTCCGAGTACCGACATGATTCCATTGGCGGTGCATCCGGCCTCTGCGAGCCGCCTGCCAGCGGCCGCGTATCAGCGGGTTTTCCAATGCGACCGCCAATATTCAACCAGCGTTTGCCAAAATACGATCAGCGACAGAAAAGCCGCCAGCATCAGCGTTGCGAACATCATCTGAACGACCGTGAAACTGGTCGCGTCTTTGCTAAAGAACCAACTTGCAACAAAGCCGCCAGCACTCAAGAGCCAGTCAGCGGGCCGAGTGAGCCAATCAAGCATATCTCTCTCCGGCGGCCATTGTCGTCCACGCGCAATGTTCGGGGCTAACCACCCGCGCCAAGGGCAATCCGGGTGTTCGTGCCAACGATGTGTCCATCGCCACCGCCGATGACCTATTTCCCAATAGTACGAAAGCTGCGGGGCGCACTCCTTGTAGCACTTTTTACAGCGCTCGGATAACCGCACGCCGCTAAGCTCCATTTTCGAAGCGATTCATTATTCGCCGTGGCACGGGGCTGGCCTTGCGGTTCGCCAGCGTTTCACCGTCGCCTGGTGAGCCGCCTCGGCCACCTCGTGGTCGGTGACGCCGGGCGTGGCGGCAAGCGCCGGATTTGTAACAAGCCGGCTGGGCCGCATAATGGACCGAAGGGACCCGTCATGGTTACCAAAGTTCGTCACGCTTCCCGCTTCGGCACGTGCGACGTGTTGGGAGAGGTCATCAACGAAACGTCGCACGCCTACATTTTCCGCCGCCCCGACGGCGAGACCGCCTTCATTTCGAAGCGCGCGCCGACGCTCCATGTCGGACCGTGCCGCATGTGTGCAGACTATCTTCACCATCAGGCACAGCGCGAGGCGGCTTAGAACAGTCCACCGCACCACTTCGAGCCGCCCTACGTGGCTCATCAGCGCATTTTTCGCCCCGCGCGCCCCGACACGCCCGCCAGAAAAGCGCACTAGCGGCCTCCGCTGAGTCAGGACGAAGCTTCCCACGAACGGGGGAGAGTCAGGAGGCGACGCAACGCCACCGCGCGGCACCGCTGGTGTCGTCGTGCCCGCCTGACTTGAGCAAACAGACGGCTTCGGTCGGGCTGTCCATCTTCCCCAGGCCCTGTCGTGCCGATCAGTCGAGCCTGTGCTAGTCATTCTGCGACCACGCGGTGTGTGGCGCTCCGGCGTCCGTTCCGAATCGCAGAGGCGACACGATGAAGGCGATTTTCATTGAGCAATATGGCGGCCCCGATGTCCTGAAGTACGGCGATTGGCCGGATCCGGTCGCCGGGGCGGGCGAAGTGGTGATCGATGTGGTGGCGGCCAGCGTGAACGGCGCCGATTGGAAGGTGCGCGTCGGCCAGCATAAACAGCCGAAGTTTCCATTCGTCCTGGGTCGGGATTTCTCCGGCGTGATCAGCGCCGTCGGCGAAGGCGTCGCCGACCTTGCGGTGGGCGATGCGGTCTTTGGCGTTTGCGATGCCGGCCACGAGGGAGCCTACGCCGAGAAGATTGCGGTCAGGGGCGCCATCGTCGCCAGGAAGCCCGATGGACTATCGCATGTCGATGCCGCCGCCTTGGCGCTCACCGGCCTGACGGCCATGAGTGCGATCGAGGATACGTTGAAACTGCGGGCGGGGGAGAGAATCCTGATCCAGGGCGGCGCCGGCGGGGTCGCCAGCTTCGCCATCCAGCTTGCCAAGCATATCGGCGCCCATGTCATTACGACGGCGAGTCTGATGAACCATGCCTATCTGCGTGACATCGGCGCGGATGAAATCATCGACTACAACGCCGGCGATTTCACCAAGCTCGTGGCCAATTGCGATGCCGTCTTCGATACCGTCGGCGGCGACGTTGCCCAACGCTCCTTCGCGGTCCTCAAGCCGGGCGGCCGCGCGGCGTTCATCGCGTCGGGCGCAGAAGCGCCCAAGCCGGATCGCGACGACGTAAAGTCCCTCAGGCCTCCCGTGGGCCGCGCCCGGCGGCATCTCGATCGGATCGCTGAGCTGTTCCAGTCGGGGGCGGTACGAGCTCCCGAGATCAAGCTCTATCGGCTGTCTGAAGCCGGCGACGCACACAGGCTAAGCGAGTCGCGCCATTTCAGGGGCAAGCTTGTCTTCAAGGTGCGTTGAGATGGGCGCCCGGAAAAGCGGGCCCGCTCCCGTTCATATCTTGGTTCGTTATTGCTCCAGGCAATATTCGTCGACGGCCATGCCGACATGGCGCGCGCGCGCGGCCGCGTATCCCAGAATGATCGATCCCGGCGTCAATTCCGTGATGTTGTGAACGGCGCCCGCGCGCCCGAGCATGCGGACGTGCCAATCATATTGCAGCATGAGGGAGGCTTCATCGCCGTCGGCGCTGCGCGCCTTGATCAGGAGCAGGGGGCGCGTTTCGATCTTGGCGCGGCCGACTACGACGGGGCGCGTGTCGCCGTTGACCCTCACCGCCGTCACCGTGTGGCCCTGGCGCAGCTCGCTCAGGTAGTTGGTGCGGTCGGGCGAGGAAAGGATATACGAGCTCACGGCCCCGGCGTTGACGCGGAACGGCCGCGTCGGCATGTACGGCAGCGGATGGGTTTCGCTGCAGCACAGCAGAAATCCGCCGCCGAACGCGCCCACCAGCAGGCCCTCATCGCGGAAAAAATTGGAGCAGGTGTCGACGCAGACACGGTCGCCCGTGCCCGCGCCGGCGATATCCGTCACCGAGAATTCCTTCAACGCCAGTTGTCCCCGCACCGGGCTGCACAGTCGCCCCAGCGCCTCGACCTCGGCCGCCGATCGCGGCGTCATGATCACGCCGTCCGGACCCGACTCAAGGACGCTCATGACCACCTTCGCCTCGGACAGGTCCGATACGAAGGTCATGATCTTGGCGCCGCGCCGCGATCCCGCGGCCAGCACGATCTCGAGCGGAATTTTGGTCGGGTCCTTGAATCGAATGACGGTCAACAGCCCGGCGCGGACCGCGGCGCAGGCCTCCTCCAGACTCTCCATGTTCTCGACGTCGACGAGGATGCCATCCTTCTTGCTGTGTCGCAGATGCGAGGCCGCCAGGCCGGAGGCGCCGCCGTTGTGGCAATGCACGCAAATGTCGGCCTCGATTTTGTCCGGGTCGCCGCCGTTCTTGAATGCAACCCATTGCACGCCGGCCTGACGAGCCGCGAGCGCGCCGCCGGCGTCGCCATCGAAGATCACGCCTTCGATCCGATGCTCCGCGGCCGCCGATATGATGTCGGGTATCTCGTCGCCGTTGCAGCCGCGTATATCGATCCAAGCCGTCGTCATCAAACGTGCTCCTGGGTGGCCGCGCCACCGTTGGTCGGGAATGCCATCTGGCCGCCGACTGCATCCGCGAGCGGCGGAGTGTCCGCGCGATTGAAAGCGATGGCCGCGGACAGGAGCTGCCGGACCTCGCGCACCTTTGCCGCCGGATCCGCCGCCATGAAGATGTTGCGTCCGGCCGCTAGTCCGCGCGCGCCGCTTGCCATCGCGTCGGCCACGAAGGCGCCGAACTGGTGGTCCGAGACCTGAGCGCCGCCGGCCGCCAGTATGGGGATCGGACACGAATCGACGACCCGCTTCATTGCCGCGACCGGGCCCTGAAGCGGGAGCTTGACGATATCCGCGCCGAGGTCGACGGCCAGCGCAGCCGCGTGCAGCAGCGTTTCCAGCTGCGGATGATCCTTGATCCCGGGGCCGCGCGGATAGAGCATCGCCAACAGCGGAAGGCCGAAGCGGTCGCAGGCATCAGCCACGCCAGCCATGTCGCGGAGCTGCCGGTCCTCGGTCAGCGAGCCGATATTGACGTGAACGCTCACGGCGTCGGCTCCTCTGCGCAAACAGTCTTCGACCTCCGCCACCTGGTACTTGAACGTTGGATCGGCGGCGTACCTGGTCGACGCGCTGAGATGGACGACCACGGCAAGCCGGGCATAGACGGAGCGCGGGAGCAGCCGCAGACGGCCTTTGTGCACGACGATCGCGTCGGCTCCATTGTCGGCGAGGATGCCCAGCAGCGCATCGTATCCGCGTGCGTCGGTAAACGGTCCGTCGGTGACGGTATGGTCCAGGGGGACGAGGAAGAGCGGCGTCTTGTCGCCCTTGAACAACCGCCCCAGGCGCAGTGCTCGTCCGGATTTGCTCATGCTGACCGACCTCATAGAGTGCACGCGTGGCGGCCCGATTTCTTTGCGGTCTGGTTATTAGCGTCCGGTAGCGGCCCTATCGAATTGCGCCCGGCATCGCGGGCTGAGCTGGGACATCTTCGACGCCAGGCACGAAGCGATGCGGGCCCTGTTCGGTATCGCAGAAATGCAAAGGGTCATCGCATCGCCCATGCAGGCCGCGCGTTCCTCCGCGGTGGGCTTGCTGACGCTGGCAAGCGCCGCGGTCGAAAGCGCGCAGAGCAATAAGCCTACCGCGCCGAACATTCCAGTGCGAGTCTTGATCATCACAATCTCCCTCGGGCGCGCATTCCGCGCCATTGACGCCGACGAGGGATTTGTGCCGTTCTGGTCCGCGGCAAGGCTGTGATGACCGTCACAGGTTTGCGCTTTGCGCCGCAGACGGCGAACATAAGTCATGCAGCGTGGCAAAAAGCTAGGAAACGCGCTTGAAACGGCTTTTACTCAGCCCCTGCGGCGTTGATCTGTGAGTTCATATCTTCGTTGGCAATAGCGCATTGCTATGACGATGATTTGTCTGCTCAAGAAAAAGGCAGCCTTGCCGGATCGTCACGTCGTCCGTGCTCTCAGCGCTTGATGAAAAGTGCGCGCAAGGTTTGCTTGCGGCCCCACTTGATGTCGGAGATCCGCCACTCACCCCTGAGCTTGACGAGGTCAAGCACCACGGTGGTCGGCTTGCCCAGGTTCTTGAATGAGACCTTCGCGCTCACTTTTTCGGCGCCGGTGTCGCGGACGGCAATGTCGACCGCGCTGATGTCCCAATCCTGGGCATCGATGAACGGATCCATATCGAGCGTTGGGAGCTCGCCGGCGGCCTTGTTGCGGTCGTTGATGATCAGCGCTGCGAGCCTGGGCTCGAAATAGCGCTTCAGCGCTGCGTCGCTGTCGAGCGGAATTCCCTTTCCATCCTTGACTTTGTAGGGAGCGTAGATCGCCTCCACGAACGACGTGGCGGACGGATCGGCAGCCATCGCTCCGACGGACGCGAGTGCAAGGCCGATCCAAAGTGCCACGAGGAGGCTGCGCCGCGCGATCATGATGCGTGCCTGCATTCTGGCGAGCCCGATGCATTGAATGCGGCTCGTCAAGCCTGACGCAATCTTATCACGTCCGCAGGCGGCCACCCGCGAGTTCGCGCGCTGGCAGGCGCGCGGAACGCCGGCTCGGCCCGGCGCGTGCACGAGCCATCCGCCCCTGCATGCCAGAGGTGCGGGCGTTTCCTCAAACGCGCTGCGGGCAGACGCTGACCCGGCGGCTGCTACTTGGCCGCGGCGCTCTTGTTGACCGGCGAGTTCCACTCGGTTCGGGGCCGCGGCCCGAAGAACTTGTGGACCGGCGGAGCGCTTCGACAATGGGCGGCCAGCGCGCCGGCCCGCTCGCTGTCGGGCCGCTCGATGCAGCGGATGAGATCGGCGACCACGTTCATCTGGTCGACGTCATCGTCGGTAATTTCCACGCCGGCGAACTGGTCTTCGATCGCAATCACCAGTTCCACGCGGTCGAGCCAGTCCGCCCCGAGGTCGTTGGCAAAATGTGTCTCGTCGGTAACGCGTTCGATCTCGACGCCCAGATGCTTGGCGATGAGCGCGCGGATCTTGCCCGGCGCAAGGCCGTCCCTCGTAGCGGTCGTTTGTTCGATCACAGACATGCGTTCGATGCTCATCCTTCGCCCCCAACTACTCGGCGGTCCCCCCGATATCCCGGCCATGCCACCGCCTCAAGGCCTGACCCGACTAAAAAACGTGACCCGATCAAAAAATCAGGACTGTTGCAGCAACCCCACACTGAGCTGGCTTATGCTTCCCGGTTGGCCGCTCGGCGCCATGGCGCTCATCGGCGCTGAGTTTGTTCGGATGCGGCATTCCATCGACATGACCTCGCATGGCGACCACCACGCCGGCCTAATCGCGCGCGGGCCCGCAGCTTGGCTCGATCGAAGGGACCGTCATCGTCTGTAAGCCGGCGTCCATCTCGGCCGCCTTGCTCTTGAACTCTCCGGCCATCCCGAACAGCCGGCGCGCGACTTCGAGATCTCTGCAGAACTGCGCCAACCGCAGGCAGGTTGCGGCCTGGTGACGGAAGTAGTCTGCATCTGGAGTGTGCATGTGTATCGCCCCCGTTTTTACCCGATGATTGCACCGGGGTATCCCCAGCCGACAAACGCCACGCGCGAGAAATGGTTCCGCTCGATTTTTTCATTTTCTCGCCGGATGCCATCCCGCCACCTCCGCTGCGCCTGACGTATGGCTGCCGAAGCGGTATGGGAGGATTGGTGAGCGCAGGTGTTCGCTTATCATTTTACCTGAAGGCGCAGTTCAGCGTGAGAGAGCGGGGCGGACATGATTCTTTTTGAATGGATACTGATCCTCCTGTTCGCGGCCGTGGTGCTGACGGCCGTCGCGGAACGCCTGCGTGTGCCCTATCCGTCGCTGCTCGCCATTGCCGGCGCCGGCATCGCGTTCCTGCCGTTCGCGCCCGCGATCCGCATCGAGCCTGATCTCGCGCTGGCGCTGTTCGTTGCCCCGGCGCTGCTCGACGCGGCGTTCGATACGTCGCCCCAGGAGTTGCGGCGCAACGCTTTGCCCGTCGTCTCGCTGGCAGTCTTTGCGGTCGTGCTCACCACGGCCGCGGTCGCGTTTGTCGGCTGGCGCTTCGCCGGGCTTCCGATCGCCGCCGCGATCGCGCTCGGTGCGATCGTCGCGCCTCCCGACGCCGCCGCCGCCGCCGCGGTGCTCAAGGAGCTCAGGCTGCCGCAACGCATCGGCGCCGTCCTCCAGGGCGAAAGCCTGCTCAACGATGCCACTGCGCTGCTGATCTACCGCGCCGCGGTCGCCATGGCGGTGGGCTCGTTCTCGC
>Ga0207643_10000629_pt1 | contig 22222 bp, 19 predicted proteins | sample KBSMisM62_FD_184313 | JGI IMG/M metagenome (GOLD analysis project Ga0207643, IMG submission 184313) | Miscanthus rhizosphere microbial communities from Kellogg Biological Station, Michigan, USA - KBS Miscanthus M6-2 (SPAdes) (version 2) | ecosystem: Host-associated > Plants > Roots >...
AGAAGCCCGGCATGTTCGCGGGCGAATACGCGCGCGAGGCGCTCAAGAACGGCCTGAAGGTGGAGCAGGATCTGGGGACCAACCCGTTCAAGTTCGGGATGGCGGGCGGAACCGACACGCATAACGGCCTCGTGGCGGCTGAAGAGGACAACTTCTTCGCCAAATTCCCGAGCGCCGAGCCCCGGCCGGATCGGTGGGACGAGGACGCGATGAACTTCGGTCCCAACCGCATCGTGAAGGGCTGGGAGATGACGGCGGCCGGATACACCGCCGTGTGGGCCACTGGCAACACGCGTGCGGAGCTGTGGGACGCGATGATGCGCCGCGAGACCTACGCGACGAGCGGTCCCCGCATGATCGTCCGGTTTTTCGGCGGCTACGACTTCACGCCGGCCGACGCCACCCGCACGCCCGCGGTGGCCGGCTACGCGAAGGGTGTGCCGATGGGCGGCGATCTTCCCGCGGCGCCACCCGGCAAAGCGCCGACGTTCCTCGTCGCCGCACTCAAGGACAGGTTCGGCGGCAATCTCGATCGCGTCCAGATCATCAAGGGATTCCTGAGTAAGGACGGCAAGCCGCAGGAGAAGATCTACGACGTGGTCTGGGGCGACGGGGACCGGCGCAAGATCGTGAACGGCAAGCTGACCCCGGTGGGGAATACCGTGGACGTCGCGACCGCGACGTGGACCAACACCATCGGCGATCCCGAGCTCGTCACCGTGTGGACAGACCCGGACTTCGATCCGTCGGTCCGCGCCGTCTACTACGCGCGCGTCCTCGAGATCCCGACGCCGCGCTGGACCGCATACGACGCGGCGTACTTCAAGATCAAGATCACGGACCCGAAGGTGCCGATGACGACGCAGGAGCGGGCGTTCACGTCGCCAATCTGGTATTCCCCGAAGTAGGTGCGTATGCGCGTTCGAACGCTTCTCCGCGAGCCGATGCTGCACTTCCTGCTGATCGGCATCCTGCTCTTCGCCACCTATCAATGGATGGCCCCCGGCGATTCCGCCGGGAACCGCATTGTCGTCACCCAGGGAGTGGTGGACGACCTCGTCACCCAGCACGTGGCGGCGAGGGGCCGGGAACCGTCCGCCGCCGAACTGAACCACTTAATCGAGTCGTACGTACACGATGAGATCCTGTACCGCGAAGGTGTGAAGCTCGGACTCGATCGCGACGACATCGTCGTGAAGCGTCGAGTCCGTCAGAAGATCGAAGTGATCGCGGAAGAGGACGCCTCGACACGGGCACCGACCGACGGCGATCTGTCCGCGTACCTCGTGGGGAACCAGGTGCGCTTCGCGCAACCGGCCATCCTCACCTTCGAGCAGGTGTTTCTCGGAGATTCCACTTCCAGCCCTGAAGTGGTGCAGGCCGTGGCCGTCACGCGTGCGGCCCTGCGGAATGGTACTGACCCCGAGGAACTTGGCAAGCCCACGCTACTGCCGCTTCGGATGACCGAGACCCCTGCCGATCTCGTGGCGCGCGATTTCGGCGCCTCCTTTGCCGCGGCTCTCGAGAAGGTGCCGGTCGGCGAGTGGGTGGGACCAATCGACTCGAGCTTCGGTGCGCACTACGTGCGCCTCTCGGAACGCACACCGGCCGTGGCGCCACAACTTGCCGCCGTGCGCGACCACGTCGTGCGCGAATGGGAGAACGAGCGCCGCCAGCGCGCGCGCAATGAGGCCTACGCCAGGATGCGCGAGAGATATGAGGTCAGCATCGCGGCAACCGCGCCGACGGAGCAGCCGTGAGAACGCTCTTTCTCCCGCTCGCGGCTCTGGGACTGCTGCTCGCGGCGGTGGTTCCAACTCAGGCGGACGAGTTCAAGCCGGGTTACCTGCAGCTCATGCAGCTGGACCATGATACGTACGACGTCCTCTGGAAGGTCCCCGCGATCGACGAGTCCACCACGCTCAAGGTGAGACCGCAGTTCCCCGAAGGAACCGAGGCGCTGACGCCGGTGCGCAGCACCTTCTCGCGAGGTATCACCGTACAGCGCTGGCGCATCCGCATACCGCAGGGCCTAGACGGGAAGGCGATCTTTTTCTCGCAGCTCTCGGAAACACGGATCGACGTGCTCGCGCGGCTCGTGCGCCTGGACGGCACCGTGCAACTCGAGCGTATCCTGCCGGTGAACCCCCGCTTCGTCGGCAGGGCGAGCCCTGGCCGATTGGAGGTCGTCAGGACCTACACGATCCTCGGGATCGAACACATCCTCTCCGGGTTCGATCACCTGCTGTTCGTGCTCGCTCTGGTGCTGCTGGTGCACGGAACGCGACGACTGCTCGTTACGATCACGGCGTTCACGGCGGCGCACAGCCTGACGCTTGCCGGGGCAACACTCGGCTGGGTGCAAGTACCCGGACCGCCCGTTGAAGCCTCGATTGCGCTCAGCATCGTCTTCGTCGCGTCAGAGATCGTCCACGCGCGGCAAGGCCGCTACAGCGTGACGCAGCACTATCCATGGGTCGTGGCTTTCACGTTCGGTCTGCTGCACGGATTCGGCTTTGCCGGCGCGCTGGCGGAGGTCGGCTTGCCGCAGTCGTCGATCCCGATCGCCTTGCTGTTCTTCAATGTCGGCGTGGAGATCGGGCAGTTGCTGTTTGTCGGAGCGGTGTTGGCGGTGTTCGCCGTTGGCCGGCGCGCGGGACAACGGCTTCGATTGCCGCAACCTTCTTGGTTCTGGCGCATCGCGCCGTATGTTATTGGTGGCCTCGCGAGCTTCTGGCTGGTGGAACGAGTCGCCGCGTTCTGACCAGCGTGCGGCAATAGCGATGTTGGCGATCTGGGAGGGGCGTATAGGTATAGCGCCGGCGACGCCAACTGGAAGATCGCCGTCGCCGTGTCGGGAATCACCATTGTCGCCGCAATCGCGCTGCCGCATCTCGAAACCCTGTTCTGGCTGCTGCGGCGCAAGTCGCTCCTGCTCGAGGAGTCGCGCGCCATCTGAGGCTGCGCTATATCGAGCTGGACGACGTCTGTTTAAAGCGTAACCGCCTCGGATGCCAACGCCGGCGACGGGTGGTGCTCGCTCCACCAACGGCCGGCCTCCTCTTCGTCCCACGTCATCCCATCGATCCTGTCGAGCGACTGTGCCAGCTGTCGCGCGCTCTGCGGTCGGTCTTCTGGTTTCTTGGCAAGGCAGGCCAGCACCAGGTGTTCGAGCTCTATCGCGATCGGGATCGGCAGCTTCGTTCGCTGCGATGGGGGCACCGGCACAGCCTGCAAGTGCTGAGTAATGACCTTGAGCAGCGTATCGCCAGTAAAGACCTGCTCTCCGGTGAGCAGGTAGTACGCCACACATCCCAGTGCGTACAGGTCGGCGCGCCCGTCGACGTTGTCGTCAAGCGCCATCTCTGGCGCCATGTATGCCGGCGTACCCATGATCACACCGTCGATCGTGGCCAGCGACGGCGCCGCGTTCACTGAGGTCGTCTTGACCAGACCGAAATCAAGCACCTTGACGAAATCCTCGCGGCACCCCACACGTCCGATGTAAATGTTGGCAGGCTTGATGTCTCGATGCACCAGACCTCGTGCGTGCGCCTCTGCGAGCGAATCACAGACCTGGCGAAGGACATGCACCACGCGCGGCGCGGGCATCGGGCCATGCTGGCGAACGAGTGATTCGAGATCCATTCCTTCCAGGAACTCCATCACCAGATAGAGAGTCTGATCCTCGGTCACTCCAAAGTCATAGAGGTCTACCGTGTGCGCCGACCGCAGGTGCGCCGCTGCATCCGCCTCCCGCCGAAAGCGCGCGATCGCACGCGCGGCCACGGCAGGGTCAGTGCCCCCGAGCATCTCGGGCCGGATCAACTTGATGGCGGCTGGTCTCGCCAGCATCCGATGCGATGCCTTGTAGACCTCGCCCATGCCGCCACGCCCCAGGAGTTCGCCGAGTCGATAACTGCCCATCTCTCGCGCCTTCGCCACCTGCCGGCCGAGCGTTGTCACGACGTGCGAGATCACGACGGCTACGCCCACGAGCAAGAAATCTGGGTAGTGCATCAGCAACGCGTTGGTCGCGGGGCCGAAATCCCAGTAGCCCTGCGCACGCGACCAGAGCATCCCTACCGGATTCATGGAGGCCGCAATCAGGCCCGCGAGAAGCGTCTTCGTCCTGGTGCTCGGGACGATCGCCGAAAACATCAGGATGACTGCACCGATCCACGAGATCTGCGGCGTCACCGACAGCGTTGGAAGGATCGGCCCCGAATGAAAGGTCAGCCCCAGCGCAAGCGCGGTCAGCACCATATACGCCAGACCGATATCAAGGATTCGCTGCGGGTCCCGGTTGGCCGTTCGCGTATACGCATACAGCAGGAGCGACGCCAGCACGCTCACGGCGGCAATCGCGTCGCCCATCGTCGGGCCGAAGCCCATGGACCCGGCACCCTGCATTGACCGCATCGCGAGGCGGCCCAGGATGGTTCCGACGACCCACAGGCCAGCGGCGACGAGCGACATGATGCCAAGGCGGGCGGAGGCTTCGCGAAGGAAATCGTCTGGGAGGGCTCGCGGCCGACCACGTGCCGCAGCTGACTCCATGGGCGTCGCGTCAGTCGGAGGTCGTATGAGTTTCGGTAACTGCATCACCGCGCCAAGTCAGTTTACTAGGACGACGACCCGCCGACAGCCGCGATGCCGATGTGCTCTATTGCACAGAACGGTCTGCGCCCACATGCGACGATGTCGCGATGTTCCTGAGCCTTTTCGCTGCCACGCAGGAAGGCTCTCGAGAAAGGGCCACCATGACACGTGAGTCGTTCAACATCGCTCTCGTCGTGATTACCAGCGCGTGGCTGGCTGCAGTCGGATGCGGCACACCCGCCTCAGTCCAGCAGCAGTCGGCGCCGGCGGCGACCTCGGCACCGGCAGCGACATCGGTCCCGCCTGCTGTCATGTCGCCGGTAAGCATCAACGCAGAGATGGTCTCAGTCATCGACCACGCCGGTCACGAATTGTGGAGCGTGGAAAGAAAAGGCAAGGCCCCGAAAACCGATGCGGACTGGGAAAACCTGGCCGAACATGCAACCCAACTGGCGGCAGCGGGGGCCTTGGTGAGGGTAGCCGGCACCGGCGTCAACGACACCATGTGGGTGGCATCGCCGGATTGGCAGAAGTGGGCTCGCGCGCTGTCGGATGCCGGGATGGCTGCGCTCAAGGCCACCGAAGGGAAGAATGCCGAAGCGCTGGTCACCGCCAATGGGCAGCTGGTCGAGTCGTGTGAAGGGTGCCACAAGCAATTCAAACCGAGCCTTCCGAGCGAGGGGATCACGCACGCCCACGCGCACCAATGAACGTGCCTGAACCTTCGCTTGCCGGCGGGGTGCGACATTAAGCCGCGCATTCGAGCGAGGCGGAAGGAAGGCATTCCGCGAGTTGGCAAAGACTGGCCTGGACCGCAGGCAGCAGCCCAGGCAAGACGTTCGACACGCCGACATCTGGGAGCGGACGCGACAAATCGTCGTCCGGTTGACATTCGTCAGTGTGCAAAAGGTCACAGCGGATGTTGGGGCGAGTCGGCACACTCTTTAAGTACAGCTCGAGGGTGAAAGCCCGGAGGTGTCCGGATCCAGGAGAGCCACATGAATGCAACTTGCTCGAAGCTGCCGACTCAACGAGCCCGACTCCGTGGCGCTGAATGTGCGCAGCGCAAGAGCGCGGCAGTACTCCGTTCGAATGACCGAGAGGAAGCGATTCAGTTGGCTCGCCTCATTGCAGCCCAAGAATCGGAACGCCACCGCATCGCGCGCGAGCTGCACGACAACTTAGGCCAGAAGCTTTCGCTATTGTGCATCGAGATCGAGGGCCTCGGCGCGCAGACCGGTGGGCTGCCCGCAGCGCTCGCAGAGGGCATTGCCAGTCTGTCCGAGCGGGCCAGGGACATCATCAGCGACGTCCATTGCCTGTCGCATGACCTTCACCCGCCAAAGCTTGAACTCCTCGGACTCTCGCACGCCATCGCAGGTCTCTGCCATGACGTGTCGAGTCGATGCAACGTACAAATCGAGTTCCTGCCGGGTGTGGGAAGCCCATGTGTTTCGGCCGACGCAGCGCTCTGCCTGTTCCGCGTTACGCAGGAGGCGCTGCAGAACGTCGTCAAACACAGCGGCGCGAGGACGGCGATCGTGTACCTGACCCAGGCTCAACAGCACATCCGTCTACATGTCGCGGATGACGGAAAGGGGTTCGCCGGCAGCTCGAACAGTGGCGTGGGTCTCGGTTTACTGAGCATGCGCGAGCGTGTGCACATGGCCGGTGGGCGGATTGTCATCCGATCGGTGCCGGGTCAGGGGACGCGTGTCGGAGTCACGCTTCCGACGGCACCGGCTCTCTTACGTATAAACGGTGAGTCAGGAAAGATGCACAGCGAATGACTCGACGAGCACGGCTACAAAACCGTGTTGCATGTTCATCTGTTACCAGCCTGGCGGAAGTGGAGGCTCCGCGATATCGACCGGCTGGCAATTCAAGGCTGGTATCAGACCAGTTCCGACAGGGCAAGGGCTGGCAGGTGGTTCGAAACGCGTGAACGTTGCTAGCAAGCGCTCTCGAGTCAGCAGTCGAGTACGGCTACCTGCAGGTGAATCCTGCGAGAGGCGTCTCCTGGGGAGGCTGCCGGGACGTGCGCTGCAGCGGATGAACCGCGACCAGAAGACAGAAAGCAGTCGCCTGTGCTCAATCGGACAGACACGCATCCTGGCCATCTGTCATTGTTGTGAGGAACGGGAGAGGTGAAGCTCGTCGGCGGCCGGTTACTCAGCACAGCGGGAAGGGACAAATGTCCGATACTTCTTCCGAGCAACGTCGCGTCGAAGCTGAACTCGCACGCGAAATGGCGGAGGTCGAGCGAGAAAAACGCGAGCAGACCCGCAGACGCGTCGAAGAGGATCGCATCATTGCGGAATCGTCCCGCACGACGTCTGAACACTCCCGCGAACTGGCCGAGGATGCCCGGGAGCTCACCGAGCGTTATCGGCAAGAGCTCGAGTCGGTCCGACGGGAGCGGGAAGCGCTGCGGGACCTCGCCGAAGAAGCACGCCGGGCCGCCGAGGACGCCCGTCACGCCACAATTGCGACGATGGCAGCCACCGCCGACGCATTGAGCGCAGACCTCGCACAGATGCAATTCCTCGAGGACGCTCGCAATACAATCCGACAGCTGAAGCTCAAACTTGACGACGCCCAGTAAGTACGCTGTGCACATCCCACCAGTCTCACCTGCCTTGGCCGACTTGCAGCAGCACGATATTGAGACGGTAGTACAGCCTGACGGTCGAAGTCACCGCGCGTGACGCGTCGCGCGAAACCGTGCCGACATCGGTGCGATGGGTGCAAAATTAGATGATCGATTGGGCGCGGCAGATCGGAAAGAAACACCAACGGCGCGACTGGGCCGCCTCCCTCGAAGCGCAGGCGACCGTCGATGGCGAGCACGAACGGAGGACCGCGTGCCGCCTCCGCTGGCCGATGATTCTCGTGGCAATCAAGGCGTTGACCGAGGAGTACAACGCAGGCTTTGGTCGTGAAGCTGTCGTCGTCGTAGAGGGCTCAGACCTCGAGCACCCCAGCGTCACGCTCGAATCGGTGGTTTCCGAACACTCAACCCTCGGAATTGCTGTCGACGGTTCAGAACTCCTTGTCCGCACGCGAGTCGCTGTCGATTCGGGGGAAAGCACGCGTTGGGTTGCCCTCAACCGTACCGACGAGGACACCGCCGCATACTTGGTGCAGGACTGGATGCAGCGGCTCTAGGTCTCGTTACCGCCGACCTCATGTCCCATCGAAGTGCGGCAGAAACGCCACCGCGCTAGGTTGTGGTGCAACCGTACGGCAAGGGCGGCCCGACCGCTGGCTGGCGGGAGCGCGCGAGAGTGGTGCCTGACAATTCGATCGCCTTCCGAGTGGTTCGATTCCCGCTCACGATCAAAAAGGCCAGGAGCGGGATGGCAATCGCGTAAACGTACTGCGTCCGCGACACGCCGATGCCGAACGGAAACCAGATGCCTGGCACGCCGATCGTATCGAGCAGCTCACCGCCGAATAGCCCGGCCATAATCGAGCCTAACGTGACGAGCGCGAGGATGCGCATTGGCCCGCTGCGGACAATGCGCGCGCCTATCACGACGAACAGCGCGATCGACCCGAGCCGGCTGCCGCTTGTTACAGTCGCCGAATGGATCACCGCGCCGATAATCCCGGCGACCGCCAGCATTACGGCAGACACATCGATGCTTCGCCACGGACGCAGGCACCAGCGGTTCCAGGCCAACGTCCATGCGGCCACTGCAGGCACCCACATCACTGACGCCAGCCACGCATAGGTAGTCAGATCTTGCAAATCGGTCCAGGCGACGATCGCATTGTTGAGGCGCCTGACTGCCGTGATCGCAAGCGCGATGCTGGCAAAGATCAAGAAACCTTTGCTGCTGCGAGACCGGCACACGAGCGCCAAGCCGATGAGTGCCAACATGGCGATCGGCTCGATCACATCGACGATGTAACCGGCGATGGTTCGCTCCCATTGCGCGCGGTGGAGCGCATCGCTTATCGGCCGCGGAGCCAGTATGGGCGCGCTGTGCATGCCGCCGCCGTCTTCGCTGCCCCCGGAACCGGGACGCATGTATGTGCGGACAGCGAGCACGCCACGGGTGCCCGCCACATCTCCGGGAAGGGCAAACCGCAGCGGCCGTGTGCCGACGACGCGCGGAGCTGGGCCGAGCCTGCCCGACCCGCCTAGTCGTTGGCCGTTCCAATAGAGTTCGTAGCCGTCCTCGACGAGTGTCGGCCCGAGGATGTCCCACGACGCGCGTCCGGCCGGCACCGCCACCACGCGCCGGTACCAGGCGTAGCCGTGATAGCCGGGATGACCATGCGCCATCCACCCGCCTACGTAATCGGGCAGACCCACGTCGCCGTCATGGCTGCCCGGCAACGCGGTCATATCGACCGTCTCCCAACCGTTATCGTCTGTATTGACGTCCGCCCAGTGTGGGTCATCGCCGGTACGGAATCGCCAAGCGCCATCGAGCAGAGTCGCTGCGGCGCGCAGCGTCGGCGGATCAGGGCGGCCGCCGATCGCCAAGTCGGCGATCACGATGGCCAATGCCATCAGCGTCGCGATGGCGATGCCGACGACCAATTTGCGTTGTGTTGCGTCGATCGATGTCGCCGTCGAAGATATCGACTTGGGCGTCATGCAATGACCTTGTCGTCAGGTTTTCGATGTCGGCAAACAGGTTACCACTTAGAACTATTTAACTACGTAGCCGGAGGGGCTTCCCCCTTACGCTGCTGCTGCGAGACAGTATTCGTGAGGGATGCCGCTCAGAATCGGCATCGCCACGACTCGATGATCGTTCGGCCGTCGGTGGCCTTCGATCCGACGACTCGGCCGCGTCGTGATCTCGCACGGCATCACCGGCTGCGGTCGTGCGTGGATCTACCAGGAAATTCGAGCAGGGCGGTTCCCGAAGCCGCTCCGACTCGGACCGAAGACCAGCGGGTGGCGCTCGACGGACATTCACGCGTGGATGGCGACTCGCGGTGTCGGCGTGCACAGCGCGCCTTATGTCCCAGCGCGGGGCAGGCGCGGGCAGACGGAGGCGAGAGGCAAGGCTCCCTCAGCGGCGTAGGGTCGTCGATATGCGGTCGGGCGGCTCGGTGGCGTGAAGGAGCAACGGCGTGACGACGAGGGAGGCGTGTGATCTCGTGGTCACGCTCACCGCGCAACTGAGCCTCGCACGCAGGCAGCGTAAGGCGTATCGGCTCCTCGCGCAGCAGGCGCTGCAGTGTGCGCACACGGCGACGCCCACAGCAGGAACGCGACCCATGCCAATGACCGCTGACTTGACCGGCCGACAATTTGGGTCGTGGACGGTGCTCGCGCACGCCCCGCGCGTGCCGGGACAGAAGCCGACCTGTGAGTGTCGCTGCGCATGCGGCACCACGGCGACCGTGCGCGTGAGCAACCTGCTGCATGGACACAGCCGATCCTGCGGGTGCCAAACGCGCGCGATGCTCCGTGAGTCGCGGCCGTGAAGCCGTCGCGATCTCCGTGGGCAGCAGATCGGCGACCTGCGGGTGCTCCGGGCCGGTCCGAACATCCCGGCGCGCACGGGCAACCCGCGAGCGGGTCACACCGCGTGGTATCGCGAGTGCGCATGCGGGCGGGTCGTGCTCTTCACGCGGGATCAACTCACGAACGAGCACTGTCGGACCACTGCGGCTGTCGCTACTTGAGCCCCGCGCTGGATGTCCCGCCCGCTGCGGACGCCCGACCACGGGAGCCACTGGTCATTGCGCGCGTGAGGACCGCGTCGCAGGCCCGTGACCGCGTCCACGATGCGCCCAGCCCGCTCGGACGCCTGCGCCGGGTGTCGTGGCCCGTGGACGACGACGAGGGCTGCGTGCGGCACGACAAAGATCCCTGGACCGACTGATGGAGGATCACACGATGGCGACACCACCAAACGACGCGACGGCACGGAAGCTCTATGACCCACCGACGACTCCGACGGCTCCAGCGGGCACGACCGCCGGGGAGCGGCTCCATCCGGGCATGGTGCGACAACACGTGGATCGACTGACCACCGACCTGTGGACCGAGACCGGCACGAGCGAGGCCGACCGCGCGCAGGAGGCGCGGCTGTGGGAGGACGCGCGCTCGAACCGGACTGAATGACGCGCTCGTGATGTCGATAGCCGAAGGCTCGATCAACAACAAGCGCGCGGCCATCGAACTCGACAAACAGATCGCGGCCTGGAACACGGAGTCGCGTGAACAACTCGCGCTGACGTATGGCGCAGGACGCAGAAGATCTGCTCGCCCGAACCAACCGCTTCGTCAAGCGGTACCCGAAGCTCGCGGAACGGCTGGGCGAGCGCGGCCTGGGATCGCGACCCGACATCGTGCGCGATCTGGTGGCGCATGTGTTTTCCACAAGCTGGCGGTGACGGTGGAGCCCGCCGCTAACTATCGTTCATCGCTGAGAGGAGCCGCCGGTGCCCGTCGTTCGAGTCAGCCCACGCACACCGCAGCAGCAGGAAGACGCGAGACTGCACCAACTCCGGTTCGGTCGCTGGGTGCCGCCGAAGCCGAAGACGCCGACGGGATCGACCACACACTGGAGGAGTCCGCTCAGGGCGTTGCGCGATCTCGTGGAGGCCACCATCTGGCGTCAGGCGAGCGCCATCACGGTCCCGACCGTGGGTCAGTCGTCTGCTCCACCGCTGCCGCCCCAGACGCCCACGGCGACACCACCGCGAACCGTCGGGCAGCGAGTCCCACGGCCACCGATCCCGCTGATCGGCGGCTAAGGACGCCCCATGCCCCCAAAGCGGTTCCGCTACGCCGTGACGTTCGAGAGTCTCACCCTCCCACCCCTGACCATTCGGGGCGAGGTGATCGCTGGCGAAACACAGGCTATAGCCCGTCTTGCCGTGAAGGACGCCATGTCCCAGGCGAAGGGCAAACACTGGAGTTCGCTCTCGATCCTCCTTGAGCGGACGGATGCGGACGCGGGGGTCGAGGAGGCACCCGAGCCGGTCGATAGGGAGGAAGCGGCGTGATGGCAGACTCGGGAGCGCGGGAAGACCGCCCTGAGTAACAGGGCCAGGTTCGCCGATCACTCCGGCCCATCGCGCCGACGTTCCCTGAAGCAGACCGGCGATGGGACAAACACTCGATTGTCCCTTTCGGGGGCGACTACGCTTAACCCAGAACTGTTCTGCGAGACGATGCGACCCGCTTCTTCGGTCAGCGATTCAAGCAGTCGGCGTGAATGGAGAGGCAGAAGCGAGGAAAGCGGTAGACTGCGCGAATGAGACATCGCTTCGTTCGGAGCGCATTCGCAGCACTGCTTACGCTTGGAGGGGGCATACCGATGTATTCGCAGGGTCAGACGGTTTACGAGCCATCGGCTAACGATCCAAAAATAAAGGCGGTTCTCGAAGCACGGCAGGGAGCCGCAGATGCCGCCGCGCGCGGCGACTGGAATGCGGTCGAGGCGTCCTTTGCGCCTGATGCCGTCGTCAATTCCCCTGTCAATCGCGTCGTCATGCTCGCAGACATCATGGCGCGGTTCCGGAGTGGACAAATCGCTGCCGAACCAGGAACCATTGAAGAGCGGATCGAGTTTGTCGGCGTGCGCGGCGATTCCGTGATCGTGATGGGCGAAGAAGCCTTCACGCCGGGGCCAAACGCACCAAACGCGGGCAAGAAGATTCGCCGTCGCGCGACCGACGTGTGGAAGCAGTATGGTGGCGTCTGGAAACTCGCCGTCCGACAGGCGACCCTGACATCTGTGGACTGACCCTGGCCGAGGAGACCCCCGACGCGTTCACCGACCTTCTGACGCGATTGGTTCGCCACTAAGAGCGGTTCGATCCCTGCGACCCTGGCCGCCCTGAATAACAGGGGCAGGTTCGCCGATCACTCCGGCCCATCGCGAGGAGTTCTGATGGTCCTGACCCGAGGCTGTCACTGGGACCATCTTAAAATCGGGTCGCCCCTTGCCTTTAAAGGAACGGAGGGAGACGGGGTGATGACCCGCGCTCGCGCCTGAGCAGTCAGCCGAACCCTGCCGACGGATGCCTGTGTGCATTCTCGCACGCACCCACCCTGTCGGCCTTGGAGGCCAACGGCCCGGCTATGACGACTAAGACTCACCGTATGCGATATGGCTTCTATCTGGTGGCCTTCATCGACGTGTTGGGCCAACAGGACGGCCTGAAGAAGCTCGCCAACGTCCCTCCTTCAGAGAACAACCGAGACGAGATATTCAACCTGCTCCTATCGACTGCGAGCCGTGTCAGGACACTCCGTGAGACGTTCACGGACGCGTTCATGACGTTGCCAGGCCATCTTCGTGAGAATGCCGAAAAAGTTTCGCCGCAAACGAGGGATCACTATCTCGAGTTCACCAGCGCATTCGAGTTCTTTCATACAGGGTTTTCCGATGCCTTTGTGATCGGAATCCCGCTCTTTCCTGATGACCGGTTCGCGTCGGCAAGAAATGCAATGGCGCTTGTCGCAGTGCTGCACGCGATCGCCTACGTGGCACTGAAAGCAATGGGCGAATGGGGAATCCCTATCAGGGGAGGCGTTGATGTGGGTGTCGGTGTTGACCTCTATCCGAACGAGATCTTTGGCCCCGTCACAGTCAGCGCCTACACGCTTGAATCGAAAATCGCCGACTATCCGCGCATCGTCATTGGATCGGGGCTACTCAACTACGTGTCGTGGCTCGAAGCCACGCAAGGGTCGGACTGGAATGCCGTGAAGACTCGCGAGCTAGCAGCGACGTGCCGACGCGTGGTGCGCGAAGCGCCTGATGACACACCAATGCTGCACATTTGTGGCGCTTCGGTGCTACGGATGGCGCTGGAAATTCGGCGCTCGTTCCGAAACTGATTCAGTGGGCGCGCAGTGAACTCGATCGACACACGGCTGCTGGCAACCACGAGTTGGAAGGCAAATACCGGCGGTTGCTTGACTATGTCGAACTGGAAGCGGCCGCAGTCTCTGACTGAGGACCAACGGCACTGATCGTGAATCGGCGTTGATCTCTTAACTCTTGCTCTTCTTGCGGACGCGATCACCCGACCGAGGGGGATCCTGTCGAACGAGGTGCTTGGCGTAGAACGCGTCCGGGGCATCGCCTCGACTGTAGCAATAGGCTCGCTGCCGGGCCTGTCTCACCATCGCCGTATTCAACGCCTTTGCCGTCGCTGCCATCGGCCCCTGCCTGTTGAGAGCCGCTTCAGCCTTTGATCCGGTGTAACACGCCACGAACGCGTGCCGGGGGGACAGCGGCAACACCACGACACCCTCACGGTCACTGATGTCCCTCACCATAAAGAGGCATGGGTGGTCAGAGCACAGGAGACGCTGGGGACTGTCCGTAAAGTCGAGACATCGCCACGCCATTGCAGCGATTTTCGCAACGATGCGGTGACCCAGTCGAGGCAGGTTCGACAGAGCGAAGTTGTCCGTGATGCCGGGGCGCTGAGTCTCGATCCAGTCAAAAATAGAGTCGGGGCCGCCATCCTCACGGACGGCTTCATAGTCCGCCTGCCTTTTGATCGCTTCTTGCGACAACGCCTGCCGACCAGTCTTTTTTACGAGCGCAATGCCGTCCGGCGTTCGTATACGCATGCGGAATACAAACTCGGCCCACACGCCGCGTTCCTGTGGGGTAAGCGGTTCTTGCGCGATCACCTTTTTCACGACAGCAGCGCCGTCGTTGTCCAGCCGAGAGAAGAACTGCGTTTCGAGGCTCGCCCGCTCGCCGGGATAAGCATCGGAGAACGAATACAAATCAATCTCAAAGCCGGTGGCTTTCGGCGGACGCCGGAAGTAATTGATTGTTCCGGCGACGTGTTCGACAACCCAGAGCTTGCTCGCCCTGTCTTCGGTGCTCGCGCTGCACCACGCGGACAGGTAGAACTGTGGCGTGTAGTGATGTCTAGTCGGCTCGTTCATTGGCGATGGAGGGTTGATGGTAACCAAGTCGGACGAGTGAAGGCGCTTTCGTTCCCTGTCGAGCTTTCGCTGACAACGAGGTCAATAACTCCTGGATGAGATCCGGACGAAGGTCGGAATCGTTCCGAAATGGGTCGAAACGAGAAGGTGGGTGCGAGCGTGCGAACCAGCACGTCGATTTACCCTCTCACGGCTCGTGGGGGCTCTTCAGCGAAATGTCGCTCTCGCGTGTGGGAGGCCGCGAGGGACTGCATCAGACTCGGCGAATTACCTAATAGATTTGCAAATTCTGGCGGAGAGGGTGGGATTCGAACCATTTAGCATCCAATGGAATCTGGAAGTTATAGATTCCACGATGCCGCCGTTGCCCTGAATGCCACCAATGCCGTGGCGCCTTGCACGCTGTTGCACGCAATGCCGAGGTGCCCTGGGATGCAGCGAGCGCGACGGCGACAAGACGTCCAGCGGTAACGGCCGAGTAAGGGAATCGCGCTGACGGCCTGGCTACAGTGGTACTTCCTCTTGCGGAGCACCTGGCGGTCCGAATTTCACCACGAAGGACCCAGTCGGAGGGGAAAGTTCCTCACGACTGGAAGCACCGCAGCGGCCATGAGATTGGCATCATCACCGTATGTACCGACGCAGCGGGTAAACCGAGCACTGCGGATCTCGAGGCCACGCACGGCATTACGATCTCGGGCAGAGAGTTCGCTCGTCTCTAGGCGGACATCGCAAGAAACGGGATCAAGGAGCCGATCTGCGGCGCATTGCGCCTGTTCAAAAGAATTGAGCCACCACCCGCACGACGTGGCGTGTTCGAATCACGGCATCGCGCAGCTTCGTGAGTTCCGTCCGATCAGGGATGGGCAGTGACCTTGTGAGTTGCGTCCAAAGGCAATCGCCGCAGCGCGGACCGGCTAAAGACAAGGTACAACCCGAAACTGAGAGCAAAGGTCACGAACCATGCGTATGTATAAAGCCTATCCAGCACGTTGGGGTTCGCCACCTGACCGCCGGCGGTGACGGCCGCGCGGAAGAAGCCGGGCACCACCGGGAGGACTCCCAGCGCGAGCGCCCACATGGCGCGAGGATTCACTCCCTTGCGGTACTGGTATCGGCCTTCTATCTTGAACAGGTCCGCTGCAGACAGCTCACGTCGCCTTAGCACCCAGTAGTCGGCAATCAGGATTCCTCCGATTGCTCCCATCAGGCTCGAGTAGCCGACTAGCCAGGTGAAGATATAGGCGGCCGCATCGGCGTAAAGCTTCCACGGCATCATGACTATACCAATCGCCGCTGTCAGTAAGCCGCCGCCAACGTAGCTAATGCGGCGCGGTGCGAGACTCGAGAAGTCGTTCGCTGGCGAGACGACGTTGGCGGCCATGTTGGTCGTGAGCTGCGCCAACATCACGACCAGCGCGCCGAATATGATCACGGCAACGCTGCCAATTCGAGTGATCACAATAACCGGATCCCAAATCGCCTCGCCGAACACCACCATCGTCGCGCTGGTAACAGCCACACCGATGAACGCAAACGCTGTCATCGTTGCCGGCAGTCCAAGCGCCTGTCCGAGCGCCTGCGACCGCTGGCTCCGGGCGTACCGCGTGAAGTCTGGAATGTTGAGGCTGAGCGTTGCCCAGTAGCCGACATTTGCGGTGAGCCCAGCGGGAAACAGTTGCCAGAACGGCACGTGCGTCGTCTGCAGGCGCGCCGACTCGCTCAGTACGTTCGCGAGGCCACCACCTCGGTGCACCGCCCACGCAAGCAGCAGGGCGCCGCCAGCAAGCAGCAGCGGCGCCGACCAGCCTTCAAGCTTCTTGATGCCGTCGAGGCCGTTGACGATGATAGCGACCTGCACGATCCAGAAGATGGCGAATGCTATCCAGATGTTGGCCGGCACTACTGCCCACGCCGGCCATGCGGCCATGAGCAGCGCATGGAGCGCGAGGCCACCAATCCAAGTCTGAATACCAAACCATCCGCACGCGACGAGCGCTCGCAGAATCGCAGGAACGTTCGCGCCTTTTACTCCAAAACTCGCGCGGCAGAGCACGGGAAACGAGACGCCGTACTTCGTACCAGCGTGGGCGTTGAGCATCATCGGCACCAGGACAATGGAATTGCCCAGCAGAATCGTGATCATCGCCTGCCACCAGGTCATCCCCTGCTGCATCAGCCCCGACGCAAGGGTGTAGGTGGTGATCACCACGCTCATGCCGATCCAGAGCGCGGCAATGTGGTAGGTGGACCACGTGCGGCGGGCGAGCGGCGTTGGCGCGAGATCGGGATTCCAGAGCGGGCTCGCGGAGATGTCTTCAGTCAGCTCGACGAAGTCGCGTGCGACCGTGTCGGCCACGGTGTCTAGCGTTTGACGCCCCTCGCGGGGGCGTCCGCGGCCGCGTACCCTTCAGCCTCGTAGCCGCCGCGATAGGTCTCGCCTTCCGGCCGCCGGATCTGTGAGTGAGCCACGATGCGCGCGCGGCGCAGCCCGATGAAGTCGTCGAGCGTCTTCCATCCGTGCCGATCCATCGTCTCTGTCATACCTGACACCAAACGCTTCACCACGTTCGGGCCGACAGCGTGATCGAGCATCGCGGCGGTACACACCTGGACAATGCCACAGCCGATGAGGAAGTAGTTGAGCGCGTGATTGAACTCGGCGATGCCACCGATACCAGCGAACGACTTGTTGGGAAACGCGTTCGTGAGCTGCGCCATCTTCGCCAGCGACAAGGGAAGAATGGCGGGCCCCCCGAGACCGCCGCTCGAGACTAAACCGTCCACGTTCATCTCGAATTCGAGTGTCTCGGGATCGATGAGCGGCAGCGATGGAAACGTGTTGGACGATGAGATCGCGTCGACGCCGCCCAGGAATGCCCCGCGCGCCTCGCTCACGACATCGGTGGTAGACGGTGTGAGCTTCGCCCAGACGGGCACGCGCGCCACTTCTTTCACGGTCCGGCATACGATCGCGATCAGCTCCGCATCCTGGCCGATGTTGGAACCCATGTCCGGCCGATCCATGTGTGGACACGACAGGTTCAACTCGAGAGCGTCGGCGCCCTCGTCCTGGCACGCACGTGCCAGCGTCTGCCAATGACGCAGCTCCGCATCGCTGCCCGATCCCGCCATGATGGACGTTACGAGCACACGCGTGGGGTGTGCCTTCTTGATTCGGTTGATACGCGGCAGCCACCAGTCGAGCGTCTTGTCGGAGATGAGCTCCCAGTTCCACGAGGAGTGCAGCACGGCGCCCGATCGCTTCTTCATCGAGATCTGCGTCGAGTCTGGCGTCGCACGGAAGAACTTCGTCTTCGGACCGGCCACGTTCATGACCGGGTGAAGGCCGATGGTCTTCGTGACCACCCCGCCCCACCCGACTTCGAACGCGCGCAGGATGTTCTGCTCGGATTCCGTCGGGGGCGCCGACGAGAGCAGGAATGGGTTCTCGAATCGGAGGCCCGTGAACGAGACGGCCAATCTGGACATTGTGTCGCCCTCGGAGGGCCCTCCTGCTCACTATAATTGAGCAGGTTGCGGCACAGCTGTCAATGTGTGCCGCGCCCGCGGGCACGCCGAGCGATGGCGCCCGTGGACCACAGCGTTGCTTCGTCCCAGGAGAAGTGCATGTCGAGACGAGTGATCGGTGGCCTCATCCAGGCAGCCGCACCGCTGACCGATCCGTCTGCCCCCATCGAAAAAGTTCGCCAGGCCGCGATTGACGTCCACCTGCCCCTCATCGAGGAAGCCGGACAGCGCGGCGTGCAGGTCCTCGGTCTGCAGGAAATCTTTACCGGCCCGTACTTCTGCCCCTCACAGGACGCCCACTGGTACGATCTGGCTGAATCGGTACCTGGGCCTACCACCGACCTGATGGCCCGACGGGCCAGCCGACATGGCATGGCGATCGTCGTGCCGGTCTACGAGCGAGAGCAGGCAGGCGTCTATTACAACACTGCCGCCGTGTACGACGCCGACGGCACGTATCTGGGCAAGTACCGGAAGAACCACATCCCGCACACGTCCGGGTTCTGGGAGAAGTATTTTTTCAAGCCGGGAAATCTTGGGTACCCGGTGTTCAAGACGCGGTTCGCGACCATCGGCGTCTACATCTGCTACGACCGACACTTCCCCGAAGGGGCCCGGCTGCTTGGGCTGAACGGGGCCGAGATCGTCTTCAACCCCTCGGCTACCGTGGCCGGACTGTCGCAGTATCTCTGGAAGCTGGAGCAGCCGGCGCACGCGGTCGCTAACGGCTACTTCATGGCCTGCAGCAACCGCGTCGGCAGCGAGGCGCCGTGGAACATCGGGCGGTTTTACGGCTCTTCGTATTTCGTCGATCCGCGCGGCAACTTTCTCGCCGTTGGCTCGGAGGACAAGACGGAGCTCGTTGTCGCCGAGATGGATCTCGACATGATCGAAGAGGTCCGACGCGTGTGGCAGTTCTATCGCGATCGGCGTCCTGAGACCTACAGCCCGATGGTGGAGCTGCTGCCGTGACGACGCTGCTCATCAAGAACGGCACGATCGTCACCGCCACGGATTCCTATAAAGGCGACGTCTTCGTGGACGGCGAGACGATCACCACGATCGGGACGTCGCTCGCGATGCCCGCCGATCGCACAATCGACGCAACCGGAAAATATCTCTTCCCCGGCGGTATCGACGTTCACACCCATCTCGACATGCCGTTTGGCGGCACGACATCGGCTGACGACTTCGAGACTGGGACCGTCGCTGCCGCTCACGGCGGCACGACGACCATCGTGGACTTCGCGATTCAGTACAAGGGCCAGACGCTCCACCACGCGTGGGAGACGTGGATGAAGAAAGCCGAGGGCAAGGCTGCAATCGACTACGGCTTTCACATGATCATTACGGAGCTGTCAGACCAGGTCGAACAGGAGATGGACGCGCTCGTCCGACAGGGCGTCACTTCGTTCAAGCTCTTCATGGCCTACCCGGGCGTCTTCATGCTGGACGACGCCAGCATCTTCCGGGCTCTCCTGCGGACCGGCAAGAACGGCGGCACGATCTGCATGCACGCCGAAAACGGTGGCGTCATCGACGTACTTGTGAAACGCGCCCTGGCGCAAGGCAAGACGGCACCCAAGTATCACGCGCTCACGCGTCCCGCGCGGGCAGAAGGCGAGGCCACGCATCGCGCCATCGCGCTCGCGGAGATGGCCGACGTCCCGATCTACATCGTCCACCTCTCGGCCGCGGAAGCACTCCAGATGGTGACCGAGGCACGGGACCGTGGTTTGCCTGCGTTTGCAGAAACGTGCCCGCAGTACCTGTTCCTGTCGTATGAGAACTACGAGGAAGCCGGGTTTGCGGGTGCCAAATACGTGATGAGCCCGCCGCTTCGCGCCAAAGCGACCCAGGATCTCCTGTGGCGCGGGCTCGCCTTCAACGACCTGCAGGCGATCTCGACCGATCACTGCCCGTTCTGTATGAAGGAACAGAAGACGCTTGGTGCAGACGACTTTTCGAAGATCCCGAACGGCGCGCCCGGCATCGAAACACGCATGAGCCTCGTCTATGACGGTGGCGTGCGGGCGGGTCGCATCTCGCTCAATCGCTTCGTCGAGCTGACTTCGACATCGCCTGCGAAGATCTTCGGCCTCTTCCCGCGCAAGGGAACGATCGCACCCGGCTCCGACGCCGATATCGTCGTCTTCGATCCGGAACGGACGATCACACTCTCAGCCAGGACGCTTCATATGAAGGTGGACTACAACCCGTACGAGGGGCGAGAGGTCACTGGCGCGACCGACACGGTCATTTCCCGTGGACGCGTGATCGTCGAGGCCGGAAGGTTTACGGGCAGGTCGGGAGCCGGGGCATTCTTGAAGCGGCGCACACGATGACCGGCGACGAGATCGTCGCGCTCACGAGGAAGCACACCATCTTCGAATGGGCTGTGCAGGGAGCGGTCGATCCGATTCCCGTGGCACGCGCCAGGGGCGTGTACTTCTGGACGCCGGAGGGAAAACGGTTCATCGATTTCAACAGTCAGCTGATGTGCGTCAACATCGGCCACGGTGATCCACGGGTCGTCAAGGCGATTCACGAACAAGCCGAGATCCTCACCTATGTGACGCCGGCTATGGCGACTGAGCCGCGCGCGAGGCTGGGCGCGAAGCTCGCCACGATCACGCCTGGCGATCTCGACGTCTTCTTCCTGACCAACGGCGGCGCGGAGGCCAACGAGAACGCGTTTAAGATCGCCCGCGCGTACACGGGGCGCCAGAAGATCCTCGCTCGGTACCGCTCCTATCATGGCGGCACCGCGGCGGCGATCGCCGCCACGGGAGAACCGCGAAGCTGGAGCCAGGCACCGCTGCCGGGCATCGTCCATGTGCTCGACCCGTACCACGGGCTCGAGCGCGGATGGGAATCGGTGGACAGCGCGCTTCGCTACCTGGATGAGGTGATTCAGCTCGAAGGGCCGCACACCATCGCGGCGTTCATCCTTGAGTCAGTGACGGGAACAAACGGGATCCTCGTTCCGCCGGACGGCTACATGCAGGGCGTGCGGGCGCTCTGCGACAAATACGGCATCCTCATGATCGCTGACGAGGTGATGAGCGGTTTCGGCCGGACCGGCCGGTGGTTCGCCATCGAGCATTGGGGCGTCGTGCCCGACATGATCACGATGGCGAAGGGACTGACGAGTGCCTACGTGCAGCTCGGGGCTGTCGGCATCCGGCAGACGATCGCCGATTTCTTCAAGGACAAGCCGTTTCCGGGCGGCCTGACATACAGCAGCCATCCTCTGGCCTGCGCAACGGCGCTCGCAACGCTGGCGGTATACGAAGAGGACGGCCTCATCGAGCGCGCAGCACGCGTAGGTGTCCTGATGGCCGACTTGCTCGCCGATCTGGCTGCCCGACATCCATCGGTCGGCGCGGTCCGCTCGATCGGGCTCTTTGGGATCGTCGAACTGGTAAGAAATCGAGCCACACGCGCGCCCATGGCGCCCTTCAACGGCACGTCGTCGGAGATGGCGGCGCTCGGTAAGTTCTTCCGCGACGAAGGACTCTTCACGTTCGTCCGCTGGAACTACTTCTTTACCAACCCGCCCCTATCGATCACCGAGGCGGAACTTCGCGAGGGGTTTGCGATCATTGATCGGGGCCTCGCGATCGCCGACCGCGTCGTCGAATAGCGCTCAGGTGATCCACAGCCGTCTGCGGACGACGGCACGCTCGGGCAGCGTCACGAAGACAGTGCGCTGAGTTCCGAGCCGAAGTTCACGCTTCGGCGATAGCTCGCGTGGAGCGAAGGCTGGCTTGCCATCCGAAGCTCGAGATGTCTGGCGCCAAAACTATCGGAAAAGCCGACGGAGAGAGGTTCCTACCTTCCTGGCCTCTGTAGTTTCGACAACTCGTGCGTCGAGCCGTCCGCTCCCGGCTGAGCGGAAGCCGCTTTCAGGATGCCCGCGATCGTCGAACTTGCGTCAGGATGCCCGACGTGATGAGCCACATTGAGGCCGCGGCGCCGCGGGTTCTCACACCACCCACGTGCCCAATGCGACAGCGTTTTTCCACAACTTACGGCTGATTTCAGGACCAGATTGGAACCCGCCAGACGCGGAGAACCCACGTGGCCAGTCAAGTGATTGAAAAGAACGAATCGAGAGTTGGCGGAGAGGGTGGGATTCGAACCCACGTGCCCCTTACGGGACAAGACGCTTTCGAGGCGCCCCCGTTA
>Ga0207643_10000632_pt1 | contig 22134 bp, 20 predicted proteins | sample KBSMisM62_FD_184313 | JGI IMG/M metagenome (GOLD analysis project Ga0207643, IMG submission 184313) | Miscanthus rhizosphere microbial communities from Kellogg Biological Station, Michigan, USA - KBS Miscanthus M6-2 (SPAdes) (version 2) | ecosystem: Host-associated > Plants > Roots >...
GGCCTTGATAATCTGATAGATCGAGGTCGGCTTGATGAGCACATCGTCGAAGCCAGCGTCTGCCGTTTTGGAATGCGTCTCGGCGTTGTCCGGCCAAGCGGTGTTGGCAATTAGCCTCATCTGCTTGCCGTAGCCCTCGCGCAGTCGACGCGCCACCTCCAAGCCGTCAATCGCTGGCAATTCCAGATCGACAATGACAACCTCGGGCAGCGAACGCTCCACCTCAGACAGCGCGGCTTCACCATCGTGTGCGATCAACGTGCAATAGCCAATCGAACTCAGCACCTCAGCGACGGCGTCCGCGAGGGCCCGGTTATCTTCGACGATTAGAACGGTCGGCACCGAGAACCTGTATACGCTTTTCTGTTGTCAACAATGCTGCCTTGGCCTCCGGCGCGCGGCAATAGGCATTCCATCAGTCGCGGCGTAGGAATAATCGGACGGTCAACGTCAGGCGCGCTGCGCGTCGTGGTCACCGACACGACCTCGCGAGGGCCAGTTCGCGGCATCCGCCGAGTCGAAATCATCCGTTACACGTGGCCGCGCGTACAACCCACGCGAACGCGCAACTTCTAGACGGGCATAACGGTCGGAATGCCGACGCGATACGGCGTGCGGGTTGCATGGATTAGTTTCCAGTCAACTCTGCGCCGGGCGCCACCGTTGACATTCGCAACCCGTCGTTATTGCTGGGGTAGTCCACATGCTTTTGGGAAATCGTACGCCCGTCGTCCAAACCCGACATCCGACGGAGCCACTTGCAGATGAGCGCATCGCGCAAGTACTCACCGATGCCTTCCCGCCGCATCGCTGTACTGTCGAATTTCAGGACGACAGGCGCAGAGTTGCGCTGCGGGTGCGAGGTCCAAACGGGGCAGAGTATGTCGTCGAAGGTAAGCGCCTCGATCTACTGCGCGACCTGGACGCACTCGCCCAGTACATTCGAGACGTACGGATTCATCTGAGCCAACACCGCCTGCGCTTTTATGTTCAGGCCGATTTGGTCCCGAGCAGCGCAAAGGTCCCCGACGATCCCGTCATCGACGTCGATAACTGGCAGGACGTCAGATATTGGTCGCGGAAGTTTGGTTGCACCCAGTCGGTACTTCGCGCGGCCGTCAACGTTCTAGGTCCGCGGGTGAAAGACGTTGAGCCCTACGTACAGCGGCGAACCCATCGATGACCCCGCTGAGGTTGATGAGGGCCGGCTGAAGACCAACGCTAGCCCTACGCAGCGACACTAACCGATAGGACTTGACGGCTTGGAATGGGGATTTAACGCTGGGAAACGTTCCTTTTGGGAATGACGCCCTTGTCGCGCAGCACTTCGCGTGTCCTGGATTGCCGTTGCGTGTCGAGGCCAGCTGTTGCATTTCAACGACGCCATCGATCGGCCGGCTGATGTCCCGACCAGTGGCGTAGAGCGTCGGCCGGCAGGGTTGTACGATCCACTAGATGTGGGGCGAGGGAGGGAGACCCCGTGACAATAGAACAGCCACTTCGTGGCAACGTCATCCTTATCGTCGAGGACGATGCGGAGACGCTGACGGCGCTCGCGCAGTTGATCGCAAGCGGACTGGGGTGTCGGGTACTGACTGCGTCGTCCGGCTATGAAGCGCTTGGTGTGATCGACTCAGGCGCGCAGGTCGATTTGGTGTTCGCAGACGTCGTCATGCCCGAGATGGACGGCATGACACTCGCCTTACTGATCGGCAGGCGGTTGGCGAGTCTTCCTGTCGTGCTCGCCACCGGCCGTCCCGATGTCGTCGACTCAGTAACCGAACGAGGAGGTATCGCCCTGCTGAAGCCGTATTCGCTTGAACGGCTCGAAGCTGTATTCACCGAACAACTGTGCGTGCAGCACCCTGTCCAGCCGGGCCGCCGCCCACAAAGTCGATCGCCGAAGCGATAGCTGACCGTCGCCCATCCGCCCGCGCGTAGGAGAGTGCCGACGATCAGCAACGGCGTCGACCGATCGTAATTGCATCGGGTTCGGCGCATGCTCTCGCACGATGCGATGCGATGCGATGCGATGGGATGGCTCGATGGCGAGAAGCGAATTGCGCTCACGCCGCGAATATCAGAACGTCGGCACTGGCGAGCCGGTGATGTGCCCTCACTGCGGTAACACCACACGGCGAATCCCTCGAAGGCCGCTCGATCGCGTGGTCAACGTAGTGTGGGATGTGAAGCGATTTCGCTGCGCAAATCCTATGTGTGGGTGGGAAGGCAGCGTCCGGATGAAGCCGAAGCATTTTCCCCGCCGGCCATGACTCACGGTATCCAGACGCGTTGTAGGCCAACAACGTTCAGTGGGCAGTCCACTGGTTCGGATCAGCGTCTCCATCGCGCCGTTAGCTGAGTGGGATCTTCCTGCTTCCCGCAGACCCGCTCGATGTATAGGGGCCCCAACGTAACAATCAATTCCGCGACTTTGACGGAACCTTAGTTGTCCCGAGGCCAGGTCAAAAACGGTACGACGTTACCTTCGTCGGTTCGATTGCGACCGACCGACTCAGCATCGGAGACAGGTTCTCTGCAGGTTGCCGCAATGCGTCACTCGCGCTGCCCAACCCGGACCTCGTGTCCCAATGGCCGAGCAACGTTGCCACAACGTCCGCGAGGTCGCGGTTGTCGTCGGGGCCATGGACCACCTCTGCGAACACCGCCTCGTTACCGCCTGAGGAGTCGAAGCGACAGGCGCCGGTGGCGTCACTTGGCATGGCACTTGCAAAGTTCTCTCGCAGAGACTCGAGGGTTACATGGAAGATAACCAGCCACATACCTATTGGTCCGTCTGTCGTGCAAACGTCCAGCGGGAGGACGGTCCTCGGTCCATAAAGACGGCAGCGGCCCTTGAGGAAATCGGGCATGCGATCCGTAGCGCATTCCCCGTCGCGTCGGAGGTAACGGTCCGCGCGGACTTGTGCGACGTTTTGGTGAAGTTCGTCACCGGACAGAAGTCGGTTTCAGTGCGGTTTAGCAGCGAAACTCTTGAGGTATACAGACGCGGCGAGCACGCCTCTCGTCAACAGGCACTCAAGACGCTGCGGCTTGTGTGCGACTTTGCTTGCGCCAGGGAATACGTACCGGACGACGACCCGGTTAACCCATTTGTGATTGACGCCAAAATGGCGCTGTCGAATACGCTGACCTAGAATTATTGCCCGCGTTGCGCCGGCGTCAGAAGCGAAAAGATCACCCAGCTCCTTGTTCGTTGCTTCGCCTCCCTCGTTGCAGGTAGAGGAAGACGAAACAGTGGTGCTCGGAATGGCTGGCCATGGTCATTTTCATCCAACGACGGCTCCGACAGGCCCGCGATTGAATGGTGCGGTGGGCGGGATTTGGGGCTTTGCGTACCAGTCTAGTGGATGGTGTCCGCCGCTACCAGCGACGTCGCGCCGTGCGTGAGTGCGAATACCGCTGCCCGGAGTTGCGCAACTTCATCATTGATCGACTCGACGCGCGCAAGTCGCGCACGCAGGCTCGTAAGTTCCCGTTGCAGCGATTCGATCTCGCGCTCCCGTGTCTCGAGGATGGCGCCCTTCTCCAGCACGACCTCATTCAGTCCTTGAATTGCAGCCAGGGCGGCGCTGGCAAGGTTGCTGGTTGCGATGCTCTTGTCGTCGGTACCCAGGTGGAATGCTTCATGAAAATCCTGCGCAGTCGGTCCGAGCGCGCGGGAATTTGGATCAGCGCCCTTGAAATTCCAAGTCGAAATTGGCATCGCGGCGACTCGCCTCAGCATGTCCTTTCCGTCGACAGGAACGAAGTTTTCCTTCGCGTCGCGGTCGCTCGTGCATTGCCAGCTTGGCGTTCCCGGCAGCAGGTTGCAGAACTGGGTCACCGCACCGTTGGCGGGATTGATCGCAACGGTGAACCCGACTCCCCCTGTGGCACGCACCCCGAAGAAGTTGCTCACCGAGGGCTGGAAATCGAAATTTTGTGAGTCGGCCCACATGAATGTGCCGGTGGTCGTGGCCTTGGCGCGGCGTCCCGCCGCGAAGCTGTACGTTCCGCTCGCCGTATTGAACAGTCCTCCGGGGATCATGGAGTCCTGTCCGCTCGCCGTATTCCCGTATCCCCCGCTGACGACTGCGGCGTTTCCATTGGCGCTGTTGCCTGCACCACCCGACACCGTACCAAATAGTTGATTGACTTGATTCGGTTGCGCGCTACCATTGATCGTAACGCCGCCACCCGCGACCGTTGCGCCCTTTACCCCGGCACCGACGGTATTCAGCGGCGAACCATTGACGACGTTGACGACGTTCGTGTAGGTAACATCATCGACCGACGACAAGCGCAGTGTCGGCCGGTTGTTGACCAGCACAACGACCGACTGGTTGTCCAGCGTTCCGAGCAGGGCGGTTGACCCGAACGCGTTGCCACCCTGTGCGAAGAAGCTGCTCGACGGCGAGCCGTAGCTCTTGGCGATCCGGAAGTCCGCGCCGAAACTCGTGTTGTCCTGCACGGTGCAAAAGCCGATCAGGTTCGCGTTGCCGCCGGACATCTGTGTGAATTCGGCTCGCACATTCGACAGGTCACCCGCCGGCGCGTTGACGCCATCGATCCCGAAGACGTCGAGATACCGGAACTGCTGGAACGCATTGAGTGAACCCGCCAGAGTCCCACCCACCTGCGCTCCGGTGCTGTCGTTGAACAGTTTCAACTGGTAACTGACGGGCTGGTCGAGGCTGCCGACAAAGCAGTTCGTCTGATAGATGGGAGCGGTGGCCTTGCGCTTCAGCCCAGTCGCGTTGCCGACCTGGTTGTTGAAGTTCGTTGCGGGGAACCCTTCCACCGAGAAGCCGATGCCATGCGGGTTCTGTACGCGCATGAAACCGTAGAAAGGATTGGTTTGCGGCACCGCCTTGTCGGCGACGACGACGAGACCGAAATGTCCACCGCTGCCCGTGAGCGCACATTGCGTGGTCAGTGCGATCTGTGCGCTGCGCCCGGCTGGGACACTGACATCGTTGCAGACCTTGGGTCCGGGAGCGTCCGAGTTAGTCGCTTCGTAGAACTTGACCGAGGCCGTGAGCAGGTTCGGACCTGGGTTGAACAGCGTCATCTCGCTGGCGAAGCTCACGGTCTGCGCGGCGACAGGGAATACGACCGTCGGCGCCCCCCCCGCCGTGGTCTGCGCCTGCGAATACCCAGCCAGCAAACCAAGCAAAGCAGCAAGAACGCGTGCGCGCATCAATCCTCCAGTGAAGTATGCAATAGGGAAACGGTCGCGCAGGGCGATCAGGAAAAAGCTTACCTTAGACGATCGTGCTCGGTGAGACCGACAGTCAGCAAGTCTTGGGGAGACCGACGAAGAGGGATAGCACAAAGGCTGTCTGGCCTTGAGCATCTGATCTACAAGGCATCCGCGCTGTCGCAGATCGAAGCCGTTCTTGTAACCGGAATCGGCGAATCGAACGGCATTGCGATACCACCAAGTCCCGCTGCGCTTCGTCACGCCATTCCAGCCGGAGGGAGGCGCATGGCAAGAAATCCTCAGCCTTGCGCTCGTCGCCTCGGCGACAGACCATCAATGCGGCGGGTGCGGCTTGGTCTTCGCCATGAGTTCGTGCACCGCAATAGGCCGCTGCTGCGCGTCGCAGTCACGACGCCGTTCGATGACTTCAGCGATGGCGTTCATGCATCCAGCGACGAGGTCGAGCGTGTCGTCCGGCAGGTCCTGTCCCCCGAACCTCGTTTCCTTCAGCAGCCGATCCAAGCGATCTTTCGCAGCAAGCATTCGCATTCGTGCTGTCTCGGTGTTGGCGATGCGATGTCTCATGCGGGAGCCCTTATCAGCGACGTATCGGTCTCTATGCGTAAAGCCTGCCAGCACCGAATAGTACGTCTGATCAACTGACCGATGGTCGGCGGGGCGTCATCGCGGCATGTGGATTGCAGTTTGGTTGTCGCGTAAGCAAACTGGAGGATGTATGACACGACACAAGAGCAGCGAGCGCCCGCCCAGTGGCCACCACTTTCGAATCACCCTGGACGGTCGCGAATTCGAGGGCACGTACACCGTAAACGGGCCCATGCTGGCGGTGGAGAGCCTGCTAATGGGCATCAAGCGCCGCCAGCTGGGTGACACTCACCCGGAAGCGCTCGCGAGGCTGCTACTTGCGGAGCTCGTCTACGAGCACGAAGCCCCGCGGCGCGCGTGACCGTAGTGGACGCAGCGCGGCAAGACCAGTCGCTCCACGTTCGTCGTACTCGTTGTAGACGACGACCCCGCCGCCGTTGAGATGGTTTCCGCCTTGGTTGCCGACGACTTCGGCTGTCTTGCCCTTGGTGCCGATTCCGCCTAGGCGTTCCGCATGCCGACGCGTCCGCGTAGTGTAGTTGCGCGGGAACAATCGCTTTAGGGCCGCCGGTCAAGCGGTGACCAGCCGGTATTCCTTGTATTGCTCGCGCAGCATTTTTTTCGACAGCTTGCCGGTTGCCGTGTGCGGCAGCTCGTCGACGAACACGACGTCGTCCGGCGTCCACCATCGGGCGACCTTGCCTTCGTAGAACGCGAGGAGCTCGTCGCGCGTGACGCTGGCACCCTGTTTTTTCACGACGATCAGCAGCGGCCGCTCGTTCCACTGGGGGTGAAACACACCGATCACCGCCGCTTCGGCGACAGCCGGATGGCCGACCGCAATGTTTTCGAGTTCGATCGAACTGATCCACTCACCGCCGGACTTGATCACGTCCTTGGAACGATCGGTGATGCTCAGGTAGCCATCCGGGTCGATGGAGCCGACGTCGCCCGTCGGAAACCAGCCATCAGGCGTGAGCGTGCCAGGCGTCTCGCTTTTGAAGTAGTGACGCATGACCCAAGGCCCCTTGACCACTACGTTGCCTGTCGCAACGCCATCGGTGGGAAGGTCCTCGCCGTTTCCATCGATGATCTTCATCTCGACGCCGTAAAGTGCGCGGCCTTGCTTCAACGATAGCGCGAGGCGTTCGTCGGCCGAGAGGTTCGCGTGTTTCGCCTTGGGACTTCCAATGGTTCCCACCGGGCTCATTTCCGTCATCCCCCACCCGTGCAGCACGCGCACGTCGAACTCATCGCGCAGCGTTTGGATCATCGCTGATGGACAGGCCGACCCGCCGATCGTGGTCGTCTTCAGCGTCGAGAACACGAGGTTGTTCTGCTTCATGTACTGGATGAGGGTGAGCCAGACGGTCGGCACGCCCGCAGAGAAATTCACGCCCTCGCTCTCGAATAATTCGTACAGGCTCCTGCCATCCATGCCTGCACCGGGAAACACGATCTTGGCGCCGACGAGGGGAGCCGAATAGGGAATTCCCCACGCGTTGGCGTGAAACATGGGGACGATCGGGAGGACCACGCTTTGCGCGGAGTAGGCCTTCGCGTCCGGCAGGCACGTCGCCAACGCGTGCAGTACCGTCGAGCGATGGCTGAACAGAACGCCCTTGGGATGGCCGGTCGTGCCTGACGTGTAGCACAAGCCCGACGCGGTGTTCTCGTCGAACTCCGGCCACTCGAAATCGTCGCTTTCGCTGGCGAGCAGGTCTTCATAGCAAAGCAGCGCCAGTGCCGAAGCCGGCATGTGCGCGCGGTCCGTCAGTGCGATCCACGTCGTAACGCCCGGGCATGCGGGTGCGAGTTGCTCGACCAGCGGGAGGAACGTAAGGTCGAAGAAGACCACCCGGTCACCCGCATGGTCGATGATGTAGGTCAGCTGGTCGTGGAACAGCCGGGGGTTGATCGTGTGGATGACCGCACCCATCCCCGATACGCCGAAGTAAAGCTCGAAGTGGCGATAACCATTCCAGGCGAGCGTTCCGACGCAGTCCCCCGCAGCGACCCCCAGCCCGGCCAGCGCATTGGCGAGCCTCCGCGTCCGGCTGTGTGCGTCGCGGTAGGTGTATCGATGGATGGGACCCTCCACGGTCCGCGAGACGATTTCAGTATCGCCGTGCCAGCGGTCCGCATGCCGGATCAACGATGAAATCATCAACGGCCAATGCATCATCGAGCCAAGCATGGCGGGGCTCCCGAGCTCACGTCGTGAAGGGTTGGCATGTTGCGTTGCGGGATCGCGCGCGACCCTTGTAAGTACGAATCCAGACCGTTAGCATCGGCGTGGCGATCTCCCGTCCCAGCGCTTGCTGGCACATGGGACGCGGCGAATCAAAGGAGGAGGGCGTCATGAGCGGATGCGCGTGCAGCGTCGTCGGGCTGGGGCTGGTCGTCGCTTGCATCGCCGGGCCGGCGTCGGCAGATGTGAAGATCGCCTTCATCGATCCGCTATCCGGCGGCGGTGCGGCCACCGGCATTCTGGCCCAGAAAACGCATCAGTTCTACATCGACGCCATCAATGCCGCAGGCGGGCTCAATGGCGAAAAGCTCGAGCTGCTGCCGTTCGACAACAAGGTCAATCCGCAGGAGTCGCTGATCCAGCTCAAGCGGGCGCTGGACGAAGGCGCGCGGTACGTCGTGCAGGGCAACGGGAGCTCGGTCGCGCTCGCGATTACCGACGCCGTGCAGAAGCACAACGAGCGAAATCCCGGCAAGGAGGTGGTGTTCCTCAACTACGCTGCCGTGGACCCCGCACTCACCAACGAGAAATGCAACTTCTGGCACTTCCGCTTCGATGCCGACGCCGATATGAAAATGGCGGCGATGACCGACGTGATCGCGCGTGACACGAAGATCCAGCGCGTTTACCTGATCAACCAGGATTACTCCTTCGGCAAGGCCGTCGCGGTGGCGGCCAGCAAGATGCTCGCGGAGAAGCGTCCCGACATCAAGGTCGTCGGCGACGAGCTGCATCCGCTGCAGAAGGTCAACGATTTTTCGCCCTACGTCGCCAAGATCAAGGCAGCCGGCGCCGACACCGTGATCACCGGCAACTGGAGCAACGACATGGTGCTGCTGATCAAGGCCGGCAAGGACTCCGGCCTCAGGGTCGTGTGGGAAACGTATTACGGCGGCAGCCCGGGCGCCGTCACCGCGATCGGCGAAGCGGGCGTCGACACGCTGAAGCAGGTCTCGGAATGGCATCGCAACGCGACGCCGGAGCTCGACGCGACGGTCGCGGCGTTCAGCAAGCGCTTTCCGGGGAAGGAGAACGAGTACACGTACTGGCGCGCCAAGACGATGTGGGAAATGTTCGCCGCGGCGGCGAAGAAGGCGCAGTCGAACGATCCCGTCAAGGTCGCGCGTGCGCTTGAAGGCATGAAGATGCCGACGTCGCTGGGCGAGGTCGAAATGCGCGCCGACAATCACCAGTTGCTGCAACCGCTGTTCGTGTCGACGCTGTCCCGAAACGTCAAATACGACAGCGAAGACTCTGGCCTGGGCTGGAAATCCGACGCGAAGGTCGAGGGCAAGGCGACCGCACTGCCCACGACGTGCAAGATGGAGCGTCCGAAATAGCCGGGCTGCGGCCCACCCGATGATTCCACCGATCGCGGCGGCGTGCGCGAACGTCGCCGTGTTCGCCTTTGTGCCGCGCGTTGCGGCCTTCCTTGGCTGACCGGGTAACGCAGCATGCTCGAACTCGTTACCGTCTCGCTGCTGAACGGCGTCGTCTACGGCCTGCTGCTGTTCATGCTGTCGTCCGGGCTCACGCTCATCTTCAGCATGATGGGTGTGCTGAACTTTGCCCACGCGAGCGTGTTCATGCTCGGCGCATACCTTTCCTATCAGTGCGGCCGCTGGATTGGTTTCTGGCCGGCGCTGGTTGTCGCGCCCCTTCTGTGCGCCGTCGTTGGCGCCGTCATCGAGCGTTACGGTCTGCGTCGCGTTCACGCGAGCGGACACGTTGCCGAGATCCTGTTCACGTTCGGCCTGGCCTACGTGATCGAGGAGCTCGTGACGATGGCCTGGGGCCGCAATGCCGTTGCGAACAGTGTGCCTGCGGTCATCGATTTTCCGCTCTTCCGGGTTTTCGGCACCACCTTTCCGGCCTACAAGGGCCTGATGATGGCGATCTCGATCGCGATGTTCGTTTTCCTTTACGTCGCGCTCAAGAAAACGCGAATCGGGCTCGTGATCCAGGCCGCGCTGACGCATCCGCAGATGCTCAGTGCACTGGGACACGACGTGCCGGGCATATTCGTGCTCGTGTTCGCGATCGGCAGCGGCCTCGCGGGGCTCGGCGGCGTGATCGGAGGCTTCATGCTGCTGACCCAGCCCACGCTCGCCCAGGCGATCGGGCCCATCGTGTTCGTCGTGGTCGTCGTGGGCGGACTAGGGTCGCTCGGCGGTGCGTTGATCGCGTCGTTGTTGATCGGCATCCTGCAGACGTTCGCGGTTGCCGTCGACTATTCGCTGCTCGACCTCCTGCGCACGACTGGTATCGCCGTCGCTCGCGCATCGCCGATTCACGAGCTGCTGTCGATCAAGCTCGCCACGGCGGCGCCAATCGTCCCTTATCTGATGCTGGTACTGATGCTGATCGTGCGGCCGCGCGGCCTGTTCGGCACGCGCGACGTATGAGCGAGGCATCGCATCCGGCGAGCGTGCGGCGGGTCACTTGACCGATGCCGCGGCCGCGGCCGGGCCGCCGCCTGCCGTGGTCCCGGTTGGGCGCGGCAGGCGGTGGCTCATTTTCACCGTCGCGTTGCTGGTTGTGCTGCCGTACCTGCCGGGCCTCGACACCGATTACGGGCGATCGCTGCTGACGCAGATGGCAATCGCGGCGGTGTTCGCGCTGTCGTTCAACCTGCTCTTCGGACAGACGGGCCTGCTGTCGTTCGGTCACGCTGTCTATTTCGGCCTTGGCGGCTATGCGGCCATTCACGTCATGCGCGCGATCAACCAGGGCCTGCCGCTGCCGATGGTGCTGGTGCCGCTGATCGGTGCAGCCGGCGGACTGCTCGGTGGTCTCATGTTCGGCGCGATGACGACACGCAGAGCGGGGACGATCTTTGCGCTTATTTCGCTCGGTGTAGGCGAGTTGATGCACGCCGCGACGTTCATGCTGCCGGGTCTCTTCGGCGGCGAAGAGGGCATCACGGCCAGCCGCACGCGCGCTCCGCTCGATTTTGGAGTGACGCTTGGCCCGCAGCTTCACGTGTACTACGTCGTGGTCACGTGGGCCGTCGTCGCGGCGATGCTGATGTACGCGTTCACACGTACACCCGTCGGCCGGATGTGCAACGCGGTTCGCGATAATCCGGAGCGCGCCGAGTTCGTCGGCTACAGCGCACAGCGCGTGCGATTCATCGCATTCGCGGTCGCGGGCCTGTTCGCGGGACTTGCCGGCGGGCTGCACGCGATCAACTACGAGATCGTCGCAGCCGACGCGGTGAGTGCGCAACGCTCCGGCACGGTGCTGATCATGGCCTACATTGGCGGCACCGGGCATTTCATCGGGCCCGTGCTAGGTGCGATCGTCATCACGTGGTTACAAAGCAGCCTCAGCGGCTACACGTCGGCGTGGCTGTTCTACCTCGGAGTCTTCTTCATCGTGATGATCCTGTGCGCACCGTCCGGCATTGCGGCGCTGATCGTCGCGCATCGACCGCTCGTGCGCTCGCGCGCTTTTTTCGGCGTGCTCGCCGCGTACGCCATCGCGCTGGCACCGCTGGCGCTGATGGGCGCAGGCGCGGTGCTGTTGATCGAGATGAGCTACCGGCTTTCGACGCAACCGGAGCTCGGGACGCAGATGCGATTGCTGTGGACGCCGCTCGATGCCGCTTCTGCGTGGCCATGGATCATCGCAACGGGCGCGCTGGCGGCGGGCGTCCTGCTGTTCCGCGCGACCTGGCGTTTGGTCACGGCAGCCTGGGACCGGGCCGGCGGAGGCGCCTCACCATGACGCCCGCGTATGCGCTGCAGCTGCGCGATGTCGAGAAGCGTTTCGGCATGACCCACGTCATTCGCAGCGTTTCGCTGGACATCGCTCGCGGCGAGCGGCACGCGATCATCGGTCCCAACGGCGCCGGCAAATCGACGCTGTTCAACCTCATCAGTGGCCGTTTCGTGCCCACGCGCGGCTCCATTCGACTCAACGGCGAGGAGATCGCGGCCGCCACGCCGTTCGCGATCAATCGACGTGGCCTCGCGCGAAGCTTCCAGGTCACGAATATGTTTCCGCGCCTGTCGGTATTCGAAAACCTCCGCTGCAGCGTCTTGTGGTCGCTCGGTTATCGGTACTGTTTCTGGCGCAGCGTCGACACGCTGCACGACGCCGGTGAACTGGCGAACGCGGTGCTCGAGCAGATCGGCCTCGCCGCGCGGCGCGACGTGGTCGCCGGTGTGTTGACGTATGCCGAGCAGCGCGCGCTCGAGATAGGCATCACGATCGCCGGTGGTGCGAGCGTTATCCTGCTCGACGAGCCGACTGCGGGCATGAGCCGCCGCGAGGCCGATCACGTCGTGGCGCTGATCCGAAGAGTGTCGCAAGGGCGCACGCTGGTGATGGTCGAACACGACATGAGCGTCGTATTCGACCTCGCCGACCGCATATCCGTGCTCGTCTATGGCGAGATCATCGCGACCGACACGCCGGAGCGGATTCATGGCAACGCTGCGGTGCAAACCGCCTATCTCGGGACTCTGCCCGATGCTTGAGGTCGACAACCTGCACGCGTACTACGGCAAGAGCCACATCCTGCGAGGCGTGACGCTTCGCGTCGGCAAGGGCGAGATTGTCAGCCTGCTCGGACGAAATGGCGCGGGTCGCTCGACGGTCGTGAAGACGATCATGGGACAGGTGCGCCCGGTAGGATCCGTGCGCTTCCAGGGCGCGCGCATCGACGGGCTCGAGCCGTACCAGATTGCGCGCAAGGGCCTGGGTTATGTACCGGAGGATCGCGAGATCTTTCCGGCGCTCACCGTCCGCGAGAATCTGCTGCTCGGGATGAAGTCGTTCCGACCATCGGGCCGCTGGTCGTTCGATGATGTGTTCACCCTCTTCCCCGTGCTGCGCGAGCGAGCCGACGCAGCCGGCGGTGTACTTTCAGGTGGCGAGCAGCAATTGCTGACGATCTGCCGGACGTTGATGGGTGATCCCGATCTCGTCATGATCGACGAGCCGACCGAAGGTCTCGCACCGCGGCTGGTCGAACAGGTGCGCCGGTTGCTCGAGCAGATCGCCGCGCGCGGCGTCGCGATCCTGCTGATCGAGCAGAAGCTGACGATCGCGCTCGCGATCTCGCACCGGCTCTACGTGATGGGACAGGGACGCATCGTGTTCGAAGGCAGCGCACGCGAATTGCGCGACAATCACGCCGTGCGCAAGGAATGGCTCGAGGTATGAACGGGAGGCGACCATCGGCGCCCGCTACGACCTGAACGGCCGCTTGGCCGTCATCACGCTGGACAATCCGCCCGTCAACGGCCTCGGGCATGCGACCCGCGCCGACGTCCTCGCGGGGATCGACCGCGCGACCGAAGATGCCCGTTGCGACGCCATTGTCATCACTGGAGCGGACGGGCGCTTTTCCGGCGGTGCGGACATCCGCGAATTCAATACGCCCAAGGCGAGTGCCGAACCCACGCTGAATACGCTGATCCGGGCAATCGAGGACTGTGCCAAGCCTGTCATCGCGGCGGTCGATGGCATCTGCATGGGAGGCGGGCTGGAACTGGCGCTGGGATGTCACTACCGGGTCGCCGGCTCCAAGGCGACGCTCGCCATGCCCGAGGTGAAGCTCGGGTTGCTGCCCGGCGCAGGCGGAACGCAGCGGTTGCCGCGCGCAGTCGGTGTGGAGAAGGCACTCAACCTGATCGTCACGGGCACGAGTGCCCCTGCCGCAACGCTGAAGGACACAGCGCTGTTCGACGCCGTCATCGACGGGAACGTCCTCGATGCTGCGCTGGCATTTGCGCGCGACGTCGTCGCAGGCGGGCGCGGGCGCAAGCGGTTGCGCGATGTCGCGATCGACTACCCGAACGCCGACGCTTTGTTCCAGTTTGCCCGCAACGCCATCGCCGCGGTCTCGAAGCACTTTCCTGCTCCGCGCAAGTGCATCGACGCGGTCGCCGGGGCGGTGGCGATGCGGTTCGACGACGGTCTTCGTAACGAGCGGCGGCTGTTCCTCGAACTGATGCAGACGCCCGAGTCGCGCGCGCTGCGTCATATGTTCCTGGCCGAACGCGCTGCGACGCGCATTGCCGGCGTTGCGGATACGACGGCGGTGCGCAGGATCGAACGTGTGGCGGTGATCGGTGCGGGAACGATGGGCAGCGGCATCGCGATGAGCTTCCTGTCCTCAGGATTTCCAGTTGCATTGCTCGAGACGAACGCCGGCGCGCTCGATCGGGGGGTGGCGGCGATCCGCGCGAATTATGAAAACTCGGCGCGGCGAGGCCGTATGACGCACGACAGCATCATGCAGACGATGACGCTGCTGAAGCCGACCCTCGCCTACGAGGATCTGCGCGACGCTGATCTCGTCATCGAGGCGGTGTTCGAGGACATGGCGATCAAGGAGCAGGTGTTCGCGACGCTGGCCGACGCCGCGAAGCCCGGCGCCATCCTCGCGACTAACACATCGACGCTCGATGTCGACCGGATCGCTTCCGGCACGAAACGCCCGCAGGACATCCTGGGCATGCATTTCTTCAGTCCGGCCAACGTCATGAAGCTGCTGGAAGTCGTTCGCGGCGCCGCAACGGGCGCCGATGTTCTGGCGACGGTCATGCAACTGGCAAAGCGTATCGGCAAGACGGCAGTTGTTGCGCGCGTATGCGACGGCTTCATTGGCAATCGGATGGTCGAGCAATATCTGCGGCAGGCGATGTTCCTGGTCGACGAGGGCGCGTCGCCGGCGCAAGTCGATGGCGCACTGGAGACGTTCGGGATGGCGATGGGGCCATTCCGCATGAGCGACCTGGCCGGCAACGATATCGGCTGGCGGATCCGGCAGCGACGCTACGTCGAGAAGCCGCATGTCGCGTACTCGCGGATCGCCGATCGTCTGTGCGAGCGCGGTCGCTTTGGCCAGAAGGCGGGCGCCGGCTGGTATCGGTACGAATCCGGGCGACGCGACGCGCTGGCGGACCCAGCGGTGGATGAGATCATTGCGGCACATCGCGCCTCGATCGGCGTGACGCCGCGCACCATCGAAGCCGGCGAGATCGTCGACCGCTGCATCCTCGCGCTGGTAAACGAGGGCGCCCGCGTCCTCGACGACGGCGTCGCACAGCGCGCGTCCGACATCGACGTCATCTACGTCGCAGGCTACGGCTTTCCGCGGTATCGCGGCGGGCCGATGCTCTACGCGGACATGCTCGGACTGTACAACGCGATGCGCCGGATGCGCGCGTTCGCTGCCCTGCCAGGCGCCGATACGGCGTTCTGGACGCCGGCGCCATTGCTCGCGCGCCTCGCGGTTGAAGGCAAGACGTTAAACGGATGATCCTGCCCTGCGACTGCGGTAACAGTGAAAGTAGTGGTGCACACCGGAGCTACGGGACATGACTGACGCCGTGATCGTATCGACTGCACGCACCGGACTTGCGAAGAGTTGGCGCGGCGCGTTCAACATGACGCACGGCGCGACGATGGGCGGGCACGCCGTGGCTCACGCCATCGCCCGCGCAAACCTGGCCTCCGCGGAGGTGGATGATGTCCTGATCGGGTGTGCGCTGCCCGAAGGTGCGACGGGCTGGAACATCGCGCGCCAGATCGCGCTGCGCGCCGGTTGTCCGGTCACGGTGCCGGGCGCGACGGTCAATCGCTTCTGTTCGTCCGGCTTGCAGACGATCGTGCTGGCCGCGCAGCGCATCATGGCCGGAGAAGCGGATGTCATCGTCGCCGGTGGCGTGGAGTCGATCTCCTGCGTGCAGAACGAGCTCAACCAGCACATGCATCGCGAGACGTGGCTCGCCGCGCACAAGCCTGAAATCTACTGGTCGATGCTCGAGACTGCGGAGACCGTGGCGCGCCGCTACAACATCTCGCGCGAGCGCCAGGACGAATACGGCGTCCAAAGCCAGCAGCGCGCCGCGGCCGCAGCGGCGGCGGGGAGGTTCACGGCCGAGATCGTGCCGATGACGGTGACGATGGGTGTGGCCGACAAGGAAACGTCGCACATCAGCACGAAGGAAGTGACGATCGGGGCCGACGAAGGGATCCGCGCCGACACGACGTACGAAGGCGTCGCGAAGATCAAGCCTGCGCTGCCGGGTGGAACGGTCGCAGCCGGCAACGCGAGCCAGTTCTCCGACGGGGCTGCCGCATGCGTCGTCATGAGCGACACCGCGGCGGCGGGCCGCGGGTTGAAGCCACTCGGCATCTTCCGCGCGTTCGCCGTTGCCGGCTGCGAGCCCGACGAGATGGGTATCGGACCGGTATTCGCCGTGCGGAAGTTGCTCGCGCGCACTGGCATGTCGATCGACCGCATCGGCTTGTGGGAAATGAACGAGGCGTTTGCCGTGCAGGTGATCTACTCGCGCGATGCGCTCGGCATATCCAACGACGTCCTGAATGTAGACGGTGGTGCCATTGCCGTCGGCCATCCCTACGGCGTATCGGGTGCGCGCCTCACCGGCCATGCGCTCATCGAGGGACGCCGGCGCGGCGTGAATCACGTCGTCGTGACGATGTGCATCGGCGGAGGTATGGGCGCGGCCGGATTGTTCGAGATCGTGGCGTGATCAGGTGTTGGCTGGCGAAACTCAGACACCCTCTTTAAGCGGAGCGCATTCGCCTCCGCCGCAACCCGATCAGAACCGGTACACCGCTGCCGCGAGGATTGACTTGCGAGCGCCGAGCCCTCCCTCGACCAGAATATAACCATCCTTCCCGAACTCGATCAGGCCGCCGAGCAGCGTGTTCCACGGTTGCGTCGGCGATTGGATCACGGCGAACTGAAGGTCTGTATTAGCAACGCTGCCGGCCACCGTTTGCTGGATGCGCTGATGCATCGCACCGGTCCAGATCGCCGCGCCCATCGACGGGCCAACCCTGCCATGCAAGCCCACTCTGGCCGAGAAAACCGTAGCAATCGGCTTCGTGTCGGCGATCAACGTTTCGTTTTCGAACGACAGCTTCGTCTGGGTGCGGTTCCAGTCCGCCACCACGATTGCCGTCAGGTCCCGCCAGTCGCTGATCTTGCCACCCCCTTGGAGGGTGAAACCTGCGCCGTAGGTTGGGCCATTGAACGCGGCATTGAGCTGAAGTGTCCTGGGCTCGATGATGCCCAGGACGGGTTCACCGGGAACCTGAATTTGTCCCTTGGTGGTTCCCTTGGTATAGCCAAGGAGAGCGTAGACGTCGAAAAACGGGAAAAGGAGGAGGTCGAGCTTCGCAGAGATATTCTGCTGGGAGGTGTCCACCTTATCGATCTGCAGAAAATTATTGACGGATACCGGGTCCTTCCCGTTGCGTCCCAATTGCAGGTCCTGAATGTTGACAGGCTGTCGAGCCGAGTACGCAGTGACGCCGATCCCGAACGGGAGTGGGACTTGATAGCCTCTGGCCTCCGCTTCCGCACCCCATATCGGCAAACCCGACCAGTGCGACGCGGGCGTCGACGCGTCCTCGGCCAGGGCGCCGCCGGAAAGCAGAGAAAGCGCCAACAGGCCAGCGGCAATAGCCGTGAATCGCGATATAGACTCGGACATTGTCATCCTCCAACGCACACCACAGACGCGGCCGTGACCAGCAGGATTTCAACTTGGCACGACGTCGAGTCCTGCTATGCCACGCGATAGTACCTCGCACGCTGCGAGGATGGCCGGGAGGTCCATGAGACGGCTATGTCTGTTGCTCGTGGTTGTCCTTGGCACCTCCGGAGCCAGGATCGGTGGATCGCCGTGAGTGCTACTCAAGGACCCATTGCGTTGAAAAAGACGCCTCGGGTACCCGGACTGCCGTTGCTGGGCAGCCTTTTCAGCATGGTCAAAGGACCTGCGGACTTTTTCGTTCGCTGCTACCGCACTTACGGTCCCGTGTGTCGCCTGAGCGTTCTCGGCGAGAAATACGTCCTGATCTCCGGTGTTGAAGCCGCCAACTTCATGGGCACGCGCGCTGGCAAGGAATGCCTCCGCTCAAAAGAATTCTGGGAGGGCCTGCTGGGCGAGTACGGCGCCAAGCGCATGCTCACCGGCGAAGACGGTGACAGCCACAGAGAACTGCGCGACATCATGCGCAATGGCTATTCCAAGGAAGCGATCAAGGGCCGCTACAACGAACTCGTCGCGATCACCGACGGCTCGCTCACGCGCGACTGGCCGGTAGGCAGGGAAGTGCCGGTTGTTGAGGCCATGCAGTACATGGTCGTCGATCAGCTCGGCACTATTCTCACCGGCGCGGCGCCACTGGAATATGTGAAGGACATCCGCACCGCGATCATCTACATCCTCAATGTATTGGTCACGCGTCAGCGCCCCAGGATTTTGCTCCAGCGTCCTGAATACAAGAAAGCCAAGGGCAAGCTCATGGAGCTGGGCTACCAGATGATCAAGGACGCCAAAGCGCGGTATGCCACGACCAAGCCGGAAGATCGCAACCTGATCGACGACATCATGGCGGCGCACATCGAAACGCCGGAGAAGATGCCTGGGAGCGATCTGATCGTGTCGCTAACGGGCCCCTACGTCGCAGGCCTCGACACCGTCGCCAACACCACGTCCGCCGTCGTTTACTCCGTGCTAAAGCATCCGGAAGTCAAAGCCCGCGTGCTCAGGGAAGTGGATGAGCTGTTCGCAGCTGGCGACCTGGATGAAGAAAGACTGCTCAAGAAGCTGCCCGCACTCAACGGCGCAATCATGGAAACGATGCGTCTCTACCCGATCGCCGTCGCACAGATGCGCACCGCAAACAAGGACTTTGTGTTCGAAGGCCATCAAATTTATGAAGGCGAGAGGATCTACATCGGCACAAGCGTGCCGCACTTCATGGAGGAATACTGGCCCAAGGCCAAGACCTTCGACATCGACCGTTATCAGAAGCCACGCGTCGAGCATCTGCGGCCCGGCGTGTACTCACCTTTCGGCCGCGGCCCGCACACCTGCCTGGGCAAGAGCCTGGCCGAAGTGCAGATGGCACTGTCGATGGCCCGCGTGTTTCACAAGCTCGATCTGGAATTGGAGCCACCCGACTACGTGCTCAAGACCAAGTCCGCGCCCACACCCGGTCCGGCGATGGACTTCAAGGTTCGTGTGAAAGGTTATCGCCACTAAGCGGCACTAAGAACGTCGACTCCCTGGTCAGCCACATGTAACAATAATGACCTAGTTACCGAATTCTATGAATTTACCGGATGCAGGACGGTAAGGCTGTCAATGGTTTCCATTACCCCATCCTGACGAGCTGCTTGCCGAAGTTTTCGCCTTTGAGCAAGGCGATCAGCGCGCGCGGCGCATTGTCGAGCCCGTCGACGATCGATTCGCGGTACTTGAGCTTGCCCTCGGCAACGTACGACGTGAGCGTTGGCAACGCGTCTTTGTAGCGGTCCTTCCAGTCGAAAATGATCATCCCCTGCATCCGGATGCGGTTGACCAGCACGGATCGCAACCCGCGATAGCCGTACGGGTCCTTCGCGCTGTACTCGGCGACCAGGCCGCAAATGACCACGCGCGAGTGGCGGTTCATCACGCGCAGCGCGGTATCGAGCACCGCACCGCCGACGTTCTCGAAATCGACGTCGACGCCGTCCGGACATGCGGCTCGCAGATCCTCGTAGAGGTTTCCCGCACGGTGGTCGACGCACGCATCGAAGCCCAGCTCGTTGACGACGTAATCGCACTTGGCCTTGCCGCCGGCGATGCCCACGGCGCGGCAGCCGTGGATTTTCGCGAGCTGGCCCACGACGCTGCCGACGGCGCCGGACGCCGCGGAGACGAGCACGGTTTCGCCGGCCTTGGGTCGCCCGATCTCGAAGAGGCCAAACCACGCGGTCAGCCCCGGCATGCCGAGGACGCCGAGATAGTACGACGCCGGTACGCGCCGCGCGTCGACCGTGGTCACGTCGGCGGCTTTCGCGACGCCATGGCTTTGCCAGCCGAGTTGCGTCAGCACCTTTTCGCCGACTTCGATGGTCGCATCACGCGAGCGGATGACCTCGCCAACGGTCTGGCCCACCATGACCTCGTCGAGCTGCGCAGGCGGCACGTATGACTTCGCATCGCTCATCCGACCTCTCATGTAGGGATCGAGCGACAGCCACTCGTTCTTCACCAGCACTTCGCCCTCGGCAGGCTCCGGCAGCGGGGCGTCCACGATGCGAAAATTCTGCTCGGTCGCCGCACCCTGCGGGCGGCTTGCGAGCAGGATCTTGCGGTTTCGCTCGGTCATGGGCCTCCTTCGCTTCGGGACCGGATCGCGTCCACTGCCTCGGCGCGTACCAACGCGGTTGCAAAATCGACGACATCCTCGATCAGCGGCAGCGCGTTGCGAAACGCGCGTTCGTCGGCGGAATAGCCGAGATCCATTGATTCAGCCCAGCGTGCGTGACAGTGTTGGGGCATTATCGTCGAACTGCCGCTTGCCGCGCATCGACGCAATGGAATCATCATGGGCGTGAAGCAACTGCTCGACCTCTCGGGACGCACGGCACTCGTCACAGGTGGCTCGCGTGGCCTTGGACTGCAGATCGCCGAGGCACTGGGGGAATTGGGCGCCCGGGTCGCGCTGGTGGCGCGCAAGGGCGACGAGCTCGACGCTGCGGTCGCGCATCTCGCGACCCAGAACATCGAGGCCGTGCCGCTGGTCTGCGACTTGTCGGACGCGCCAGCTATCCCGCCAATGGTCGCGCGTGCGGAGCGCACCGTCGGTCCGATGGACATCCTCGTGAACAATGCCGGCGCGACATGGGGTGCTGCTACCGTCGACCTGCCGCTTGCTGCTTGGCAGAAGGTGATCGACGTCAACCTGACCGCGATGTTCATCGTGACGCAGGAGGTCGGGCGGTGCTCGATGGTGCCGCGCCGCGAAGGCAAGGTGATCAACGTGGCGTCGATCCTCGGCCTCAAGGGGGGAAGCAATGAGGGCCGGCGTCCCGCCACGCTCGCCTACAGCACGAGCAAGGGTGGTGTCGTGAATTTCACGCGGGCACTCGCCGTGGAGTGGGGCCGCCACAACATCAACGTCAACGCGATTGCGCCGGGGCTGTTTCCAACCCGTATGACCAGGGGAATCCTCGAAATGATGGGCGACGATGTGTCGAGGCAGCCGCCGTTGGGGCGACTTGGCGGCCCCGAAGACCTGAAGGGCATCGTCGCTGTCCTCGCCTCGGACGCGGGAAGCTTCATTACCGGCCAGATCATCGCCATCGACGGCGGCGTGACCGCGATGTGACGCCGTTTACGGATGCGGATGCAGCTCACACGGGGGCGTTCCGAATATTCCCGGTTGATCCGCGGGTAGCGCGTCCTCCGCAATGGCGTCGGCATGTCTCAGTCTTCGTAGTGCACCTTCACGCCCGCATTCAAAGCGTCAACCGCAGGTTCGGCGTGACTTGCTTTCCGATTGCAGCAAGCGCGTGTACGATACAACCTGTTGTGATGATCGCCGATTGTTTGTCAATAAGGGAGTCAAAAATGCGTGTCGGATGCTCGTTACCATGCGGCCTTGTCGCCGTCGTCATTGCCGCTGTGTTCGCCTCTCCCGCCATCGGGCAGCCGTCGAGCGGCACGTCGATCGAGCGCGCGCCCGGCACCGCGAGTGTGTCACGCGTGGTGACGGCGTCCGCAACCGTCACGGCCATTGACCTGACCACCCGCGAGGTGACACTTCGGCGCGACAACGGCAGTACGTTTACCCTCGTAGCCGGTCCGGAAGTCCGCAACCTTCCGCAGATCCGCGTTGGCGACACCGTGCACGTCGATTTCCACGAGGCGCTGGCGATCGAGCTCAAGAAGGGGGGTACCGGCGCACCTGCGAGCCGCTCCGAAACCGCGACCCGAAGCCGTGCAGAACCCGGCCAACGGCCGGGCGGAGTCGCCACCCGCGAAACGGTGATCGTTGCAGACGTAATCGCCGTCAATGCGGCCAACCAGACCGTTTCGCTGCGCGGCCCTGGGGGCAGGGTGGTTGACCTCAACGTCAGGGATCCGGAGCAGTTCAAGCGGATCGCGGTAGGCGACCAGGTGGAGGCGAGCTATACCGAGGCCGCCGCGGTTTCCATCACAGCAGCGCCGGCGGCAGCGCAGTCGCCTACGCCATGGCCGGCCGGCACCTGGCGCTTCGCCGGAACGCTGTATCTCTA
>Ga0207643_10000633_pt1 | contig 22093 bp, 21 predicted proteins | sample KBSMisM62_FD_184313 | JGI IMG/M metagenome (GOLD analysis project Ga0207643, IMG submission 184313) | Miscanthus rhizosphere microbial communities from Kellogg Biological Station, Michigan, USA - KBS Miscanthus M6-2 (SPAdes) (version 2) | ecosystem: Host-associated > Plants > Roots >...
TGTTCTCGCCCTTGACGATGGCCTCGTAGACCTTGACCCGGCCGAGGACGTCGTCTGACTTGATGGTCAGCAGCTCCTGCAGCGCGTACGCGGCGCCGTACGCCTGCATGGCCCAGCACTCCATCTCACCGAACCGCTGCCCGCCGAACTGCGCCTTACCGCCGAGGGGCTGCTGGGTGATCATCGAGTACGGACCCGTCGAGCGAGCGTGGATCTTGTCGTCGACGAGGTGGAGCAGCTTGAGGATGTAGATGTAGCCGACGGAGATCGGCTCCGGGAACGGCTCGCCGGAACGGCCGTCGAACAGCCGCGCCTTGCCGGTCTCGGCGACCTGCCGGGTGCCGTCCCGGTTGGGCCGGGTCGACCCGAGCAGGCCGACGATCTCCTGCTCGCGGGCGCCGTCGAAGACCGGCGTCGCCGTGCGGGTGCCCGGCTCCCCGGCGCGGGCGTCGTCCGGCAGCCGGGTGGCCCACTCGGGCGAGCCCTCGACCTCCCAGCCCGACTTGGCGACCCAGCCGAGGTGCGTCTCCAGCACCTGGCCGATGTTCATCCGGCCCGGCACGCCGAGCGGGTTGAGCACGATGTCGACCGGCGTGCCGTCCTCGAGGAACGGCATGTCCTCCTGCGGCAGGATCTTGGAGATCACGCCCTTGTTGCCGTGCCGGCCGGCCAGCTTGTCGCCGTCCTGGATCTTCCGCTTCTGGGCCACGTAGACGCGGACCAGCTCGTTGACCCCCGGCGGCAGCTCGTCGCCGTCCTCGCGGGAGAACACCCGGACGCCGATGACCTTGCCGGACTCGCCGTGCGGCACCTTGAGGCTGGTGTCCCGGACCTCCCTGGCCTTCTCGCCGAAGATCGCCCGCAGCAGCCGCTCCTCCGGGGTCAGCTCGGTCTCGCCCTTCGGGGTGACCTTGCCGACCAGGATGTCGCCCGGCACCACGTCGGCGCCGATCCGGACGATGCCGCGCTCGTCGAGGTCGGCGAGGACCTCCTCGGCGACGTTGGGGATGTCCCGGGTGATCTCCTCGGCGCCCAGCTTGGTGTCCCGGGCGTCGACCTCGTGCTCCTCGATGTGGATCGAGGTGAGGACGTCGTCCTGGACCAGCCGCTGGGACAGGATGATCGCGTCCTCGTAGTTGTGCCCCTCCCAGGGCATGAACGCGACCAGCAGGTTCTTCCCGAGCGCCATCTCGCCGTCGTCGGTGCACGGCCCGTCGGCGATGACCTGGCCGACCTCGATCCGGTCGCCCTCGTCGACGACGACCTTCTGGTTGATGCAGGTGCCCTGGTTGGACCGGCGGAACTTGTGCAGCCGGTAGGTCTGCCGGGTGCCGTCGTCGGCCATGACCGTGCAGTAGTCGGCGGAGAGGTCTTCGACCACCCCCGCCTTCTCCGCGACGATCACGTCACCGGCGTCGACCGCGGCCCGCAGCTCCATGCCGGTGCCGACCAGCGGCGACTCGGACCGGAGCAGCGGCACCGACTGGCGCTGCATGTTGGCGCCCATCAGCGCGCGGTTGGCGTCGTCGTGCTCGAGGAACGGGATCATCGCCGTCGCGACCGAGACCATCTGCCGCGGCGACACGTCCATGTAGTCGACCTCGGCCGGGTCGATCAGCTCGACCTCGCCGCCCTTCTTGCGGACCAGCACCCGCGACTCGGCGAACCGGCCGGCGCTGTCCAGCGGCTCGTTCGCCTGGGCGATGACGTGCCGGTCCTCCTCGTCCGCGGTCAGGTAGTCGATCTGGTCGGTGACCCGGCCGTCCTCGACCTTCCGGTAGGGCGTCTCGACGAAGCCGAACGCGTTGATCCGCCCGTACGACGCGAGCGAGCCGATCAGGCCGATGTTCGGGCCCTCAGGAGTCTCGATCGGGCACATCCGGCCGTAGTGGCTGGGGTGCACGTCGCGCACCTCGAACCCGGCCCGCTCCCGGGACAGACCGCCCGGGCCCAGCGCGGACAGCCGGCGCTTGTGCGTCAGCCCGGCCAGCGGGTTGGTCTGATCCATGAACTGGGAGAGCTGGCTGGTGCCGAAGAACTCCTTGATGGAGGCGACGACCGGCCGGATGTTGATCAGGGTCTGCGGCGTGATCGCCTCGACGTCCTGAGTGGTCATCCGCTCCCGGACGACCCGCTCCATGCGGGACAGGCCGACCCGGATCTGGTTCTGGATCAGCTCGCCGACCGTACGCAGCCGCCGGTTGCCGAAGTGGTCGATGTCGTCGACCTCGAAGCCCTCCTCGCCGGCGTGCAGCTTCACGACGTACTCGATCGTGGCGACGATGTCGTCCTCGGTGAGCACGCCCTGCGTGATCGGCAGGTCGAGGCCGAGCTTCTTGTTGATCTTGTAGCGGCCGACCTTGGCCAGGTCGTAGCGCTTCTGGTTGAAGAACAGGTTGTCGAGCAGGGTCTGCGCCGACTCGCGGGTCGGCGGCTCGCCCGGGCGCAGCTTGCGGTAGATGTCCAGCAGCGCCTCGTCCTGGGTCTGGATGTGGTCCTTCTCCAGGGTGGCCAGCAGCGTCTCGGACCAGCCGAACCGCTCGCGGATCCGGTCCGAGCTCCAGCCGAGGGCCTTGAGCAGCACGGTGACCGGCTGGCGCCGCTTGCGGTCGATGCGGACGCCGACGGTGTCGCGCTTGTCGACGTCGAACTCCAGCCAGGCACCCCGGCTCGGGATCACCTTGCAGCTGTAGACGTCCTTGTCCGAGGTCTTGTCGAGGGTGCGGTCGAAGTAGACCCCCGGCGACCGCACGAGCTGCGAGACCACGACACGCTCGGTGCCGTTGATGATGAACGTGCCCTTGACGGTCATCATCGGGAAGTCACCCATGAAGACCGTCTGGCTCTTGATCTCGCCCGTGGTGTTGTTGATGAACTCCGCCGTGACGAACAGCGGAGCCGCGAAGGTCATGTCCTTGTCCTTGCACTCCTCCTCGGACGCCTTCACGTCCTCGAAGCGCGGGTTGGAGAAGGACAGCGACATCGACCCCGAGAAGTCCTCGATCGGCGAGATCTCTCCGAGGATCTCGTCCAGTCCGGAACGCGGGTCGGACTCCTCGGCGACGCGGGCCCGCCACTTGTCGTTGCCGACGAGCCAGTCGAACGAGTCGGTCTGCAGCGCGAGGAGGTTGGGGACCTCGAGAGGCTCCCGGATCTTGGCGAACGAGACCCGGTCAGGAGAACCAGGGATCCGCTTGCGCTCGGGGAGGGTAGTCGTGCCAGTGTCGGAGCGGGAGACTGCCAAGATGCGTCCTTCCAAGGACAGGCGCCGTCAGTGCGCGCGTCCCCGGACCACCCGGGTCCCGGCTCCATCGAGGAAGGCGAGTCGGACAGTCAGCGGACAGCGCAAACTAGCAGTGTAGGCTAAACGCACACTGCTGTCGAGGCCGCCGCCCTTCCCCTGACGTCCACTTCGTGCGTCAGCGTGACTCGCCCGGCGCGCGACGTCAAGAGCGCGCGGTACGGCGTGTCTTCCGAGGTCCTGACGATCCACGCCGGCCACCCCGGGTCGACGCCCATCTCCGCAGGTCAGGGGCTTGATCGCAGGATTTGGGCGACCAGCCCGGGCGGCCCGGATCCGGGCCCACACCGCCGCGGCGACCTGTCCTCGGCTGCACATCCGACCCGGCGACACACCCGACGACACGCCGACGAACCCGCCTCGGCCGGCCGACGACGCCGTCGGTCACCGGGATCGGAACCCGGCAACCAGACATAACAGTGTCCCGACGGCAACTGCGCGCTGCGCGCCGGCCACGGCGCCGCCAACTCGGCCGCGGTGTGGGACACGGGGCTGGATCGGCGTCGGCCGTGCGACGTGCGGCGGGCCGGCCAAGGCGCCGCAAGTCGCTCCGGGATGGGACCCGGGGCTGGAACGGCCTCGGCGCACCGCCACCCGGGCGGCGGCTGTGCGCTGCGCCGGGCGCGGCGCCGCCGACTCGGCCTGGGGCGGGACGCGGGGCTGGCGGCCTCGGCGCGGTGGCCGGGCGAACGGGCCTCGTCCCGGAAGCCTCGCGGGGCGCCACCCGGCTGTCGGTGCGAGACGGCGCTGCCCCCGTCCGCGGGGCGGACGGGGGCAGCGGGTGGAGTGGGAGGACTACTTGAGGGTGACGGTCGCCCCGGCGCCCTCGAGCTGGCCCTTCGCCTTGTCGGCGGCCTCCTTGTTGACCTTCTCCAGGACCGGCTTCGGCGCCCCGTCGACCAGGTCCTTGGCCTCCTTGAGACCGAGGCTGGTCAGCGCGCGCACCTCCTTGATGACCTGGATCTTCTTGTCACCGGCGGCCTCGAGGATGACGTCGAACTCGTCCTGCTCCTCGGCCTGCGGGGTGTCGGCCGCGCCGCCACCGCCGCCCTGCACCGGCCCGGCGACCGCGACCGGCGCGGCCGCGGTGACGCCGAAGGTGTCCTCGAACTGCTTCACGAAGTCGGACAGCTCGAGCAGCGTCATCTCCTTGAACGCGTCGAGCAGCTCGTCGGTGCTCATCTTCGCCATGTCGGCGTGTCCTCTCTCTTACTCGGTCGCCGAGTCGGCGGTGTCGGTGTCGGTGGTGTCGGTGGCGGGCGCGGCGTCGGGAGTGGCGCCCTCGCCCTTCTTCTCCTGCAGGGCCGCGGCGAGACGCGCGACCTGCGACAGCGGGGCCTGGAACAGGCCGGCCGCCTTGGCCAGCGAGCCGTTCATGGCGCCGGCCAGCTTGGCCAGCAGGACCTCACGCGGCTCGACGTCGGCCAGCTGCCTGATCTCGGCCGGCGAGAGGACCTTGCCGTCCAGCACGCCGCCCTTGATCACCAGCAGCGGGTTGGTGCGCGAGAAGTCGCGCAGGCCCTTGGCGGCCTCGACCGGGTCGCCCTTGATGAACGCGATCGCGGTGGGGCCGGTGAGCAGCTCGTCCGCGACCGGGAACCCGGCCTCGGCCGCGGCCCGCTTGGTCAGCGTGTTCTTCACGACCGCGTAGGTCGTGTCGCTGCCGAGCGACCGGCGCAGCTGGGTCAGCTGGGACATCGTCAGGCCGCGGTATTCGGTCAGCACCGCCGCGGACGAGCCCTGGAACCGCTCGGTGATCTCGGCGACGGCCGCGATCTTCTCCTGGTTCGCCACGTGCCTCCTCTCTCGTGCTCGGGCCGGCGTCCGGGCCCGGAAACGAGAGACGCCCCGGCGCAGGGCGCACGGGGCGGGCGCAGGTCAGGCGACCCGCGGCAACACCGTCCATCCTGCGCGGGTCGCCCGTCTCGCAACGGGACCTTCGGCTGGGCGAACCCAGCGGCCGGCGGTCATCGGTTGGTCGCCCGCAATGTTACACGGGCGGGCGGAGGGTCCCGTCCGCCCCGACCCGCATCGCGGTCGGGCCGAAGTCCTCCGCCGAGAGCCGGCGTACCAGGGCGATCGCGGCGCGGTCCGGATCGGGCTCCGGGTAGCCGGGCTGCACCTGGCGGGTCGGCCGAAGCAGGCCGCCGACCCAGGTGCCGTCGGCGCGGAAGGTGAGCTGGACGATCGCGGTCGTGCCGAGCACGCCGGCAGTGGACAGCACGCGGTAGCCGACCAGGTTGCCCACGGAGTACGCGACCGGGCGGCCGGCGACCACCTCGGCGCCGCGGACCACGTGCGGGCCGGCGCCGAGAACGGCGTCCGCGCCGGCGGCCACCGCGGTCCGGGCGAACGCCCGCAGGTCGCCGCGGTCCTCGCCGAACGCCAACTCCCGTCCGGCGGGCACATGCAGCGCATCGGCTCCCTCGGCGCCACCATGGAAGACGACGATCACGATGTCCGCACGCGCGGCGGCACGACGGACCAACGAACGGACGGCGGCGGGATCATTCAGCGGGGCGGCCCATCCGTACGGGGCGAAGCCGACGACGGCGACTCGCACGCCGCGAACCGTGGTGACGGCGATCTCGTCGGGGCCGCCGGTGGTGAGCATGCCGTTGGCCCGGACGACCCGGCGGGTCTGGACCAGGCCGGCGTCGCCGTGGTCGTGCGCGTGGTTGTTCGCCAGGCTGAGCACGTCGTAGCCGGCGCGCGCGAACAGCCGCCCGTACGCGGGCGGCGCCCGGAAGGCGACGCAGTCGGTCGAGCCGGCGCCGCACTTGGAACTGGCGGCGACGTCGGTCAACGTCCCCTCGAGGTTGCCGATCATCACGTCCGGCGCCTGGACGTACGGGGTGACCGCGCCGAACAGGCGGCCCGGGTCGGGCGGGAGGCCGGCGTCGACACTGGCCGGCACCGCGTCCCCGGACCAGCCGATCGTCACCGTCGGCGGGGCGGTCGGCGTCGGAGCCGCGGTGGTCGGTGCCGCCGCGGCCGGCCGGGACGTGCTCGGCCGCCCGGGGCTCGCCGCCGGTGTCCCCGGATCCCCACTGCAGGCCGCCGCCAGCGACACCGCGGCCACGACCGCTGCGAACCGCCCCCGCCCCCGCACGTCGGGCAGCCTAGATCCCGGACCGAACGCACCACCCCCGCACCGCCGGCCCGGCACTGCTCCGCGCGGCGGCTCCGGCCCGGGAACGCGACGGCGCCCCGGTCCCTCGGGGACCGGGGCGCCGGGCGGTCGGCTCAGCTGGCGGTGTCCTCGACCAGCAGGTTGCGGGTCGCGTTCGGGTCGACCGGGATACCCGGGCCCATGGTGGTCGCGAACGTGACCTTCTTCAGATACTTGCCCTTGGCCGCGGACGGCTTCGCCCGCTGCACCTCGTCGAGCGCGGCGGCGTAGTTCTCCACCAGCTGCTCGACCGGGAAGCTGGCCTTGCCGATCACCAGGTGCAGGTTGGACTGCTTGTCCACCTTGAAGGTGATCTTGCCGCCCTTGATGTCGGCGACGGCCTTGGCGACGTCCATCGTCACGGTGCCCGTCTTCGGGTTGGGCATCAGGCCACGGGGACCGAGGATCCGGGCGATCCGGCCGACCTTCGACATCTGGTCCGGCGTGGCGATCGCCGCGTCGAAGTCCAGGAAGCCCTCCTGGATCCGGGCGATCAGGTCGTCCGTACCGACGACGTCCGCGCCGGCCGCCTCGGCCTCCGCGGCCTTCGGACCGGACGCGAAGACGATCACCCGGGCGGTCTTGCCGGTGCCGTGCGGCAGGTTGACCGTGCCGCGGACCATCTGGTCGGCTTTGCGGGGGTCGACGCCGAGCCGCATCGCGACCTCGACGGTCGCGTCGTACTTCGTGGTCGAGGTCTCCTTGGCCAGCCGCGCGGCGGCGAGCGGGGAGTAGAGCCGGGCCTTGTCGACCTGCTCGGACGCGGACCGGTATGCCTTGCTGCGCTTCACTACTGCGTTCCTCCTGTGGTCATGGCGGACCCGGACCGCTCCGGGCCCTCCCACGTACTGCTGGGTTGCGTCCTACTACAACGCTCAGTCGGCGACGGTGATGCCCATCGAGCGGGCCGTCCCGGCGATGATCCGCTCGGCGTGGTCGAGGTCGTTGGCGTTGAGGTCGGGCATCTTCGTCTGCGCGATCTCCCGCACCTGGTCCCGGGTCACCGTGGCGACCTTGGTCTTGTGCGGCTCGCCGGAGCCCTTCTCCACGCCCGCGGCCGCGAGCAGCAGCTTGGCCGCCGGCGGCGTCTTGGTGACGAACGTGAAGCTCCGGTCCTCGTACACCGAGATCTCGACCGGAACGACCTGGCCGCGCTGCGACTCGGTCGCAGCGTTGTACTGCTTGCAGAACTCCATGATGTTCACGCCGTGCTGGCCCAGCGCGGGGCCGACCGGCGGGGCCGGCGTCGCCTGACCGGCCTTGATCTGCAGCTTGATGACTGCAGTGAGCTTCCTCTTCGGGGGCACGTACGTCTCTCTTCTAGATCTTGGAAACCTGGCTGAAGGACAGCTCGACGGGCGTCTCACGCCCGAAGATCGAGACCAGCACCTTGACCTTCTGCGCGTCCGGGCTGATCTCGCTGATCGTGGCGGGGAGCGTCGCGAACGGCCCGTCCATCACCGTGACCGACTCGCCCACCTCGAAGTCGACGACCTTGACCTGCGGCTTGGTCTCCTTCTTCTGGGTCGCCGGGGCGAGGATCCGGACGACCTCGTCCACGGTCAGCGGCGACGGCCGCGACGTGGCGCCGACGAAGCCGGTGACGCCCGGGGTGTTGCGGACCGCGCCCCACGACTCGTCGTTGAGGTCCATCCGAACGAGGATGTAGCCGGGGAAGACCTTGCGCTGCACCTGCATGCGCTTGCCGTTCTTGACCTCGGTGACCTCTTCGGTCGGCACCTCGACCTGGAAGATGTAGTCCTCCATGTCGAGCGAGGCGATGCGGCTCTCGAGGTTGGCCTTCACCTTGTTCTCGTAGCCGGCGTACGAGTGGACGACGTACCAGTCGCCGGCGGAGGTGCGCAGCGCGCGCCGCAGCTCCTCGGCCGGGTCCTCGTCCTCCTCGGGCTGCTCCTCGCCGGCCTCGCCGGCCTCGCCGGCCTCGCCGCTCGGGGCGGCCTGGCCGTCGGCGTCCTGGCTGACCTCGGCCGCCGGGGCGGCCGGGGCGGCCTCGTCGGCCTTGGCCTCGTCGGTCTCGGTGTCGGCGCCGGGCTGGGTGTCGTCGGCTGCCTGCATGTCGGCGGCCTGGGTGCCGGCGGCCTGGGTGCCGGCGTCCCGGGTGCCGGCGTCCCGGGTGCCGGCGTCCCGGGTGCCGGCGTCCCGGGTGCCGGCGTCCCGGGTGTCGGCGGCCTGGGTGTCGGCGTCCTGGGTGTCGGTGGCCTGGGTGTCGGCGTCCTGGGTGTCGGTGGCCTGGGTGTCGGTGGCCTGGGTGTCGTCCTGGGCCGAGCCCTCGGCCGGCGCCGCGTCCCCCGTGGCGTCGGTCGCCGCGGCCGCGCCGGCGTCGACGTCCGCGGCCGGCGTGGCGGCCTCGTCGTCGAGCGGCTCGCCCTCCGCGGGGAGGCCGGTCTCGTCCAGCTGGGACACGGGGTAACTCACTTTCCGTTCGGGCAGGCCCACGAGGGCCGGGTCAGGTGCTGCGGGCGGCGGCTGGGTCAGCCGAACACCCACGTGACGAGCTTGCCGAAGCCGATGTCCAGCCCCGTCACAAGGGCGCACATGATCGACACGAAGACGATCACGACCGCGGTGTAGGTCACCAGCTCCTTGCGGGTGGGCCAGATGACCTTGCCGAGCTCCGCGATGACCTCGCGGAAGAACCGGGAGAGCCGGGCGACGGGACCACCGCGGCGCGCGGTCGCCCTTGATGACCTTGGCGGCCGGGCGTCCGAAGCATCCGTGCTGGTGGAGCTGCTCACGAGGGTCTCCTCGGTCGAGGTGCGTGCGTGCCAACGGCGCGGGTGGCGCCGCCGAGCGCAGGGGCGACAGGACTCGAACCTGCAACAACCGGTTTTGGAGACCGGGACTCTTCCAATTGAGCTACGCCCCTAGGACCGGCCGCCCCTGCCCATGCTGGCGCAGAGGCTCGCCACCCCAGAGCAAGTAGAGTACGCAACCCACGTCACCCCGCGCAAAGCACCCCTGCACATCCCGTCCCCCCAGCCGACCGCCGCCGAGGCCTTCACACCGAGTCGGACCGCGGCCTTCGACCCGACCGCCGCAGAGCCGCCGTGGTTGTGGCGGTGATGCGTCCTCCGCCTTCGGCGGTGCTCGGTGGAAGAGGTCGGTCGACACTCACCAGTGCAGACGAGGTATCGCCCGGCGTTACGGGGGCCGCCCCCGACGGTGGCACAGCCGGTGACAGGATGGCCGCATGGGAGAACGGGTTTCGGACCGGGTCGGGTCGATCGCGGAGTCGGCGACGCTCGCCGTCGACGCCAAGGCCAAGGCGCTCAAGGCGGCCGGGCGGCCGGTGATCGGCTTCGGCGCCGGCGAACCCGACTTCCCGACCCCGGCTCCGATCGTCGAGGCGGCTGTCGAGGCCTGCCGCGACCCGCGCAACCACCGCTACACCCCGGCCGCCGGACTGCCCGAGCTGCGCGCGGCGGTGGCGGAGAAGACGCTGCGCGACTCCGGCTTCGAGGTCCCGGCGACCCGCGTGTTGATCACCAACGGCGGCAAGCAGGCCGTCTACCAGGCGTTCGCGACGCTGCTCGACCCGGGCGACGAGGTGCTGCTGCCGGCGCCGTACTGGACGACGTACCCGGAGGCGATCGCGCTGGCCGGCGGCGTGACCGTGCCGGTGCCGACCGACGAGACGACCGGCTACCTGGCGCCGGTGGCGGCGCTGGAGGCGGCCCGCACCGCGCGGACGAAGGCGCTGCTGTTCTGCTCGCCGTCGAACCCGACCGGCGCGGTCTACCCGCCCGAGCAGGTCGAGGCGATCGGCCGCTGGGCGGTCGAGCACGGGATCTGGGTCGTCACCGACGAGATCTACGAGCACCTCGTCTACGGCGACGCGCAGCACGTGTCGATGCCGGTCGCGGTGCCCGAGCTTGCTGACCGCTGCATCGTCGTCAACGGCGTGGCGAAGACGTACGCGATGACCGGCTGGCGGGTCGGCTGGATGATCGGGCCTCCCGACGTGATCAAGGCGGCGGCGAACCTGCAGTCCCACCTGACCAGCAACGTCGCGAACGTCTCCCAGCGCGCGGCGCTCGCCGCGGTCAGCGGCGACCTGAGCGCGGTGCGCGACATGCGGGCGGCGTTCGACCGGCGACGGCACACCATCGTGCGGATGCTGCGCGAGGTGCCCGGGTTCGAGTGCCCGGAGCCGCTCGGCGCCTTCTACGCGTACCCGTCCGCCAGCGGGCTGCTCGGCACGGAGCTGCGCGGCCGCACCCCGACCACGACCGCGGAGCTGGCCGAGCTGATCCTGGACGAGGTGGAGGTCGCGGTGGTGCCGGGCGAGGCCTTCGGCACCCCCGGCTACCTGCGGCTGTCGTACGCGCTGGGCGACGACGACCTGGCCGAGGGTGTGGCCCGGATCCAGAAGCTGGCCGCCGAGGCGCGCTGAGCCCGGGCGCTAGCGCGGCAGCGCGCCGGCGTCCTGGAGCACCTTGGTGGACGCGGGCAGCCCGGCCAGCGCCGCGGCGAGGTCGGCCGGCTTCGCGATCCGCCAGGCGTTCGCGTTCACGTAGCAGCGCAGCGCGGCGTCGAACTTGTCCGGCGGGCCGGCGTCGCGGGCCGCGATCAGCGCCGCCGCGCCCTTCCCGTACGTGGTGTTGTAGTACGCCTGCCCGTTGCGGCCGTAGTGCGTGGTGGAGTCGCCGACCTTGCCCGGCAGCTTCAGCGCGCCCGCCGTGACCCCGGTGGTCCCGTCGATCTCCTCCTCGGCGAAGGTCGCGAACGCCTCGTCCAGCCAGGGGTCGCGGGCCTGCGAGTTGCCCACCATGGCGTAGAACCACTGGTGGGCCAGCTCGTGCACGGTGACCACGCGGCTGTCGTCGAGCAGCATGATCGCGCCCGGGTATTCGATGCCGCCGCCGCTGATCGGCAGCCGGGCGAGGTTGATCGAGCCGAACGGCGGCGGGCCGAACCGGGCCACCAGCTCCCGCACCCCCCGCTCCGCCTCGGTGAGCAGCCGCTGCGGCGCCTTGTCCGGCGCGGTCCCGACCTGCACGGTCGTCCCGGCCACGGTCGCCTTGGCGGTGCGGAACGGACCGACCACCACGCTGACGTCCCTGGCCCGGTCGGCGACCGCGTGCCAGCGCTTCCGGCCGCCCTCGCCGTCGCGTGGGGCGTCCTGGGAGCCGGTGGACAGCACGGTGTACTTCCCCGGCGCCGTGACGGTCAGCTCGGTTCGGGCGGCCTCGCTCGTCGCGCTCTCCGCCGTGTACTGCAGCAGCGGCTCCTCGTGCCAGCCGGCGCCGCGCTCCCAGGCCAGCAGCGGCTGCCCGCTGCCCCACCAGGCGTACTGCCCGCTGTGGCCGAACCGGTCGAACGCCCGCGTGCCGAGGGTCAGCGTGAACTCGACGTGCGCGGTCACCGGCTGCCCGGCCGGCACCTGCCGGCCCAGCGGCAGCACCAGCAGTCCACCCTGGGTGCCGGCCGCGGCCCCGGCGGTCCGGAACCGGTACGCACCGCCGCCCGGGTCCGACCTGGCCGCGGTGATCTCGATCCGGTTGCCCTGCCGGACGGTCGGTGGGGTGTTGGCGGTCAGCCGGAAGACCAGCTCCCGGACCGGCAGGTCAGGGGTGAACGTCACGTCCTCGGTGCCGTGCACGCTGGCGAGGTCGGCGGCGAGATCGAAGGTGAGCGTGATCCGCGGCCGGTGCGGGTCCGGCTGCGCGTACGAGGCCGGGCAGGCGGCCGACCCGGAGCCGGACGGGGAGCCGGACGAGGTGCCGGCCGGGGAGCCGGACGAGGTGCCGGCCGGGCTGCCGGGCGAGGCGGACGCCTGGAAGGATCCGTCGCCACCGGCCTTGCTCGTGCAGGCGACCGCCAGCAGCCCCACCGCGGCGACCACGGCGGCGCGGCGGCGCAGGACGGACCGGCTCATCGTCCGGCGAAACGAGCCGGTCCGCGGAAACGTTCGCTCAGGGCAGCAGCCGAAGCACGGCCCGGGCGCGGGTCAGCACGGCCTGCCCGTCGGAGCGGGCGACGAGCTCCACCCGGACCCGGTTGCCGTCGAGCTTCTCGGCGACGGTCCCGGTGACCTCGATCGTCGCGCCGCGGTCGTCGTCCGGCACCACGACCGGTCGGCTGAACCGCACGCCGAACTCCTCGATCGCGCCGGGGTCGCCCACCCAGTCGGTGAGCACCCGGGCCGCCTCGGCCATCGTGAACATGCCGTGCGCGATCACGTTCGGCAGGCCGACCGCGGTGGCGAACCGCTCGTTCCAGTGGATGGGGTTGAAGTCGCCGGAGGCTCCGGCATACATCACCAGGTTGACCCGGTGGACCGGGAAGGTCTGGCCGGGCAGCTCGCTGCCGACCTCGACGTCGTCGTACCGCGGCTTCGCGGACCCGGGCATGTCAGCCTCCCGCCGTGCCGCGCGCGACCAGCGTCGAGTACGCGGTGAAGACCGGCTCGCCGTCCACCGTCGTCACGTCGCCGCGGGTGGTGATCATGTCGTTGCCGGCCGCCGACCTGATGTTCTCCACGGTGACGATCACGGTCAGCCGGTCGCCGGCCCGGATCGGCCGGGTGATCGTGAACCGCTGCTCGCCGTGCACGACCCGGGTGTAGTCCAGGCCGAGCTCGGGATCGGCGATCACCTGCCGGCCGGCGGTCATCGACAGCACGATGCCGAACGTCGGCGGCGCGATCACGTCCGGATGACCGTAGGCGCGGGCGGCGTCCGGGTCCCGGTACACCGGGTTGGCGTCGCCGATCGCCTCGGCGAACTCGCGGATCTTCTCCCGGCCCACCTCGTACGGCGGGGTCGGCGGGTACGTGCGGCCGACGAACGACTGGTCGAGCGGCACCGGACGGCTACCGGGTCTCGCGGTGCACCGTGTGGCGGTTGTCCCAGGGGCAGTACTTCTTCAGCTCGAGCCGGTCGGGGTCGTTGCGCCGGTTCTTCCTGGTGATGTAGTTGCGGCGCTTGCACTCCTGGCAGGCCAGCGTGATCTTCGGGCGGATGTCGGTGGCGGCCACGGTGCAGTGCCTCTCTGCGGATTGCCGGATCTCGATCGGGTGGTAGCGGGGGCGGGACTTGAACCCGCGACACAACGATTATGAGCCGTTTGCTCTGCCTGACTGAGCTACCCCGCCCCGCGGTGACCTTGACATTATCGCGGCCACCACGCAGAGCCCCCTTACGGAATCGAACCGTAGACCTTCTCCTTACCATGGAGACGCTCTGCCGACTGAGCTAAGGGGGCGAGCCCAGAAGAGGTTACACGGCCGTCGCCGCGGACCGGAAACGGGTAGCGCGTCAGCCGGTGAGCAGGTGCAGCCGGCGCCCCTTGACCCCCGGCTGCCCCGGCCGGATCGCGGTCCGGGCGGACAGCCAGGCGTCCAGCCGGTCCGGGTCGAGGGCGCGGCTGACCAGGTAGCCCTGGATCACGTCGCAGTCGTTGCCGGCCAGCAGGTCGCGGGCCAGCTCGTCCTCCACGCCCTCGGCGACCACCCGCAGGCCGAGGCTGTGGGCCAGCTCGATGATCGCCCGGACGATGGCGAGGTCGCCGAGGTCCGTGCCCATCGTGAAGACGAACTCCTTGTCGATCTTGACCTCGTCGACCGGCAGCCGGCGCAGCTGGGACAGCGACGAGTAGCCGGTGCCGAAGTCGTCGATCGACAGCCCGGTCCCGAGGTCGTGCAACCGCAGCAGGACCGGCTGCATCCGGTCCGGGTCGGTCATCACGCTGGACTCGGTGAGCTCGAAGGACAGCAGGTCGGCCGGTACGTCGTACTCGCGGAGCATGCCGGCGACCCGGTCCGGGAACTCGGCGTCCGACAGCGAGCGGGCGGACAGGTTCACCGCGACCGGGATGCGCAGGTCGCGGTCGAGCCACTGCCGGCACTGCGCCAGCGAGGCGCGCAGCACGTGGTCGGTGAGGATCCCGATCAGGCCGGTCACCTCGGCCAGCGGGACGAACCGGTCCGGCGCGACCTCGCCGTAGTCGGGGTGCAGCCAGCGCACCAGCGCCTCGACGCCGACCAGCTCGCGGGAGCGCAGGTTGATCTTCGGCTGGTAGCGGACGACGATCTGGCCGGCGGCCAGCGCGGTCCGCAGCTCGGTGACCAGCCGGAGCCGCTGCAGGCTCTCCTGCTCCATCGACGGGTCGTACATCGACACCCGGCGGCCCACGTTCTTGGCGTTGGACAGCGCGACGTCGACCCGGCGCATCATCGTCGGGCCGTCGTTGCCGTGGTCGGGCGCCAGCGCCACGCCGACGGTCGCCGAGGCGTCGATCGTCAGCCCGGCCAGCGGGTAGGAGGTGGAGACCGCCTCGCACAGCTCGGCCGCCAGCTCGGCCGCCTCGCTCGCGCCGGGCACCCGGGCGGCCACCGCGAACTCGTCCGCGCCGACCCGGGCGACCATCGCCCCCTCCGGCGAGCTGCGGCTGAGCCGCTGCCCGACCAGGACCAGCAGCTCGTCACCCCAGGTGTGCCCGAGCGAGTCGTTGACCTCCTTGAACCGGTCAAGGTCGAGCTGCACCAGGGCGACCACGCCGTCGCCGGCCGAGGCCTCCTCGATCGCCGCCTCGAGGTGCTGCCCGAGCCGCGCCCGCGTCGGCAGCCCGGTCAGCAGGTCGTGGTAGGCCGCATGCCGCAGCCGAGCCACCAGATCCTGATTCTCGATCGCCGCCGTCAGGTGGGCACCGAGGTTCTCCACCAGTTGCAGGTCGTCGGCAGAGAAGCTGGTCATGTCGCCCTGCCGGTCCTGCAACTCGAGGTAGCCGCGCACCTTGATACCGCTTCGCAGGGGTATCCCGATGATCTCGTGCGCCTGCCGCTCCTGCAGCAGCGCCTGCACCGTCTCCGATGCCTTCCGGCGGTCCAGTCGGAGGCCGGCACGGCTGTCCATGATCCGCTGGACCAGCGCGTCGGGCCGTCCACGACGGGTCACCGGCGGCCCGTCGGCGATCTCGGTGACGAGCAGCTCCCCGTCGTCGAGCAGGCCGAGACGAACGACCGAGGCGTTGACGCTCGCCCGGGCCTCCTCGAGCGCGACCTCGAGCGGGCCCTCCATGCCGCGAACCTGCTCGAGCAGGCGGCTGAACCGGTAGACCCGGTTGAGCATCCGATGCTGGGCCCGCGACCGCAGCCAGCCGCGGTAGCCGAGGAAGATCATCACTCCCAGCAGGGCCAACGGTAGTGCGGCCCAGGCGGAGACCGACAGCGTCAGCAGCACGACCAGCGCCAGCGCCGCGTTGAGCACGGTCACCATGAACGCCGGGACCAGCGCGGAGGCGACCTCCCGCCACGGCGGGACACTGCCCGAGATGGCGATGGCCGCGAGCACCGAGACGTTGGAGACGACGAAGACCACGCCGACGGCCGCCGCGGCGGCGACCCACGAATGGACGTCGGTCACCTCGACCGGCCGGCCGGCCAGCACGGCGCGGAACGTCACGAGCGCGAGCGTGGTCTCCGCGGAGAACAGGCACAGGTTGAAGAAGATCTTGAGCGGCGGGCGTCTCCGGACGATCATGACGAGTGCAGCTGCCGCCAGCCGAACGACGAGCAGCGTGCCGGGCGCCACCAGGAACAGGCCGAAGACGAGGGGCAGCTCGGACGCCGAGATCGAGTGTGTCTGCCGCCGGAACTCGAGGTGCAACTGCGTCGACTCCGCCGCCACGAAGACGCCGGCCAGCACCAGGGCCGGCAACAGATCGTCGACCGCGAACGCCGGCCGCAACGACCCGTCCACCAACCAGCAGACAGTTGCTACGGCAAGCAGAAGGCCGGCGAGCAGAGCTGGACCGGGAATCGCCAGGCGGTCAGCCGCCCGGGCCCGCAGTCCGCCCGTACTCGCCATGCGCCGCTCCGTCCACACGTGAGGACCCAGCGAACAGCATGCCATGCCGGAACATGGGACTCATCCGGTTCCGACCCCCCAAACAAGGGTCAGGCAGGTGCAGGAATGAGGCTCTTTGTCCTCAGTTCCAGGAGGCGCCGTCGCAGAGGTTCCAGGAGGCGCCGTCCCACAGGTTCCAGGAGGCGCCGTCGCACACGTTCCAGGACGCGCCGTCGCAGAGGTTCCAGGAGGCACCGTCGTAGCGAGTGTGGGCGGCGTCCAGCAGGCGAGCAGACATGGTGATGGTTCTCCTTCTCGCCGCTCGGGGGGGACCGAACTTCTCGACCCGTCTCCGGCCCCCAGGCGGCTACATGTGCAGAGAGTAGCTGAAAACCGGGCCGGAAGGGAATTTGACCGCAACTTCGGACACGCTCCGCAACGGAAGCTGCTCTGCTGGTGAAGGAGGCTGACCCGTCCCGGTGACCCGAGGCAGCCCTAGTGCGCCCGAGAGGGAAGAATCCGGGCGACGCGAGGAGACCAGCATGAGCGCGCAGGACGGGCCGCCCGCCGAGCCGGAGCCGGGCGGCGAATCGATGACCGTCGAGATCGGCGGGACGAGCCGGCGGCTGCCGGCCGAGCACGACTACACCGGCGACGGCCGGCCGGACGCGGCGGTCGAGACGCCGGACGGGACCGTGATCGTCTTCGCTGACACCGAGGACAACGAGACCGGCGCCGCCGGTCCGGACGGCCGCGCCGACCAGGCGTACGTGATCGACAAGCGGACCGGCCAGGTGGTGAGCACCGCGCACCTCGACCCCGCCTCGGGCAGCTGGGTTGACGCCGACGGACGGCCGGTCGAGGCCCCGACCGGCCCCCGGCGGTCGATGACCGTGCAGACCCCCGCCGGCGACCAGCAGGTGCCGGCCGAGCACGACTACACCGGCGACGGCCGGCCCGACGCGGCGGTCGAGGCGCCGGACGGGACCGTGGTCGTCTACTCGGACAGCGAGGACAACGAGACCGGCGCGGCGGAGCCCGACGGGCGGGCCGACGAGGCCTGGGTCGTGGACAAGTCCACCGGCCGGGCCGTCGGCGAAGCGCACGTCGAGCGCGGGACCGGCGAGTGGGTCGACGAACCGTCCGGCCCCCCGGACGGCCGCTCCGGCCCGCCGGACGGACCCTCCGCTCCGGGAGGCGGGTCGCGCTGACCGAGACCGGGGAGCTGGACGAGCTCGTCGACCAGGCGGCCGAGGAGCTCTACGGGCTCGCGCCAGAGGAGTTCACCGCCGCCCGGGACGAGCGCGTGCGGGCCGCGCGGGCCGCCGGCAACCGCTCGCTGGCCGCGGCGATCGGCCGGCTGCGGCGGCCCACCATGAGTGCCTACATCCTCAACCTGCTGGTACGCCGCCAGCCGGAGGTCGGCGAGCAGCTCGTCGCGCTGGGCGAGGAGCTGCGCCGGGCCCAGGAGCACCTGTCCGGTCCGGAGCTGCGGCAGCTCGCGACCCAGCGGGCCCAGCTGGTCGGCGCGCTGGTCCGCGCCGCCCGCAAGGTCGCCGCCGACGCCGGTCACCCGGTCAACCAGGCCATCGCGTACGAGCTGGAGCAGACGCTGCATGCGGCGCTGGCCGACCCGAGCGTGGCGGAGGAGGTCGGTGCCGGCCGGCTGGTGCGGGCGGCGAGCCGGACCGGCTTCGACGCGGCGCCGCCGGAGCCGGCCAAGCCGGCGCGCCGGCTGCGCGCGGTCCGGGACGACGAGCGGGCCGAGGACCCGGCGGTCGTGCGGGAGCGGCGGGAGCGCGAGCAGCGTGAGGCCGAGCGGGCCGAGCTGCAGCAGGAGCTCGACCGTGCCGAGGAGGTGCGGGCGGAGGCCGAGCAGGCGCTGACCGCGGCCGAGCGCGAGCTCGAGCAGGCCGAGCGGGACCGGGCCGCGGCGGCCGAGGAGGTCGAAGAGCTGCGCGAGCGGCTGGCCGAGGCGGAGGACACCGAGCGGGACGCGGTCCGGCACGAGCGGGAGGCGCAGCGGGAACGGGATGCCGCGACCCGCCGCCGGGACGCCACCGCCCGCAAGGTCGACGACCTGACCGCCCGCCTCGCCGACTTCTAGCGGGGGGCTAGAGGCCGTAGGTCTCCAGCAGCCGCAGCCAGACCTCGGAGGCCGTCGGGAACGACGGCACCGCGTGCCAGAGGCGGTCGAGCGGGACCTCGCCGACGACCGCGACGGTCGCCGAGTGCAGCAGCTCGGCCAGCTCCGGCCCGACGAACGTCACGCCGACGACCACCCGCCGGTCTTCGTCCACGACCATCGTCGCGTGCCCGCGGTAGCCCTCGACGAGCAGCTTGGCCCCGGCGACCGCGCCGACGTCGTACTCGACCACCCGGGTGCGCAGGCCCCGCTCCGCCGCCTGCGCCGCGGTCAGCCCGACCGAGCACACCTGCGGGTCGGTGAAGACGACCTGCGGCACCCAGGCGTCGTCGGCAAGCGCCCGCAGGCCGGGTCCGTCGTCCGGCTTGCCGTTCGCGCGGGCGGCGATCACGTCGCCGGCCACCCGGGCCTGGTACTTGCCCATGTGGGTGAGCAGGTTCCGCCCGGTGATGTCGCCGCACGCGTACAGCCAGCCGCCGAGGACGTGCATCGCGTCGTCGACGGTGACGTATTTCCCCGGCTCGAGGCCGACCGTCTCCAGGCCGAGCGCGTCGCTGGCGGGCGTACGGCCGGTGGCGACGAGCAGCTCGTCGCCGACGATCTCGCGGCCGTCGTCGAGGACGAGCGTGACCTCGGCGGCCGGCCGGCGTACCTCCGTCGCCTTGCGGTCGGTCAGCACCGTGATGCCGGCCTCCTCGAAGGAGGTCCGCAGCAGCTCGGACGCGGCCGGCTCGGTGTTCGACAGCAGCCGCGGTGCGTTCTCGACGATCGTCACCTGCTCCGCCCCGAGACCGCGCATCGCCTGCGCCATCTCGCAGCCGACCACCCCACCGCCGAGAACGACCAGCCGGCGCGGTGCCTTCTCGGCGTTCGTCACCTCGCGGCTGGTCCACGGGTGCGCTTCCCGGAGGCCCGGCACCGGCGGAACGGTCGCGACGGTGCCGGTGGCCAGCACGACCGCGTGGTTCGCGGTCAGCGTGCTGGTCTCTCCGTTCGGAGCGGTCAGCTCGACCGTCTTGGGTCCGGCCAGCCGCCCGTGCCCGCGCACGAACGCCACCCCGGCGCCGGCCAGCCACGACTGCTGCCCCGCGTCGTCGTGCCCGTACGGCTTGCTCGGGTCGACGCTGGCGAACCAGTCACGGCGCTTGAGCACCGCGCCCGCGTCGAGCAGACCGGTCACAGCCTCTGTGACCCCGGGCATCGTGCGGGCCTGGTCGTAGAGCTGGACCGGCCGGAGCAGCGCCTTGCTCGGGATGCACGCCCAGTAGGAGCACTCGCCGCCGAGCAGCTCGTGCTCGACGAGCGCGACGGACAGGCCGCCGCGGTGCGCGCGGTCGGCCGCGTTCTCCCCGGGCGGGCCGCCGCCGATGACGATGACGTCGTAGTTCACGCGTCTCCCTGCAGGTCGAGGTCCGCGGCCAGGGTGGCCGGGTCGGTGAACAGCAGCGCCCGCATGCCGAGCGCGGCGGCGGCAGCGACGTTCGGCGGCCGGTCGTCGACGAACGTGACGTCCTGCGACCGGGCACCGAGCGCGGTCAGCACCTTCTGGTAGATCGCCGGGTCGGGCTTGGTCAGCCCGAGCCGGCAGCTGTAGAACCGGTCCGGGATGAGGTCGGTCCAGCTCATCCGGTCGATCGCGACTGCCATCGGCTCCGGGCAGTTCGACAGCAGGGCCAGCCGGGTGCCGCGGCCGGCCAGCCGGCGGGCGAGCGCCAGGGTCTCCTCGTACGGGTGCGACCAGCTGGCGACGTCGACCGCCTCGATCGCGTCGAGCCGGTCACCGACGTCGGTCCCGACGACCTGGCTCCAGTAGTCGGCCGGACTCAGCGTGCCCTCGTCGTACGGCCGGCGCAGGCTCCAGTACCCGGCCCAGAACCGGTCCGGATCCTCGACCCCGACCGCCGCCTCGATGGCCCGCCGGTCCCGCGCCGACTGATCACGGCACAACACGCCGCCATAGTCGAACAGCACCCGCTCCCCCATGCCGCCCATCCTGTCAGTCCCGTGCGCCGGGACCCGCCGCCCGGTCGGAGGTAGCCGTTACGGTGGGGCGGTGCGGCTGGCGACCTGGAACGTGAACTCGGCCAAGGCGCGACTGCCGCGCCTGCTCGACTGGCTGGACACCCGCGCGCCGGACGTGGTCTGCCTGCAGGAGACCAAGCTGCCCGACGCCGAGTGGGACGCGACGTTCAAGCCCGACCTCGACCGGCGCGGCTACGCGTACGTGCACGTCGGCGAGGGTCGGTGGAACGGGGTGGCGATCCTGTCCCGGGTCGGGCTCGACGACGTGACGGTCGGCTTCACCGGCCAGCCCGGCTACCCCGACCCGGCGCAGCCGGCCGAGGCGAGGGTGGTCTCGGCGACCTGCGGCGGGCTGCGGGTGTGGAGCATCTACGTGCCGAACGGGCGCACCCCGGACGACCCGCACTTCATCTACAAGCTGGCCTGGCTCAAGGCGCTCGCCGGGGCGCTGCCGGCCGACGTCGCCGACACGGTCGTCTGCGGCGACATGAACATCGCCCCGGCCGACGTGGACGTCTGGGACATCCGCAAGTTCGGCAACTCGACCCACGTCACGCCGGAGGAGCGGGCCGCGCTCGGCGAGCTGGAGGCGACCGGCCTCGCCGACGTGGTCCGGCTGCGCTGGCCGGACACCCCGCACGTGTTCACCTACTGGGACTACCGGGCCGGCGCCTTCCACCAGGACCTCGGCATGCGGATCGACCTGGTGCTGGCCGGCAGCGGCGTGCAGCGCCGGCTGGCGGCGGCCTGGGTGGACCGGCAGGCCCGCAAGGGCAGCGGGCCGAGCGACCACGCGCCGGTCATGGTCGACCTCGACGAGGCGCCGGACGGCGACATCGGCCCGGTCGTCCCGCCGCCGAGCGCGCCCCGCCGGTCTGGCTAGGTGTGCTACTCCTTGGGCAGGGTTTCCGCCTCGCGGACGAGCAGGTTGCCGAGCTCGACCACCGCCCGGCGGGTGTCGCCCTCGTCGAGGGTCTCGCCGACCGCGAGCGTCCGCCGGCCGAGGTCGAGCAGCAGCGCGGAGACCGTCGCCGTGTCGGGCGAGTCGCTCTCCAGCTCGCCGCGCAGCTCGGCCAGCGCGGCGCCGATCTCCATCAGCGCCGGCGCGCCGGAGGCGGCCAGCTGGCCCTCCCAGCGCCGGATCTCCACCAGTCCGCCTTGGATGCCGAGGTCGAGCACGCCGTCCTTGAGCGCGCTGACGGTCAGTTCGAGGTCGTGTTCCACAGGTCCGTCGGTCACCGGTCGATCATGCCCCACCCGGCGCCGGACCGAACGACGACGGCTACCGTGAGGACATGCGCCGGCTGCTCGCCCCGAAGTGGCTGGCCTGGCACGCGTTCGCGGTGGTCGCGACGTTGGTGATGCTGCGGCTCGGGCTGTGGCAGTGGCACCGCAGCCACGCCACCCACTCCGCCCAGAACCTGGGCTACGCGCTGCAGTGGCCCGCGTTCGCGGTCTTCGGGATCGTGGTCTGGTTCCGGGTCTGCCGGGACGCCGTGAAGGGACCGCCGGAGGCCAAGCCGGTGCCCGCCCGCAAGCCCCGACCGGAGCCGGCCGCCGCGGTCGTCCCGGTCACCGACGAGGAGGACCCCGAGTTGGCCGCGTACAACCGCTTCCTGGCCCGGCTGAACGAGGACGCAGGG
>Ga0207643_10000638_pt1 | contig 21985 bp, 20 predicted proteins | sample KBSMisM62_FD_184313 | JGI IMG/M metagenome (GOLD analysis project Ga0207643, IMG submission 184313) | Miscanthus rhizosphere microbial communities from Kellogg Biological Station, Michigan, USA - KBS Miscanthus M6-2 (SPAdes) (version 2) | ecosystem: Host-associated > Plants > Roots >...
TCATCGGGTGCCGGTGAAGTGGCTCGCAAGGCCCTGCCAGCACGCCTGGTAATCCGGTTGCAACTGCGGTGAAGCGAGCGCCTGCGGCGACGGGTGGATCACGTAGCGGCTTTCGAACATGAAGGCCAGCGTCGAATCGAGCCGTTGCGGTGCGAGCGCGGCCTCTGTGGCCCGCTCGAACGTCGCCGCGTCGGGACCATGCCCCGACATCGCATTATGGAGGCTGCCGCCACCCGGCAGGAAGCCTTCGGCCTTGGCATCGTAGACGCCGTGGATCAGCCCCATGTACTCGCTCATGATGTTGCGATGGAACCACGGCGGGCGGAACGTACGCTCCGCGACCATCCACCGCGGCGGAAACACGACGAAGTCGACGTTCGCGGTTCCGGCCGTATCGGAGGGCGACGTCAGCACGGTGAAGATCGACGGATCGGGATGGTCGAAGCTGACCGTGTTGATCGCATTGAAGCGCGCGAGGTCGTATTTGCACGGCGCGTAATTGCCGTGCCATGCGACGACGTCGAGCGGCGAATGGTCGATCGGCGCTCGCCACAGCCGCCCGCCGAACTTGGCGATCAGCTCGAACGCGCCCACGCGATCGCTGTACGCCGCAACCGGCGTCATGAAGTCGCGCGGATTGGCGAGCCCGTTCGCGCCGATCGGGCCGAGCTCGGGCAACCGGAGCATCGCGCCGTAGTTCTCGCAGATGTAGCCGCGAGCCGGCGCATCCGCCTGCGCAAGCTCGACGGCGAACCGGACGCCGCGCGGCAGAAGTGCGATTTCCCCCGGGCCCACGCCAACGATGCCGAACTCGGTCGCGATGTTCAGCGCACCCAGTTGCGGAACGATGAGGAGCTCACCGTCGGCGTCGTAGCAATAGCGGCCCTCCATCGACCGGTTGCACGCATACACGTGGACCGCGATACCCGCTTGCGACGCGGCGTTGCCGTTGCCCGCGATCGTCGTCAGGCCGTCGATGAAATCGGTCGGGCGCGAAGGCAATGGAAACGGATCCCAGCGCAGCTGATTCGGCGACGTCGCGGTGCCGTCGAACGGCGCGCTGATGAGCGCCGGCTGCGGATATTCGACGAACGATCCGTGCAGCACCGCAGGCCGGATCCGGTACAGCCACGAACGGCGGTTTGCGTGCCGGGGTGCCGTGAATGCCGTGCCGGACAACTGCTCCGCGTAAAGCCCGTACGGTGCGCGCTGCGGTGAGTTCTGACCGACCGGCAGCGCGCCTTCAAGCGCCTCCGACGCGAGCTCGCTGCCGAATCCCGATTGATACCGCAGCGGGGCGCCGTCGTGCATCGCCATCAAGCGGCCGTGCTGCAAACGGGCGACTGCTCGATCTGCGCCTTCGCAACCGCGATCGGCGCGACCTGTCGCGGATCGACACCGTTTTTCACGGCGGTGATCTCGGCGAGAATCGAGATCGCGATCTCGGGTGGCGTGCGGCTGCCGATGTACAGACCGATCGGACCATGCAGTCGGGCGATCTGGTCGTCGCTGAGATCGAATTCGCGCAGCCGCTCGCGGCGCTTCGCGTTGTTGGCGCGCGACCCGAGTGCACCGACGTAGAACGCGCGCGACTTGAGCGCCTCCATCAGCGCGAGGTCGTCGAGCTTCGGATCGTGCGTCAGCGCCACGACGGCACAGCGCTCGTCGAGCGCCAACGCGTTCACGGTATCGTCGGGCATCGTCCGCACGAGCGTCACGCCCGGCACGTCCCACGTCTCCATGTATTCCTCGCGCGGATCGCAGACTGTCACCTGGTAGTCGAGCCCCACGGCAATCTGCGCGAGATACTTGGACAGCTGCGATGCGCCGATGACGAGCATCCGATAGCGCGGTCCGTGGATTGTCGTCAGCACTGCACCGTCGAAAACCTGGCCGTCGTTCGCGCGCGCCGGATGCAGTGTCGCGCGACCGGTTGCGAGCTCGAGGCGGCGCGCCGTCAGGTGACCCGCCTCGATTTCGCGCAGCAGCGCGCGAATGCCGGACTCGCGATGAAGCGGCTCGAGCACGAGTCTTATCGTGCCGCCACACGGCAATCCGAACCGTCGCGCCTCGTCGGCGCTGACACCGTAGGTGACAACGTCGCAGCGCGTCTGCTGGAAGCCGTCGTGACGCATTCGCTCGATCAGGTCGTCCTCGATACAGCCGCCCGAAACCGATCCCGCGGCAAGCCCGTCGTCGCGCACGGCGAGCATCGCACCGTCGGGACGCGGCGAGCTGCCCCACGTCTTCACGACCGTGACGAGCAGCGCGCGATGCCCCGCTTCGAGCCACTCGTCGCATTTCTTCAGCACATCGAGGTCGACGCTGTCCATGTGGTCCCCTGGCCTGCAGCGCTCAGCGGTATCCGCGCACGTACAGGACTATCAGCACGACGACGATCGCCACGATCGCCACGTAACGTATCCACGGCGACCCGCCGGCGGGCGCGATCGGCGTGGCCGTGTCGTCCGCAGCAGCAGTGCTCGCGGCAGGACCGGCGGCACGTGTGACGAACCGCGCGAAGAAATCGTCGGCCATCTTCGCCGCGGCGCCATCGACGAGCCGCGAGCCGATCTGCGCGAGCTTGCCGCCGATCTGCGCCTTTGCGACGTACGACATCTCCGTCTGGTCGCCCGCAAGCGGCTTGAGCGTTACTCGCGCATCGCCGCGCGCGAATCCGGCGGCACCGCCTTGCCCGTCGAACTGCAGCGTGTAGGTCTCCGGCTCCTGGATGTCGGCCATCGACATGCGCCCGTTGAAGCGCGCGGAGACGGGCCCGACGCGCGCCGCCATCACGACACGCCAGGCATGCTCGCCGTCCGGCTCCAGCGACTCGCAGCCCGGCAGGCAATCCTTGAGCACTGCCGGGTCGTTCAGTGCCGCCCAGACGACAGGTCGTGGGAGAGGGACGGTTCGGGTATTCGACAGTTCCATGAAAGGCTCGGTTCGGGGTTTGTCAGGCGGCAGGAGCAAGCGGACGGTGGCCGGCCTTGCCGGGTGCAGGCTTGGCGAGCGCATGCGCGAGATCGGTCAGTGTTTCGAGATTGTGCACCGGCAGGAAATCGTCGACATGCGGCAGTAGCGCGCGAATCCCGGCGGGGCGCGCTTCGAAGCCCGCATAGCGCAGCAGCGGATTCAGCCAGACGAGCCGCGCGCACGACTTGGACAGCCGTTCGGCCTCGAACGCAAGTCCATCGCCGGCGTCGGCATCGAGCCCGTCGCTGATCAGCAGCACGACGGCATTCTGCGCCAGCAGCCGCCGCGACCAGATCCGGTTGAAGTCGCCGAGACACTGGCCGATCCGCGTGCCGCCCGCCCAATCCTCGACGGCACCCGCCACACGCTCGAGCGCGACGTCGACGTCGCGGTGGCGCAGGTACCGCGTGATGTTCGTCAGCCGCGTGCCGAACGTCAGCACGTGCACGCGATGGCGGTCGTTGGTGATCGCATGGAGAAAGTGCAGCAGCATCCGCGCATAGCGGTCCATCGAGCCGGAGATGTCGCACAGCACGCACAGCGGCGGTGTACGACGCCGCCGCGTTCGGAAGCGCAGCGGCGTCAGCGCGCCGCCCGCGCCCACGCTTCGGCGCAGCGTCGCACGAAGATCGATCCGCTGGCCCCGCGCCGAGGCGACCGTGCGCCTGACCGGAACCTGTGGCAACGGCAGCTTCATCCGGCGCAGCAGCGCCTTGACCTCGGCGAGCTCGTGAACGGACATCGTCGCGAAATCCTTTTTCTGCAGCACTTCGCGCGCCGAAAACGAGAACGCCGCGTCGAGATCGGACTCGTCCTCGACGGATTCGCCGCGTGGAGGCGGCGGCGGCAGCATCGCCTGCGCGAGGCGGGCGGGGAGCTCGTCGGCAACGCCGCCACGGCCCTGTACCTTGGGCAACATTGCAGCGAGCATCTTTTCGAGCAGGCGCGGATTGCGCCAGAAGAGGTCGAACGCCTGCTCGAACAGCACGAGATGCTCGCGCTTGGACACGACGACGGCGGCGAGTGCTTCGCGGAAATCGTCGCGGTTGTCGATGCCGACCGCCTCGACGGCCGCGAGCGCGTCGAGCACCTTGGCGGGGCCTACCGGCAGACCCGCAGCGCGCAGCATCCGGATGAAGTAGACGACGTTGTCGGAGAGGCGTCCGCGCGGCATCGCACCGAGCAGCGACGAAAGCGCCGCCGCGGACGGGGCACCCGCTGCCCCGGTTTCGCGCGGTTGGGTTTCGAAGGGCGGGCGCATCCGCGTGTCACCCACGCGTCAAGCCGCCGCGGACTGTGCCTCGCGCACCAGCTTCGCCGCGACGTCGGGCGTGATCGCACCGATGTCGTCCTGATACTTGAGCAGCGCGCCAAGCGTGTCGGCGACGGTTTGCGGATCGAGCGTGATCCGGTCGAGCGCCACCAGGGCTTCGGCCCAGTCGAGCGTCTCGGCGATTCCGGGCGACTTGAACAGGTCCAGCGTGCGCAGCCGTTGGGTGAACGCGACGATCTCGCGCGCCAGCGTCTCGGCCACCGCCGGGCACTTGCGCCGGACGATCGCGAGCTCGCGCACCGCATCGGGAAAGTCGACCCAGTGATACAGGCAGCGCCGCTTGATCGCGTCGTGGATCTCGCGCGTGCGGTTCGACGTGATGACGACGATCGGAGGCGTCTCCGCCCGCAAGGTGCCGAGTTCGGGAATCGTCACCTGGTAATCCGACAGCACTTCGAGCAGATACGCCTCGAACGGTTCGTCGGCGCGGTCCAGCTCGTCGATCAGCAGCACCGGCGGTCCGCCTTCGTCGGGTGCGAGCGCCTGCAGCAGCGGCCGGCGCAGCAGGAAGCGTGTGGTGAAGATGTCGTGCGCCAGCTCGGAACGCTCGACGCTGCCCGCGGCCTCGGCGAGGCGGATTTCGATCATCTGCCGCGGGTAGTTCCATTCGTACACTGCGGCGGCCGTGTCGAGGCCTTCGTAGCACTGCAGCCGCACGAGCGGGCGCCCGAGACCTCCGGCGAGCACTTTCGCGATCTCGGTCTTGCCCACGCCCGCCTCCCCCTCGAGGAATAGCGGGCGCCTGAGTTTCAGCGCGAGGAAGACCGCGGTGGCGAGCCTGCGCTCGGCCACGTAGCTCTGCTGCTCGAGCAGCGCGAGCGTCGCGTCGACAGTGGCTGGAACCGGTGCTGCCAGCTTAGGCTCCGGCACAGGCAGCAACGGCCCGCGCCGCCATCACGGACACGAGATGCGCGCGATACTCGGCGGAGCCGTGCAGGTCGTTGTTCAATCCGCTCGCATCCACGCGCGTACCTTTCGCCGCGTCGGGCGTGAAGCTCTTGCGCAACGCGGCCTCGATTGCCGTCGCGCGGAAGACCGACGACGCCGCACCGGTCACGGCGACGCGAACGTCACCATTGCCGGCCTGCGCAACGAACACACCGACGAGCGCAAAGCGCGACGCCGGATTGGGAAATTTCGCATACGCCGCGCGCGCGGGTAGCGGAAATTCGACGGCCGTGATGATTTCGTCGGGCGCCAACGCCGTCTCGAACATACCCTTGAAGAAATCGTCGGCAGCAATGGCCCGCGCGTTCGTGCGCACCGTTGCGCCGCAACCGAGCACCGCAGCCGGCCAGTCGGCGGCGGGATCGTTGTTGGCGAGCGAGCCGCCGAGCGTGCCCATGTTCCGCACTTGCCGGTCGCCGATGCCTTCGGCGACCTTGGCCAGCGCGGGCAGTGCCCCTTTGACGACGTCGGACGCGGCAACGTCGGCATGCCGCGTCATCGCACCGATGACGAGCCGGTTGCCGTCCTTGCGCACGCCCTTGAGGTCGGGGATCGCGGCAAGGTCGACGAGCGTGCCGGGTTGCGAAAGCCGCAGCTTCATCGCGGCGATGAGGCTCTGCCCGCCGGCGAGTGGTCGTCCGCCGGAAGACTTCAGCGCGGCGGCAGCGGCGTCCAGCGTCTTCGGTTGCTGCACATCGATTGCGTACATGCAATGTCTCCTAGGCGTTCGGGCGAGCTTGCCGGATGGCTTTCCACACGCGATGCGGCGAGGCCGGCATGTCGAGGTGCGTGACGCCGACCGGCGCGAGCGCGTCGAGCACGGCATTCATCAAGGCGGCCGGCGAGCCGATGGCGCCGGCTTCGCCGCAGCCCTTGGCACCGAGCGGGTTGTGCGTGCACGGCGTCACCTTCGTATCGACCTGGAACGCCGGCATGTCGTCGGCACGCGGCAACGCGTAGTCCATCATGCTGCCCGTCAGCAATTGGCCGCTCGACGTGTCGTACACGCAGTGCTCGAGCAGCGCCTGGCCGATGCCTTGCGCCACTCCGCCGTGCACCTGTCCTTCGACGATCATCGGGTTGATGATGTTGCCGAAGTCGTCGGAGGCCGTGAACGCGACGACCTGCACGACGCCGGTCTCGGGATCGACCTCGACTTCGCAGATGTGCGTCCCTGCCGGATACGTGAAGTTCGTCGGATCGTAGAACGCCGTCTCGTTGAGCCCGGGCTCGAGCTTGTCGAGCGGATAGTTGTGCGGCACGTAGGCCGTCAGCGCGACCTCGCCGAACGTCTTGCTGCGGTCGGTCCCTGCGACCGTGAACTTGCCGTCGTGAAACTCGATGTCGGACTCGGCGGCCTCGAGCAGGTGCGCTGCGATCTTCTTGCCTTTGGCGATGATCTTGTCCAGCGCCTTGACGATTGCCGTGCCGCCAACCGATAGCGAGCGCGAACCGTAGGTGCCCATGCCGAACGGAACGCGACCCGTGTCGCCGTGGACGACGTCGACGTTGTCCACCGGCACGCCGAGGCGCGCCGCGACGACCTGCGCGAACGTCGTCTCATGGCCCTGGCCGTGGCTGTGCGAGCCCGTGAACACCGTGACGCTGCCTGTCGGATGCACGCGCACCTCGCCGGCCTCGAACAATCCCGCGCGCGCCCCGAGTGCGCCGGCGATGTTCGACGGCGCGAGCCCGCAAGCCTCGATGTACGACGCATAGCCCAGACCGCGCAGCTTGCCGCGCTGCTTCGCTTCGGCCTTGCGCGCCGCGAATCCCGCGACGTCGGCCATCTCGTTCGCCGCATCGAGCGTCTGGTCGTAGTTGCCGATGTCGTAATTCAATGCAACGGGCGTCTGATACGGAAACTCGCGGATGAAATTGCGGCGACGAAGCTCGTCCTGCGCAATGCCGGTTTCAACGGCCGCCTGGTGGACGATTCGCTCGACGACATACGTCGCCTCGGGTCGCCCCGCGCCGCGATAGGCATCGACCGGCGCGGTATTCGTGAACACGGCGGTCACTTCGCAGTGGATCGCCGGCGTCGTGTACTGGCCGGCGAGCAGCGTGGCGTACAGAATCGTCGGGATGCACGATGCGAACGTGGACAGGTACGCGCCCATGTTGGCCGTCGTCTGCACGCGCAGCGCGAGGAACTTGCCGTCCTTGTCGAGCGCGAGCTCCGCATGCGTGACGTGATCGCGGCCGTGCGCATCCGACAGGAACGATTCGCTGCGCTCGGCTGCCCACTTGATCGGGCGATTGACGCGCTTCGACGCCCACACCATCGCCGTCTCTTCGGGGTACAAATAGATCTTGGAACCGAAGCCGCCGCCGACGTCCGGCGCGATTACGCGCACCTTGTGCTCGGGCAGGCCGAGCACGAACGCCGTCATCAGCAACCGCTCGACGTGCGGGTTCTGGCTCGTCACGTACAGCGTGTAGGCATCATCGGCGCGGCTCCACGACGCGAGCGCTGCACGCGGCTCGATCGCATTGGGCACGAGTCGGTTGTTGACGAGGTCGAGCTTCGTGACGTGCGCGGCCTTGGCGAACGCCGCATCGACAGCCGCCTTGTCGCCCAGCGCCCACGTGTAGCACCTGTTGCCGGGCGCTTGCTCGTGGATCTGTGGCGCCCCGGGTTTCAATGCATCGACGGAACTGACGACCGACGCCAGCACGTCGTAATCCACTTCGATCTGCTCGGCCGCATCCTTCGCCTGGTCGATCGACTCGGCGACGACGATCGCCACGGCATCACCGACATAGCGGACCTTCCCTTGCGCGAGGACCGGATGCGGTGGCTCGTTCATCGGCTTGCCATCGGTGCCGGTGATGAGCCAGCCGCACGGCAAGCCGTTGACGCCGGTCAGGTCGGCGCCGGTGAACACGCCGACCACGCCCGGCGCAGCCTTCGCCTTCTTCACGTCGATCGCGCGGATCGTCGCGTGCGCATGCGGCGAGCGCAGGAAATAGGCGTGCGTCTGCCGCGTCATCGTCACGTCGTCGGTGAACTGACCCGTCCCAGTCAGGAACCGGGCGTCTTCCTTGCGCAGCACCGGTTGGCCGATTGCGCTGGCAATACCCGTCGAATCGTTGGCACCCATCGTCGTCTCCTTAGCGGCCCATCTCGGCGGCGCCCTGGCGCACGGCCTTGACGATGTTGTGATACCCGGTGCAGCGGCAGATGTTGCCTTCGAGTTCGGCGCGGATCGTCGCCTCGTCGGCGTTCGGATGCCGGTTCACGAGATCGATGGCGCTCATCACCATGCCAGGCGTGCAGAAGCCGCACTGCAGCGCGTGGCACGCTCGAAAGGCCGCCTGCATCGGATGCAGCGCGCCATCTTCAGCGGCCAATCCTTCGATCGTGACGACGGCGCGGCCATTCGCCTGCAGTGCAAGCACGTTGCACGCCTTGACGGCCTGCCCGTCGAGATGCACCGTGCAGGCACCGCACTGCGCGGTGTCGCAGCCGACGTGGGTGCCGGTCAGCGCGAGGTTGTTGCGCAGGAAATCGACGAGCAGCGTGCGCGCGTCGATCTCCGCGCTCACCGGCTTGCCGTTGACATTCAATGCGAGCGAAACGGACACGTTCTCCTCCATCGTCGTTCGGAAATGCGCGCCGGCACGCGACCACCTCGCGCGAGGCGACAAGGATACGCCGCGGCCGTGGGGCGTGGAAGGGGCCACGGTTTGCGGCGGTCCCTTCGAATATGCCTGTTGCGGCGTCAGCCGCGACGGTGCGTGACGACGTCCGTTGCCGAATCGATGTCGTTCAACGCTGCGTTCAACATCGACAGCGCCGCTGCATGGTGACCCGCCGCGAGCTGGTCGCGCACGTCGATGATCACCTGTCGCAGCCTTTGCTCGTATGCTTCGGCCTGCTCGAGCTCGGCGACGAGCCGGTCGACTTCCGCACTGGTTGATTGCGGCTCCATGATCAGTTGAGGTTCGCGATGTACTGAGCGAGGTTCTCGATGTCGTCGTCGGACAGCGTACCGGCGACGCTCGTCATGTTGCCGGCATCGTTGGTGCGCCGCTTCGCCTTGAAGTCGGCGAGCTGCTTCTTGACGTAAGCGTACTGCTGTCCGGCGACGCGCGGAATCTCGTTCTGCCCGGCGAACTCGCCGAGATGACACATCGGGCACAGCACCTCGTCCGTTTTCTTCTTGCCGAGCGCGACCTTGGCGGCGTCGGCCTTGAAGCCCGTCGGAGCAGCTTTCTGCTTCGAGAAAAAATCCGCGAGCGCCAGCATGTCGTCGCGCTCGAGCGAAGCGGCCATCGGATCCATCTGCGCGTCGTGCCGGCGACCTTCCTTGAAGTCCTTCAGCTGCAAATAGAGGTAGCGCGCATTCTGCTGCGCGAGCACCGGGTATTGCGGGGTGGCGGAATTGCCGTTCGTTCCGTGGCACGTCGCGCAGACGGCGGCCTTGTCGGCAACCCCCGTTCCTTGTGCTGCTGGCGGCGGCGCTTGCGCAAACGCGACGGTAGTTGCGAGCGCGGCAGCGGCGAGCGCGGCAGCGGCCGCAAGCAGGCAGCGGATGATCATTCGGCGGTCATCTTGGGCATCGGGGCCTGAAGTGGACAAAAGAACGGCCACTCCGGTTCCGGAGTGGCCGCTTGTCGCGCGAAGGTTACTGAACCGCGAAGACGAAAACGCTGTTGCCGCGCTTTGCGTCGATCTGGTTGTTGCCACCGGCCGCGACGGCGATGTATTGCTTGCCGTTGACCATGTACGAAACGCCCGGCGAGTTGACGCCCGCGCCGCAGTTGTATTTCCACAGCTCCTTGCCGGTGCGCGCGTCATAGGCCTTGTACCAGCCGTTCGCCTCGCCGTTGAACACGAGGTCGCCCGCCGTTGCAAGCACACCGCCGATCAACGGCTGCGGCGTCTTCGCACCCCACGCCACCTTGCCCGTATCGAGATTGACGGCGACGAGCCGGCCCCATTGCTCTTCCGCCGGAATCGTCTTGAACGCGCCGCCGAGCCACAGCTTGCTGCCGCCGGGGTACGGCGCTTCCTCGACGTGATAGGTCATCGGCTGGTGCAGGTTCGCCGCGTACGCCATGTGCAGCTTCGGATTGACCGCCATCGGCGACCATTCGACGCCACCGTTGGCACCTGGCAGCATCCGCGCGCCCTCCTTCGTCGGCAGCACCCACATGTTTTCCTGCGGGATCATCGCCTCCGAGAACCGGATCAGCTTGCCCGTCGCGCGGTCGTGCACGTAGACGTGGCCCGTCTTGCCGCCGTGGATGACGACGTCGGTGAGCTTGCCGCTCGCGTCCTTCGCCTGCGTGAGGATCGGCGGGCTGACGGCATCGAGGTCCCAGACATCGTGCGCGATGTACTGCGAATGCCACTTGTACGTGCCCTTGTCGAGATCGATCGCGACCATCGAGTTGGTGTACAGGTTGTCGCCGGGGCGGATCGCGCCATAGAGGTCCGGCGACGGGTTGCCGGCGACAAAGAACACGGTACGCGTCTTCTTGTCGATCGCGGGCGTCATCCATACGCCGCCGCCGAGCGTCTGATAGAACGACGCGTCCTTGGCCAGCGCCGCCTTTTCCGCGGCGATGTCGCGATGCATGTTGCGGCCGGTGGCGTCGTTCTCCGCCCACACGCCTTCATGCCCCTTGTCGGGGATCGAATAGAACGTCCACAGCAGCTTGCCATCGTTCGCGTCGAACGCTTTCAGGAAGCCGCGTACGCCGTATTCGCCGCCATTGGTGCCGATCAGCACCTTGCCGTCGACGACGGCCGGGGCCATCGTTTCCGAATAACCCTTCTCGGGATCGGCGATCTGGGTTTCCCACAGGACCTTGCCGGTCTTCGCGTCGAGTGCCACCAGCTTCGCGTCGAGCGTGCCCATGAAGATCCGGTCGTTCTCGATCGCCACGCCGCGGTTGTTCGGCCCGCAGCAAAACGTCGTGATCGGTCCCATCTTGTGCTTGTAATGCCAGTATTCCTCGCCGGTTGCCGCGTTGATCGCGTAGACGTGGTTGAACGACGTCGTGAGGAACATGACCCCGTTGACGACGATCGGCGCTGTTTCCATCGATTCCAGCACTGCGGTCTGGAAGACGAACGCCGGCTTCATCTTGGCCACGTTGCCGGTGTTGATCTGCGTGCCCGGGTAGTAGCGGGTCTGCGCGTAGCTGCCGTTTGGATGGATCCAGTTCTTCGGATCGCCGCCGGCCGCCTCCAGCATCGCGGTCGTGACCTGCGGCAGCGTGCTCGGCATCGGCTTGGCCGTTGTCGTCGCGCCCGTGCCTGTTTCCTGCGCGCCGACGGAAAGCGACAACGCGACGCCGATCGCGCCTGCGATGACGCTCGTCGTTCTGTTGCGATCGATCATTGGGGTCTCCTCGCCTGACTTGTTTTTGGATGATTGCCGCGGCTGCAACGCCAATTGGTGCGTGCGACAAACGCCGTTATAGTGTGTTTCAATCCAAGTTGCAATCGATGCCTTTTGTGCGTCGCAACATCCTCGTACGATCGAATGGAGGACAGGTGAATCAGTCGGATGAGAACCATTTCGCCGGCCGCACCCGCGTGGTGCGCCCGCGGTGCAGCACGCGTTGCTGGAGCGCCGTTGTCATCGCGGCGACGCTGCTCGTTTTCCCACCTGCATACGCGGGCGACGACGACCCCTTCGCGACCAATGCGCGACTGCTCGCGTCGATGCGCAACGACGATGGCGCGGGCGTCGCGCGGGCGCTGCACGACGGCGCGGCCGTCAACTCGCGCAACCGCCTGGGCGAATCGGCGCTGCTGATGGCACTCAAGAAGAACCGCGCGGACCTCGCGCAACTCGTGCTCGACGCCGGCGCCGACGTCAACGAAGCGGCGATCAACGGCGTCACGCCGCTGATGGCGGCCGCGTACGCCGGCAATGTCGACCTGACGCGGACGTTGCTGGCGCGCGGCGCCGACGTCGCGCCCGCCGACCGGATCGGCAAGACGGCGATCACATACGCGGCTGGCGAAGGCCATACGGCGATCGTGCGCCTGCTGCTCGACAAGGGCGTCGACCCGAACGCCGTCTATCGCAACGACCTTACGGCGTTGATGTGGGCGGCCGGTTATGGCCAAACCGAGACGGCGCGCGTGTTGATCGACGCCGGTGCGCGCGTCGATCCGGTCGACAATCGCGGCAAGAATGCGCTCGAGATGGCGCGCGAGTTCAAGCACGCCCCAACGGTCGAGCTGCTGGAGCAGGCGGGGCGCGCGCCGCGGAAGTAGGCACCCCACTGCGCTTCGGTCAGCCGCCTGCGTGCAAGTGCCCGCGCGTGGCTGCCGTCGTCGCACGCCCGCCGAAGGACATCCGCGAGGCGATGCCGTCGCGGCGCAACGCATGGTGCAGCGCGCCGGCGATATGCAACAGCACCAGCGCCAGCAGCACAAAGCTCGTCACGAGGTGAACTTCGCTCATTGCATCCTTCAATGCCGGATTCTTGATGCCCCACGCCGGCAGCGTCACGCCGAACAGCTTGACCGGATAGCCGCTCCACACCGAGCCTAAATATCCGGCAACCGGCTGCACGATCAGCGCGACGTAAAGCCCGACGTGCGTGATCTGCGCGAGCCGGGCCTGCCAAACGGGCAATGGCGGCAGCGCAGGCGGCCGGTGCGCGATGCGCCAGCCGAGCCGGAACAGCATCAGGCCGAGCAGGCACAGTCCGATCGACTTGTGGAAATTGAAGGCGTCCGCGCGCATGCCGGGCGGCGACTTCGGGATTTCCTGCATCAGCCAACCCCACGCGAACTGGCCGATGAACAGTGCGGCGATCAGCCAGTGCAGCGCGACGGCGGTCCGCGTGTAGCGGGCGGGCTCGCGCGCGGTTGCGTCATTCGCAATCATCCGACGCGTCAAAGGCGCACGTCGACGCTTGCGCCGAGGAACCAGTTGCGTCCGGGCGCCGGCTCGAAGAAGCGCCCGTTGGTATCGCCGACGATCACCGAGCCCGAGTAGTTGCGATCGAAGATGTTGTTGACGCGCACGAACTCGCGCCACGTCGCTGCACCCCTGACCTGCGAGAAGCCGATCCGCGCATTCATCACCGCGTAAGACGGTGCTGCGTCGGTGTTGCGATCGTTGACATACAGCTTGTCAGCGTAGATTGCCTCGAGCGCCGTATCGAGGTTCGACCATCGCCCAGGCACCCACGCGATCTCCCCGTACGCCTGCTTCGACGGAACGCCAGGCAGGCGCGTGCCCGAAGGCACAATGGCCGGCGGCGAGCCGGTCGTGAACGCGTCGGCGAACTCCGCGCGCAGGTAGGTGAGCGCGACGTGCGTCTGCAGGCCGTGGTGGTAGCGGCCATCCCACGTCAGCTCCGCGCCACGGCGGGTGGTGGCGCTCGCGTTCTTGAACGTCGTGCGTCCGCCAGTGGCGGCATCGATGACGATCTCGTTTTTCGTATCGATGTTGAACAGCGCCGCATTGAGCCGATGGGAATTGCCGATCCGGTACTTGACGCCGATCTCCGTCGCGCGGCTCGTCGCCGGCTGCAGGCCGAAGTTGAGGCCGGTGCCACCGATGCGGTACGCGAGCTCCGCGAACGTCGGCGTCTCGAATCCCTCGCCGTAGCTCGCATAGAAGTTCAGGTTTTCAGCGGCGTGGAATACGACGCCGAATACCGGGCTCGTGTCGTCGAAGCTCTGGCTGCCGCTGTCGTCCGGATTCTGCGGGGTGATGTAGTGGTCGTCGGAGTTGTAGCGAACGCGGCTCGTGCGGATGCCGCCGGTGACCGACCACGCCGGCGCCAGCTCCCATTCGGCCTGCGCGTAGACGTCGTAGCTCTTGACGGTGTCGTCCTCATCTCGCCGGAGGTCGCCAAGATCGCCGTCGTTGTTGACGAATCCCTTGCGCCGCTCGTGCTGGCGGTCGAAATCACCGCCGAACGTCACGGCAAGCGGACGGCCGAATGCGACGCCGCGCCAGACCAGCCGCGCGCCGATGCCGCCGTAGTCGCGATCGAGATCGACGACGCCACCCGAAGACGTCAGCGCCGCCCCGGAAAACGACAGATACTGGCGGACGAGTCGCTGCCCGCCGTAAGCGTCGACGTGCAGCTGCCAGGCATCGCTGAACGCATGGTCCAGCGCGGCGCCACCCTGCATCTGGTTGATCGTCTTGCGCGTGTCGAACTGGATCGCCGACGGATCCACGCTGCGCGGATCGGCTGCCCACTGCGCGCGCGTCAGGCCGAGGGGATCCAGTGTCTCCGGCTGGTACTGCGTGTTGCCGATCAGCGTCAGCCGCGTCTGCGGCGTCGCGTTCAGCACGAGCTTCGCGTTGGTGAGATCGCGTCGCGCCGATGAGTGATCGCGATAGCCGTCGGTTACGAACTCGCTCGCGGCGAATACTCCACCCACCTGTCCTGCCGTTACCCCAAGTTTTACGCCAAAGGTCCCCGTTCCGTAGCTCCCGCCGCCACCGGTGAACGACAGCACCGGCGCAGCCGGCGGATCCTCGGTGAACACCGAAATCACGCCGCCCGATGCGTTGCCGTAAAGAGCAGAGAACGGCCCGCGAAGCACTTCGATGGCTTGCGCGGACAACAGGCTGAAGCTGCCGGTCTGCCCCTGCCCGTCGGGCATCGTGACCGGGATGCCGTCCTGGTACAGCCGCACACCGCGCACGCCGAACGCGGCGCGCGCGCCGAATCCGCGCGAGCTGATCTGCAGGTCCTGCGCGTAGTTCTGCCGATTTGCCGCGAACACGCCCGCAATCCGCACGAGCGTCTCGGACAGGTTCACCTGCGGGAGTCCATTGTGAATCGTCGCGCCGTCGATCGTGTCGACCGACGCGGGGACGTCGAACGCCCTCTCGGCGCGGCGCGTCGCCGTGACGGTGATCGGATCGATGACGACGACGTCGCCCGGTACCGACTGCGCGAACGTCGGCGGCGCAAGACCAAACGCGGCCGCCATTGCAACGAACACGCGCGATCGCAGCGCGAACGCCGGGCCGCGCGCCGCGTCGATTGACGGCCTGTCGATCGCCGCACGCACAACGCCGCAAGCGCCTGGCTGCAGACGGGTCATCGGAACCTCGAAGGCCGAAGGAAGTCGGTTAGCATACGAGATTCATGCTGCGGCGGCCAGTTACGGTTCGTGGGCTGGCGCGCGAGACGCAATGGAGAAGCCCGCAATGCGCATTGCCGCCCTATGCCTTTCGTTGCTGCTGGTAGCCGGAGCCGCGAGCGCGGCGCCGTTGGCCTACGTGCCCAACGAAGGCTCCGCGAGCGTATCGGTGATCGATACCGCAACCGATCGCGTCGTTAGGACGATATCCACCGGCGGCAAGCCGCGAGGAATCGCGATCGCTCCCGACGGCAAGCGCCTGTACATCAGCGACCAGACGGGCAACGGCCTCGTCGTCATCGATCTCGCGGGAACGTCGGCGCCGGTGCGCGTCAAGCTCGGCGACTCCCCGGAAGGCATCTACGTGTCGTCGGACGGGCGCTTGCTCGCCGCGGCGATCGAGGAGAACAACCAGGTGCTGATCGTCGATACCGCTACGCTGTCGATTGCCAAGCGGGTCACGATGAAGGGCAAGAACCCCGAGCACGCCGTCTTCAGTCCCGACGGCCGCCTGATCTTCGTCAGCGCCGAGGAGGCCGACAGTGTGGACATCATCGACGTCGCGCGCGGCGAAGTCGTCAAATCGATTACCGTCGGCGAGCGTCCGCGCGGTATAGGCTTTCTGCCCGACGGCAGCCGCGCGTACGTTGCGGCCGAGCACGCGAACACGGTGGCGGTGATCGACGTCGCGAAGCAGGCACTGGTCACGACGATCAAGGCCGGGCTGCGGTCCAACGGCATCGTCGTGAATCCCGACGGAAAGCGCGTCTACGTCTCCGCCGGCGGCGACGGCACTGTGCAGGTGATCGACACGGCGACGAACGCGATCATCGCGACGACCCCCGTCGGCAAGCGACCGTGGAACATGGCGCTGACACCCGACGGCCGCAAGCTCTACGTCGCCTGCGGCCGTTCGAATGCCGTGGCGGTCGTGGACACGCAGTCGAACCAGAAGATCGCCGAAGTGCCCGTCGGCGAGCTGCCGTGGGGCGTGGTCATTCACTGATCGCGCCTGCTTGTCCCAAGCACGCCTGCCGTTTCGCGCACTCGTTCGCGCGATGCAACGTCCTACTGTGCCGGCCACGCGCGCGCGGCGCGATATCGCGTCTGCCGTAGCGGCCGTCGTCGGTGCCGCAGCGGCGCACGCAGGAGCCGCCGACAATCCCGCCGAAGTGTTCGAGTTGCCCTTGGTACAGGTCGTCGGCACGGCGCCGTTGCCAGGATTCGGCACGCCGCTGCGGGACGTGCCGGCCAACGTCCAGATTTTCGACAATCGCCTGTTCGCGCGGACGCGGCCCCTGACGCTCACGCAGTTCTTCGACCAGAACTCCAACAGCGTCAACGCGGCGTCCGGACAGGGCAATGCATACCAGCAATCACTCGACTTTCGCGGCTTCTCGGCATCACCGCTGCTCGGGACGCCGCAGGGCATGTCCGTGTTCCAGGACGGCGTTCGCATCAACGAGGCGTTCGGCGACGTCGTCAACTGGGACTTCCTGCCCCGCTCGGCGATTTCGAGCGTGCAGCTGATTCCAGGCTCGGTGCCTGCATTCGGGCTCAACACGCTTGGCGGCGCGCTCGCGATCTACACGAAGAGCGGCGCACAGTATCCGGGTGGCGCGGTCGAGCTTTCCGGCGGGTCGTTCGGCCGCCGCGGGCTGGAGTTCGAGTACGGGCACGACGGCGAGCGTGCCGACGCGTTCTTCACGGGCAACGTTGCCGACGAAGACGGGTGGGCGCAGCACAACGCCAGCCGCGTGCGGCAGTTCTTCGGCAAGGTCGGCGTCCAGGACACGACGTCGGACCTCGACGTGACCCTGTCACTCGCCGACAACGTGCTGAATGGCGCGCAAACGCTGCCGCAATCGTTCCTGGACAAGCCGCGCGAGCCCTACACGTATCCCGACACCAACGAGAACCGGCTCGCGTTCGTCACGGCGAAGGGCAGCCGCCTGCTGCGCGACGACCAGTTGATCGACTCTAACGTCTACTACCGTAGTTATCGCAATTCGAACCTCAGCAGCAACGTCGACGAGAACTTCGGCGAAACGGATCCCGATACCGGCGTTGTGCACGCCGATCCCGCAACGAACGATCGCGCAACGATCGATGCGGAGTCCTACGGCGTCGCGCTGCAGTGGACCACGCGCGGCAAGCTCGGCGGGTTCGCTCACCAGCTCGCCGTGGGCGCCGGCGGCAACTGGGGCCGGACGCGATTCACGCAGTCGTCGCAGCCCGCGACGTTCACGAACGACCGCGGCACGATCGGCGCCGGTCCGTACGTGCAGACCACCGATGTCGACCTGCACAACGCCGACGCCGGCATCTACGCGAGTGACACGATCAATCTCGCGCAGGCGTGGGTGCTGACGCTCGCCGGCCGCTTCAACCACGCGCGCGTCGAGATCGCCGACCGGACGGGCGAGGATGCAGGACTCAACGGAACGCACACGTTTTCGCGCTTCAATCCAGCGATCGGCGTCAACTTCAACCCGCGCGATTCGCTAACGGCGTACGCGAGCTACAACGAAGGCATGCGCGCGCCGACACCCATCGAGCTCACGTGTGCCGACCCTACGGCGCCCTGCAAGCTCCCCAACCAGTTCCTGGCCGATCCACCGCTCGCAATGGTCGTTTCGTCGACGATCGAAGCCGGTGCGCGCGGCACGTGGCCCATGGGCAATTGGTCGGCCGCGATCTACCGGACCGAACTGCGCGACGATCTCGCGTTCATCGCGAGCGGCGCCGGTGCGACGAACACCGGCTACTTCAGGAACGTCGGTCGCACCCGGCGGCAGGGTATCGAGCTCGCGACGACGCTTCGCGCGAATCCATTCACCGTCACGATTCGCTACAACGCGCTCGACGCGCGCTTCCGCACGCCGTTCGAGGCGGCGAGCCCGGCAAACTCGGAGGCCGACAGCAACGGCGCGATCGCCGTGCACGCCGGCAATCGCATCCCGGGCATTCCGGTCCACAGCGCCAAGCTGCGCGTCGACTGGGACGCGGCACCTGGCCTCGCGATCGGGGCGTCGCTCGTCGCCGCATCGAGCCAGTACGCGCGCGGCGACGAGAACAATGCCGATCGCTCCGGCCCCGTCCCGGGCTACTTCGTCGTCAACCTCGACGCCGAATACCGGCTGACGCCGCGAGTGACTCTGTTCGCGCAAGTCGACAACCTGTTCGACCGCCAGTATGCGAACTTCGGGCTGCTCGGCGAGAACGTCTTCACCGGCCCAGACCGGACGTTCGGGCCGGCAGCCGGTGCCGCGCCGGTCATGGAGCAGTTTCGCGCGCTCGGCTCCCCGCGCGGCATCTTCGCCGGCGTGCGCGTGACGTTCGACATTCCGGCGAAACGCTAGGGAGTCCCCGCCATTACTGTGCGAGCGAAGCGGCGGCGCTATGCGTGGCGTCGAGCCTCATCGTCGTCGCGAATGCGAGATCCTGGTTGTCGACGACCTTCGCTTCGAGGTCCCCACCGCCGCCGGGAACGAAATAGAAGCGGAAGTTCGGGTTCTCGCTGATCGAGAAATCGACGTCGGCGCGCATGACCGGCTTGCCAGCGTAGCTGACGTCGACCTGACGGACGAAGTGCGGTTGCGCATAGGTTCGCGTCACCTGGTCCATCGCAAGGCCGGAGTCGTTCGGATGGCTGATCATCAGTTGCGCGAGCACGGGCTTGCCGGATGCATTCGCGTCGTCCACACGAATGCGCATCTTGCCGAGCGACGCCCTGGCAGCCAGCGCGTCCTTGCCGGCGGGCGCCGAGCAGCCGCCCGATGCCTTCACGTAGTTGGCAGCCATGAAGAGCTTGCCGTCGTTCGTCTTGGCAACCGCACGCACGAACGTGTACTGCTCGACGCGGATGCGCGTCTCCATGTCGGCGCGGCCGCTGGCAGTCGTGAAATGGAACACCGCCGCGATCGGCGAAGGGTTGTTGTCGACGATCAGCCAGATCGTCTCGATGAAACGGTCGCTGCGCTGCGGAAACCCTGACCGGATGGCCACCGGAACGATCGCGGCATCCTCCGCGCGCTTCGGCGTATCCAGCGTGACCACACCGTCGGCCGCAGCGATTGGCGCATTTGCGAACACGCTCTCGTGCACCTTCTTCCACACGGCGCTGTCCGCCGGGTCGGCGTCCTGCGCGAGGGCGGGTCCCGCCGCGAGCGTCATGGCGAGAAGAACGGCAAGGCAGCGGATCATCGTCGCACCTCCAACGCCGGCGCGCCGGGCGGCGGCGCGTCGCGCTTCACCCACAATATACGCGCGTCGCGTCACTCTTCCCACTCGAGCTCGGCGTAGGCGGCGGTGACGTTTCGCTTGTGGAACGCATCGACCAGCAGCCAGTCGCCGCCGGAGACGCCGACATCGGCGACGGTCTGGCTCAACGTCCGCCGCGACTTGATCGCTGCGCGGACGTCGGCCGCCAGAGCGCGCAGGTAGCGCGCCTGCGGTGCGAGGGCCCCCGGCCAGGCGTCCGCGCGGCCGTGCCCGGGTATGGCATGCGGGACGCGCATCGCCGCGAGCGCATCGGTCACGGCGATGAATCCGCGCAGGCTGCCGTCCACGACCGGCAGATGCCCGACGAACGCAAGATCGCCCATGAACATCGCTCCCGTCTCGCGGTCGAGGACGGTGAGGTCGTTGTCGGTGTGCGCGGTCGGCCACGCGCGAAGCTCGAGCACGCGCCCGCCGAGGTCCACATCCTCGGTCGCCGCGACGGCGTGCGTCGGCAGCACGATTCGACTTCCGTCGGCGCGCTCTCCGAGCGTGCGCTGCAGCGCGGCAACGTAGTTCGATCCGCGCCTGCGCAACGCATCGGCGAGCCGCTGATGACCGATGACCTGCGGATGATCGTCGTCGAACGCCGCATTGCCGAACACGTGATCCGGATGCATGTGCGTGTTGATGACGAAGCACACCGGCAGGGGCGTGAGCGCGCGGATCGCCGCGCGCAGCGCGCGCCCGACGACATAGCTGCCGCCGGTGTCGACTACAGCGACGCAGCGCGCGCCGACGACGAAGCCCACATTGGCAACGTCGCCATCGTTGTCGCTGGTGATGTCGGCCAGCTGGCCGTAATGAACGTAGACGCCCGGTGCCGGATTCTCGAGCGACAGGCCCGCGGTGTCGGCGCTAGCCGCGCCCGCCGCGACGGTCGCCGCGAATGCCAGCGCCGGCAACCATCGCGCGGACATCCGGGACCGCGACGGTAGCAAGCGATGCATCCGGCGTCACTCGTTGAGGAAGCACTGCTTCTTGGCGCTCGCCTGCAGATCCTTGTACGACGCGATCAGCTTGCGGCCGTCCTTGAGGTCGCGCATGACGCCGCCGCGCTCCCCGGCGATCGTGATGCCGTTCGAGATCGTCGAGAGGTCGACCCAGTCGTTGTAGCGCACCTTGTCGGCAATCGCGTCGATCGCGCACGAGCACTTGTACATCGATTCCTGCGGCGACGCCTTGCTGTCGCGCATGCAGGCCAGCACGAACTCGACCCGGGCGCGCGTGGGGAAATCGTTCGCATGAACGACCGGCACGACGCTAAGCAGCGTCAACAGCAGCAAGCTTCGTGATCGCATCGGATTCTCCTTCGCGGCTTTCGGCGCGACGCACCAAGCGCCGCCCGAGCCGCTACTTGACCGGCTCGCCCTGAGCGTCGACGAGCGGAACGTTGTATTCGCGCAGGATCGTCGTGATAGCGGCCTGGTTCTCGGCGAGCAGCTTGTCGACGGTGGCCTTCCATTCGCGCTCGCCTTGCCGTACGCCCATCGCGATCTCGTAATCGAACTTGACACCCGGCTCCGACTTGAGCGGAATGACGACGAGTTCGACGTTGCGCACGCGCTTCGCGTAGTAGCCGGCAATCGGACCCCATACGACGGCGGCGTCGATGTTGCCTTGCGCGAGATCCTTCTCGATGATCTCGCCCGGGTACTGTTCGGGGTTCGGCGACATCATCGGAAACGGCTTCACCTGCGCCTCCATGCCGTGGCGCACCAGCCAGATCGCGGCGGGCGAACGGTCGTAGATGCCGATGCGCAGTTTGTCGCGCACATTCGCCGGCAGCGCGAACAAGTCGGCGCCGGACTTCACCTGATCGAGCCCCTGCCCCTTCCGATACACGAGCGCATACGTCGAGTGATAGTAAGGGGCCGTCGGCAACGCCTGGTCGAACGTCGCCGGAACGCTCATCACGATATCGCAGCGGAAGTCTTCGCCGGGCAGCTTGTAGCGCAGCGTGTTGCGAATGAAATTCATCCGCTGCGGAAACGCGTAGTTTTGCACGGGAAGGCCGAGCTTCTTCGCGAACAGGTCGGCGATCCGGTTCTCGAAGCCTTCACCTTTCTCGTTGGCAAACGGCAGGTTGGAGGGATCGATGCAGGGACGGAACGCCGTGCGCGCGTCGTCGGCCATTGCCTGTCCGGTCAGCGTGCCTGTCGTCACCGCGACGGCGACGGTTCCGATAGTCCGCAACATCACGGTGCAACCACGACGCGGCCAGGCGACGTCGTGACCCAGCGGAGGCGCGCTCGCAGCGCTCACGGCTTCAACTCTTCGACCTTGGCGCGCGTGATGTCGCCGTTCGACCGGCCCTTCAGGTACGCGTACAGGTTGTCGATATTATCCATCACCGT
>Ga0207643_10000647_pt1 | contig 21741 bp, 16 predicted proteins | sample KBSMisM62_FD_184313 | JGI IMG/M metagenome (GOLD analysis project Ga0207643, IMG submission 184313) | Miscanthus rhizosphere microbial communities from Kellogg Biological Station, Michigan, USA - KBS Miscanthus M6-2 (SPAdes) (version 2) | ecosystem: Host-associated > Plants > Roots >...
CCGATCACATCACGGGCGAAGTGCTTAACGTTAACGGCGGTTCAGTTTTGTGCGGATAGGAGATTCAAGTATGACTTTAACTCTCGAAAGAGAAAGTGAAGCAACGAAGATGCGGGCGCATCACGTTGAACTGGGACTTGAGAGATTACTTGAAGAAGGTCATGCCGCAATTCACGGCGCGCGCGTCGGCCTGATCTGCAATCAAGCCTCTGTCGATCACTCTTATCGTCATGCTGCGGACCTCGTGCACAACCATCCCGACATTCAACTGCGAGCGCTCTTTGGTCCACAACACGGGATTCGCGGCGACGTACAGGACAATATGATTGAAACCAGTCACGGCATGGATCGCAAAACGGGCCTGCCGGTGCATTCGCTGTACAGCGAAACGCGAGAGCCCACGGACGCGATGCTCCAGGACGTGGATGTACTCGTGTTTGATATGCAGGACGTCGGCTGTCGCATCTACACGTTTGTTTACACGCTTGCGAACTGCATGAGAGCGGCGCGCAGATTAGGAAAGAGAGTGCTGGTTTGCGATCGACCGAATCCGATTAACGGCGCAAGCGTCGCCGGTAACATTCTCGAACCTGAGTACGCATCGTTTGTCGGACAGTTCCCGCTGCCAACTCGTCACGGAATGACGGTCGGCGAACTGGCGCGCTTATTCAACGAGCATTTCCAGATCGGATGCGATCTGGAAGTGATCCCGATGAAAGGCTGGAAGCGAGCGTTCTGGCATGACGATACCGATGCACCGTGGGTGCTGCCTTCGCCAAACATGCCGACACTGGATTCGGCTACAGTCTTCCCAAGCACGGTACATTTCGAAGGCACGCAGGTTTCGGAAGGACGAGGAACCACGAAACCTTTCGAACTGATCGGCGCGCCTTACATCGATCCCGACGCGTATGCGGATCAATTAAATGGCCTCGGATTGTCAGGCGTGTTTTTCCGAAGCTGTGCGTTTCAGCCAACTTTTCAAAAACATGCTGGCGTCACTTGTGGCGGCGTGCAGATTCATGTGACCGATCGCGATTCGTTTGAACCGTGGCTCGCAGGCATCGCGATGACGAAGCTGATTCACGACATGTACAGAGACGAGTTTCGCTGGAAGGAACCGCCGTACGAATACGTCTACGACAAGAATCCATTCGACGTGATCAGCGGAACCGCGAAGATCCGAGAGGCGCTCGAGATGGGAACTCCACTCGAAGAGATTGAGCATGAAACAAAAGCGCCTCTTGAGCAGTTTAAAGAACTACGTGAGGCTTACTTGCTGTACTGATCGGTGTGAGCACGTACACGACCCGACGGGTGGCAGCGGCGGCAGTTAACGTTAGATATCAGGAGTCGACCCGCCGACTGCTAAGGCTAATACTTAACTTCGAACCCTTTGCGGCTTTGCGTGAAGCCTCTCGCTAATGTAAAACCTTAATCATCTGCATGAGTATTTTGGAGGACTAATTGGTTAAGACTGAACGCATGCAAGCCGGCACCGCAGAGCCGATACCCGGCTTTGCCTGGCTGATCGGCGTCCTGGCCTGGTTTGTTCCCGGCCTCGGTCACCTGATGCAACAGAGATGGTGGCGGGGGCTCCTGATGGGCGGCGCCGTTTGGCTTTCATTTTTCATCGGGCTCGCAATGGGCGGGCATATGTTTGACTTAAACGCGCCCGAAGGCTCGTCACAATACCTGCAAGTGCCGCCCATGATCGCAAATCTCGGCACCGGCGCGCTCTACATCATTTCGTGGCTTCTCGGTTACGGCTTCGCCGACGATCCCGTCCAGGCCGCGCGAGCAACGTATGAGTATGGCAACACGTTTCTGCTAATCGCCGGACTAATGAATTACCTGACCATGCTCGACGCCTTTGACATCGCCGTAGGGAGGAAGCCTTGAGACACTTCCTCGTGATGACTCTATTTGCAGCACTCGCTTCCGTTGTCTTTGGAGCGATGGCGAAAGACACGACGCAAGAGCGCGTAGTCTACGGCTTCAAAGTCTTTGCTGAATTCATGGTGATCGGGCTGGTGCTGGCTTGGGTTCTCTACTTCATCCCCTGATCGCGACATGGCTGTATTTGAAACCGAGGCCCTTATCCTGCGCAGTTACAATCTTGCGGAGGCTGACAAGATTGTCGTCTGCTTGAGTCGCGCTGCAGGATTGATCAGGGGCGTCGCCAAGGGTTGCAGGAAACTGAAGAATCGTTTCGGCGCCGCACTCGAGCCCTTCACGCTCATTAATCTCACGTATTACGAGAAGGAACATCAGGAGCTCGTTTCGTTCCGACAGGTCGAGATCTTAAAGTCACGCTTTAACCTTTCGTCGAATGCTTCAATACTGACCGGCTTCTCTTACATGGGCGATCTGCTCATCGACTTCTCACCTCCACACCAGGCTAACGACAATCTCTTCCGCATGGCGCTGGCGTGTTTCGAAGCCGCATCAGAAACTCCTGACGATCTCGATGCAGTGCTGCGCTACTTCGAGGTGTGGTTACTGAAGCTCGAAGGATTTCTGCCGGACTTACGCATGTGTGCTAACTGTCAGAACAGTTTCGGTGCTGACGAAATAGTTTATCTCGGTCATGATTTATCGCTACGTTGTTACCAGTGCAGTCAGGGGCGAGGAAGTGCAGTCTCAAAACGACTGCGGACACATTTGCGAATGACAGAGAAACTCTCGCCGGCGAAGTTTGCGGAAGGGACAAGAGAAGTCTCCGGCGATACGAAGAAGGAAATGGCTGAACTAACGTTTCAGATTATCGGGCGCGTCCTGGAGCGAATGCCAAGGATTAGATTGTAGGGGCGGCACTCCGTGGCCGCCCGTCACGTCGAATTCAAGACACGGGCGGCCACGGAGTGCCGCCCCTACAGATGATGCAAGCTGAGAGCTCATGCTGAAGGAAAACTTTAACTTCAAGCACTTTCTCATCCCGCGCTATATCGTCGGCGCTATAGCGCCGTACATTTTTCTCTCGTTGTTGATGCTCACCGCGGTACTGTTTGCGCAACAAGCGGCACGACTGGCGGAACTCGTTATCTATACAGACGTGCCTCTCTCGCTATTGGGCGGCATCGGCGCCGCTTTGTTACCGGGCGTACTCATTTTCTCTATTCCACTGGCAACTCTCGCCGGCATCATCATCGGCTATTCGCGCATGGGAAGTGACAGTGAGATAGTCGCGATGCGCGCCGCGGGCGTCGGCTCGTGGACAATGATCTGGCCTGCGTTGCTGATCGGATTGGTCTTGACCGGCGCCACTGCCTACCTGCACCTGAAAGAAGCGCCGGAGGCCGCCAGAGATATCGAGCGCATCATGGTCCAGGGAGCACTTGCAAAACTCGAGTCGCCTGTCGAGCCGCGAACTTTCAACACGTTGCCGCGCTACGTGATCTACGTGCGCGATGGCGACAAACAATTAGGCACGTGGGGACGTGTTTTCATCTCTGAACAAGGCTCTGATAGCGACAAGGTTTACACTGCACGTTCGGGCCGAATCGATTCGTCAGGCGATCAGTCGGAATTGGTTTTGACTGACGTGCTCGCCACAGAATTTCCGAACTCAAACGCAACCGCACAGCCTCAGGCTCCAACCACAAATCCGCTCGGTAGCGCTGGGGAAAAGACGTACATCGTCAAGCGTTTAGGACAGTTGAGGTTTTCGATTAACACCGGTCGCGCTGAACTTGTTGAGAAGTTGAATCAACAAGATGTAAACGCAGACGCGATGGACTGGAGTGATTTGCGCGAACGTGTCTCCTCCGGAACACCACAGCAACAAAAGGAAGCGATCAGAATCCTGAGCCGGCGAGCGGCTCTTTCAGTGGCGCCGTTTTTCTTTGCGTTGATGGCAGCGGTGCTCGGATTGCGGATACGGCGTGGCGGCCGCAGCGTTGGAATTTTACTGACACTGATCGTGGTCATCGTTTATTACCTGCTCTCGCTGCTCGGCGAATCGCTGGCGCGCGTCGGCACGGTGTCGCCTTACATTGGACCATGGCTTGCGACGCTCTTCATCTTTGGCCTTAGCCTGTTGTTTCTCTTCGTCAAACAACTTCCATTCGTATCTTCCGTTTCCATCTTGCCGCAGAGAGCGAAAGATGCTGGTGTTTCATCGAAAACGCGCCAGACAAAACATCGCGGCTTTTCCGCGTTTGGCTTTCCCAACCTGATGGACGCGACGCTGTTTCGCTCGCTGGCGCTGAGTTTCATCGTGTGCTTCATCGCGCTGGTAGCCATTTTCAACATCTTCACCCTGTTTGAACTGTGGCGCTTCATTGCCGTAACTCACGCAGGTGCGGGTTTGGTCGCCAGGTATCTTCTGTTTCTGCTGCCGCTGATTACCGTCGAGCTCTTTCCGGCAACGATGCTGATCTCAGTCCTGGTCACTTATGCGTTGCTGGCCAAACGACAGGAGGCGATTGCGTGGTGGGCTTCGGGTCAGAGTGTCTATCGCTTGATGCTGCCGGGCTTTTGCTTCGCGCTCGCGATGGCGTTTGGATCGTGGCTGGTCCAGGAGCGCATTATGCCCGGAGCTAACCTGAGGCAGGATGCGTTGCGCGCGCGAATTCGCGGTGGCGAGGCGCGCGCCACTACGCGCACAGGACGCCAGTGGCTGGCTTCAACGGAAACGCGACGCTTCTATTCGTACGAGTTTGGTGATGACGGAAGACTGATCGAACCGACGGTCTATGAGTTGGATTCTGAAGGAGTGCATCTCGAGCAAGTGGTGAACGGGAAGAGCGGCGTCTGGTTGGATTCGACTCATCTGAAGGTCACCGAAGCTGAAACGCTTGCTTTGAAAGGCATGGGAGTCGAGCGTCGCACTGACGCTGAGACTACTTTCACCGGAGTTGAATCCCCGGCAGTCTTCAAGCCCACGACCGATAGACCTTCACAACTCAGCGCGCGCGATCTGCGCAGCTATTTGGACACGGCAAAACAGCGCGGCATGGACGTTTCAACACTCGCCGTGGCGTTGCAGAGAAAATACGCGGGACCATTCGGCATCATCATCATGGCACTCATCGGCATGCCGCTGGCTGTGTCGTTCGGCCGAAAGGGAACTGTGATCGCGCTGTGTGCGGCGGTGGTGGTGGGTATTGCGTACTGGGCGGTCGGTGGAGGTTTTCAGCAACTCGGAAATCACGGCCTGCTGCGGCCATCTGTCGCCGGGTGGTCGCCGCTGGTGATCTTCGCCGCGGCAGGTACCTATTTCCTCTCGCGCGTCCGAACCTAGGTATAAACTTGTAGGGGCGGCCCTCCGTGGCCGCCCCAGTGTTGAATTCGCATGCTGGGGCGGCCACAGAGGGCCGCCCCTACAGTTTGGCTTTGTGGCTAGGTCCCGGTTTCCCAGCTTGAAATGTATTCAAGCTGCTCGGCGGTTAGCGTGTCGATCGAGATGCCGAGGGCGCGGAGCTTGAGGCTCGCGATTTCGGTGTCCACTTCAGCCGGCAAGAGGTGAACGCCTGGCCCGAGCGATCCTTTCTTCTTCACCAGGTACTCGACCGAGAGCGCCTGGTTCGCGAAGCTCATGTCCATCACACTTGCGGGATGACCTTCGGCAGCGGCGAGGTTGATCAAGCGCCCTTCACCGAGCACCATAATCCGCCGGCCGCTTGACTTAACCTTGTACTCCTCGACAAACGGACGCACCATCGTCCGATCACTTGCCATCTCGCCCAATGCGACGAGATTGAGTTCGAGATCGAAGTGTCCACTGTTACAGACGATCGCGCCATCCTTCATCTTCGAGAAGTGCTCGCCGTCGATCACGTGGCGATTGCCCGTGACCGTCACGAAGATATCGCCAATCGACGACGCTTCACCCATCGGCATCACGCGGAAACCATCCATCACCGCTTCAACTGCCTTGATCGGATCTACTTCACAAACGACGACATTCGCGCCCATACCACGCGCGCGCAACGAGACGCCCTTGCCGCACCATCCATAACCAACTACGACGAGCGTGCGACCGGCGAGCAGAATGTTCGTGGCGCGGATGATACCGTCGAGAGTTGACTGTCCCGTGCCATAACGATTGTCAAAGAAGTGTTTTGTCTGCGCGTTGTTTACAGCGATGGAAGGGAAGGGCAACACACCCGCTGTCTCCATAGCTTTGAGACGTTGAATGCCGGTGGTTGTTTCTTCAGTTGAGCCAACGATCTCTTTGATCTGGTTGGCGCGTTCTTTCAACAGAGTCGCAACGACGTCCGATCCGTCGTCGATGATGATGTCAGGATGCGAATCGAGTGCGGTCCTGACGTGACGATTGTACGTATCGGTCGATTCACCTTTAATCGCGTAAACCGGAATGCCCCAATCGGCGACGAGCGACGCGGCGACGTCGTCCTGAGTTGAAAGAGGATTGGAGGCAATCAACACTGCTTCGGCGCCGCCGGCTTGCAGCGCGCGAGCCAGGTTCGCGGTTTCGGTGGTGATGTGGGCACAAGCGACAAGCTTCACGCCACTAAGCGGTTTCTCTTCCGCAAATCTTTCGCGGATGAGACGTAACACTGGCATTTCGCGCTCAGCCCATTCGATGCGCTGTTTGCCCTGAGTGGCCAAGCCAATGTCTTTCACGTCGTATTCAACGGACGGTGCAGAACTCATACTCGATTATTCCTTTGGTTGAATTGAATTAATACCGGATCAGATTCCGGCGCTCGCGCGCAGCGCTTCAGCCTTGTCTGTCTTCTCCCAGGTGAAGCCTTCTTCACTGCGTCCGAAATGACCGTAAGCCGCGGTGGCCTTATAAATAGGACGGCGCAGGTTCAGTGACTCAATGATACCGCGCGGCGTCAGCTCGAAGTGGTCGCGCACCAGCTTCGACAGCACAGCCTCGCTGACGCGACCCGTGCCTTCCGTATTCACAAATACCGAAACCGGATCAGCAACGCCGATGGCGTAAGCAAGTTGGACCGTGCAACGATCGGCGAGCCCGGCGGCGACGATGTTCTTCGCGACATAACGCGCCATGTAAGCAGCAGAGCGGTCTACCTTCGTCGGATCCTTTCCTGAGAAGGCGCCGCCGCCGTGAGGCGCGTAGCCTCCGTAAGTGTCGACAATGATCTTTCGCCCAGTCAGACCGGAATCACCCTGCGGACCGCCGGTAACGAAACGGCCAGTCGGGTTGATGTGATACTTGGTGTCGTCGTCGAGTAACTCAGGAGAGACGGTGTGCTTGATAACTTTCTCGAGGATCTCGGCACGCAATTGTTCGTTGCTAACGTCGTCCGCGTGTTGAGAAGAGATAACAACAGCTTCAAGCCGGAAAGGACGGCCGTCGCGATATTCGACTGTCACCTGAGACTTTCCGTCAGGACGCAAGTATGGCAGCTCGCCTGACTTACGTACTTCCGACAGTCGCCATACAAGCTGGTGGGCCACCTGGATCGGCAAAGGCATCAGCTCAGGCGTTTCGTTACAAGCGTAACCAAACATCATGCCCTGATCGCCGGCGCCACCGGTGTCGACGCCCATCGCAATATCGGGCGACTGTCTGTCGATCGACGACAAGATGGCGCAGGTATCGCAATCGAAACCATACTTCGCGCGCGTGTAACCAATCTCGCGAATTGCTTCGCGTGCGACGCGTGAGTAGTCGATCACGGCGTTGGTTGTAATCTCGCCGGCGATAACCACCATGCCGGTCGTGACGAGTGTTTCACAAGCTACGCGCGCCTTTGGATCAACGGCTAACGCAGCATCGAGTACCGCATCTGAAATTTGATCGGAGATTTTATCAGGATGACCTTCAGTGACGGACTCAGAGGTAAAGAGGTAACCGGATTCGCTAGTCAAAACAGCTCCTTTATGTATATAGACAGACTCGAATTCAGTGCAGAAAAAGAGGCGTACTTTAGCAGTCTGTGTTTCGCAGTGTCAAGGTAGCTCCATCCGCAGCGTTCTAAATGAAGACATTAATAATCTAACCACAAAGGCACTAACAATATTTGTGTCTTTGTGTTTTTGTGGTTAAGACTCCGTTACTCCCCCGAACATCTAAGCATCTCAGTCGTAAGCAATGCAATAACGTTAACTGACGCCCTTCTCCCGGGTTTCTAACTCATACTCATGTCCGCATTTACACACCCACACCTTATGTCACATCCACTCACTTTGCGAGTCACTCAAGCCATACTTGACCAGGCCAGGGCCGCGCAGTTTCAGTTTGGCGCTGATACGGCACTCGTGGCGGTCCAGCACATGCTCCTCCAAACGGTCGACCTCTTCGATACTGCCGGCGCAATGGGTCTAAACCTGAAAAACATTTTTGCACTCGGCAAAGTCTACTCAAACAGTCCACCTGTGATCGAGATGCTCCGCGACCGCGGCGTGACCGTTATCGAGAGCACTACGCCCGCACCAGGAGAATTCCACTCCAGTTTCGAGCGCGACGTGGACCGGCTATGGCGGGTTGCTGCTGATGTGCTGGCCACGCGAAACGTCAAGCGGATCCTCGTACTGGATGATGGCGGAACGTGCATAACTCGCGTGCCGCCGGAAGTCCTGCGTAAATACACGTTATGCGGAGTCGAACAAACCTCGCAGGGAATGTTTTTGTTCGAGGAAAAGCCGCCACCGTTCGCGGTGATTTCATGGGCCAGAGCAGCGGTTAAACTGGAAATTGGTGGCCCAATCTTCTCGCAATGGTTTATCGACCGGTTGAATACAGAATTCCTTCGCGGCCGAACTCTGCAGGGAGAACAACTCGGCGTGATTGGAATGGGAAGCATTGGCCGGGCCGTCGCGAACCTGGCCGTTAGGCAAGGCAACGAAGTGCTTTATTGGGACCCCAATACAGAGCTGTATCTTCCTTCACCTCTGAGCGACAGGATCTCTCGACTGGATTCAGTCGAAGATCTGATGGTCCGTTGTGACTACGTTCTGGGGTGTTCCGGACACAACCCGTTCAAAGACAAATGGCCGCTCGATCACAGGCCCGGCATAAAACTTCTCAGTGCTTCGAGTGGAGACCAGGAGTTTGGTCCAATCATAAAAGATCTAAAACAGAAACCACATTTCAAGGTAATGTCCAATACATGGGACATCATTTCCGAACATGGACCATCCGGGCCAATTGATGTTGCTTACCTGGGATATCCATATAGCTTCGTGTCTCGAGGCATCGAAGCCGCTCCAACACAGATAGTACAATTCGACACCGGTGGCTTGCTGGCAGCGCTGGTCCAGGCACGGCTTTTTCTGGAGCAGTGTGAAACGGGCCTCGAGCAGAATAGAGGCATCCATCGCGTGTCGCCTCAAGCGCAGCGCTTTGTTTACGAGCAATGGGTTAGGGCAATGAAAGATCGAATGATCGATATCACGGAACTCTTTGGAAATGATCCAGGTACGCTAAGCGCTGCCCAGGATGATGATTGGTTTATTGAAAACACCGAGCCTCATCCAGGTAAGTACAGGCCGGTGAAGGTGATTGAGGAGATGATGGGCCAATTTCTTTGCGAGGGCTGCTTTGTCAAGGCTCAAGGCTAAGGCTGAAGCGGATCTCAGTACCCTTGGAAATTGCGGAAACTATTTCGACTGTGCCGCCCGCAGCATGTGCTCGTTCCTGCATACTAATAAGTCCAAGAGTCGCGGCACGCGGCGCGCGTTTTCGCAGGCTCTCCAGATCAAAGCCCATACCATCGTCCTTTATGGACAAAAGCAAAACATTTCCGTCTTTGACAAGCTGCAATAGCACCTGACTGGCCTGCGCGTGGCGCACGATATTAGTCAGTGCTTCCTGCGCTATGCGGAAGCACGCCGTTTCGAGGTGGCGTGAGAAACGTTGATTCTGATCGGGCAATTCGATAACCACGTCCACTTCCAGGCCGGTGCGCTTAGTATAGCGATCGACATACCAGCATAGAGCTGTAACCAGCCCGAAATCATCGAGCACTGGTGGACGCAGATCAACGGAAAGATCGCGTACCAAACGGAGTGCTTCATCAACAGCATCAATATTGTCTTTAACGTAGCAACTTATTTCCGAAGCGGAGCGGAGCGGCTGCACAGTATGAAGATTCATCTTAATCGCAGTTAGGATCTGTCCTATCTGGTCGTGCAACTCGCGGGAGATTCGGCGTCGCTCATCCTCCTGAGCCTCGATTAGCTGGCGCGAAAACATTTGCAGCGCGTCCTGAGCGAGTTTGCGTTCCGTGATATCCCGGGCTGTGCCTTGAACCCCGACCATTACGCCGTTCTCGTAGATCGCCCGGCTGCGAACTTCGACAGGCACACGGTGGCCGTCCTTTGCTATCACGTCGACTTCGAAAGCAGTTTCACCTTGTTTAGCCAGCTTTGCATAGAAGCTTTTGTGCCCATACCGGACGTGCTCTGCTGCCACGAATTCAACAAAGTTATGACCGAGAATTTCGTCACGTTCGTATCCTGTCAATGTTTCGGTAGCGCGGTTTACTCTGATGTAATTTCCTTCGAGATCATGAACGTAAATGGCATCCCTCGCGTTCTCAAACAACTCGCGATAACGCTCTTCGCTTTCGCGCAGCGCCACTTCTGCGCGTTTGCGTTCGGCAATGCGCTCCTCGAGTTCCGCAACATAATGCTGGCTTTGTTCCAACTGGGCATTTTGAATCGCACTGGCTGCGCGTGCAGCCAGCGTCTCAGCCGAGCGTACGTGCTCTGCCTGAAAGAAAAAAGGTTTTGCCTTGTCCATCGAATAAAGACCAATGACCTTGCCTGATGCAATCAGTGGAACTCCGATCCAATTGCGAACGTGGCCGGCACCGTTGACCCATTGCCATCCAGGCTCTCGGTGTGTATCCGCCACGATCACACTCTGTTTAGTGAGACAGATGCGCTGCAAAAGAGGATTGGTCCTGGCGTCTAACGCAATGAATCGAGTTTTCTCAACATCCTGAAATACTTCATAACTCCTAAGTACACTGACAATGAATTGGGAGTCCCCATTCCGCAACATCACATTGGCGCTGTCGTAGGGAACCAGCTTGCTGAGAAAGTCGAGCAGTGTTTCGAGGACTTTTTCGAGACTGAGATTCTGGGTCAGAGCAACATTTGCGTCTCGCAGAATCTCGGTTTCCCGGCGAATGGCTTGTTCGCGGGCCAACAGTTCAGCCAATTCAGGTGCTTCAGTCTTCATAACTACAAGTATGCGCGCGGGCGCTGAAGCTCAACACAAATTGAGAATAGAATTTCAGAGAAAGTTGACGGTATTTAACGTGAGGCTTACGCGGAGGTACGTCACACGTAACGGGACCAGTCGACGTGGGTGGAAATCTACCGGAACCGCCTATCGGTCAACCAATGCAGCCGATTCTAACACGGCTGGAGAAATAGTTTGAGCGGTGCGCTCGCTGACGAAGTGTTGCCCGACCTATCGACAGCTTTCACCGTAAAGACATTTTCACCATAAGCCGTGCCATATACGAAATCAAAGTCTATACCTGCTGAAACGGGAAGGGGACTGAGCACGCCGTTCACATAGATCTCATACTCGATCTGGTCCTGGCTATCGACGGCGTCAAAGGCCTCAGTCCAACCAAGCCAGACTTCAGCGCAGCCATTACTATCGCTAACCAGGTGGATGTTTGTTGGGGCAGCCGGTGGTGTCGTATCGCTGCTGGGCGCCATCGTCACGGTAACGATGTTACTGAAGGACGTATTTCCCCCTACCGTGTCGGAAGCGCTGACGCGGAACGAATTCGTAGATCCGGGTTTCAGATGACGAATGAGAACCGACTCTTTGCCGGACGCTGCTGGGACGTAATAAATGTTTTGAGTGACTTCGGCGCCATTCATGTTGACGTCGTAGTAGCAGCAATAGGCTGCGGCATTGTCGGTCGACCTGGTCCAGGTTAACTGAACCTGCGAAGGAGTGAGCGCAGTCGCTTGCAGCACCGGGCCCGTTGGTGGAGTTGTGTCCGCGAGAGTATTAGCGCCGACGGAATTGCTGTTTGCGGATCGATTGCCGCTGCCATCGACTGCATAAACTGAAAAAGTGTAAGAGCTGTTCGTGGTCAAATATGTCGCCGTGTAGGTGGTCTGTGTCTGGCTGACTGTGGCCAATGTGTTGTAGGCAGTGTTGTTCAGATTAGTGATGTTGACGCGGTAAGAAAACTTTCCGGAGTTATCTGTTGAACCTTGCCACGAGAGACTGACGGTCGTTTCAGTGACAGCTGTAACGACGAGATTGGTTGGCACTGTTGGCGCCGAACGATCGCCCTTGCCGGCTGAAGCTGTCGACCCACTGACGAGTAGGACTATGATCAATGTGAACGCTGCTATACCGATGATAAGCCGTGAGATCTGTCGAGTAGTCATGATGGGCCTCCTCTTTTCTATTGGACCAGTCAGTTCAGATACAGTTCATCGTTACCATTGGAGCGTAGCGGCTCGCACCAACGAGTCGGACGACGAAAACCTTCAACCTACGGGAGGGAGGCGACAGATTATCAGATCTCTGGACCGTTAACTATTGTTATTGTGAAGTAAGTTCGTTGAAAATTTGTGACACCGCAGATGCCACAGCTACGCTCGCAGTCGACGCCATGCGCTTTTCGCGTGGAGTTTCAAGATCGCAGCAGATACCACGCGCTTGTCGCGTGGAGACACCACGCTTAGCAGATACCACGGGCTTGCCCCGTGGAGTTTCAGGATCGCTGCTACTCAAACAATTCTCAAACGGCTTGGATGCCACGGCCTTGTGCCGTGGAGCTTCACGTTCCGAGCTAGATAGCTGCAAACGTGAGCCCTCCACGGGGCAAGCCCGTGGCATCCGGTCCTTGGTTTTTTATCTGGTTAGCTGCGAACGTGAAGACTCCACGGGGCAAGCCCGTGGCGTCTCGCGTCCCGAGTTTTCGTTTAACGATCCACTTTTTTGTTCATTCCTGTCACTCTCTTAGCGCAAAACTCTTAAAGTACAACTCCAACTCTTTCATCCCCTCCAGCCCCGAGGGATTCCAAAACTTTGGATCAATCTTTAGCGCGCTGGACTTAATTCCGCCGAACTACAAAAAAATGAGCAAAAAATCCTTATTCATAAAGGTGGAATGGAGGTTGCCTAGTCATAAGCACGTCTGCACCCCATGTCTCCCCCTGGCTACGGGTTCAGCAGTACTCACCAGTACGAAACGCTGCGATGAAGTTCATTATTAAGAAATCGGTCAGTCTCCCCAGATCCGATCGAAACACTCAATCCCTTTTTGCAAAGGAGAAATCTATGCTCAATAGAATGGCGCGGGCACTCTTATGCCTTACGATAATCATCAGCGCCACAGGTTATTGTTTTGCTCAGGCCACAGGGAATCTTAAAGGCTCAGTAGCCGACCCTAATGGTGGTCTGGTGGCGGGCGCCGCGGTAGAAGCCGTAAACGCCCAGACCGGCGAGAAGCGAACTACCACAACGACTGACGCCGGTACTTACAGCATTACCAATCTTCCCGTAGGCACCTACACGCTAACCGCGACCGCCACAGGCTTTGGCCCAGGTACCGCTAACGTTCAGGTGTCGGTGGCATTCACTACCGAAGCGAACATCGCACTTCCAGTCGCCGGAGCAAGTGCTACCGTTGTCGTTAGCTCTGGCAGCGATGTCTCAACACAACTCAACACCAACGATCAGCAACTCTCGACCTTGATCGACAATAAGAAGATCATGGACCTTCCGTTGCTCAATCGTGATCCAAACGGTCTGATATTGCTGGCGCCTGGCGTTACGCAAACCCAGACCGGTCTTGGCGGCTTTAGCGTCAACGGCCAGCGCGAACGCAACAACAACTTTTTGGTTGACGGAATCGATAACAACGACGCGGACGTCCCCGGCATCGCAGGCGGTGCTGCAACTCCGAACATTGATGCGACTAATGAATTTCGTGTTCTGACCAGTCAATTCAACGCGGAGTTTGGACGTAATACCGGCGCGATCATTAACGTGGCCACGAAGAACGGCACGAATGATTTCCACGGCGGCGCGTACATGTACTATCGTTCGCAAAGATTTGCAGCTCGCAATTTCTTTGACGCCGAAAGGCAGCCACTTCAGCGCAAGCAATTTGGCGGCTCAATTGGCGGACCAATCAAAAGAGACAAAGCTTTCTTCTTCTTCAATTACGAAGGTGACCGCTCGCTGAGCTCTACCACGGAGACTCGAACGGTGCCATCCGCGCAAGCGCGGCTGGGCATTTTCCCGAACACTCCATTCGGCACGCTCGACGTAAGACAAGCAGGAGCGAACAATCGCAGCCAGCTTGGTATCTGCAACGTGTTTGGAGTCGCAGGCCAGGGAACATGTAACCTGATTCTGCCAGGAGGTAACCTTGGAATAAATCCCGGCATGACCCAGTTCCTTAATCTGTATCCCCTTGGAAACGTCCCCGGTCAGGGAACTCTCCCGGGCGTTTTCGACCTGTTCAGGTTCTCCGCTCCGAACAGATTCGAGGTCAATACAACCGCTTCACGTGTTGACTGGAAGCTGAGTGAAAAACACAGCCTGACTGGAAGCTTCAATACCAGCAGCGGTGAGTTCGATCTGTTCCCCGAGACATTTCCAGGTTCGGGAGATTCAAGCCGCACTCCTCAAAAGAGCTACGTGCTTAGCTTGAACCTTACCTCAACGTTGTCGCCCAACATCGTTAACGAAGTACGCTTTGGCGGCAACCGAATCGAAGCTCTTTTCAATGGTCCCGGAGACGGTGGCGCGGGCCGAGGCCCTTACGATGCCATCCTGGCAGCCTTCCAGACCGGCGGAATCGATACACACATTCAGCCGTTCGGCGGTCCTAATGGAGAACTGGTGAGCCTCACCGGTGGCACAGTCACCGGCTTCGGGGCGTTTGACACCCAGTTTCGCTTTACCGGCACGACCGTTCTCGGTGACAACCTGACCTGGATCAAAGGTAACCACACGTTCCGTGGTGGCTTTGAGCAGCGCTGGGTTTACTCCAATGGAGCCAGCAACTTCGGTCGTAGTGAAACAATCAGTTTCAACACGGCGCAGTTCGGTGGCTCATTCCTGCGCGACAGTGGCGGCAATCCAATCCCGACTAGCGGCATTGGCGGTCAATTACAGAACTTCGCCAGTCTGCTTTACGGATTCTTTGGTGTCCAAAGCCAGTCGCAGTTCTTCAACAAAGACCAGACACGCGTAGACCAGGATTATCGTGGTTACCGCGTGCGCGAATCCGGCGTCTACTTCCAGGATACCTGGAGAGTTAGACCAAACTTTACGTTGAATTTGGGATTACGTTGGGACTACAACGCGGTTCCTTACGAAGTGAACGGTCAGATGTCTACCCTGGTTGATCAGGATCCAAGCGGCCCTCAGCCGGCCAACGGATTTGAATTCAAGCTGGTAGGCAAAAACTCGGCGAACCCGAACCTGAAGCTCTGGGACAACGACTACAATAACTTCGGACCACGCTTCGGATTCAATTACAGTCCGGGATGGGACAGCGGCTGGATCTCCAAACTAACCGGTGGTCCAACGAAGATGACTATTCGCGGTGGCTTCGGCATCTTCTATGACCGCGTGTTTACCAACCTCTTTAGCAACGCAAGTGCGAATCCTCCGTTCCAGAGAGACTTTGGATTCTTCTTTGATTTCCTCGGAGCCAATGGTTTCACCGGAGGTATCTTCGACGAAGGTGGAAACATTCCACGCGTTCCGACGCAGGTGACCAGCCCATTCGCATTCGATGGCGACGAACTCCTGCCCGTCCTTTTCGCGCTGCCGGGGAATAACCAATTCCAGTCTAAATTCGCGACGCCTTATACGCAGAGCTGGAATTTCGGAATCCAACGCGAGTTGGGTAATCTCTTCTTGTTTGAAGCCGACTATGTTGGCTCCCATGGTGTCAACCTGCTTCGTAACATCAGCGGCTCGCTGCCTAGCGTAATGCGGGTAAATGCTATTGAAGGGACAAACACACAGATTAGTCCAACCAGCACTCGAAACAACTTCTTGAACGGAGTGCTTAACACCGCTTTCAATCCAGCCTTCTTGAACGTGGCTCTTGGACATTCAACATTCAATTCACTGCAATTGCGATTGACCAAGACGCTAACCAACAAGGAGCTGGGTACCGGACAGGTCCAGGTGGTGTACGCGTGGAGCCATTCAATTGATGACTCAGCGGACGCCTTGGTACCAGGTGCTGGACCGGGCGGCGCCAGTGAACGTGGCTTGCCACGTGACTCGTCCGGCTTCGTCGGCGGATTCAGTGCTCCGGAAAGAGGTAATTCTGGTTTTGATGTGCGCCACAGATTGGTGCTCAACTTCATCTACGATCTGCCGGTGCGGTTCGAGAACAGGAACCTCGATCGATTCCTGGGTAATTGGACCATGTCCGGCATCGTTCAATCACAAACTGGAATCCCGTACAGCATTTTCGGTGGTACGGATAGCGCCGGAACCGGTTTGGGCCAACGTGCTGATTTCGCCCCCTCCGGCCTGGGAATTCCTGATAACCCGGCGGCTGCCACCGATCCTCGAACATACACTGGCCCGGCACAAAGCCTTTTCAGGAATCCCTGCCCGGCTAACCGTACAAACACCAGCCCGACAACCTGCAGCGCTGCCGTAGGCACAGCAGTAGGACGTCAAGGCAGTGTGGGACGTAACCAGTTTTATGGACCGGCGTTCAACAAAGTGGACTTCTCAGTTATCAAGCGGTTCCCGATAAATGAGAGTATGCGCTTTACGATTCGCGCCGACTTCTTCAACATCTTCAACACCGTAAACTTTGGTTTGCCAGGCAACACTATCAACAGTGGTCTGTTTGGCGTATCGACTACGGCTGGATCTCCACGACTCATCCAGTTTGCTGGAAGATTCGATTTCTAACCACGGGACTTTTCTCGTGAACAACTCTTGGGCGTTGCCTCACCAGAGGTAACGCCCAACTTTTACGTACACCACAAGAACAATGAGACTAATGACTTTACACAAACTAATTCTGTTTAGCGGTTTGTTGCTGGCAGTCGTTAGCAGTGGACCGACCTGTCTCTCACAGGAGACAAAGAAACTTACAACAGACGAAGTAATAGCAGCACACCTGGAATCGATCGGGACAGCAGAAGCACGCTCCGCCTTTAAGAGCCTCGTCGCTCAAGGAGTAGTGGAAGTAACGATCAGGGTTGGAGGCAGTGGCACGGGCAAAGGCGGAGCGGTAATGGCATCACAGGGCCCTATGAGTTTAATGGGCTTCAGATTCGGGCAGGATGCTTCGGACGAGAAGATAGCCTTCAACGGGCAAAAGCTCACGCTGGGTGAGTTAAGGCCGGGCTTGCGCTCGCCCTTCAGCGATTTTGTGCTCAAGAACGATATCCTATTCCGGGAGGGATTGCTCGGCGGCACTCTGTCAACCGCCTGGCCTTTTCTTGATGCGAACGGGCGAAGAGGAAAACTCCGGTCGTTAGGAACAAAGAATCTTAAGGATCGGAAAGCTTACGTTCTCGGTTATGAACCCCGGAACAGCAACAACCTCGAAATCAAACTCTACTTCGACGCGGAGACGTTTCATCACCTTCGCACCGAATATCAACAGGAGTTCGTTGCGCCGACAGTAACAAACCCAGAAAAGGCTGCCAGACAAAAGGGAACTCGATTCAAACTCACAGAGGACTTCTCGGACTTCCGCCCCGAAGGCTCCGTGGTCGTGCCGCACACCTATAAAATCCAGTTCACGATCGAGGCGGAAAGCCATCCGCTGATGCAGGATTGGGTTGTGACTTTGAGCCAGTTCGTTCTTAACAAGACACTCGATCCCAAGCAGTTTGACCTTACCGCACGGTAGTTGTTACAGCTTTTCCACAGATTACACAGATGTCCAAAATCATCTGTGTAATCTGTGGACAAATACTTTATTGACATCCTCACTTTCGAAGTGTATATGCTTGCGGAGCTATACCAATCCCATGCAATTTCGTCCTCGGTCTCGCCCCCCGTTTGACCTGAGCCCGGCCCGGACAAGGAGGTTAATTCATGAAGCAAAAGTTGACTGTTCGAACAGCGGTTTGGACTGTGTTTGCCATAATCGCTGTGCTGAGTCTTAGTGGCGGCGTTGGCGCCGTTCAAGGTGACAAAAAGATCCGGTTGTTAGACGACTGTGAGCCCACTTCTTTCAATGCCGTACTCGGCGACGGCGCGTGCGTAGGTAATGGACATACCACGTTTGACGAGTTCATCGAGGAGCTCGCAGCAACGCAGGATGCGCACAAATGGCGCAACCAGCCGAGCCAGATGCATCTCAATGTTGGTCGCCCCACATTCATCGAGAACGTTGGTGGCGAGACACACACCTTCACTCCCGTCGCAGCTTTTGGCGGCGGCTTCGTTACTGAACTAAATGGTATTTCCGGCAATCCTGTGCCGGCTCCTGAGTGCCTGAATTTTGGAGCGATATCTTTTATTCCGGCTGGCGGAGTCGAAGAAGGTCCGACTGCCGGCAGTTCGGATATGCCGGTCGGCATTTCCAGGTTTCAATGTTGCATCCATCCGTGGATGCGCACTGTCGTAGAGGTCGCCGCTTCCGGACCACAAAGTGCTCCTGCAGCAGCCGACGCACATCGCGGTCATCATTGATCGCCGTTTAGTCTTCAGCCGCAGATGACGCAGATCAGCCTCATCCGCGTTCATCTGCGGCTTCATTCCTCGCATCTTTCCACCATGCAAAAATTTTCTATACGACGTTCTTAACCGGAGCAGCTTCAATCTTCTTGTCAGCGCGGAATTGACAGCGTAACATTTGCGCGCAATTTCAAAAGCTTCGAAAGCTGGTTCTCGCATGACCTTACGAGCCTCACGTTTACATCAACTGGACGATCCAAATCTCAGTGTGAATACCCGTGCGGAATTGTGCTGTGAAATAGTCAGGGACTTCGAGAACAAAGGCGAATATGAAGAAGCTCAGAAAGTGCTTAGCGGATATTGGCAGCACATTGATGAGCGTCCGGAAGTAGGGAACCTGGAACCACGCGTGGCCGCCGAAGTACTCTTGCGCGCGGGAGTGCTGACAGGCTTCATCGGAAGCAAACATCAACTCGCGGAAGGTCAGGAAAGAGCCAAAGATCTGATCTTTGAGAGCCTCAGTATATTTCAGTCACTCGGTCAGGAAGAGAAAATAACCGAGGCACAAACGGAGCTCGCTCTCTGCTACTGGCGCACCGGCGAAAACAACGAGGCCCGCGACCTTCTCCAGGAAGCACTTTCACGATTGGCAGTGGATGACGACGTGAAAGGAAAGGCTGTGGTGCGACTCGCTATCGTCGAGACCGTGGCCTCGGAATGCGAAAAGGCATTGAACATCCTCACTGACTACGCGTCACTGTTTCAGAAGCTTGATAATCAGACGCTGAAAGGCGCCTATCACGTAACTCTCGGAAACGTGCTTAAGAATTTGTGGGAAACGGAGACGCGTACGGAGTACCTGGATCGCGCCCTCGTGGAATATGCGGCAGCCAGTTATCACTTCGAGCTCGCGGAGCATAGGAATTATCTCGCCAACGTCCAGAACAATCTCGGAATTCTATACTTCGCGATCAACCGGTTCGAAGAAGCTCATCAGCATTTAGACCATGCTCGTCGCCTGTTGGATAGTCTCGAAGACGTGACAGGGGTGGCGCAAGTTGATGAATCTCGTGCTTGCGTATTTCTCAAACAGGGACAGGTGGTAGAGGCCGAAAGAATCGTACGTTCCGCGGTACATACGCAGGAGCAGAGCGGTCGCCCCGCGCTGTTAGCTGAAGCGTTGATAACTCACGGCAGAGCGTTGGCCCGCCTGGAAAACTACGGCGAAGCACTGTCTGCGTTTCGACGCGCGATCCAGTTGTCAGAACATACTGGCGACCGCAATCGTGCATCAGAAGCTGCGTTCGCGGTATTTCAGGAGATGGGCCAACACCTGGCTATATTCGAAGGAGAGAAATTTATTTCCGGACGCACGCTCAACGAAGAAGTAAGCTCGTTCGAGCACGACACGCTCAAACTCGCGCTCGAGAATTCTCAAGGAAGCGTGACTCGTGCCGCCCGCAGTCTCGGGATGTCGCACCAGGCACTAACCTACATCCTGGAATCAAGACACAACGATCTGCTCAAGTACATGAAACCGCAGCGTCGTCGTTCGCGAAGATATAAGAATTGAAAGGTTATCGATTGCTTTTGCGCGGGCGCGGCCGCACTGGAGCTCGCACCTCGAGCAAATCCTTGTACCTGGTGCGCAGCATGTAATTGAGTGATTGATATGAGATTCCGAGGTTGCGGGCAGCATGAGTCACGCTCCCGTTTGTCTGCTCCAGCGCGAGCTTGATGAGGTTATGCTCTATCGCTCGTTTGTCGTGGCTCCAACCTCGCCCGGAAAGCTGCTGGCCTTCCTCCGCTACAACTAAGCGCTCGCCGATTTCCTGAAAAGCCGCGAAGGCCGCATCTTCAGCTCTGGTGACATTCTTGCCACGTGCCGACAGCTCGATTGCTCGTCGGAAAGCCATCAGCGCAGCGCCATAACTTCCGAGACGCGCTAACGCCTTGCCGTGAGTTATCAGTGCATCTGTAAGCAGCGCTTGCCGGCCGCTTTTCTCCTGGTTCTGAACTGCCAACCGTGCGACGCGTTCAGCATCTGAGAGACGGCCCTGTTGCATGAACACACAAGCGCGAGTCTCATCGACTTGTGCGACGCTGCCGAGCTCTTTGAGACTCGCGAAAATGCGTCGCGCGCGATCCAGGTGTTCGTGCGCTTCAGCGCAGCGATCGATCTTGAAGAACAGTACGCCAAGATTGTTTTCGACACTCGCCAGATAACTTCTATGCCCGGCTTTTTCGAAGTGATAGCTCGACGCTGCATATTCGATCAAAGCCCGGTCAACGTAGTCTTGTCGCTTCTTTAATTCGGAGAGATCTTCAAGCGTATTGCCGAGTGTATCGTGGTAGCTGCCTTTAACTATGTGACTGTGGATTTTGTCGAACAGGGAAGCGTGACTCGTGAGAACACGCAACGCTCTATCATGATTCGCGGCGCCACGTTCGACAATAGCCAGTCGAATGACGGTCTTTGCTTTCAACTCGCTATCGATCGTCAGGTGTGACAGAGCTTCTTTGAGAAGGTCACGCGCCTCGCTGATTTCGCCTGTGCGCCAGTAACAAAGCGCGAGTTCTGTTTGTGTTTCGGCTACCTTCTTGATGTTCCTCAGCGATTCAAAGATGGCGTGGCTTTCACTGAGCAGATCTTTGGCTTTTTCCTGTGCATCCGTGATCTGGTTTTTGCTTCCGATAATTCCAGTCAGCGCTCCGGTGCGTAAGAGCACTTCGGCAGCCGCGGCTGGTTCCAGGTCTGTCAGCTTCGGACGCTCGCCAATGCGTCGCCAATAGCCGCTAAGCACTTTGCGAGCTTGTTCATACTCGCCTTTGCTTTCGAATTGCCTGGCTGCTTCACAGCACAATTCGGCACGAGTATTCACACTGATACTTGGATTTTCCAGATCGCGCATAAGTGAGGTCCGTAAGGTCATCAGAGTCACTTTCACTTTTAACGCAAGGGAAAAAAGAAACTGCCCGCAAATCTTACGAAAGTACCCCGCGCTCTTGCAAGAAAACTCGCGCTCGTCTAGGTTTGATGAAAAATTTTTTCATCTCTCAGGAGGCACTAACGTGAACACCTTACGCCGAATTAGCGCTGTTGCAACCCTCAGCCTGACGCTTGCTTTACCAGCGTTTGCTGGCCACATCGAGACCCCATCGCGCTCGGGCTCGACAACTACAAC
>Ga0207643_10000649_pt1 | contig 21694 bp, 24 predicted proteins | sample KBSMisM62_FD_184313 | JGI IMG/M metagenome (GOLD analysis project Ga0207643, IMG submission 184313) | Miscanthus rhizosphere microbial communities from Kellogg Biological Station, Michigan, USA - KBS Miscanthus M6-2 (SPAdes) (version 2) | ecosystem: Host-associated > Plants > Roots >...
GGCTCGGGCTCGGCTCGGGCGATGGGCTCGGGCTGGGCTCGGGCGAGGGCGACGGTGTGATCGACGGCGCCGGCGGCGGCGGCGGGGTCGGCGCGCCCAAGGTGTAGCCCTCGAACGACGGCGTCGCGAAGTCCTTGACCTGCATGTTCGCGGTCGCCTGCGACATGAAGTCGTGCCAGATCAGCGCCGGGATCGTGCCGCCGAACAGCGCCGAGTAGCCCTCCACGTTGGTCAGCGAGATCTCGCCCCGCGGGTACCCCACCCACACGCAGGTCACGAGCTGCGGCACGTACCCGCAGAACCAGGCGTCCCGGTACTCCTGCGCGGTTCCGGTCTTGCCGGCGGCGGGGCGGCCGATGTTCGCGGCGGTGCCGGTCCCGCCCGAGATCACACCCTGGAGCGCGTACGTCACGAGGTCGGCGTCGTTCTGCCGCAGGACCAGCTTGCCCCGGCCGCCGATCTGCAGGTCGGTCTTGCCGTCTGCGAGGTCGACCCGCTCGAGCGGCGAGGCACGGTGCCGCCATCCGCGAGCCGCGAGCGTCGCGTACGCGTTCGTCATCTCGAGCGGCGTGACCGCCTGCGTCCCGAGCGTGATCGAGCACACTGGCTCGAGCGGCGACCGGATCCCCATGTGGTGCGCCGTCTCCACGATCGCATCGGGCGTCACGGCCGAGGCGACCTGCGCGAAGACGGTGTTCACGGAGAACGCCGTCGCCTGCAGCAGCGTGAAGTCGCCGCTCTCCTCGTCAGCCGCGTTCGAGAGCTGCCAGGGGGCGCCGTCGGTGTAGCAGGCGGGGTCCGGGATGGTGATCGAGGCCGGCCCGCTCCAGCGCGAGTTCAACGAGTAGCCCTGCTCGATCGCGGTCGCGAGCGTGAACGGCTTGAACGCCGAGCCCGCCTGCCGCCCCGAACCGCCGTCGCCGGTCGCGAGGTTCACCTTCGAGACCGCGAAGTTCTTCCCCCCGTACATCGCGCGGACGGCGCCGTTTCGTGGATCGATCGCGACGACCGCCGCCGCGGGATCGCCGGGTGTGGGCAGCCGGTTGGCGACCGCCTCCTCGGCATAGTGCTGCATCTGCGGATCGAGCGTGGTCGTGACCTGCAGCCCGCCGCTGAACACCTGGCCCTCGCCGTAGGTCGAGATCAGATCGCGCCGCGTGTAGTCGAGGAAGTAGCCGAGCTTGCCCGGGAAGTTCAGGCCGACATCGATGGGGTTCACCTTGATCGGACGGCCCTCGAGCTGGGTCGCGCGCTCGGCGGTGAGGTAGCCCTCAGACGCCATCTGCTCGAGGACGTAGTTCCGCCGCTCGGTCGCTTCCGGCTCGTGCTCGACCGGGTCGTAGAACGAAGGGCTCTGGACCATGCCGGCGAGCAGCGCCGACTCGAGCGCCGACAGCTCGGAGGCGTCCTTCTGGAAGAACGTCTGCGCGGCCGCCTGGACGCCGTAGGCGCCGCGGCCGAAGTAGACGGTATTCAGGTACTTGGCCAAGATCTCGTCCTTGGTGAACTCGCGCTCGACCTTGATCGCGAGCAGGCTCTCGCGCACCTTCTGCTCGAGCGTGCGCGGCGGGACCACGTAGGTCTCGACGCCTGTCTTGGGATCCTCGGAGTACTGACCCGCGTAGACGTTCTTGACGAGCTGCTGGGTCAGCGTCGAGCCGCCCTGGACGATCTGGCCCGAGACGAGGTCGGTCCACGCGGCGCGGAAGATCCCGGTGACGTCGATGCCGGGGTGCTGGTAGAACCCCTTGTCCTCGACGGCGATCACCGCGTGCTGAAGCTGGAGCGGCATGTCCGAGAGCGGGATGATCGTCCGGTCCACCGTCGAGTGCAGGGTCGCGATCTGGTTGCCTTCGCGGTCGTAGATGTAGGTGGTTTGCAGCGGCGGGGGCGTCTTGGGGAGCTCGAGCTGCGAGTAGACGTAGAACAGCGTCAGCAGCAAGCCGATCACGGCAACGAGGGGCACGACGACGAACACCCACCACCAGCGGCGGAGCCAAGCGTTGAAACCTTTCCGCTTCTTGGAGGGGGCGTGCTTGCGACCCTTGGGTGCGCGCGCGGGCGCGGTCTTGACTGCCAACTCGTCATCAAGTGTAGTCACGGATGCGGATTCCCCCCTACGCGACCTGCGGAAACGTCGTGGAGTTCCCGTGGAGACTGGCGATAGAGGTCCGGATCAGCCGGCGCGGGCCACGAAGGCCTCGTGCAGGTGGTTCCAGTGGCACTCGGTGCAGACCTCGACCACGTAGCACCAGGACCCGGGCCGGTCCGCGGCCATGTCGAGCCCAACGTCGAGCGGCCACACACGCCCGTTGTCGTGCTTGAGCCCGTCCCCGTAGACGTAGGTCACGAGCTTGAGCCTGGCGTCGTGGCAGACCGGGCACTCCCGGCGGGTCGGCTCCCCCACGTGCTCGGCGGCGCGCATCAGCTCGGGGTGGGCGTCGCAGATGTCGGTCCAGGAGGCGAGGCCCGTGCGCACCTGGTTGATCAGCGCGCGTTTGGCGAGCGAGTAGTCCACCGTCGCCAACAGGTGGCGGCGGCCCCGCTTGACCGGGAGCCGTTGTCGCATGGCAGCCATGGTCGAGGCATCGTACACCCGGCTCCCGACGAGGGCGGGTTCGATCGCCCGGGACGTTCAGGGGGCGGGGAGGTCGACCTGGGCACGCGCCTCGGCCCGCACCGTTCGATCCCCCGCGACGAGGAACAGGTCGCCCACCCGCACCCGAACGGTCACGGTCGCCTCGAACGTTCCTCGGTCGCACCCGCAGGCCTCGAGCGCGGCGTCGTTCCGAGCGGCGTACTCGGACGCGAGCTCCGCCGGTTCGGGGCCCGGCTCGTCGATCGCGAGCGCCTGTGCCGCCGCGAGCGCCGCCGCGTCGGCGGCCGTCTGCGCTCGCGACGCGGCGTGAAGCACCCGGGCGACGTCAGAGGCACCCATCGCGAGCACTACCAGTGCCGCCATCACGCCGGCGCTCAACACGGTCACCGAACCCCGCTCGGCATGCTCGCGGGCGGCGTTCGGTGACCCGCGAGCATCCTCGGCGTCGCTTCGGGACCGATCGTCGGTCACGCGAACTCCTGACGCATCGTCGCACTCCCTCGGAGCGACACGATCTCGGGGAGCAGCCACCCCGCCAGCAACGACGCGACCGGCGCGTCGTACGTCACCTCGACCGTCACCGGAGCCCCACGGGCTCCGCTCCACGTCGCGTCCACGTCGATGCGTGCGGGATCCAGACCGACGGCGGCCGCCCGGACCGCTTCCTCGACCGCCTCGCTCGACCCCTGGACGGCGGCCTCGCGCGCACCCGCGCGCGAGGCCTGCGTCAGCACGAGGGAGTCGCGGGCGATGACCCCGACCTGCACGAGCGCCAGCAGCAGGAGCAGCAGGATCGGCAACAGCAGGGCGAACTCGACGGCCGCGGAGCCGCGTTCGTGCGCGCGATCAACCAGCACTGCCGGCAACCTGATCGATGATGGAGTCGAAGAACGCCGGCAGCTTGCCCGACGATCGCGCCCACGCGATCAACACCACGGCGACGGCGGCGGCCGCGAGGATCACGAGCGCGTACTCGGCCGTCGTCTGCCCCGCCTCCTCCGAGATCCGGTGGCGCGCTCGCACGTAGCGGGCACGGACGTACCAGGACAAGAGCATCCGGTTCACCTCCTCTCAGGCGATCGATCGAACGGTGGTCAACAGGACCGGGACCACCGTCAGGAGGAGGAAGGCGGGGAGGACGAGGAACACGAGCGGGAAGAGCATCTTGACCGGCGCGGTCCGAGCGCGTTGAGCGGCGGCGGCGCGTCGAACCTCGCGCACGTCGGAGGCGAGATGCTCGATCTCCTCGGCGAGCGACGACCCGAGGGAGTCGGTCCGCGCCAGCGCGCCGAGCAGCCGCTGGAGGTCCGGGAGCGCCAGGCGATCGCCCACGACGATCAGCTCGTCGCGCCATCGACCGCCCAGGTCGCTCGCATCGAGCACCGACCGGAGCTCGTCCGCGAGCGGGCCGGTGGCGGCCTCGACCGCGCGTCGGAACGCGAGCTGGGGCGGGAGGCCGGCCGACGTCGCGACCGCCAGCAAGTCCAGGAGCACCGGGATCTCGCGATCGGCGGCCGCCGACGTTCGGCGGGCCAGCCGAGCGAGTACCAGATCGGGGACACGCCAGGCGACCGCGCCGGCCGGGACGCCAAGGACCGGCCCGACGATCGCCGAACCCGCGAGCATCGCCGCGACCGCGAGGAGCGTCTTGGACGCGACGACCTCTCGCTCGCTCCGCTCCGTGCCGCTCCGGTCCAGACGAGTCGTTGTCGTCCGCGAGAGGCGGATCTTCCGCAGGATCGGCCAGCCTCCGACGACCTCCAGCACGTTCCGGATCGCGATCGTCCGACGTCGGACGATCGCGCTCGACGCCAGCGGATCGGATCCGCGGCCCGGACCGAACGCCCCGACCGCGAACGCGGCCCCGAGGCCCGCCTGGATCGCCACCAGCGTCGCGGTCACGGTTCGACCCGAAGGAGGTGTCGGATCCAGACGTACGCCGCCCCCTGCAGGGCGAAACCGACAACGATCGCCGCGACCCCCGCCGGCGTCTCGTAGGCGGCCTCGAGATCTCGACGTGCGATCGCCGACAGGAACAGGAAGAACCCGATCGGGAGCAGGCCGAGGATCGTGGCGGACAGCCGCGCCTGCGCCGTGAGCGACTCGAGCTCGCGCGACGAGGCCCGGCGATCCCGGAGCGTCCCGGCGAGGTTCTCCAGGCTCACGGCCAGCGAGCCGCCCGTCCGCCGATGGAGCTTGAGCACGCCGGCGACGAGCCGGGCGTCCGCACCCCCAATGTCGCGGGCCCAGCCGTCGATCGACTCGTCCATCGGATCTCCGAGGCCGGTGCGATCGGCGAGCCGGCGGAACGTCGAGCCGAGGAGCGGGTCGAGTTCGGTCGCAGCCAGCTCGATCGCCTGGTGCAGCGACCGACCCGAGCGCATCGCGGAGGCGATCAGCGAGACCGCCTCGGCGAGACGTTCCTGCGTCGCTCGCTCGCGGCGACGGTTGCGACGCCGAGCGACCATCGTCGGTGCCGCCAGCACGACCAGGGTCGCCGCGAGCGAACCGGCGAGCCCGGCGAGCCTGCCGCCGAGGAACCATGCCGCAACGGCGCCCAACGCGACGAGGACGTTCCTCGGCGGCCGGAACCTCCGCGTCGGCGATCCGTCCGTCGACACGAGCCCGGCGAGCAGCCGCCTCGAGCGTTCGGTCACCGTCGCGCGCGCGAGCAGCGTCGTCGAAAGGACGACCAGCCCGGCGACCGCGACCGCCGCCATCACGAAGGTTCCCACGCATCGATGCCGGCCTCGAACAGCCTCGGGTCGACGACCTGGTCGCGTTCGGCAAGGGAGGCGACCACCCTCGGTGCGATCCCCGTGCAGACGAAGGCGCCATCGCGCCCGATCCTGGGGCGGAAGCCGAAGATCTCGACGACCACCGGTTCCCCCGCCCCGTCGAGCTCGTCGACCGCCGCGACCTGGAACACGACGCGTCGGCCGTCACGCAGACGCGCGGTGTGCACGACGACGTCGATCGCCGATGCGACCTGCGCCCGCACGTGGGCCACGGGGAGGTCGACGTCGGACATCAGCGCCATCGTCTCGAGCCGCCAGAGGGCGTGACGCGCGGAATTCGCGTGCGCCGTCGAGAGCGACCCGTCGTGGCCCGTGTTCATGGCCTGGAGCATGTCGAGCGCCTCGCCGCCACGGACCTCTCCGACGACGATGCGGTCGGGCCGCATCCGAAGCGCGTTCCGCACCAGGTCCCGGACCGTGACCTCGCCGCGACCTTCGACCGTGGCCGGCCGGGACTCGAGGCCGATCACATGGGGTTGCGCGAGTCGGAGTTCGGCGGCGTCCTCGATCGTGATCAACCGCTCCTCCGGCGGGACGAAGGAGGACAGGATGCCCAACAGCGTCGTCTTCCCCGAACTGGTCCCGCCCGAGATCACGATGTTCATGCGTCCCCGAACACATGACGCGAGGAACCCGAGCATCCGCGGTCCGATCGACCCGTGTTCGAGCAGGTCACTCGGGCCGAGTGGAACGGACGAGAACTTACGCACGTTCACGACAGGACCGCAGAGCGAAAGAGGCGGCACGATCGCGTGCACCCGAGAGCCGTCCGGAAGTCGCGCGTCCACCCAAGGTGACGTTGCGTCGACCCGAAGACCCAGGGGTGCCACGATCCGTTCGATCACGTGGAGGACCGCCTCCTCCCCCTCAAACAGACGGTCCGCCACCCTCTCGATCCGCCCCTTCCGCTCCACGTAGACGTCGTCGGGTCCGTTCACCATCACTTCGGTGACCTCTGGGTCCTTGAGCAGGAACTCGATCGGACCCATCCCGACGACCGCATCCGAAACCGCGTTCACCACGTCCGCGAGCGCGTTCTGCGGCAGCATGTGGCCCTGCTCCCGCAGCAGCGACAGCGCCTCCTCCCGCACCCGCAACCGGCGCTCGGCGCGGGGCATCGCGTCGAGCTGCCGGGCATCCACCCGACCGATCAGCCGCTCGTGCAGGCTTCGCCGGACGTCCACGAGCGCATCCGTCGGCTTCACGACGCCTCCAGCGCCCGTCGGGCCAGCCCTTCGAGCGCGCGCCCGATCCGTCCGCGCATCGGCACCAGGCGCCCGTGATCCTGTGCTCGACCGACCGCGCGATCGGAGGGGATCACGGCGATCGGGGGCTGCCCGAAGACGCGTTCGACGTCGCCGGGAGTGATCTCGGACCTGCCGGCTCGGTTCACGACGAACGAGCAGCGCCCCTCCAGCGCCGCGACCTCGATCGCACGCTTGGCGTCCCGGAACGAGAGCACGTCGAGCCCGAGCACCACGAGCACGCGATCCGCGAACTCGAGCCCGGCCAGGGCGATCTCGTCGAGCGCGCGAGGAACGTGCAGGACGACGACGTCGCAAGATCGCCGCGCCGCGGAGATCGCTGCGCGGTACGTGGGAGCCCCGGTCGTCGGGAACCGTTGCCCGTGAGCGGGCGCGAGGAGGGAGGCGAACCCCGCCGGATGCCGCCAGGCGACCTCGTCGACGTGCTGGGATGCCACCTCGTCGCCCAGCGGGACCAGATCGGCGATGGTCCTCGGCTCCTCGTCGGCGGGAACGCCGATCGCGGCCGAGGCATCCGCGAAGACCACGTCGAGGTCGACAAGGATGCAGCGCCGATCGCGCTTGGCGAACGCGCCAGCCAGGTGCGTGGCCACGAACGTCGCGCCGGCACCCCCTCGCGCCGCGTAGACCGCGAGTACCGGCGCTCGCTCGCCGCTCGACTCCTCCGACTTGGATCCGACCCGCGCCGCTGCGTGCGCGAGCTCCTCGCGCTCGGCGGGCCAAAGGAAGAACCCGGCGGCTCCGCTCCGGATCGCACGGCGCAAGGCGCCCACCGATTGGCTCGTGTCGACGGCGAGCAGCGTGCTGCCGTTCAGCGACCCGCGCGAGGGAACGAGCGAAGGTGCGGCGACCACCGCGTCGGGCTCGAGCTGTCGAATGGCCTCCGCGAGCTGCGACGCGTCGACGGCGGTCCCGACGACGCGAGCACGACCCGTCCGATCGAGGAAATGCATGACCTCCTCGGCGACGTCCGGCGTCTCGAGCGCGAGCACGATCCGCGCGACCTCCTCCATCTCCGCTCCACGTCCAGGGGGAAGAGCCGACCAACGAGAGAGGGAGATCCGTTTCCGGGGAGTGGCGGCGAACCGCGTGTGCGAACAGTACGCGTTCGCGCGAGCACCGGACAATCGCCAGGCCAACCGATTCCGCGTTCTTGTCGGGCGAGGAGGGCTACGGAGAATCCGCTCGGCCGTTCGGAGCGACTTGTCGACCTCGGAGGGGACCCCCGAACGGCGCCTTGCCCGAGCGGAGGGCGTGTGCCTAGGGTCGAAGCAAGCCGATCCCTACCGGGATCTCGAGCGCGCCGAGGGTCCGATCGGCACGAACCATCGGGCCGTGCGCGGGAAGGAGAGGGGGCGTATGAGCGTGCGGAGAACGCGGTTGCGGCTGATCGCCGCGGTCGCAGCCCTCGCAGTTGCTTCGCTCCTCGCGGTACCGAGCGAGGTGCACGCCGGGACGACGAAGACCTACGTCGTCCTGTACAAGGGTTCGTCCGTCTCGTCGGACGCGTCGAACGTCATCGCCGGAGCCGGCGGCACCATGCTGATCGCCTACAAGCAGATCGGCGTGGCGATCGCGACGTCGGACAGCTCCACGTTCCGAGCGAACCTGCTCCGCGACAGCCGGATCCAGGGCGCGCAGTCGACGGCGGGGTTCGGGGTGCAGGTCGACGACGGAGCGATCACCGGAGCGGACGCGTCCCTGCCGAGCACGCCGGCGACCGACTCGGATAGCCTGTCCGGCTTGCAGTGGGACATGAAGCAGATCCACACGCCCGAGGCCCACGAGATCACGGGCGGGAGTCCCCAGGTGCTGGTCGGCGACATCGACACCGGCCTGGACTACACACACCCGGACCTGGCCGCCAACGTCGACAGCGCGAACAGCGCGAACTGCGTAAGCGGGGCACCGGTGCAAGGTGCGGTCGCTGCGAACGACGACAACGGTCACGGCACGCACACGGCCGGCACGATCGCGGCCGCCTCCAACGGCATCGGCATCGTGGGTGTGGCGCCGAACGTGAAGATCGCCGGGATCAAGGCCGGCAACGCCGACGGGTTCTTCTTCCCGGAGGCCGTGATCTGCGCGTTCATGTGGGCCGGCACCCACGGCTTCGACGTCACGAACAACAGCTACTTCGCGGACCCGTGGCTGTTCAACTGCAAGAACGACCCCGAGCAGCGGGCGATCTGGGAGGCCGAGCGCCGCGCGATCAAGTTCGCGATGGGGCAAGGCGTCACGGTCGTGGCCGCCGCCGGCAATCAGGCGGACGACCTGGCGCATCCGACACTGGACGCCACGAGCCCGGACGACACGACACCGGTCACGCGTGAGATCACCAACGCGTGCGCGGTCGTGCCGACTGAGGTTCCGGGGGTCGTATCCGTGGCTGCGAACGGCAACCTCGGGCTGAAGTCGTTCTACTCGAGCTACGGGATCGGTTCGATCGACGTCATCGCACCGGGCGGAGACTCGATCCTGCAGCTGACGGCCGCGGCGCCGAACGGCCGCGTCCTGTCGACCTGGCCCGCGTCGCTGCTCACGACGACGTGCCTGCCGGCTCGCCGGCTCGTGGACGCCTCCGGGGCGACCTACTGCTACCAGCAGGGGACATCGATGGCCTCGCCGCACGTGGCGGGGGTCGCGGCGTTGATCGTGAGCCAGTTCGGCCACATGATGCCGGGCGCGCTGCAATCGATGCTCACCTCCACGGCGACTCCGATGGCCTGCCCGCCGGACCTGTCGATCTACGACTTCTTCCCGGCGGTCGACAACGGGGCGCCACAGGTCTGCACTGGGGGTCCCGCGTACAACTCCTTCAACGGACACGGCCAGGTGGACGCGCTCAAAGCGATCACCTGAGCCAGGGGGCGCACCACCAGCGAGAGGGCCGGTCCGGACGACCGGCCCTCTCCGCGGTGCCACCGAGCGTTGACCTGCTTGGGAGGCCGGCGCTAGGGTCGGAGCCCGGATCGGGAGATGGCTCGTGACGTCGGGTGAGTTCACGGTGACGATCGATGCGAAGCCGGAGGTCGTGTGGCCGTGGGTGGCCGACCTCTCCAAGCACGTCGACTGGTCCCCCAAGCCGTACCGGATCGAATGGCTCGAGGGCGAGCCGAACGCGGTGGGAAGCCGGTTCCATTCGGCCGGCGTGATCCCGGGCGACAAGCATCACGAGAACGAGGGCACGATCACCGAGAACCAGCCGAACACGCGGTTCGCGTTCCGTTCGAGCGATCCGCAAGGCGAATACGCGCACACCTATGTGCTCACACCGAAAGGCGACGGGACCGACGTGACCCACCGGGTCGAGTTCGTCAAGATGCGCGGGATCGCGGTGGTGCTGCTCCCCCCGGTCTTCGCGCTCTCGGGCAAGCCCCAGGGCCGCAAGCGGATGGAGGTCCTCAAGCAGAAGGTCGAGGGCTAGGCCTAGCCGTCCGCGGCGGAGCGCGTCGTTGACGTCTTCTGCCGCGGAGTGAGCGAGCGACGGCACGACCGCAGCCACACCGAAAGGAGCCACCCGTGACCGGGATCGAGATCCGCAGGTTCGAGCAGGCCGACGAGACGCGGACGTTCGAGCACGGTTCGTTCGAGCTCATGACGATCGGGGGCGTCACGATCGGGCGGGCGAGCTACGAGCCCGGCTGGGTGTGGTCCGAGCACGTCGGCAGGCCCGCCGGAGAGGAGCTTTGCGAGGTCGAGCACGTCGGGCTCGTCGTGTCGGGACGAGCCGCGGTGAAGATGGCCGACGGGACCGAGGGCGTGCTCACCCCGGGCGACCTGTTCTCCATCGGACCCGGTCACGACTCGTGGGTCGTCGGCGACGAGCCCTACGTCTCACTCCACCTACTCGGCGCGGACGAGTACGCGAAACACTAGCCCCGGGGCGTCCACTCCTCCCGGACGATCGCCATCACGAACTCGTCCTCGTACTGGCCCTTGACCCACGAGGCATGCCGCAGGCGACCCTCCTCGACGAACCCGACCTTGCGGTACGCGCCCACCGCACGAGGGTCGTCCGCCAGGACGAACAGGGTGACCCGGTTCATGTTCAGGTGCTCGAACGCGTAGTCGACCAACGTCCGAACCGCGTCCTGACCGAACCCCTTCCCCCAGACCTCGCGTCCGAGGGCGATGCCGAGCTCGCACCGGCGGTTGAAGTGATCGATCCGATGGAGGCCGCCCTCGCCGATCAGCTCGCCGTCCACCTCGATCGCGAAGGAGGCGTAATCCTTGTGGGTCTGCGCCAGGTCCTGGTTGAAGGATGCCTCCCGCTCCGCGAGCGAGCGAGGCACGACCGGTCCCGAGCTCGACAGGACCGCGACCTCGAAGCCCTCGACCAGCTCCCACAGCCGAGGGAGATCCTCCCGCTGGATCGCGCGAAGCACGACCCGGTCACCTTCGAGCATCGAGCGCCAGGGCCCCCTCGTGCGGCATGCGGGCAGCCTAGTCCACGATTCCGACCTCAGCTTCCGAGGGATGTCGCACCCGAGGTCTACGATCGGTCCATGGGTTCAGTGATCAGCCTCTCCGAGTGGCGCGAGCGCCGCGAGCACGACCCGATGACCCGTCTCGACCGCGCGATCGCGCGCCTGGACGGCCTGCTGCGCCGCAGCGGCTCGGGTCGGCTCGCCGCACGGGTCGAATCCGAGCTCCTCGCGATCACCGGCGCCGTCTCGGCCGGGCACGAGGACGACGCCGCCGAGCGCGCCGAACGCCTGGCCGAGCGTCTCGAACACCCCTCCGCGCGCCGCTCCAGCTAGGCACGCATCCGCTCGACTTCGGGCACCTTCGGAACCCGCCCGGCTCGGATCCGGTCAGCAAGGGCGGACCGGAAGCTTCCAGGAGGGAGGCGCCCCGGCGCACGCTCGCGCCCCAACCCGCCTGCGTGCCGGCGCGGGGCTACGCTGGGTGGCCGGCCACGGGGACAGGCGAACGGGAAGGGACGGGGTGAACGATCCGGACCCACGGACCCTCACGCGGGCCCGCGAGGGCGACCTCGGCGCGTTCGAGGACCTCGTGCGCCAGTACCAGGGCGACGTCTGGCGCTTCGCGTACCACTTCACGCGCGACCGGTCGCTCGCCGACGACGTCACGCAGGAGGCGTTCCTGCGAGCGTTCCGGTTCCTCCGCGGGTTCCGAGGGGACTCCAAGTTCACGAGCTGGCTCTTCCGGATCGCGCGCAACTGCGCGATGGACCAGATCAAGGCGCGCAACGTCTACGTCGAACGCGTCACCCCGATCGCCGCGACGACGGCCGACCCGCAGGCACGTGTGGAGCTGCACGCCGCGCTCGACGCGGTCTCGGCCGAGCACCGCGAGCCGTTCCTGCTCGTGGAGGTGTTCGGGCTGTCGTACCAGGAGACGGCCGACGTGCTCGGAGTGCGTGTCGGGACGATCAAGAGCCGGATGCACCGGGCGCGCCGAGCCATGATGGACGCGCTCGAGGTCGAGGAGGAGGCCCGGTGAACCACGACCAGGCCGAACGCCTTCTGTCCGCCCGGATCGACGGCGAGCGGCTTGCCGCGCGCGCGACCGCGGCGCTCGACCAGCACCTGGAGACTTGCGCCGAGTGCCGCGCGTTCGAACGCGGCGCGTACCGTTTGCGCGAGGCCGTGCGGTTCGAGGTCGCGCCCGCCGTACCCGACCTGGTCGACGAGGTCATGACCGCCGTCGGCGCGCAGACCGAACGGCCGCGTTCGCGGCTGCGCGTGGTTCGCCCGCAGAGGTCGCCCCGCCGCTCGATCCTGCCGAGGCTCGCCCCCGTCGCGGCGGCGCTCGTAGTCGGCGCGCTGATCGGCAGCCTGGTCGTCGGGGGGCCGTGGCAACGGCCCGAGGCTGGCTCGGCCTTCGCCGCGACCGACGTCGTCGAGGGGATCTCAGCCGCCGCGGCTCGGCTCGATGCGTACCGGGCCTCGTTCGCGATCGACGAGCGCCACCTCTCCCCCGACGTCCCCGAACGCCACCTCGCCATGCGCGTGTGGTTCGAGGCGCCCGAACGGTTCCGCCTCGACGTCGTCGACCACACCGACTACCCGACGACGACCACGCCGACCGACCTGAAGCTCGTCGTGGACGGCTCGACCTCGTACGCGTCGGGCCCGTCGCCGTGCCCGACGGCGACCTGTCCGCAGCGCGAATCGGTGGTTCGCAACCGCCTGCCGTTCTCGACCGCTGCGGCGGCCCCCACCGACCTCGTGTTGCCCATCTCGACGCTCGCCGACGCCGACCGGCTCACGGTCCTCGGGCGCGGCACGGTGCTCGGCCGGCCCGCCGTTCGGGTCGAGGTACCGTTCGAACGCGCGGAGCCGCTGTTCCCGTTCCTGTCGATCGGCGGCGACTGGCGGCCGTTCTTCCCCAACGACCGCGTCCGCATCTGGCTCGACGAGCGCAACTGGTTCCCGCTGCGATGGAACGTCTACCCGGCGACGGGCGCCGAGCGCGACGCCTGGGCGCTGCGGTTCGGCCTGCCCGACGAACCCTCGTTGCGTTCGGTCTTCTCGGTGCGGGCGCTCGACGTGAGCCTCGACACGCCGGACGCGAGCGTGTTCGACATCCCCGTGACGGCGTCGGCGCAGGATCAGGGCGCTCGCGAGGTCGACCTGAGCGACGTGCGTCGGGAGACCGGGTTCGAGCCGATCGCGCCGGGGACGGTCGGCGGGCTCGACCGCTACCGAGCGGTCCTGCCGCGGGATGACTCGGGCGAGACGCTCGTCGCGTACGCGGACGGGCTCGAGTTCCTCAACCTCGGCGAGACGCGTTCGTGGAACGGTGATGCGCCGTTCGGCCCGGTCGGCGTGCAGGCCGAGGAGGTGCCGCTCACCGGGGGCGGCGTCGCGTACTACGAGCCGGCCTCACAGGACCATGGCCGTCGCATCGCGATCCACGCGGCCGGGACCGACCTGTACCTCGAGTCCAACCTGCCGCGCTCGCGGCTGCTCGCGGCCGCGGCCGCACTCCCGGTGCAGGGTCTCCCGATGCCCGCCGCGTGGACCTTCCGCCGCGTCGGAGCGGCTACCGCCGAACGGGTCTCGCTCGAGACCGCCCGTGCGTCCGTCCCGTTCCCGATCGAGCTCCCGAGCGACCTGCCCGCCGGGTTCGGGCTCGCGAGCGTGGAGCTGGTGGACGCCGGGTACGGTGCCGGGGTGACGCTGTACCTGAGGGACGAGGACGCCGACGCCGGCATCGGCACGATCCGGCTGCACCTCGAGGCTGCGAGCGAGCTGCCGCCGGCGACGTCGGCCGACCAGTCGAGTGTGGACATCGGCGTCCTGCCGGGGCGGTTCACCCCCGACCGTTCGCAGCTCGAGTGGATCGACGGCGGCCTGTACCGGTCGCTCGACGCGCCCGGGCTCGCGCTCGACGAGCTCCTCGCGATCGCGATCTCGATCGGCGCGGACGAGCCAGACGGATGAGCCACCGCCGTACCGCCGGGATCGCGGCGGGCATCGCGATGGGCTTCGCCCTCGGCGCCACGCTCACGCTCGCGATCCAGGGGTGGGCGAACCTGCCCGACCCCCGATCGTCGACCGAGCCACCCACGGTCCCCGCGACCGAACCCCAGCCGCCCGAGGCATTCCTGGTGTGGACCTCCGGCGGCATGCCCGCGGGGTTCCGGGCCGCTGTCGGGCGCCTCGACGGGATCCAGCGTTCGGTGGTGGTCGCGAGCGACAACACGTGGCTCGACCGATCGTGGTCGGAGCAGGGCGAGGTGGTCGACGACCCGAAGCCCGGGTTCGCGATCCCGCTCGAGGTCGCGGCGGTCGACCCCGACGGGTTCGCGCCGTTCCTGCCGCCCGCCGACCGATCCGACGCGCTCGCGCTCGCCGACGGCCGGGGGATCCTGGGCGAGAGCAGCGCGCGGCTGCGGGGTCTGGGGCCGGGGGCGGTGCTGCGGTTCGGCGATGTCCGGATCCAGGTGGCGGCGATCCTGCCCGACGAGCTGGTGGGCGCGCACGAGCTGATGGTCTCGCGCGAGGTGGGTCGATCGATCGGAGTCACGCACGACCGCTACGCGCTCGTCGTGCCCGAGCACGCCCGGTCGGCGCGCGCCGTCGAGCGGCTCCTGGACCCGATCCTGCCCGCCGACCCCCCCTCGAAGGTCCGCGCGCCCGGCGACACGCCGTACTTCCGCCAGGGCGACGCGGTCCTGCCACCGGTCCGGATCAAGCTGCTGTTCGGCGAGTTCCAGGCGCGCCCCGAACCCGGAAACCCCGGCTTCCTCGACCTCGACCCAGCGTGGGTGAAGCAGAACATCGACACGCAGCACGTCCCGCTGCTCGGGACGGTGACCTGCAACGTGTCCCTGTTCCCGCAGCTCCTCGGTGTCGTCCGCGAGCTGATCGACCGTGGTTTGCAGGACACGATCCACTCGTTCTCGGGCTGCTACTCGCCCCGGCACATCAACCGGATCCCGAGCGCGGGCCTGTCGCATCACTCCTGGGGCATCGCCGTCGACCTGAACGTCCAGCAGGGCAACCTGTTCGGGCAGACGCCGCACCAGGATCCGCGGCTGGTCGACGTGTTCGAGCGGTGGGGGTTCGTGTGGGGCGGGACGTTCATCGAACCCGACGGGATGCACTTCGAGTACCGGCGCGAACCCGCCGGCGACTGACGCTCGCAGCGACCGAGAGTTGCGCGAAGGGAGCAGCGAGCATGCGCAGTCTGCACTTGCTCGGTATCCGGCGGCCGGAGCCACAGGGTCCGAGCATGCCTCCCGCGGCAAACGCGCGTGGGTTTCTGCTCCCTTCGCGGTCGCCCGAAGGCGACCCGGCCATCGTACCCCCGGCCCCGTCGCCCCCGCGAACGACGTTCGGTGACTATGCCGCCGTGGTGCGACGACCGGACAGCCGCGCTCTCACGACGAGCCAGAGCACGATCGCGGCGGCGGCGCTCGCGGCGACCAGGCCGGCGGCGACGCGGGTCTTCGGGTGCGCGGCCGTCTGGACGATGCGGGTCCGGAGCCGGACCGGGCGCCGGAAGTCGCGGATGTCCCAGCCCTCGGTCTCGGCCTCCCTGCGGAGTTCCTTGTCCGGGTTGACCGCGACCGGGTGACCGACGGTCCGCAGCATCGGGAGATCGGTGGAGGAATCGCTGTAGGCGTACGAGGTCCCCAGATCGATCCCGCGAGCCTCCGCGAGCGACCGGATCGCTTCGCCCTTCCCCTCGCCGTAGCAGTAGAACTCGAGCTCGCCGGTGTAGCGCCCGTCCTCGAGGCGCGCGCGCGTCGCGAGCACGCCCGCCACGCCGAAGTGCCGCGCGAGGGGGCGGACGACCTCCTCGGGCGAGGAGCTCACGATGTAGATGTCCCGTCCCTCGGACCGGTGCAGCTCCATCAGGTCGAGGGCCTCCTGGTACACGAACGGGTCGATGACATCGATCAGGACGTCCTCGACGAGGCGTTCGACCTCGTGCTGGTCCCACCCGCGCGTGAGCTGCAGCATCCCCTCCTTGAGCCGGTCCATCTTCTTCTCGTCCGCGCCGACCAGCGCGTAGACGAGCTGCGCGTACGCGCCGCGCACGAGCTGCCCGCGCGTGACCATCCCCGCCCGGTACATCGGCCGGGACAGGGCGAGCGAGGACGAGCGCGAGATGATCGTCTTGTCGAGGTCGAAGAAGGCCGCTTCCATCATCCTCATGGTATCGGTGGCCGGTGGCGTGACTGGACAGCCGAAGGACCCGGCGATCGGTCGCCGGGCCCATCGGTCGTCGGAGCCAACCTGCTAGAAGGTGGCGCTCCCCGCGCACACCTCGTCGGTCGACAGGTTCCGCGCCCGTGCGCGGAACACGTCGGAGCCCGCCGTGTCGTCCTCCACGATCCGAACGGTGAACGATCCGCTCGCCCCGTGCGTCATGCGGGTACCCCGGAACACGAGGTCGCCGTCGTGTCGGATCCTGACCCGCCAGCGATCACCCGAGACGTTCTGGTCGACCTCGAACTCCACCTCGAGCCTCCCGTTTTCCGGCGAGACCTTGACCTTCCAATCGCTCGCGTTGCCGCACGACCCTTCGCGGATCACGTCGTTCTGACCGGCGACCGCGATGCCCGCGGGCACCAGCAGCACGAACGCGGCGACGAGCGCGAACACGATCCCCTTCTTCATGCCGACCTCCTCGATCTTTGGACACCTCGACGTTAGCGAGAGGCCGACTAAGGGCAGGCAAAGACGAGCCGGTCGCCCGGTAAAGGTTCGACGCTATCCTCGCGAGCGGAGGCGTCAGGGCGCCTGGTGGGCCCCCCGGTCTTCAAAACCGGTGTGGGGGCGAGAGCTCCCAGGCGGGTTCGATTCCCGTCCGCCTCCGCGTGGAAAGGGGAGAGGGTGGGGAGTCCGCCGGACTCCACACTCTTCCCGATAGGTAACCCGTGTTGAAGCTTGCTCACGCCAGGCGGCGTGGCGCCCTTGCGCGGGCCCAAGCGGCGGCTCACGATTCGGCGGTGGATCGCCCACAGACCTCGTATGCATGGAACGACGGCACGGCACTGGCCTACCAGGTCGTCGGAACTCCCGGTCCAGATCTGCTGCTCGTACCGGGCTCCGTGTCGCACCTCGAAGTCCTCTGGCAGGAGCCCAGGGTGCACCGCTTCCTCACGCGATTCGCGGGCTTCTGCCGCCTGATCATCATGGACCCTCGCGGCCTCGGCCTCTCCGATCGGCTGACGGAGATCCCGACCCTAGAGGAGCGGGTGGACGACCTGTTGTCGGTGCTCGACGCCGCCGAAAGCGAGCACGTGACACTGTTCGGGAACGCCGATACGGGGCCTCCATGCATCGCCGCAGCGGTCTCACATCCCGACCGGGTCGGTGGCTTGATCCTGTGCGGGACCTACGCCAAGGCAAGCTGGAGCGACGACTATCCCTGGGGCTGGACGGATGAAGGATTCGCCGACTTCCGAAAGTCCGTGAGGGATGGCTGGGGGACGACGGAGCGGATGGAGAGGATCGCGCCGTCCATGGCCGGCGACCAGGCGTTCCTGCAGTGGGCCGCGACCCTCATGCGTCTCGGCGCGAGTCCTCGTGCCATCCTCCTGCTGGGGGAGATGACGATGTCGGTCGATGTGCGCCCTCTCCTGTCTCAGATCGCCGTCCCGACGCTCGTGATGCATCGGATCGGTGACCGCATCAATGAGGTCGATCACGGTCGCTATCTCGCGGACCGGATCCCCGGAGCGCGATGGGTCGAGCTACCCGGAGACGACTTCCTGTTGTGGGCGGGCGACACGGACGTGATCGTCGACGAGGTGGAGGAATTCCTCACCGGCCGTCGGGGTGGGGGTGAACCGACTCGCGTCGTGACCACGGTCATGTTCACCGACGTCGTCGGCTCCACGGAGCGAGCTCGAGCGCTCGGCGACCGGGCGTGGGCCGATCTCCTCGAGAGGCACAACGCCCGGGTACGCGCTGAGCTGCGCCGCTTCGGCGGCCGCGAGATCGACACCGCCGGCGACGGCTTCTTCGCGGCCTTCGACTCCCCGGCCTCGGCCATCAAGTGCAGCCGGGAGGTGCTCGGGTCGGTGCGCGAGATCGGAGTGGACCTCCGCATCGGCCTGCACACGGGCGAGTGCGACGTCGTCGGGGACAAGCTCCGAGGCATCGCCGTCCATATCGGCGCTAGGGTCGCGTCCAATGCAGGTGCGGGCGAGATCCTCGTTTCGCAGACCGTGAAGGATCTGGTGGCGGGATCGGGGATCGAGTTCCAGGACCGAGGTTCGCACGAGCTGAAAGGGGTACCGGGCGAGTGGGGCCTCTATTCGGTCATCTGACAGGCAAACTACTGGGGCCGTTGCGGGGCCAGCCATTTCTGCCCGGGACCGCCTCGCTCTAGCGCGTGTGGTTCCTACCGCACCTCAGCCACTCGCCCGATATCCCAGACACGCGGTAGGTTGGAAGAGCGTAGAAGAGACCCTTCGAGGTCTCGGGAAGGAGGATCGGATGGACAAGGTCGTGCACTTCGAGATCCCGGTCGACGACGCGGCTCGGGCTCGCGAGTTCTACGGCTCCGCCTTCGAGTGGGACCTCAACGAGATGGACATGGGCGGCGGCAACATGTACACGACGGTGACGACCACGCCCATCGACGAGGCGACGCGACAGCCGACGGAGCCCGGTGGCATCAACGGCGGTCTCATGCAGCGGACCGGTGACACGCCGGCCCCGGTGATCACGATCAGTGTCACGTCGATCGACGAGACGCTGAAGAAGGTCGAGGCGGGTGGTGGCAGCACGGTGCAGCCGCGCACCGAGATCCCGGACATGGGCGCCTTCGCCTACTTCAAGGACAGCGAGAACAACGTGGTCGGGTTATGGGAGACCTTCTGATCGCCTGACCGAACGACGTTCAGTCCTCGCCGAGCCACGCTCCATCGCGCATGAGCACGCGGCCGTCGAGCTCGTTCGACTCGCGCCACGCCTGGATCTCCTGCGGGGTGATCCGCAGGTAGACGTACTCGTCCCTGAGCGTCCGCGGGTCGAACCCGGTCGAGCTCGCGTGCGCGTCCTCGAGCTCGAGGTCGGCGCCGATCGGGAACGCCTCGACCGTCCCCTCGACTATCACGACGTCGCGGGTCTGCCCGAGCGCCGCGCGGACCCGGCCGGCGCGCAGGAGGTTCCGCGCGGTCGGGCTCGCACTCGGTGTCGCGATCGTCAGCGTCGAGCCGTCCCAGTGGTACGACAGCGGGACCAGGTACGCCTCGCCGTCCGCGCTCGCCGAGGCGACCCACAGGTCGACGTCGCCGCGAAGCCGTTCGAGGGTGTCGGCTGTTCGCTGCGATCGGGATCTCGGCGGCGCGGGCTCTTCCAAACGGACTGCGCTCCTCGCCGGCCTCGAAGGCTCAGGGGTCCTGGAGGAGGCCGATGAGGTTGCCATCCGCGTCCTTCACCCGTGCGATCCGCCTGCCGCCCCCGACGTCGTTGGGCTCCTGCTGGATCTCGCCACCGGCGGCAGCGAGCGTCTGGACGCTACCCGCGATGTCGTCGACGTGGAAGTAAGCGACCGGGCCGGTCAACCCCTGGGCATGGCCGTTGGGGTCGAGCCCAACGTCCTGCCCGGCGACCTTCCACCCGACGTAGTACGGCGTGTCCGACTCCGGCGCGGCGCCCAGCAGCGCGGTGAACAAGGCCTTCGCCCCGTCGAGATCCTTGACGGGGAAGATGACGGTCTTGACACCTTCGTTCATCGTTTCCTCCTCTTGGTTCGTCACATCGACGGGTACCGTCCCGTCGATGCTATGACGGACGCTCGACGGAGGATGTGACGGATGCAGGACCACGACCTTCTGGCCGAGCGGTTCGAGGCGGACCGGACCAACCTGCGGGCGGTGGCCTACCGGATGCTCGGCTCGGTCAGCGAGGCCGACGACGCGGTCCAGGAGGCCTGGCTCCGCCTCAGCCGAGCCGACGCGAGCGAGATCGACAACCTCGGCGGGTGGCTGACGACGGTCGTCGCGCGCGTGTGCCTGGACATGCTGCGTTCGCGCACGTCGCGACGGGAGGAGCCGTTGGGCGCCGGCCAACCCGAACCGATCGCGGATGACGGGGACACCCTGGACCCCGAGCAGGCGGCGGTGATGGCCGACTCGGTCGGTCTCGCGATGCTGGTCGTGCTCGACACGCTGCCGCCCGCCGAACGCGTCGCGTTCGTGCTCCACGACATGTTCGCCGTCCCCTTCGACCAGATCGCGCCGATCGTGGGGCGCTCCTCGGACGCGACCCGGCAGCTCGCGAGCAGGGCACGGCGCCGTGTCCAGGGAGCGAGCGCGGATCCCGTCGCCGATCGCGCCCGTCAGCGTGAGGTGGTGCAGGCGTTCCTCGCGGCGGCGCGCGACGGGCGGTTCGACGCGCTGCTGGCGCTGCTGGACCCCAACATCGTGGTTCGAGCCGACCAGCCCGCGGTCGAAGTGGGGGCGTCCAAGGAGGTGCGCGGCGCCGAGGCGGTCGCTGGGACCTTCTCGGGGCGGGCTCGGGCCGCGCGGGCCGCGCTCGTCGGTGGCGCCGTCGGTCTCGTGTGGATGCAACAGGGCCAGGTCAGCATGGTGTTCGACTTCACGATCGAGGACGGCAAGGTCGTCCAGATCGAGCTGATCGCGGACCCGGAGCGGATCCGCGAGCTCGAGCCGACGATCCTGGGCGCCTGACGCGCTCGGGGGCTTGCGCCACTCGATCCGAACGCGAACGGGCCGGCCCGATGTGGGCCGGCCCGTTCGATGACGCTTCCCCTCGGGCGGTTCAGCCTCGGTCGAGGCGTCGTCCGGCCGACCAACCGGAACCCGCGAGGTCGGTGAGCTGGTTGGATTCTGCCGGCTTCCCGGCGAACGGGCGGGGGTTCGCGGCCCCGGCCCGTGAGGGACGGCTCAGCAGCCAGTCACCTCGAGGGTCTCGAGCTGTTTCGGCAAGGACCACCCCCTTTCTCCCGTACCACGCATGGTGCGGCAGAACCCTCGGGAAGGCAACCAGCCAGGTCGGACGGGGTCAGTCGTCGTTCGAGCCGTCCTGGTCGTTCGACCCGTCGTCGTCGGCCTCGTGACCGAGGACCTGGAAGCTGGCGTCCAGCCTGACCTCCACCACCCGCCCGTCGTCCAGACGCACCTCGACCCCGTAGGCGGCACCGTCATCGCCCGCCTCGGTCTCGGTAACCGTTCCGCCACCGGTGACCCGGAGCGCGGCCGCGCGAGCCCTGTCCAGCGCCGACCCTGTCAGGGGCGGGTCCGTATCCCCCGCGCCGGTGGCGATGGCGACACCCGTACCGCCTCCGACGACCGCCAGTGCGAGCGCGCCTCCGGCGATCCACTTCGTCCTGCGATCCATGCGATCGACCTCCTTGGTCTGCTCGAACCAGGATGACGCGAGGCGATGAGAGGACCGTGAACCCGGGGATCAGAGCCCCTCGGACGCTCAGATCCCGGCGAGGAAGTCGAGCGCCGACCGCCGGAACTCGTCGGCCACGGCGGGGTCCCCGAACTCGAGGATGTCGGTGCCGTGCTCCCCCGTGCCGAGCAGGACGATCTGTGTGGGCGGCGGGGCGGCACGCTCGACCCC
>Ga0207643_10000650_pt1 | contig 21685 bp, 22 predicted proteins | sample KBSMisM62_FD_184313 | JGI IMG/M metagenome (GOLD analysis project Ga0207643, IMG submission 184313) | Miscanthus rhizosphere microbial communities from Kellogg Biological Station, Michigan, USA - KBS Miscanthus M6-2 (SPAdes) (version 2) | ecosystem: Host-associated > Plants > Roots >...
CGATCTGCCCATGAACATCGCGATGTCGCGCATCATGGTGGTCTCGGCCGGCGGGCAGATTTTCGGCATTCCCATGGACGCGGTGACGGAAACCGTGCGCCTGACGCCCGATAGGGTCAGTCGGATCAAGAACAACGATGGGTTCGTCTTGCGGGACCGCATCGTGCCGATCTGTTCTCTCGCCGAGTTGATGAAGTTGCCGCAGGCGCGGGCGCCCGGGTCGGATGCGAGGCTCGTGGTCGTCACCGACATTAGCGGGAAGGTGATCGCGCTGGAAATCGACGCCATCGAGGATCGGCTCGAGGTGGTTCTCAAGCCGCTGCAGGGCTTGCTGTCCAACGCCCGCGGATATGCCGGCACGACCCTGCTGGGCGATGGCCGGGTGCTGCTGGTTCTGGATCTGAAGGAGATTCTGCCGTGAGCGTGCGCCGAGAAGACGATGGGACAACGATCGTACTGGACGGCCACTGCGCGGTGGAAGAGGCCGAGCCTTTACTGCAGTTCCTGCAGGCGACGCCTGCCGCTTGTCTGGACTGGCGGCAATGCACCCACCTTCATACCGCAGTCTTGCAGGTTATCCTGGCGGCGCGGCCGCAACTGATCGGCCCCTGCGGGGACGCCTGGGTCCAACGCTGGGTGGCGTCTAACGTTCTGTGAGATTTGAATGATTTTGCAAGGTCTGCGCGACTCAGAGAGCGGGTTCCATCCCTCGAAGCGGTTCACATTTCTGCAATCTGCCTATAAGACATCCAGAACGAGTTGACGGCCCCGCCCACGGCGGCGGCGCCAGCTCCGCGAGAAGGCGAGAGATGCAATACAAAGCTTTGATTGTGGATGACAGCAAGCTTGCCCGCATGGTGATGGCGAGCGCCTTCCGGCGCCTCGGGCCGGAATGGGAGCTGATTGAGGCGACCAACGCCGACGATGCAATCGACGTCATTGCAGCCCAGGCCGTCGATATCGCGCTCATCGATTTCAACATGCCCGGAATTGACGGGTTGGAACTTGTGGCGAGGATTCGGAAAACTCACCCCAAGATGCCCCTGGCGGTGGTGTCCGCAAACGTCCAGGACGAGATTATTGGCCGAGCCAGGGAACTTAATGCCGCTTTTGTGACTAAACCCCTGACGGATGAGGCTCTTGGAGCGTTTTTGTCCGGTGCGGTTCTCCGTCTCAAGAAAGCGGCGCAATGAAGATCGACGCAAGCGAGCTCTCCGAGATCGAACAGGATGCGCTTGCGGAAATAGCGAACATGGGCGTCAGCCGTGCCGCCTCCAGCTTGCGCCGGATGGTCGGCGAGCAGGTGTTGTTGTCGGTCCCTGCGGTCAATATCGTCAGCCGACGTGCCGCCTCGCGAATGGTGGAAAGAGGTCATTCGCCGAAGCTGGTTGCTGTGCAGCAATCGTTCGAAGGACCGTTCTCGGGTCGCGCCCTTCTGATCTTTCCGGAAGCTCAGAGCCTGGAACTGGTCCGGTCGATCGTGGGAGAGGAGCATTCCCTGGAAGATGTGATCGATCTGGAGCAGGAGGCGCTGGCGGAGACGGGAAATATTATCCTTAACGCATGCTTGGCCACGATCGCGAACGTGTTGCGTCGTACGATGCGGATGTCGCTTCCCTCGATCGTTCGAGGAGACGGCGATACGCTGTTCGGTGTTCGCGAGGAGAGCAGCGATGGACTGGTGCTGTTCCTTTACATCGACTTCACGATCAAGAATCGTGATGTTCGCGGCTTTATCGCCCTGCTCATGGGCTTGCCCTCGATAGCCGCACTGAAGGACATTGTGCGCGACTTTATCGACGGCATCGGACGGCAAACTGCTGCTGGCCATGTTGGATGACGTGTCGGAGCTCGAATTCGGGTCAGTTTTTGACGCGCTCGACGTCGGCATCGTGGTGCTCGACGGGCAGGGTTGCATCGTCGGCTGGAATGACTGGATAGCTCGCGCCAGCCGGCATTCAGAGCAGTCCGTGCTCGGAAAAAATCTCTTCGATATCTTTCCGAACTTGCGCCAAACCCGGCTCCCTGCCGTGCTGGAGGAATCGATCCAGGTCGGAAGCTCGAGCATCCTGACGCATTCGCTCAACACGCTGCTGCCGTTGCGGGATGAAGCCGGACAACAGCTGCTGCACAACATCGTGGTCCGGCCGCTCGCGCCGGGGAGGGCTACTCACTGCCTCCTGCAGGTCAATGACGTCACCGTATCGCTGACACGGGAACGCGTCCTGCGCGAACGGCAGAACGCGCGCTATCACGCCATCGTCGATACCGCGCCCGACGCGATCATCACGACCGGTCTCGACCGGACAATTCAGTGGCTCAACGGAGCCGCGGAACATGTCTTCGGCTACGCCCCGGCCGAGCTGCTGGGCCAGAAGATCGACATTCTCCTTGAACGGGACGGCGATCTCGCGGGCGCCTTTGTCGGCGACGGCATCAGCGTCAAGGACGCAAAAAGCCTCCTCCAAGTGATCGGCCGCCGCAAGCAGGGTCAGTCGGCCTACTTCGATGTTTCGTTCGCGCGCTGGCGAGCGGATGAGCGGGCGTTCGTGACCACGATCTGGCGGGACGTGACGGAGCGGATGGCTGCGGAAGCCGCGCTGAGGGAGAGCGAAGGGCGCCATCGCGCGCTGCTGGAAGCATTGCCGCAACTGGTATGGACCTGCGGCGCCGACGGCGGGTGCGACTACTTCAATCCGCAATGGCAGGCGTACACCGGCGCCCCGGCGGAAGAGCATCTCGGATCGGGTTGGCAAAAGGTGATCCATGAAGCGGATCGCGATGGTCTGGTAGGCGCCTGGAAGCACTCGCTGGCGAACGGCAGCGTTTTCGATGTCGATGCGCGCCTTCATCGTGCGGATCGCTCGTTCCGCTGGTTCAAGATGCGTTCGATACCGGTGCGGGCGCCTGACGGAAGAATTACGCGCTGGTTCGGAACGGCGACCGACATCACCGACCTTGTCGAGGCCCGCGATTCGCTGCGCCGGAGCAACGAAGAACTGGAAGCTCGCGTCGTGGAACGCACGCGTGAACGTGAGGTGGTGCTCGGACAATTGCACGAGTCGCAAAAGATGGAGAGCATCGGGCAACTGACTGGCGGCGTAGCGCATGACTTCAACAATCTACTGGCGGTCATATTGGGCAGCTTGACGCTGTTGAAGAAGGGCCTTCCGGAGGACCCGCGAACCTCGCGATTGCTTGAGGGCGCCATCCAGGGGGCGGAGCGCGGAGCGACCCTGACCAAGCGGCTATTGGCCTTTGCGCGACGCCAGGAACTCAAACTCGAAGCCGTCGAGGTTCAGAAACTCATTCCCGACATGCTGGACTTCTTGCGACAGTCGGTCGGGCCGAGCATTTCGATCGTCGTCGATATTCTGCCCGAAGTTCACCCTGTAAAAATCGACGCCAACCAGCTCGAGCTTGCGCTCATGAACCTTGCAGTGAACGCCCGCGACGCCATGCCTAAGGGAGGCGCATTGACGATCACGTGTCGTGACGAGACGGCAAGTGGCTTGAATGGTCTGCCGAAGGCGTTGCCGCGCGGGGAATATGTTCGGATCAATGTCGCCGATACCGGCGAGGGAATGAGTGAAACCACGCTTGCGAAGGCCATGGAGCCGTTCTTTACGACCAAGGGGATTGGCAAGGGCACGGGCCTGGGTCTTTCCATGGTCCACGGTTTGACGGCACAATCCGGCGGCGCCATGCACATTTCCAGTCAGTTGGGGAAGGGAACAATGGTGACGTTGTGGCTGCCGCGCGCACGTCAGGAAGACGTGCCTCAATCGGTTGCAAGCCAAATGCCGGCGGCGGGGGAAGCCGCCAGCCGCAAGTTGCGCGTTCTACTGGTGGACGACGATTCGCTTGTGAGCATGAACACGGCCTACATGCTCATGGATCTCGGGCACAGCGTGCTGGAGGCGCCGTCCGCCGCACACGCGCTGCAATTGTTGGAGACCGACGCTCAGTTCGACATCGTGGTCACCGACTTCGCCATGCCCGGCATGAACGGGCTCGATCTCGCAACCAAGATTCGGGGGATCAAGCCGAAGCTGCCCGTGGTCCTCGCGACCGGATATGCCGAATTACCCCCCCACGCTACGCTCGACTTTCCGCGCGTGGGAAAGCCGTATACGCAAGAAGAGCTGGCCGAAGCGCTGGAAACGGCACTCACCAGTCACGGGTCCACGTCGCACTGAGCGGAGCGCAGCGGCGGCTTTACCGCGGCGCAGTCAGCTCACCGTTACGCCGCAGACGATGCCACGCGTTTCGCCGGACGTTTCTTTGCCTTCGTCGGGACGACCGGCGGTTTCTCAGTGCCTTCGCCTGGCCGATAGTGGGCGGCATCGCGGGCTAGTCGAAGCGCGCGCAATCGCGCAGTCTTTTCACGTACGGCGCGGCCATCAGCTTGATATTCGGCCATCGCTAACTGGCCTTCCCGCAAGCGTTCCTGCTTCTTTTTGAGCAGCGCTTCGGCACGCTCCACGTTGGGCTGATGAGAATTCATGCGCAAACTTGCAACTCCTCTTGTACGGAAGGGGCGTACGCCTTTCCGACTGATGCCGTCGAAATCGGGGTTGATCACTGGAATCAACGCCTTTCGACGTCATTTGTTCCCTAGGGGACCCAACTCCGTGGTTCCCGCACACGTTCTTCACCTTTCCGGAGCGGCCCGCGTGTTGCGGGTTGGTCGGATGACCAGCCACGCGATGATGATGATCGGCGCCGCGACGACGCTACCGGCCGCGAATATAGTCGAGAACGAGAGCCCAAACAGACCTTGCAGCGGTCCGATCCCGAACGCGGCGACTCCGTATCCCAGCTGATAGAATGCGATGAGCCCGCCTGCCATCACGGCCGAGAGCCGGGGAAACTCGCCGCCCGCGAAGCTGATGCTCAACGGCAGAAATCCCGAGCACGCAAGGCCGGCGAGGCCGAAAACCATGATCCCACCAGCTTCGCTTTGGACCTGCGAGGCCAGTTGAAACACAATCAGCGACAGCGCAGGGAGCGCGACATAGATCCAGCGCGCCGGCACCAGCTGAGAGATCAGCGCGATGAGGACGCGTCCCACCGTCACCATCACCCAGAAGGCGGCAAGCGCGAACGAGGCTCCCTGGGCCGATACGCCCCGCTCGCTGCTGAGATAGAGCATCGCCCAGTTGCCGTTCAAGGTTTCCACGATCCCGTAGGCAAATACGGCGGCGGCATAGAGCCAGAAGCGGCGCGGCAGATCGATCCAATTGAGCGAGGTCGGCCGGTCGGAATCGGCATTGCCGACGTGGAGTCGCAGCGGTTGCGCGTAGGCGACACCGAACAGCAGCACGGCAATGCACGCCACCACCACGGGAAGGAGCCACCATGCGCCCAGCGCGACCACGATCGCCACCAGAACCGGCGCTAGCGCGGTTCCCAATCCGAGCAGCGCATTCAGCGCCAGCACCGCGCGGTCGGCGCGCTTTGGAAAGAATGCCTCGGCGTAGGTATTCAGCGCCATGACCGTCGCCCCAAAGCCGAGACCCAGCGCGCCGGTGGCGAGCAGCAGCACGCCGAAAGCCATGTCGGGCATGCCGAGCAGCAGCCGGCTCAGGGCCAGGAGCGTCATCGAGACGACATCGCCGGCCAGTCCTGCCAGCAGCACCCGACGCAGACTCCATCGACGTGCCAGACGCGGGGCGAAGGCGGACGCGAGGATGGCGAGCAGGACCTGCGGCAGGAACAAGGCACCGTAGCGTGTGCTGTCGAAGCCAAAGCCGTCGGGGGTGGTGAAGATCGAGCTTGCCGCCGGAAACGTCACCAGCGCCAGGCCCTGCACGACGGCGGCGATATAGACCAGGCCGATCTCGGTGCGGCTTGCCGTTGCGGACGCGCTCACGCGAGAGGGTCTCTCGGCGCGGCAAGCGCAAGCGCAAGCACAAGCACGCAACGGGTATTGTGGTGGTCTCTCATCGGTACCACCGCCGCCTCACGCCAGCCTCTGCAACAGATGCTCGCTGACGCGAATGGAATTGGCGATCGCGGTCAGGGACGGATTCACCGCGCCGATGCTGACGAAAAAGCTCGTGTCCACGACGTACAGATTGTTGAGCTCATGCGCCTTGCAGTTCACGTCCAGGACCGAAGTTTTGGGATCGGCTCCGAACCGGCATGTTCCAACCTGATGGGCGCAACCGGCGAGCGGAATCTCGGTCTTCATGTAGATGTCGCGCGGAATCAGATGATGCGGGTGCATGCCCAGCTGACCCAGCATCGATTTGAGCTTGTCGTACAGCTTCTGTCGGGCCACCTGGTTGTTCGGTGTGTAACTCAAGGTCAGATCGCCGGCCCGGTTCACTGTCACGCGGTTCTCCGGGTCGGGCAGGTCCTCCGTCGTAAGCCAGAAATCCACCGCGTGACGCGCCAGGTTGTCGAGCAGCCCCATCGGCAGCAGCGCCGTCTCAATCGGCTTCTCGCCCCGGTACATCGGCCCCAGAGACTTGCCGATCATCTGGATATTGCCCATCGGGTACTCGAACCCGTCCATGCCGAAATAGAAATCATTCAGCGCGATCGTCTTCTGGAAGATGGTCGGGTTGGGTTCCAGCGAGACTGCGAGCACGGCCTGGCTGTTGTGGAACATGTAATTGCGCCCGACCTGATCCGAACCATTGGCAAGGCCGCGGGGATGCTTGTCGTTGGCCGACATCAGCAGCAGCTTGGCCGAATTCGCCGCTCCGCATGACACGACGACAATGTCGCCCCGGAAGACCTCGCGCTGCCCCACGACGTCGGCAACCACCTCCGTGACCGCGGTGCCGCTCGCGTTCGTCTGCAGCTTGAGCGCCTTGGCGTTGCGGAGCAGCGTCACGTTGGGAAATTCGAGGGCGGGGCGCACAGCCACGGTTTCCGCGTCGGACTTGGCGTGCACCAGGCACGGAAAGCCGTCGCAGGTCTGGCAGCGGATGCAGGTACTGTACGCCATGTTCTGCTCGTCGAGCATCACCGCGCAGGGAGCAGGGAAGGGGTGATAGCCCGCCGCCGTCAGATTATCGGACAGCTGTTGAATACGCGGCTCATTGGAAACCGGCGGGCACGGATAGGGTCCGCTGGCGGGCGGCTCGGTCGGATCCCGGCCGCGCAACCCGTGCACGTGATACATCCGCTCGGCCCGCGCGTAATAGGGCTCGAGTTCGTCGTAGGAGATCGGCCACGCCGGCGAGATGCCGTCGTGATGGCGCAACTCGCCGAAATCCTCCTTCCGCAATCGATAGAGCGCCGCGCCGAACATCTTGGTCGCGCCGCCGACGAAATAATGCACCTGGGGCTGAAACGGCCGACCGTCCCGGTCGTACCAGGTCTCGGGCGATATGTAGCGGTTCTGCACGAACACGGCGGTCGCATCCCAATTCTCTGCCTCGCGCTTGAGCCAGTCGCCGCGCTCGAGAATGAGGATGCTCTTTCCCGAGGGTGCGAGCTGTCTGGCAAGCGTGCCCCCGCCCGCGCCGCTGCCGACGATGATGACGTCGAAGCGCTTGTCCATGCCTGCTCCCGGTTACAGCCCGACGCTGCTGTGCATGATGCCGCCATCGGCGAAGATGGTGGTCGCGGTGAGATAGCTCGCGCCCTCTCCGGCAAGGAAGCCGACGACGCTGGCAATCTCCTCGGGACGCGCCATGCGGCCCAGCGGGATGGCGGCGTCGAGCTGTGCGAGCTTGGCCGGGTCGTTCATCGTGCCGAGATTGATCGGTGTTGCCACCGCGCCCGGACCGACCCCGACGACGAGGATGTTATGACGGGCGAGTTCGAGACCCGCGGTGCGCGTGAGCATGCGCATCCCGCCTTTGGCGAGGCAATAGGCGGTATTGCCCGGCATCGGCCAGTCCTCATGCACCGATGTGATGTTGATAATGCGACCTCCGCCGCCTTGCTTGATCATCTGGGTGGCGGCGATTTGCGTGCCGAAGAACGCGCTCTTGAGATTGACGTTCATCACCTTGTCGTATTGGGATTCGGTGGTGTCGAGCACCGACGTGCGGGTTTCGATACCGGCGTTGTTGACCATGATATCGAGCCGGCCGAACCGCTTCACTGCCGCGTCCACGAGCTTCTGCAGATCGGCGGGTTTGCTGACGTCGGCGTCGACGCCGATGGACTGATCCCCCAGCTTGGCGATCTGCTGTTCGAGCGCCGCCGTCGCTTCCGGATGGGCCACGTAGTCGATGACGATCGCGGCGCCCTGCCGCGCCAGTTCGAGAACGATCGCCTGACCGATGCCGCTGTTGCCGCCGGTGACGATCGCAACTTTGTTCTTCAACGCCATAGCTGTTCCTCGATATTCGATGTCGGATCGCGCGGAGAGCCCTCAGGCATGCACCAGCGGGGATGAAAGCGGCTTCGGTTTGGGTTGCTCTGGAACTGCCGGTACGGCCTCCGCCGCCTGTTCGGCCGGAACCAGCTGGCTGATCAGATTGGCGATGAGCCCGGTCCAGCCGGTCTGATGCGAAGCGCCACAGCCGCGGCCATTGTCGCCATGAAAGTACTCGTAGAACAGAAGATAGTCCTTGAAGTGTGGATCCGTCTGAAATTTTTCGTAGCTGCCGAAGACGGGGCGCCGCCCGTCCGGGCCGCGCCGGAAGAGTTTGAGCAGGCGGCTGCACAGCTCGTCAGCGACCTCCTCGAGCGTCAGCATGACGCCGGAGCCGGTTGGGCATTCGACGGTGAGTCCATCGCCGTAGTACTGATGGAAGCGGCGCAGATTTTCGACCAGCAGATAGTTGACCTGCATCCAGATCGGTCCGCGCCAATTCGAGTTGCCGCCGAACAATCCGCTGTCGGATTCTCCGGGTTGGTATTTCACGCGATAATGCACGCCGTCGTATGCGAAATCGTAGGGGTGATCGAGGTAGGTGCGGGAGAGGGCGCGCACGCCGTAGGGCGAGAGAAATTCGCTTTCGTCGAGCATGCGCCGCAACAGCTTCGTCATGCGGAAGGCGCGGGCGAGCGAGAACAGACGTCGCCCCTTTGCGCCAACCTCGTTCCAGCGCGAAACCAGCTTCGTCAGGTCCGGTCGGCGCTCCCGATACATCTCGATCTTGCGCCATAGCTCGGGCCGTTTGTTGATTACTTCCTGCTCGACGATCCCGACGGCGAACAGCGGAATGAGCCCGACCATCGAGCGCAGCCGCATGGGAATCTTCTGCCCGGACGGCATGGAAAGCACGTCGTAGAAGAAATTATCCTGATCGTCCCAGAGTCCGATGCCCTCGCTGCCCATGTCGGTCATGGCTTCGGCGATGTAGAGGAAGTGCTCCAGGAACTTGATGGTCATGTCCTCGTAGACCGCATCGCGCTCGCTGAGCTCGATCGACATGCGCAGCATGTTGATGCTGAACATCGCCATCCACGCGGTGCCGTCGGATTGCTCGATGTGCCCCCCGGTGGGGAGCGGCCGCGACCGATCGAACACGCCGATATTGTCGAGGCCGAGGAAGCCGCCCTCGAAGATGTTCAAGCCCTGCGGGTCCTTGCGGTTCACCCACCAGGTGAAGTTCAGCAGCAGCTTGTGGAAGATGCGCTCCAGGAAATCGAGGTCACCCGGGCCGCCGTTCTGTTCGCGGTCGTTCTCGAACACCCGCATGGCGGCCCAGGCGTGCACCGGCGGGTTGACGTCGCCGAACGCCCATTCGTAGGCCGGCAGTTCGCCGTTCGGATTCATCAGCCAAACGCGGCACAGCAGTTCGAGCTGCCCCTTGGCGAACTCGGGGTCGATCAAGGACAGCGTGACGCAATGGAAGGCGAGGTCCCAGGCCGCGAACCAGGGATATTCCCACTTGTCCGGCATCGACATGATGTCGGCAGCGACCAGGTGACGCCAATCGGAGTTGCGGCCGTGCTTGCGGCTTTCGGGCGGCGGCGGCTGCAGCGGATCGCCGTTGAGCCATTGCCGTACGTTGAAATCGTAGAACTGCTTGTTCCATAACATCCCGGCAAAGGCCTGGCGCTGGATGCGGCACATGTCCTCGTCGTCGATGCCTTTCTGTCGGGCGGCGTAGAAGAGGTCGGCCTCGGCGATGCGCTGGCTGAAGATGTCATCAAAATCGGCGAATGCGCCGCTGCGTTGCTCGCCGGCGCGCAGCCGGACCCGGACCGTCACGCTGCTGCGGGCCGGTACCGTCCGCAGGTAAAGCCCGGCGGCCTTGGTGCCGTTGCCGGCTGCGTTCACCGCCTCGGTCCGGCCGTGGACGACGTAGTCGTGGAACGCATCCTTGAAGTGGCCGGGCGCCGAGGTGGTGCCGAACACACGCGCGAAATTGGACTCGTTGTCGCAGAACAGCAGCCGATCTGCTGCTTCGAATTCGATGCTGTAGGTGCCGAGCTCCTCGTGCTGGGCCAGCGCCAGTCCGGCGCCCCGATCCTGCAGCGAAGGTTTCGGGACGCCGGGAGACCAGCTCCAGGTGTTTCGGAACCAGACCTGCGGCAGGATATGAATGGGAGCCGGGTCAGGTCCGCGGTTGTGGACAGTGACTCGCATGAGCACATCGTCCACGTCGGCCTTGGCATATTCGACGTCGACGTCGAAGTACCGGTCGTCATCGAAGATGCCGGTGTCGACGAGTTCGAACTCCATCGCCGCCGAGCCCTTGCGACGTGCGTTCTCCTCGAGCAGCCATTCGTAGGGGTATGCGCTTTGCGGCAGCTTGTAGAGCTGGCGCGCGTAAGCGTAGCTCGGGACGGCATCGAGATAGTAGTAGATCTCCTTGACGTCCTCGCCGTGGTTGCCTTCCTCGTTGGTCAGGCCGAACAGCCGCTCTTTCAGGATGGGGTCGTGCCCGTTCCATAATGCGAGCGACAGGCACAGCAGCTGCCGGTCGTCGGAAAAGCCGGCGAGACCGTCCTCGCCCCAGCGGTAGGCCCGGCTGCGCGACTGGTCGTGGGTGAAATAATCCCATGCCGTGCCGCAGGGGCTGTAGTCCTCGCGCACCGTGCCCCATTGCCGCTCGCTGAGATACGGACCCCAGCGACGCCAATCCTTCGCGCCGGTGCGGCTTTCTTCGATGCGTCGCTTTTCGGCTTCGTCGACTTGCGGCATGGATCGTCGGCTCCGGTCTGGCGTTCCGTCTCGCCCCGTTCAGGTGTGCTTGGACTGTATGGCCTGTGTGAGCAAGCGCCAGGCATCCAGCGTGCAGGCGACCGACCAGGCTTGCGCAGGTGCGCCGCGCGGGTGGTGCGGCGGGTCGCCGTCGAAAATCTCTCCGATGGTGCCGATGCCCTGGTCCTCCAGGGCGTCGCTCATCGCTTCGAGCACGGCGCGCGCCGCGGTCGCGTCTTTGCTGACGCGATACGCCGCGAGGCAGAACGGTCCCAGCAACCAGCCCCAGACCGGCCCCTGGTGATAGCCGCCGTCGCGCTGCAGCACGCCGCCCCCATAGGAGGGGTGGTAAGCGGGGCTGCCGGGAGCCAGCGAGCGCAAGCCGAACGCGGTGAGCAGATGGCGCCTGCAGACCTGCACGGTTCTCGCCTGATCGTCCGGATCCAGCGGACTGTGCGGCAAGCTCACTGCAAAAATCTGGTTGGGCCGGATGCTGGCGTCGTCGCCGTGCGGTCCGTCGATCACGTCGAACAGACCCTCGCCGTCCGCGCGTACGAAGCGCGCAAAGCTGCGCTTTGCGGTTTCCGCTGGCGCGCTGAAGCCATCCGGCTCTCCCAATCGGGCCGCGAACGCGCTCATCACGCGCAAGGCGTTGTACCAGAGCGCGTTGATCTCAACGGGCTTGCCGATGCGGGGCGTGACCACCCAATCGCCGACCTTGGCGTCCATCCAGGTCACTTGCACGCCCGCCACGCCGGCCTTGAGCAGACCGTCCGCGGCATCCACGCCGATCCCGTAGCGAGTGCCCCGCTGATGCCATCCGATCATGTCGGACAATATCGGGTACACCTCGCGCAGGCTGTCGATGTCTCCGGTCGCATCGACGTAGGCGCGCCACGCCTCGAAAAACCACAATGATGCATCGGCGGTGTTGTACGCCGGGTGATCGCCGGCGCCGGGGAAAACATTGGGCAGCATTCCCTCGCTGACGAAGCTGGCGAATGTCTTGAGGATGCGGCGCGCGATGTCCGCACGACCGGTCGCCAGGGTCAGCCCCGGCAGGCTGATCATGGTGTCTCGGCCCCAATCGCCGAACCACGGATAGCCCGCGATGATCGACTGGCCGTCGGGAACGCTCGGAAGCGGTCGCGCAAACACAAAGGCGTCGGCGGCGAGGGCGAGCCGCGTGATCCAGCCGGGCGCCCATCGCAGGGCCGGACTGCTGCTCGCCGTGGTGGATATCGTCGCGCGGTCGTGATCGAGGCGTCGGCGCAACGCGGCCGCGAGGTCGGCCGACGGCTCCGGTTCGAGCCCGGCAACGATGCCGCGCCACTTTCCAGGCACCAGCGGTATCGTCGCCTCGCCGATGCAAAGATGGCTGTCGGTCGAGTTCAGGCCGCGCTCGGCCTCCATCGGCAGCTCGAAATCCCGATACCAGTCGTGCTTGGCGACTATGGTGCCGCCGGGCGCTTGAATGGTCAGCGAGAACAGTCCCGCATCGGTGAGCAGGAGACGTTCTCTTTCCACGCGGATGTCGGGCGCAAAACCGCCGACCGAGGTCGTGCCGTGATGGTCGCGATCGTTGGCGAGCAGCGTCAGCCGCAAGGACAGGCCGCCCGCGGGAGTATCCGCCCCCGGTCGCAACAGCCACGCGGCATAGGTGATGTGGGCGCCGGGCTCCATCCAGATCCGCGCCTCGATCCGATGGTCCCCGACCTCGTAGCTCCATACCGGGACGGAATAGTCGAGATGAAAACTGCCGATACGGACATGGCCCGCCGGCGCGATGGCGCCGCCGCTCCAGCGGTTGGTGAACAGCGGCCAGGACTGATCGCCCGCGAAAACAGTTGCGTCCGCTTTGGCGAAGATCAGCCGCCGCCCGAGCGGCGAGCCGATCGGCGCGATCAGCAGGCCGTGATAGCGCCTGGTCAGGCTGCCGGCGATGGTCCCGCCGGCATAACCGCCGCGGCCGTTGGCGAGCCACCATTCCCGTCGCTCCGCTTGGCCGAGATCACCGCAGATGGCGCGACTGAATCGGATCGGGCTCGGCGCCGCGCGCACGGCCACGGTCCCTTGCGCGGCCGGCGACGCTCGCGTAGTGGCAGCCTCATTCGCGTTGGAGCCCTGCATCGGAGCCGCCTCAGGAAAAACCGATCGGTCCTATCGCGGGTTCAGTGAAAAGGCGTCGCGCAGCGACTGCATCTTTGCGTCGGCGGCAATGTAGAGGAAACCGCCCGCCAGACCGAAATTCTTCAGGAAGGGCCAGAAGTTCTGATTCCATGCGTCACCATTGAATGGAAAGCTCCAGAAATTGTGGAACAGCACCGCGGTGGCGATCACGTAGAAAATGAACAGCAGCGCCGCCTGCCGGCGATAGAAGCCGGTCAGGATGCAGATCGGGCCGAAGATTTCGAGCAGGCCGCCGAGCACCAGCAACAAAGCTGCGAGCGTGGGCGGCAGCGGTATCCATCCATTCGCGGCCTGGGTCATGGCCGCCTGGAAGTCGAAAATCTTACTGAGCGCGCTGAACGGAAATATGACGACCAGACAAAGCCGGGCGATGAAATCGAGGAAAGGGTCCTGGGTCATAGCTCGTTCCGTTGCGGCAGCAGGCTTCAAGCAGCCAACCCCGGAAGCCAGGGCGGGTCGCTAGTGGTCCGATTCTAACATTCGCATCCGTTTCGGCGGGCTCATTTTGCGAATGTTAGAATCAAAGGACCACTAGCAAATATAAGGTGTGCTAGTGGAGTTTTGGATTTGACATTCGCTTCGCGGACTTGCGGCGAGGTGGGTAGCGAATGTCAAATCCACTCCACTAGCTATTCTTCGATCAGCCGGATGGCATGGCCATTGGGATCGCGGATCATCACCGCCTTCTTGAAGCCCAGTTTGGCCTGCGCGTCTTGTGGAATGAGCACCACGTCGGGGCTGATGAACTGCGCGCCGGTTCTGCGCAAGCGCTCGGTAGCGGCCCCGATGTCCTTGGTGACCAGTGTCGTCTGCCAATGCCAGAGATCGCTGGCCCTGGTGTCGCGGGGCATCGGCCGGCCGCCGGGTGGCGTCTTGTATTCGAGGAACTCGATGTGGGGAGGGGCCGAAGCCGGCATCATCGCCGTGACCAGGCATGTGTCGTTGAACAAGCCGTCCAGCACTTCCTGCGTCGGTCCGGTGTTGAAGGTGACTCCACCGACCTCGAACCCGAGCACATCGCGGTAGAACGTCACGCCCCGTTCGGTACTGTCCACGGTCATCGCGGTGTGGTCAATGCCGACAAACAGCCTGTTGGTCGGCCTCTGCCATGAGGCGTTGCCCTTGCCGCGCGGAAAATAGATCAGCTCGAGGTCATGACCCTCGGGATCGCGAAACTTGATCGCCTTGATGCCGGCAGCCCCGGGGTTCGATTGCGGAATGGTGATCGGCTGGGCCGAAACCTGCCGCACATTGTTGTCCTGCAGCACCTTGTACGCGGCATCCATATCGCTGACGACGATGGCCAGATGCTGAAACCACTCGTCGTTGCTGTAGGATGGCACCGGGATCGGCCGTCCGGTGGGAGGTGAGACGTATTGGGTCAGCTCGACGGTCTGCTCGCCCAGTTTCAAATGGACGATTCGCATGTTGGTGTTGAACACGCCTTGCATCTGATCGTACTCGCCGCCGACGACGCGAAAGTCCGAGATTTTCTCGAACTGCAGGACCTTCGTGAAGAAGTCTGTCTGGCGCTCGACATCGGCGACCGTGAAGCCGATCATTTTTACGCGCGGCACATCGCCGGGCAGGTCGCGCGCCTGGCTCGTCTGGCCCGATAGTGCCAGCAGCAGAGCGAGCATGGCGGCGGTGGCTGCGCCCGCACCAAACACTCTGCGCCCGAACATTTTGCGCCTATCCATGGCTTGCGTTCCCCGAACGGTTGATATCTGCGGGCCTGCGCGCGTGATGGCTTCTCATCGGTCGGCACCGAATCCGGGCGAGCAGCGGTCCGCATGCCGCGACCGGCGCGGCGCTTTATAGTCCTGAACGGGGAGGGGGCGAAACGCAGGCGACCGCAGGCTGCGGTTGCCGATCTCCTGCCGCTCGCAACGCGCATCGCGCTCCGCGGCGGCATATTCGGCGGCATATTCTAGGCCGGTTGTGGCGCGTCATCGCTGGCGCTTCGGTCCAGGTCCTTGATCTGCGCGAACGGGATCTTGAGTATCCGTTCGAACTTCCCGTTGCAGATCTGGACCGACCACGCTTTCCACGCCTCACCCATCAGGGTCGGCTTGGTCTCCATGAGCTCGCGCGCAAATGTTGCGGCGTATTGTTCGGCTGCCTTGATGTTCGGCAGCGAAACGCCCTTCTTGTCGTAGACGGTCTCGTCGTCCACGAGATCGAAATAATAGCGCGGCATGCTGCAGCCCTTCCACCCTGTATCCAGACCAACTGCGCCCCGCCGTCCGGGAGGAGATGTGCGAATATCGCAAAACCGATAGCAGGCCGCCACCGAAGCCGCAACGTCTTGGAGAACAACAGGTTAGGTCGGATCCGGATGGGCTGCCCAAATGCGGTGGGTTGCCGCCGTGACCGGCTTGGTCATCGAGGCGATGCGGGCGGCTATTTCGGGACCATTGCGAAGTAGGGCTGCGCTTCCTTGATGGCGCGGGCGAAGGACGGACGAGCCATCAAGCGGCCGAGATACGCCGAGGCGTTTGGGTAGGTGTCGCCGAGTGGCGTCACCATGTTGGCGTAGAACAGCGCCGGCGCCGCTGCGCAGTCGGCCATGCTGAAGGCGTCCCCCATGGCCCACGTCTTCGCCGCCATCTCCCGTTCGATCATGTCGCAGGCGGTGTGCAGCAGCGCTTTTGCCGCCTCCACTCCATGGGGATCGTTTTTCCCCGGCGGGCGCAGCTTGTCGGTCACCACCTTCTGCATCGGCACGTTCACATAGAGATCGTAGAAGCGATCCTGCAGCCGCATCTGGCGCGCGAGCTCGGCGTCCGCGGGCACAAGCTGCGTCCTGCCGGGATAGTGCTGGTCCAGATACTCGATGATGATGGTCGACTCCGGCACGGTGCGGTCGTTCGCCTCGTCGCGCAGCACCGGGAACCGGCCGATCGGCCAGATCGCCTTGAGCGCGGCGCTGGATTTCGCGTCGAACAGGTCCACGATCACGGGTTCGAACGGCGTGTCGTTCTCGTAGAGGGCCACCAGGGCCTTCTGGCAGAACGATGACAGGGGGTGGAAATAGAGCTTGAGAGACATGGGAAGACGCTCGCTGTCGGGTGTCGCGGATATCGCGCGTTGCTCGGGGACTTCGATGGCGGTCGGAAGCGCGTCAGGCGTGGTGGGCGTTATGTCTGCGCATCTTGGTCCCCTCTGGTCGCGCTATCGTGTTGCAAGGTGCCGGCGCGGCGCGGTTGACGTGGACGGCAGACCGGATGATGACGTCGCCTTCGCGCGCTCGGGGGTGAGTGCGCTCGCAGGTGCCGCCGATGGAACTCGAGATCAGGCAAGTCAAACCCGGCGATGTCGCGCTGTTCGACCGGGTCGCGGACGCGGTTTTTGATGAGCGCGTGGATCCGGGCCGTCTCGCCGCCTACCTGGCGGAGCCCGGCCATCATATGCTCGTGGCGCTCCGTGCCGGCGAGGTGGTCGCGCAGGTCGCGGCGGTCATTCACCGGCATCCGGACAAGCCGACCGAGCTCTACATCGACGAGGTCGGCGTGACGCCCGCGCTGCAACGGCAGGGGATCGCCCGGGCGATGCTCGAGCGGATGCTCGCGCTCGGCAAAGCGCTGGGATGCGCGGAGGCCTGGGTCGGCACCGAGACCGATAACGGACCGGCGCGAGGCCTGTATGAATCCCGCGGCGCCGCTGCCGAGCCCTTCGTGCTGTATCTGTTCAAGCTGTGAGCGCCGCCGCGCTCGCGGCCGGTGAGCCGCTTGATTCCCGTGAGTCCCGTCGGTCATCGCTGGGCCATGGTTGGTCTGACGGGAGGAGGCTCAGCGCCGTGATGTCGTCGCGTCCGCCGGCTTCTGCTCGGCGAGTGTCTTGAGGTTGGCGAGCCCGGTCTCGAAGTCCTTGCCGATCATCTTGTCCATGTCGAAGAAGATGCTCATGACCCTGCCGATGAACAGGTTGGGACCGTACATGGCCCAGGTCAGCTCGGTGGTGTCGCCTCTCGGCTCGAGCTTGAACTCCGCGGTGTTGTGGCTCTCGAACGGCTTGAAAAAATCGAGCTTGATCGTGACCTTGGACGGCGCGGGGGCGTCGGTGATCTCCATGCGGCCCTTGCCCGCCTTGCCGTCGCTGTCCCATTCGTACACGGCGCCCTTGCCCTTGTCGGCGCCGCCGAACGTTCGCTTCATCGCGGGATCCAGTTTCTCGTAGGGCGACCAGGCGCCCCAGCCGTGGAAATCGGCGATGAGCGGAAAGATCCTGTCCGGCGATGCCTTGACGCTGGTCGTGCGCTGGACCCGGAACGTGTCGGGTTTGGAAACGGCGAGCAGCAGCACCCCGGCCACCGAAACGACCAGCAGAGCCACGACGACGATGGCGATGGTCTTGATCATTGATCTCTCCGTGCGTGTCGAAAGTCGCGGGATGAGCGCCGGCCGAGCACGACACGCCCGGCCGGCCTCTTCAGATCAAGCAAAGCGTCAGGCCACCGCCTTCTCGCAATTGATCATCCACGGCGTACCGAAGCGATCCGTCAGCATGCCGAAGCGGGTGGCCCAGAAGGTCTCCTGGATCGGCATCCGCACCGTGCCGTCTTCCGCCAAGGCGTGAAATATCCGTTCGGCTTCGGCCGGCTTGTCGATGCCGAGCGTCACCGAGAAGCCTTTCATGTCTTCGGACATGCCGGGAGGAGCGTCGGACCCCATCAACACTTTGTCGTCCAGGACCAGGCGGGCATGCATGATCTTGCTGCGCCATTCGGCCGGCACGTGATCGGCGGCCGGCGTGCCCTCGTGCGGTATCATCGCCACGATTTTACCGCCGAGGACCTGCTCGTAGAATTTGAACGCCGCCTCGCATTGGCCCTTGAACGTCAGATAGGGGTTCATTTGCATGCTCTGCTCCTGATGCTGCTGTTGATTGCAAGGTGCGGGCGCTCGGTGCGGACCACCTCACCGCGCATCCCGACAAGACGTAGTCCGGTCATCTGTCCGCTCTATGACGGGGCGTCCGTCCACGCGGCTCTATTTCTTCCGTCCGCGCTGCTTCTCCTTCGCTTGGAGTTCGATGAGGTAATGGTCGAGGCGATCGAGGCTCTGGTCCCAGAACCGGCGATAGCGTTCGAGCCAGTCGTCCACCTGCTTGAGGGCGCCGGGCTCGATCCGGCACGGCCTCCACTGCGCCTCCCGGCCGCGCGCGATGAGACCGGCGCGCTCCAGCACCTTGAGGTGCTTGGAGACGGCGGGAAGGCTCATGGCGAACGGTTCGGCGAGCTCTGTCACCGACGTTTCGCCCAACGCGAGCCGCGCGAGAATGGCGCGCCGCGTCGGATCGGCGAGGGCCGCGAAGGTGGTGCTGAGGCGGTCCGTCGGCATCATGAAACCACTAGGTTAAATAACCGGGCGGTTAACTAGAGGAGGCCCGGCGGGATGTCAAGCGCGCTCGCGACGGGCGAGCACCGGTGCGCCAGTCATCAATCGAAAGGTTTGAGACTCGGCAGCTGCGGCTGGACTTGCAGCGGGGTGCCGGGGACGGTTATCGATGCAAGCCGCGAGCGGGGGCTTGTGCAGCTTGGTCATGACGCGGCCCGCTACCGCGAGGAGTTTGCAACCACATGACGATCACACGACGTCGATTTGCAATTCTCGCCGGCGCCGCTGCCGCCCCTCTTGCGGCAGTGCGGATTGCGCGATCGCAGGGGTATCCGGCGCGGCCGGTGCGATTGATCGTCGGATTCCCGGCCGGCGGTGCGGCCGACATCACCGCGCGCCTGATCGGCCAGTGGCTGTCGGAGCGGCTCGGCCAGCCCGTCGTCGTCGAGAACCGGCCGGGCGCGGGGACCAACATCGGCACCGAAGCGGTGGTGAAAGCGGCTCCGGACGGCTACACGCTGCTGCTGATCAGCGCGGCGAACACCATCAACGCGACGCTGTATGAGCGGCTCAACTTCAATTTCATTCGCGACATCGCCCCCGTCGCCGGACTGATTCGAGGTCCCCTGGTGATGGAGGTGCATCCATCGGTTCCGGCCAGAACGGTGCCGGAGTTCATCGCCTATGCCAAAGCTCGTCCGGGAATGATCAATATGGGGTCGGCGGGCAATGGCACGCCCGGCCACATGTCGGGCGAGCTGTTCCGGATGATGACGGGATTGGACCTGGTGCACGTACCCTACCGCGGCGGTGCGCCGGCGCTCACCGATCTCTTGGCCGGACAAGTACAGGTCATGTTCGACAATCTTCCGACCTCGATCGAGTACATCAGGGCTGGAAAGCTGCAGGCCTTGGCGGTGACGACGGCGGCGCGCTCGGACATGCTTCCGGATCTGCCGACGGTGAGCGAGTTCGTGCCCGGCTACGAGGTCAGTTCCTGGTTCGGCCTTGGCGCGCCCGCGAGCACGCCCGCCGATATCGTTGACAAGCTCTCCGGCGACATCAGCACCGCGCTCGCCGATCCCCGGCTGCGGACGCGGATCGCGGATCTGAGCAGCGTGCCGCTTCCGATGTCTCCGCGCGAGCTGTCAACGCTCATCGTCGCCGAAACGGAGAAGTGGGCCAAGGTGATCAAGTTCTCGGGTGCGAAAGCAGAGTGATGCTCGGGTTTCGCCGCGTCATGTTCGAGTTTGCTCGTCCGGGGAGGAACGGTTGCGATCGCCCCGCACGCAGCGCGCCGTCCCCAGCCAAAAGCATGGACAGCCGGTGACCTCTTCAGATGCAACGCCGGTGACCATCGTCGTAGACGATGCGCGCAAGGTCTCAGGCTTGCTGTTGGCGCCACCCCGGGCGCGCGCCTGCTACCTGTTCGCGCATGGGGCCGGGGCCGGCATGACGCATCCATTCATGGCTGCCGTGGCGGCGGGACTCGAGGATCGTGAGATCGCCACCTTGCGCTACCAGTTCCCCTACATGGAGCAACGCGCCAGGCGGCCCGACCCTCCCAAGCTGGCGCACGCGACCGTCCGCGCTGCTGCGGCCGAAGCGGTGCGGCTCATGCCCGGACTTCCACTGATTGCAGGCGGCAAGTCCTTCGGCGGCCGCATGACGTCACAGGCGCAGGCGGGATCGCCGCTGCCCGGCGTCCGAGGTCTGGCCTTCTTCGGCTTTCCCCTGCATCCGGCCAAGCGTCCGTCGGATGAACGCGCGATGCATCTGTTCGACGTGCACGTCCCGATGCTGTTTCTTCAAGGTACGCGCGACCAGCTGGCTGAGATGGAGCTGCTTGTTCCGGTCACGCAGCGCCTGGGGGAGGGCGCATCGTTGCATCTGTTCCAGGAGGCCGATCATTCCTTCCACGTGCCGGCCCGCAGCGGGCGAAAGGATGCCGATATCAGAAGCGAGATGCTCGATATCTTTGTCGAGTGGATGTTGAAGGTGATCTCCGGCGGTCCTGCCGGCTGGCACGCGTGATCATTCCGTCAATGCCGACCGTGCCCGTGCTGCGTCCCCGCGTGGTAGCCACGCAGCTCGCCATAGCGCGCCCCTTGCGCCGGCGTGAGCACGTCGAGCGTGAGCAGGTGGTACTTGAGATGCGCGCCACGGAGTGCTGCCTGCGTGGCGCCGATCGCATTCATGGACGCTGCCAGGCCCGTCGGCGTAATGGTCTTGCCGGCGAACTGCTTGTCCAGATCGGCTTCTTGCGCGATCAGCGTCTCCCCGAGTGGAACGGCCTCCGCCTTCATGGCCGCGAATAGATCCTGAACCTTCGCGCGCTGTTGATCGGACAGCGCCAAGGGCTCGGCCAGCTCCAGCACGTGCATGGGGCCGGGATATCCGTTGAGCTCGGCGGCCAGCGCCAGACCCATGCCGCGGCCCGCTCGCAGGTCGGCCATCTGCTGCTCGGACAGCGCCTTGATGGGCCGCGCCTCGAGGCCCGTGTAAGGCTGCTGCGCGTGTGCCGGCAGACCGGCCGCGAGGGCGGACACAATCGAGATCAAAATCACAAGGCGGCTCATGCTGTCGCTCTCCGTCGTGGCGCTCCCTGGCGCGATGGCTTGTCGAAGACCATGACTTTGGAAACGAAGGCATTGACGTCGCGCACATGCTTGAGGCCGCAACCCGCGGCGATGGCGCGAAAGTCCTCCCGCAGATAGCCGGTGTAATACGGCTCATGGTAGTTCTGCGGGAACAGCTCCAGCATCCCGTCATAGTCCGGCTCGTCACCGATCTGCAGCGAATCGACGACCACGAGGCGGCCGCCCGGCTTGAGCACGCGCGCGAACTCGCGAAACACGGTGCGACGGACCTTGGGCGGCAGCTCATGAAACATGAAAATGCTCGTCACCGCGTCCTGGCTTTCATACTGCAGCGGAATGGCTTCGCCGTTCGCGACCATGAGCTCGATCCAGCACCGGCGCTTCAAATGCCGCTTCGCCTCCGCGGCGTAGGCTTCCGACAGATCGCTACCCAGCGCCGGCAAGCGCGGCCATGCCTGCTTGCAGAAGTCGAGAAAACGCCCGGTGCC
>Ga0207643_10000653_pt1 | contig 21644 bp, 20 predicted proteins | sample KBSMisM62_FD_184313 | JGI IMG/M metagenome (GOLD analysis project Ga0207643, IMG submission 184313) | Miscanthus rhizosphere microbial communities from Kellogg Biological Station, Michigan, USA - KBS Miscanthus M6-2 (SPAdes) (version 2) | ecosystem: Host-associated > Plants > Roots >...
CAACTGGAACATCTCGCGTACTGCTGAACTCATCGACACGCCGCGAAGCAATCTATACAAAAAGCTCGAGCAGTACGGCATCAAACAGGAAGTAGACGGATAGCCGTTCCCGGTGCCGTGTTCCAGGTTTCGAGTTCGTGTTCAGGTTCGCGTTCGAGGTTTATCGTTCACGGTTCGCAGTTCGCAGTCCGTTTCGCGAGTACGGGATAATCGAATCGTCGCAGTCAGCCAGACGATCGCCCGCTTCCGCACCTCGGTGCTACGGCGGGCAGGCTCGAAAGAGCTTGTTCACTGGAGCCCGAAAGGGCGAAGGCGGGAGGAAAGTCCGAACTCCGAAGGGCAGTGCGCCGGGTAACGCCCGGGCAGGGCAACCTGACGGACAGTGGCACAGAAAACATACCGCTTCCGCGTGTCCGGCGGACTCGCGAGGAGTGGTGGCGCGTTCGAGTCGAACGGCGCCACCACTCCATCCCAAGTGCGCCGGACATGCGGAAGTAAGGGTGAAAAGGTGCGGTAAGAGCGCACCGCGCCGGCGGTAACGTCGGTGGCAGGCAAAACCCCGCACGGAGCAAGACCAAATAGGGTGGCGACAGAGGACGGCCCGTCCGAGGCCACCGGGTAGGTCGCCGGAGTTGGTGAGCAATCACCGACCTAGAGGAATGATCGTCTCGCCGTAGCTGCGGAGCGCCGTGAGGCGCGACGGAGCGAAGGCGAACAGAATTCGGCTTATCGGCTGACTGCGACACTTACCGGACTCACCCGAGCCGCGCAGCGTACAATGCCGTCCATGACCAGCAGAGCAGGCATCGCTGTGTTGGCTCTCGTTGCCGCGGCGACTGTTGCCATTGCCATTGCACAGGGACCCCAGGGACAACGCGGACAAGGCACTCCAGGCGCTCGTCCCGGCTCAGGCCGCGAACCAGAGTTTCCGGTTCCGAACATCAGGGAGTACAAACCGGAATCAACCCTGGTCGTCCCGCAGCATCCGGTCCCCAGGGCGAAGTTTCCGGCGATCGACTTTCACGGCCATCCTCCACAGCTCACGACCGTCGAGGCACTCGCCAGCGTGGTCAAGGCCCTTGACGACCTCAACGTGCGACGAATGGTCGTCAACAATCCTCAGTTGCGCGGCGATGACCTGAAGCAGTGGATCGCGATCGCCAATGCGTCGCCGTACAAGGATCGATTCATTTATTTCACGAGCATCGGCTTTGGTCGCGCCATAAGCCCCGGCTTCGGACAGGCGGCTGCGCAGCAGCTCGAAGCTGACGTCAAGACGGGCGCGAAGGGGGTACAGGAGATCGCCAAGAGCCTCGGCCTCACGGTGAAGAAAGCCGATGGATCACGCCTGGCTATCGACGATCCAGAGCTCGATCCGATCTGGGATGCGGCGGCTCGCCTCAACATCCCTGTCTTCATCCACACCGCGGATCCACAGAAGTTCTGGGATCCGATCGATTACTCGAATGAGCGCTGGCTGGAGCTGGCGCTGTTCAAGGATCGCCGTTATCAGGATCCGGGCTTTCCGCGATTCGAGACGTTGATGGCCGAGCGCGATCGGCTGTTCAAGAAGCATCCCAAGACGACGTTTGTCACAGCTCATTTGGGATGGCACGCGAATGACCTCGCTCGTCTCGGACGGATGTTCGACGAGATGCCGAACGTCTACAGCGAGATCGGTGCGGTGCTCTACGACATCGGCCGGCAACCACGCTTTGCGCACGACTTTTTCGTCAAGTACCAGGACCGGCTGCTGTTCGGGAAGGACAACTACCAGCCAGACGAGTATCCGTACTATTGGCGGGTATTGGAGACGAGCGACGAATATTTCGACTACTACCGCGACTACCACGCGTTCTGGAAACTGTATGGCATCGCGCTGCCGGACGAGGTTCTCAAGAAGCTCTATTTCGGCAACGCCCTGAAAATCATCCCCGGACTCTCGCGAGCTGGTTTCCCACAATAGCGACACCATGGCCCACTATCTCGTCACCGGCGGCGCCGGTTTCATTGGATCTCACCTGTGCGAAGAACTCATTCGACGCGGCGAGCGCGTCCGCGTTGTGGACAGCCTGATCACCGGTAAGCGTGAGAACCTTGCGCACCTGCCGCAGGTCGAGTTCCTGCAGGGCGATCTGGCGGACATCGATGTCGCCAGGCGCGCCGTGCAGGGCATCGAGTACGTTCTGCATCAGGCCGCCATTCCGTCAGTGCCCCGGTCGGTGGAAGATCCGGTGACGTCGAATCGCGCCAACATCGACGCATCTCTCAGTGTCCTCGTCGCGGCCCGCGATGCGGGCGTGCGGCGCGTGGTCTACGCCGGCTCCTCGTCCGCGTACGGGAATTCGGAAACGCTGCCGAAAGTCGAGACGATGCCGACGGCGCCACTGTCGCCATATGCGTTGCAGAAACTGGTAGCCGAGCAGTACTGCCAGATGTTTACGAGCCTTTACGGCTTCGAGACGGTGACGATCAGATACTTCAACGTCTTCGGCCCGAGGCAGGATCCATCGTCCCCGTATTCCGGGGTCATCTCGCTTTTCATCAGCGCGTTGTGCGAGGACCGCCGCCCGACCATCTACGGAGACGGCGAACAGACCCGCGACTTCACGTACGTGGCCAACGTCGTCGACGGTGTTCTTCGCGCGTGCCATGCGCCTGGCGCCAGTGGCGAGATCATCAACGTCGCGACCGGCGGCCGCATTTCGCTGAAGCAGCTCTTTGAGACCGTGAAGCGCAAGGTGGGAAGTCAGCTCGAGCCGATCTATTCCGAACCGCGCGCCGGTGACGTTCGCGACTCGCAAGCCGACATCGGCAAGGCCGAGCGACTGCTTGGCTACACTCCGAGTGTCAGCTTCGATGATGGGCTGGGGCGGACTGTGGCGTGGTACCGCGAATCGATGGTGGCAGGCCGGAAGGTCTGATCGCCTTGGCGCAGTAACGAGCATCGGGCCCCCTTCACGAAATCGCAGGAGTCACGGACCACGACGGAAACGCGGGGGCGACCGACGCTCAGAGGTGTTATCGGCCGCCGGCGATACAAGGGTTAATTGCGGTCTACTCACTCGTGACCGGGTTTTCACACAACATTTACGCGCCCGCCGTGCCTGATATGGCAGTCGGCCGCGCGGTGCTGTGAACGACGCGCCCCGCCTCAACGTAGTATCTGAGAACCGAATCGACTCCCTTAACGTCTCATCGTCGACACGGCCATGGGTTCCATAACGGTTTCTGACGGAGGTCTCGCATGCGTTCGAAGTTTTTCGCAGCACTTGCGGTGATTCTGTGCGCGACAGCCGGAGACGTACGCGCTCAGCAGCAGCAGTTTCAGCTCTATGCCAGTGTCGCCGACGCATCGGGGAAACCAGTGGCCTCACTGGAGCCGATGGACCTGCGGGTCATGGAAGGTGGTGTGGAAGCGAAAGTCGTCAAGGTCGAGCCGGTGAACTGGCCAGTCAAAGTCCAGTTGCTTCTCGACAATGGCATCGGCCTCGGAGCAGGCAACATCCAGATCCTCAAGGACGGCGTGAAAGGTCTCATCGATGCGCTGCCAGATAACCTGGAGGTCACCATCGTCACGACGGCCCCGCAGCCGCGCTTTCTGGTTCGACCGACGATGGACAAGGCGATGATGATTGAGGGCTTGTCTCGTCTGGCGCCCGACTCGGGCGCAGGCCGTTTCGTCGAGTCGATCAACGAAGCGACGCAGCGAATCGAGAAGGACAAGACAGATCACTTCCCGGTGATCATCATGTCTGGCACCAGCTCCGGTGATGCCAACGTGCTGGATCGCGACGTCAAACGGATCTTCGAGCGCATCGAGAAGAAACCCACAACGGTACACGTGGTGCTGCTCAATTCAACATCAGGATCGGCAAGCGGCGGTGCCAACCAGACACAGGTCGGGATGGCGGTTACTCAGGCTACCCGAGGGCGCTACGAGAGCATCGCGGCACCCACGCGTCTCGCGACGCTGCTGCCTGAAATTGGTAAGCAAGTGGCAGCGAGCGTCCAGAAGATGAGCCATCAGTTCCGGTTGACGGTGGAGCGGCCCGCCGGCGCGAAGGGCGACGTGGGGCAGGTAGGTGCTGGCGCGCGCAGCGGCCTCGTCGTCCAGGGGCTCTCAATGGACGGACGGCTTCCCTAAAAACGGCCACTTCTCATGACGTACAGGCGGGTCTTCAGACCCGCCTGGGTTGGGTCTCCAGACCGGCCTGAGACCCTCCGATAAAACGGTGGATGAAGGCGATCGCCTCCGACCTGCCGGCCCACGACGTCGTGGACGGGTGGACCAGACGAATCGAGATCTGCGCCCTGCTTGCGGCCGGAGCGCTGCTGCTCGCGAATATCAATCACATCGTGGCAACCGGACTGTGGTGGCACTGGTGGTCACCGCTGGTCCTCATTGCAGCTGCGCTGGCTGCCGATCTGGTATCTGGCCTCGTGCATTGGACCGCCGACACCTGGTTCAGCGAAACGATGCCGTTCCTGGGTCGCCGCTTTTTGAGGCCATTCCGCGTCCATCACGTCAATCCGGACGACTTCCTGCGTCGAGACGCAGTCGATTGCAATGGTGATGTTGCGATGCTGAACGTCCCGATTCTGCTTGTCGCCCTCCTGCTCCCGGAAGCCGGCCCGAGTGGAGCAGTGTCACTTGGACTCACGGCATTTGCCACGATCTCCCTTCCCACGAACCAGGTGCATCAGTGGGCACATATGCCGTCGCCGCCGTCATTCGTTCGCTGGCTGCAGCGCCGCGGCATCATCCTCAGTGTCGAGGCGCACGCCTCGCACCATCGCGAGCCATATGTCGCCAATTACTGCATCGCGACTGGCTGGTGCAATCGATGGCTGAACGCCGCGGGCTTCTTTCCAACGTGCGAGCGTCTGATTACACACGTCACGGGACTGCAGCCGCGCGCCGATGAACAGGCGTTCGTCGATCGATGGTGACGACACCGGCGTCAAGGGCATTCGGGTCAGGGTGGCTGAGCGGCGTCCTCTCCGTCGCCCTCGGGGCAGCTGGCCTTGGTGCGGTCTTCTGCTTTCACTACCCGTCGCTCCTCACGATGCCAGACCTGCGAGCGCTCTATCCCGTCCCGTTCATCAGAGCCCTCCTGCACCTTGCTCTCGTGAGCTCTTTCATTGCGGGTGTCGTGAGTGTATGCCTGCGTCGTCGCAAGATTCTGGGCATGGCGGGCATCTCCTTCACACTCGTGGCCGCGCTGCTCGGCGGTTCACGTGTTCCCATTGATGGCGAGCTGCAGAACGGGCCTTTTCTCGGTCTCGATTGGTTTCTCCTCAATCTGATTGCCTACTCCGCCGTCTTCATACCGCTCGAACGCCTCTTTGCGCGATTGCCCGAACAGGACGTCTTCAGGAGCGATTGGCGGACAGACCTTGTGTACTTCTTTCTAAGTGCCCTGCTCGTGCAAGTCACGACGCTCTTAACGATGAAACCAGCCATGACGCTGTTCACGTGGGCAGTGTCCGGGAACGTGCAGAAGCTGGTGTCGAGTCAGCCGCTGGTGATTCAGTTCATCGAGATTCTTGTGCTGACCGATTTCGTGCAGTACTGGGTGCACCGAGCCTTCCATCGGGTTCCCATGCTTTGGCGTTTTCACCGCATTCATCATTCAGCCGACGTGATGGACTGGCTGGCTGGCTCGCGGCTGCACCTGGTCGATGTGGCGGTGACACGCGGACTGACCTACGTACCGATCTATGTGCTCGGTTTCAGTGAGACGGCGCTCATCGCCTACGTCGCATTCGTCAGTATCCAGGCCACCTTCATTCACGCGAATGTCCGTTTCAACTTCGGCCGCCTGCGCTGGGTGATGGCTACGCCGCAGTTTCACCACTGGCACCATGGTGCCGAACCGGAGGCCGTGGACAAGAATTTCGCGGTCCATCTGCCGCTGCTGGATCGCATGTTTGGCACCTGCCATCTGCCTGGCGATCGCTGGCCGGCCTCGTACGGACTTGCGGCAGGCAAGGCGGTACCTCCCGGTTACGTCCGGCAGCTTGTCGATCCGTTTATCTCGAAGTAGAAGCAGAGTCTGTCCTTCGTCGCTAGGCCTTAGTGCCTGGTCTGTCTAAGCACTAAGCACCAAGGACGAAGGACTCGCGCTACATCGATTTCAAAAGCGCGGTAGACCCGCCCGCAAGTTCAGGCGCGCGCTGGATAGGTGAAGCACAAGATGTGTGTGGTGTTGACGAGGAAGTGCGTCAGGATCGATGCCTCGATGCGGTTCGTGCGCCAGAAGATCCAGCCGTAACCGACACCAGCAATCGTAGCGAGCACGATGGACCACACTCCGCCCGCGTAGTGGGCAAGGCCGAAGACGACAGCCGCCATCACCAGGCCGGCGATCTCCCTGCCCGATGCCTGAACAGCCAACTTGCCCTGCAGCCGCCGTTGGATCAAACCTCGAAACAGCGCCTCCTCACCCACGCAGGTGAAGAGAAGGTTCGACCAGGCCCAGACAGGAAAGATCGCCGGCCACTTGAAATCGACGCGTATCTGGCCAATCAACAGCGCGCATGCCATGAGCGCTGCGATCAGCACGAGCACGCCGGGGAGCGTGGCTCTCAGCATCGCGCCACAATCGGCTCGCGACGCCAACACTGGCGGACCGAACGCCAACAGGAGGAGACCGACCTGCGCCTTGTCGAAGTTGAGGTACAGCGTGTACGGCACGGCATCCGGGCTCAGCATCACATCTCTGACAACGAGCAGATTGGCAAACCCCGGGACGATGTGCGCCATCAGCGCGAGCGAGAACACGACGACTGCGATCGTGGTGATCGCCAGGCGCTCGCGTCCGTCCCGATAACAGAGCAGGGCGAACGCCAGAATCGCGAGCACTCCCAGTGCCGCTACACGACCGGTCGCGTAGGCGTGAGTGACGGCAACGATCAACCAGGCGACCGATACGGCGTGTCGTAACGGCAATGGTCCCACCGAGGGCTGCGGCGGAAGCCAGAGCGATCCGATTGCAAGCGAGAGCCAGATGTAGGGCAGCACGCGAAGAGTGTACGCAATTGCTGCCGTGTTCAGGCGCGACGTTGCCCCCTGCTATCAGGCGAATGGATTCTCGTCGGCGCTCGGGCCATAGATCGATGGCACTGGCACATCGAGCTCGCGCAAGTAGACGCTCAGTTGTCCTCGATGGTGATACCAGTGATTCAGCATGATCGCCCGCAGCATGGCAATTCGCGGAATCGCGAGTAGCTCCTGGTCGCCACGCATCATCCGCCACGTGGCCAGGATCGTTCCGTCGTCCATCTTCCCGAGCAGCCGCTTCGCTTTCGCGATGCTGTCGTCCAGCGTTGGGACCAGCTCCGCAGCGCTTGTGGGTTTGGGGTCGGTGAATTGGGGTGCCTGCACGGGCGACGGTTGTGCGACGAATTCGGCAACGGCGCCCGGCACCATCGCAACGTGCAGTGCGAGTTCGCCCAGTGTCCTCGCCTTCGCGTGCGGCTTCCACGCGAGCTTGGCATCGGGAACGCGCTCCAGGACTCGGCGTGTGGTTGCGGCCTCCTGTTCGAGTTCCTGTAGCAGCCCATCGATGAGTGGCATGGTGACCTCCTGTCGGCGCACGGATCCATTCCGCGCGTCATCCGTATAGACTGCGGGACACCCCCAGAATCATCGGTCAGCAGGGAGGATTCTCATGGCGATCATTGGTGCCCATGCGCTGTTGTACAGCGCCCAGTCCGATGCCCTCCGGGCAATGCTTCGGGACGTGTTCGGGTTCAAACACGTGGATGCCGGCGGTGGATGGCTCATCTTCACGCTGCCGCCAGCCGAACTGGGCATCCATCCAATCGAGGAGGGAATGGACGCGGTCGGCACTCCGCACAAGCTGAACTTCATGTGCGACGACATTCGCTCGACGATCGCCGACTTGCGAGCGAAAGGCGTCACCGTCATGGGAGAGCCCAAGGATCAGGGATTTGGCATCACTGCATATCTCGACTTGCCTGGGGGTGCTCACGTGATGCTGTATGAGCCGCGACATCCCGTCGCGCTGGATACGCGCGCGTCCGTATTGCCGCGCGTGCTCGTGACGCTCCTCAGCGAAGCGCTGTACGGACCGTCCGGCAGCGCATATTTCCTGAACCGCGGCGATCACGGCTTGCTGTCGTCCCTCGATGCGCTTTCGGCCGAGGCGGCGAGCGCCCGCCCGGGAGGACGGACGTCGGTGGCTTCCCACGTTGAGCACCTGCGTTACGGATTGGAATTGCTCAATCGAGCTGCTCGGGGTGAACAGCTTGGCGATGCCGATTGGTCACAGGCCTGGAAGCGTCAGACGGTCTCTGACGATCAGTGGCGCACGCTGCGTGCGGCTCTTGCCAACGAGGCGCAATCGTGGTTGGACCACATAAAAAGCCCCCCGGCATGGGACGAAACCGGATGGACCGATGCCGCCTCGAGCATTCCGCACCTTGCGTATCACCTCGGCGCCATTCGCCAGCTCGCGCAGGCGGCGAGCGGCCCTCCGGCGACGCCCTGAGCGCGGATTCGGGATCTTCCACAATTCGGAGCTGGCCGCGCTGGTTCGCGACGACTACCGAGCCCAGGACTTGCGCCTGATTACGACATCCATCTGTCCGCGGCGGATCGGACTCGCGATTTCAGCGACGATCTGGAAATGCGGGACACTCTTCTCGCCCGTATCGGTGATGAGGCCCAGAGGTGCCTGTTCGATCCAATTGTCTCGACGTTCTACCGGCGGCGCTTCCTGCGCACTGGCGCCGAGGCGGATTTGGACGCGACAGATCTCTCACTTCAATCGATCGCTCGCGCAGATCACGCACGAGTGGCGATGCGCGGAGCTGTACTACCTTCGGGACCAGCAGTACGTCGCGAATCCACACGTCCCGCGGCAGTGGACCCGCCAACCTGCTCACGTCCATACGCGTCATGCGGAGCACGGCGACGGCGCGGCGAGCGCATAGCAAGCGGGGCTGACAGGCAACGAACTGCGCGGATGTCTTCCAATCGCCAACCGTAGTTCACAGCCGCGCATGGTCCTGACGCGCGGCAGTTTCGTCGTCTTCGTCTAACCGCTTCCACGTCATCACGCTGCGTCGACACATCTCGCGGCGTTGAGGCGGCCATGCGCTTGCTCTTACTCGAAGCGTCCCGGCGGGTTTGTGTGGACCTTTCGTGCACCCAGGCCCGTGGTCAGCCATCTCCCGCCGGGACTCGTTCGCGCGCCGAGGAGCCATGTGGCAGGTCACCGCGCATCGACTTACGTCCCGAATCGTCCGCACGTTCCCGCAGTCATGCGTGAGTGCGCCTGCCAGATGCGGACAGGAGGCTGTTCATGATTCGCATCGTCATCGCGGTTCTGCTGGTGCTGGGGCTCGGTGTAGCTACAGGCGCGGCCCAGGACACCACTCGACGCAGTTCGGCGGCAAGTTCTGCTTCGGCGTCGGCACCCATCAACCTGAACACGGCGAGCGCGGCGCAGCTCGAAACATTGCCGGGCATCGGCAAGGCGACTGCGGAGCGCATCCTCGAATACCGGCAGAAGAACGGCTCCTTCAAGAAGGTGGAAGATCTGATGAACGTGCGCGGTGTGGGAGAGAAGAGCTTCCTCAAGCTGAAACCGCTCATCACGGTCTCACCGACGAAAGGAGAGTCGGCCGGCCAGTAGAGGCGCGCGGGTGTGGTCGCGGGCGCTTCCCCCAGCGCCCGCGGCCGCCCGCCGGGCGAAGTAGTGGCTACACGCTGTTGGAGATTCTGTTTGCCCTGACCGTGTTGTGCATTCTCGCTGGCATCAGCCTCCCCAACATGCTGGGCGCGATCGATCGTTCGCGCGGCGCGGGTGCCGCCCGGTACCTCGCGTCGCGGATGGCGCTGGCCCGGGCGCAGGCAGTTGGCCGCTCAACAATGATGGCCCTCCATTTCGAGGATGGCCCTCGGGGCACCGCGTTCTCGGTTGTAGCGGACGGCAACGGTGACGGAGTGCGAACGCAAGACATCGATCAACAGATTGATCGCGTGATCGAAGCACCGGTAGTATTGTCGGACTTGTTTCGGGGTGCTTCCATCGGACTTGCCCCGGGGACGCCAGCCACCGAAGCCGTCGCGCTGGGGGGGACGAGAATCCTGTCGTTCAGTCCTAACGGAACGGCGACGTCCGGCAGCGTGTATGTTGTTGGACGCGATCGTACGCAGTGGGTGGTGCGGGTGCTGGGTGTAACGGCCCGTGCACGCGTGCTTCGATACGAGCGCGCCACCAATGGATGGGTCAGTGCCGACTGATTTAGATGATCGTCGCCGGAGCGCCCGTTGGGTGCCTGGTCCGACCGACGCGTTATCGCGGGTCAGGTTGCGCGCCGGCCGTGAACTCGTCGTCGTCAACGTGTCGGCTGGCGGAGCGCTGGTCGAGAGCACCACGCGGCTGCTGCCGGGAACGCACGTTGAGGTGCACGTGACGGGGACGCACGGTCGTGTTCTCGTTCGCGCTCGCGTCGTTCGGTGCTCCGTTTGGACGGTGACCGCCGACGTGGTTACTTATCGTGGTGCGCTGGCATTCAGCACGCCAGTCGATCTGGTACCTGCCGAGGCAGCCAGGCACGAGACCGGCAACTTGCTATGAAAGATCGACGACCTGTCGCGATTGCTCGGTCTGCGGAGCCGGCATTGAGCGACTACCGCTGAGTTCGGCAGCCAGCTGCGTCGCGTTGAGCTCATTCTCCCAACGCGCAACGACGATGGCAGCCACGCCATTGCCGATGAAGTTGGTGAGCGACCGCGCCTCGGACATGAAACGGTCGATGCCGAGGATCAATGCGAGTCCGGCCACTGGAATCGATGGGACAACGGCCAGCGTTGCGGCGAGTGTGATGAACCCGGCGCCGGTAACACCAGATGCCCCTTTCGACGTCAGCATGGCTACGCCCAGCAGCGTCAGCTCCTGCCCCAGCGTGAGGTCGATATTGAGCGCCTGCGCGACAAATATCGCGGCCATGGTCAGATAGATATTTGTGCCGTCCAGGTTGAACGAATAGCCGGACGGCACGACCAATCCCACTACGGATCTCGAGCATCCGAGCTTCTCGAGCTTCTGCATCAGCGGCACGAGCGCCGACTCAGACGAAGACGTGCCGAGAACCGTGAGCAACTCGTCTTTGATGTACGCGATGAAGCGCAGGATATTGAATCCCGTGAAGGCTGCGATGGCTCCGAGGACGATCAACACGAAGAGCAGGCACGTGAGGTAGAAGCTGCCCATCAGAGCAGCCAGAGGTTTGAGCGCCGCGATGCCATAACGGCCGATGGTGAATGCCATTGCGCCGCCAGCGCCAATCGGCGCCAGTTTCATCAGCGCGTTCATCATGGCGAAGAAAATATGCGAACAGGCTTCGATGAAGTGGTGAACCGTCGCTCCTCGCGCTCCCATGTGTGTCATCGCATAGCCAAACAGAATTGCGACGAACAGGACTTGCAGGAGGTTGCCGGAGCCCGCGAACGCGTCGAAGAACGTGGCCGGGATGATGTTGAGGATGAAGTCGGTGGTCGTTTGGGCAGCCGCGCGCTTCGCGTAATCCGCTACGGCATTCGCGTCGAGAGTCGCCGGATCCACGTTGAAGCCGGCCCCCGGCTTCATGACGTTGATCACGACGAGACCGATGACGAGCGCGAAGCTCGAGACCACCTCGAAGTAAATGAGAGCTTTGGCGCCCACGCGGCCGACCTTCTTCATGTCACCGGCCCCGGCGATGCCAAGGACAACCGTGCAGAAGATGATCGGACTGATGAGCATCTTGACGAGTGCAATGAATCCATCGCCAAGGGGCTTGAGTTTGACGGCCGTCGCTGGCTGCGCGTAGCCGAGAATGCCTCCCGCAAGAATCGCGAGCAGGACCCAGAAATATAAATGTCGGGTTAGGCGTTTCATGTACGGCCGCCAGTGTATCGCAGCCCCCGCCTCCGACGAGCGAGGCGGTTGAAGCGGCTCATCGTCGCTCGCGGGGTAGGCACTTCTCCGAGTTTCATGCACGTTATCAGTTGTGCGGGGTACGGCCTACCCGCGCCTGATACTCGGACGCATGCTCATCAAAGCGAAAGCGTTGCCTGCGCGAACGTTACCGGGGGCTGGTCACGATGGCACTGCATTTGGTAGGCCACCAGCGGAGGTTCTCGTGAGCGAATCGTCGGCGGTGATGCGAGGTGGTGATGGGGTCACTGAACCGCGCGGGGAAGACAACGTCGCGAGCGTTCGTCAGGTCCTCGAGGCGCTTGGGACCGCGCTTGCCAGTCAAGCGCCACAACACGATCTGGGAGCGACGTTCGAGCAACAGGTTCGTCAGGCGCTCAATCTGCGCGCGGTGCGTCTGCGCGAAGTGCGCGACCGCTACCAGGCGCGGCTGGTCACTCCGACGCGCACGGCGGATTCGATCGTTGTTGGCGTGCCGACTGCCGATCCGCGCGTCCAGGCGGTGCTTGAGGCATCGTGTCAGCCGGATCGGCCGATGGCCGGGCGCGACTACGACGTGCTGATGACGCTGGCACATGTCGGCGGTCTGGTGTTGGAGATCGGGCGGGGAAGAGCAGTGACCGCGAGTTCAGTACTTGGCGCCGGTCCGCTGATCGGATCGACCCAGGTGATGCAGGCGCTGCGTGCGAAGATCGAGCGCGTCGCTGCGACTGATTTCACCGCTTTAATCGAAGGCGAGAGCGGAACCGGCAAAGAACTCGTTGCCCGTCAGCTGCACGATCTCGGCCGCCGTCGTCGAGGTCCGTTTGTCGCCGTCAACTGCGCCGCCGTCGTGGAAACGCTGCTCGAGGCTGAGCTCTTCGGGATCGAAGAACGCACGGCCACCGGCGTGCGCGGGCGCCGCGGCAAGTTCGAGCACGCCGATGGCGGCACGCTGTTCCTGGACGAAGTATCAGACCTGTCGCTGTCGGCACAGGCGAAGTTTCTTCGCGTCCTGCAGGATCTGGCGGTCGAGCGGGTTGGCGGTCACGGCACTCGTCGCATCGATACTCGCATTGTCGCCGCCACGAACCGGCCGCTGTCTGATCTCGTCGCCCGAGGTCTTTTCCGCGCCGATCTGTACTACCGGCTCAGCGGAGTCGAAATACATGTGCCGCCGCTGCGGAGCCGTTGCGAAGATGTGCCCGAGCTCGTGCGGTACTTCCTGGGCCGGCAGCGCAGCCGTGAGCTGACGCTGTCCACTGAAGCCGAGCATGCGCTCCGCATCTATCCATGGCCGGGCAACGTGCGGGAGTTGGAGCGCCTGGTCGAGCGCGCACTCGCGCTGATGGAATCGGACCGCATCGAGCTCGACGATCTTCCAGCTCGAATCCGCGGCGAGTTTGCGGAAGTGCTGGTGCCTTCCATTGCTCGTGACGAGACGATGCGCGCCTGGGCGTGCCATTACGCACGTCTCGTGTTCGAGAAGTGTGGGCGAAACAAGCGTCGAGCCTGCAAGCGGCTCAATATCAGCTATCACACGTTGGAAGCGTACCTCAGGGTCGCCGGCCGGCTCGGCCGCGGACATGCCAAACGTCTTCCGCGCTGGGTCCACGACATGACGGCGCCTCGCGCTGAATCGTAGCCGGGACAGGCATGCGCGATCTCTGGTATCTCGTTCGCTTCTTCCACATCGTGCCGCCTGTTCCCTCGATGATGGTGAGCACCTTCGTCGCGTTGACGACCGCGTCCGCGCTGGCGATCGTGAGTGATCCACAGAGAGCTTCCGGCGCGTTGGTGCCGATTCTCGTCCTGCAATTGTTTGCGGCTTCCTCAGGGTTTTCGCTTCCGGCGCGGCGCGGACATTACGATTTGTTGTTCACGCGCGGGAGCAGCCGCACGCTGATCGCCCTGGTCCACTGGGCGATGTCTGTTCTCTCTGGCGTGGCCAGTTGGCTGGTGTTAGCGATAGTGGAACTGATGGTGAGCGCCGGCTCGAGCAAGAGCCTGTTCGCGTCGGGTACCTGTGCCGCAGTGTTCGTCGTGTCGACGGTGCCGTGGGCAGTCACGGTCGCACTACCGCGATTCTCGGGTGGCATCGGCTGGTTGCTGATTGCCGTGACGGAAGCCACCACGTTTTCGAGTGGTGTGATCGGAGAATGGACGGCGACCTCGACTCGGATCGAAGACCTCGCCTGGCCAGCGTGGTCCTTCTTCATCTATCCCGTCGGTGTGGTTGGAAGTCATCTCGCACGGCCACAGGTAATAGCGGTCGTCCCCGCGCTTGCGCTGGCGCTGTGTGCGATGGTCGCGGCGTGCCGGTGGGTGTCTCGCCGAGATGTACCACTCGAGGCCGCTCAGTGACACTAGCCGTGTCGGTCCGTGGTCTCGCGATGCAGTACGGACGGCGTCTCGTGTTTCAAGAACTGTCTTTCGATCTCGCCGCCGGCCAGGCGGCGGGTGTCGTCGGTCCCAACGGTTCGGGGAAAACGACGTTGCTTCGCGCGCTGGCGGGATGCCTCACGCCGCGATCCGGAGAGATTCGCATCAACGGATTGACGCCGCGCGACGCCCTCGCGCGCACCGGCGTCGGCTACTTCGCGGGCGAGGCCACAATGCCGGGGAGCGTCCGCGCCGCGCAGTGGGGAAGTCTTGGCGCTGGTGACGATGTCACGCGGGAGAACCGGCGGCTCCGGACATTGTCGCGAGGGACGCGACAGCTTTTAGGCCTCCGCACGGTGCTTGGCCGTCATCCGCTCGGCCTTATCCTCCTCGACGAGCCGTGGGAAGGGCTCGATCCAGATGCAGGCCGATGGCTGTCGACGATGCTCGAGACCAAACGCGATCGCGGCGCTGCCGCGGTGTTGTCATCGCATCGCCTGCACGACTTGGCCGGCCTGTGCGATCTATACGTGTTTCTCCTGCCTCACCAGGCCACTGTCCTGCGTGCGCATGAGATCGTAACCGTGGGGCCTGTAACGGCCGAGCATCTGGCCAGTGTGTTCGATCGCCTTCGCGGCGGAACGATGTTGCTGCGCGCGACATCCTGAACCGCGAACCCCTCCTTGACCCTCTCGTTCGGCGGCGAGTACAGTTTTACCAGTTTGGTTCCCCCCTCGCGCTCTGCTTCATGACCGACACGGCTGCTAGTCTCCGCACAACTCCCTTACATGCACGGCATCGCGCATCGGGCGCCCGCATGGTGCCTTATGCCGGCTGGGAGATGCCGGTCGAGTACTCCGGAATCGTGAACGAGCATCTCGCCGTTCGGTCACGCGCTGGCCTATTCGACGTCAGCCACATGGGCGAAATCGAGGTTGCGGGCAAGGGAGCCCTCGAGGCGGTTCAGCGGGTCTCCAGCAACGACGCCGCGGCGCTGAAGGTCGGACAGGCGCAGTACGCAGGTCTGCTGACGCCAGAGGGAACGTTCATCGACGACATGCTCGTTTATCGCATGGGGCCGAGTCACTTCATGCTCGTCGTCAACGCCGCCAACACGGTGAAAGACTTCGCGTGGATCAGCGAGCAGGTGAAGCTTACCGGCGACGCGGCTTGTGTCGATTCCAGCAGCCGATACGCGCTGCTCGCGATTCAAGGCCCCGCGGCTCGCGACGTGTTGCAGCCGCTGACCGGGGTCGAGCTGAGCGACATTCGCTACTACTGGTTTTCTTATGGAGAGGTCGCCGCGGCCCGGGTGACGATTTCGCGAACCGGGTACACCGGCGAGGACGGGTACGAGATCTTCGTGCCGCCGAACATGGCTGATCGGGTGTGGCAGGCCCTCCTCGAGTCGGGCCGACACGCGGACGTCATTCCTTGCGGGCTGGGCGCTCGTGACACACTGCGGCTCGAAGCGGCGATGCGGCTGTACGGGAACGACATCGACGAGTCGACAACGGTACTCGAAGCAGGCCTCGGTTGGACGATTGGCTGGAAGAAGAGTGACTTCATCGGCCGCGAGCGTCTTCTCGAGCAGAAGGAGCGAGGCCTCGCGCGCACGCTGGTTGGTTTCGAGATGCTCGAGCGCGGAATCGCGCGGCAGGGATACGCGGTGCTGCATCAGGGCAATCGAGTGGGCCAGGTCACGAGCGGCACACAGACGCCGTTTCTCAAGAAGGCCATCGGCATGGCCTACGTTCCGACGGCCTTTTCCACACCCGGAAGCCAGATTGAGATCGACGTTCGCGGTCGCGTCACGAAGGCGCAGGTCGTGCCGTTGCCCTTTTACAAACGTGTAATGGGGTCGGGGGTCATTTGAAGAGGACACATCGTGGATGTCCTGTTTAAATGACTCCCGACCCCATTTGGAGTGAGCATGCCGTATCCCGCAGATCGCAAATACACGAAGGACCACGAGTGGATTCGGCTCAACGGCGAGATTGCCGAAGTCGGCATCACCGATTTCGCCCAGGATCAACTCGGCGACGTCGTCTTCGTCGAGCTGCCCGATCCCGGACGTCGTGTGACGGCAGGCGAGTCGTTCGGATCCATCGAGTCGGTGAAGGCGGTTTCGGAGCTGTTTGCGCCGATGAGCGGTGAGGTCCTCGAAGTGAACCCGACGCTCAAGGATCACCCGGAAGCTGTCAATGCGACGCCTCATGAAACATGGATGGTGAAGGTGCGGCTGTCGGATCCCGAGGCGACGGGGTCGCTGCTCGACAGCTCGCAGTACGAAGCGTTGACGCGCACGTAATGAGCTCACTCGACGCCAGCGATTGGTTCGCGCGCCGCCACATCGGACCATCGCCAGACGAGCGTGACGAGATGCTCCAGGCGATTGGTGCGTCATCGCTGGATGCGCTCGTGGACGAGGCCATTCCAGCCTCGATCAGGCACAAGGCGCCGTTGTCGCTGCCTTCGGCCGAAAGCGAGTATCAGTACCTCAATCGACTCGGGCACGTTGCGCATCGAAACAAGGTCTTCCGGTCGTACATCGGCCTCGGCTACTACGACACGATCACACCCAGCGTCATCCTGCGCATGGTGCTGGAGAATCCCGGCTGGTACACGCCCTACACACCGTACCAAGCTGAGATCGCGCAAGGGAGGCTGGAGTCACTTCTGAACTTCCAGACGATGGTCACCGATCTGACGGCGATGGACGTGGCGAGCGCATCATTGCTGGACGAGGCCACGGCAGCCGCGGAAGCGATGGCGCTGATGCATCGCGCTCGGCCGAGCAACCGCAGCGATCAGGCACACGCGGTGTGTCTCGTCAGCGATGGTTGCTTCCCGCAAACCATCGACGTCCTGCGCTCGAGGGCAGAGCCACTCGGTATCGAGCTGCGCATCGTGCCGCTCGACCAGATAACGTTCGACGAGGCGGTCTTCGGTACGATCGTCCAGTCTCCCGATGCAGGCGGCGATGCGTACGACCTGAGAGCAGTGATCACCCGGGCACACGGCGCAGGCGCGCTCGTGGCCGTTGGCGCTGACTTACTTTCGCTGGCGTTGCTCGTGCCTCCCGGTGAAATGGGGGCGGATGTCGTCTACGGAAGCGCGCAACGTCTCGGCGTCCCGCTCGGTTACGGAGGCCCGCACGCGGCATTCTTCGCGACGCGTGATGCCTTCGTCAGGCAATTACCGGGCCGGTTGATCGGGGTCTCGGTCGACAACCACGGACACCGCGCGTACCGGATGGCGCTGGCGACGCGCGAACAGCACATCCGTCGCGAGAAGGCCACGTCGAACATCTGCACGGCACAGGCACTGCTCGCCAACATCGCGGCGATGTATGCCGTGTATCACGGACACAAGGGGATCACCGCGATCGCCTCTCGCGTGCACCTGCTGACCAGAGTGCTGGAAGCCGAGCTCGGTGCGCTTGGCTACACGCAGCTCAACTCGCACTACTTCGACACGCTGCGGGTCTCGGTTCCAGGAGGCGTCGAGTCCGTGCTCCGGCGCGCCCAGGCGGCGGCCATCAACTTTCGCGTCATCGACGAACGAACGCTGTCGATCGCGCTCAACGAAACTGTCGGTACCTCCGACATTCGAGATATCGTCGACGTCTTTGCCGCTGCGGCGGGCAACTCGCATCCGGTCGACTGCGAGTCGACGGCGCGGAGGCTGCAGGCGCAATCTCCGGATGGGCTGCCCGGTCCGCTTCGGCGCACCAGCAGCTTTTTGACGCATCTCGTTTTCAACACCCACCACTCCGAATCGGAGATGATGCGTTACATCCGCAGCCTCGAGCGGAAAGACATCGGGCTCGACACGTCGATGATTCCGCTCGGCTCGTGCACGATGAAGCTGAACGCGGCGACGGAGATGCTGCCGATCACGTGGAATGCATTCAGCCGGATGCACCCGTTTGCGCCGGAAGAGCAGGCGGAGGGATACGCGCAGGTCTTCCGCGAGCTCGAGTCGGCGTTGTGCGAAATCACGGGGTTCGCGGAAGTCTCACTGCAACCGAACTCTGGCGCGCAAGGAGAGTTCGCGGGTCTCATGGTGATCCGCGCGTATCACCATGATCGCGGCCAGCCTGAGCGCAACATCGTCCTCATCCCGGCATCGGCGCATGGGACGAATCCCGCCAGTGCAGTCACGGCCGGCATGCGCGTCGTCGTGGTCCGGAGCAGGCCGGACGGCAGTGTCGACGTTGACGACTTGAAGGCGAAGGCATCCCAGCATCGCGATCGTCTTGCCTGCCTGATGATCACCTACCCCTCGACCCATGGGGTTTTCGAGGACGACATCCGACACATCTGCGACGTCGTCCATGAGAATGGCGGACAGGTGTACATGGACGGCGCCAACATGAACGCGCAGGTCGGGTTGACGAGCCCTGCGGCGATTGGGGCTGACGTCTGCCACCTGAACCTGCATAAGACGTTCGCGATCCCGCACGGGGGCGGCGGACCTGGAATGGGACCGATTGGCGTCGCACGACATCTGGCGCCATTCCTGCCAGGCCACCCCGTCGTGGGTGTTGGTGGGAGCAAGGCGATCCATGCCGTGTCAGCAGCACCGTGGGGAAGCGCAAGCATCCTGCTCATCTCGTATGCCTACGTTCGGATGCTCGGGGCAGAGGGGCTGACGGACGCCACGCGCCACGCCATCCTGAATGCGAATTACATCAAGGCCAGGCTCGAACGGCATTTCCCGGTGCTGTATGCGCGAGCGAACGGCCGCGTGGCGCACGAGCTGATCTTCGATCTGCGCGGCTTCAAAGCCGGCGGCGTTGAAGAGATGGATGTGGCGAAGCGGCTCATCGACTACGGCTTTCATGCCCCAACGGTTTCCTTTCCCGTTGCTGGTACGCTCATGGTCGAACCGACCGAGAGCGAAGACAAAGCCGAGCTCGATCGCTTCTGTGATGCGATGATCGCCATCCGGCGCGAGATCGAAGACGTGGTGACCGGCAAGGTCGATTCACAGGACAACGTCCTCAAGAACGCTCCGCACACGGCTGCTGCTGTCACGGCCACCGACTGGCGGCACGCCTATAGCCGCGAGCAGGCCGCGTTTCCGCTCCCATTCGTGCGCGAACGGAAGTACTGGCCTCCCGTGGGACGCATCGACAATACGTACGGGGATCGAAACTTGTTCTGTTCGTGTCCGCCGTTGACAGAGTAGCGGAGTGCGCTCAGCATGCGGATCCTGACCGCCGCGCAGATGCGCGAAGCCGACCGGTACACCATCGATGAAATCGGGATTCCATCGCTCGTGTTGATGGAAAACGCGGGCCGCCAGGTCGTGGCGGCGATCGAGTCCACGTACGAATCGAAACTCGATGGCCGCGTGGCGGTCTTGTGTGGGCGCGGCAACAACGGCGGCGATGGATTCGTCGTGGCGCGCACGCTGCTGCAGCACGGTATCGAGACTTCCGTGTTCGTGATTGGCGCGCTCGCCGACGTCGGCGGTGATGCGCGGACGAACCTCGATATCCTCGGGCGGCTGGGTGTTACCGTCGTAGAGATTGCGGATGAGCAAAGCTGGGAGCTGCACTTCTCCGAGATCTCGCAGTGCTCGTTGATCGTCGACGCGATCTTCGGAACCGGACTCAGGGCGGCTGTCACCGGGATGATGGAGACCGTCATTGCCGACGTGAACGCGTCCGAGATTCCGATCATCTCCGTCGACCTGCCGAGCGGTCTGTCGGCGGATACCCCGCATTTGATTGGCGACTGCATCGACGCGTCGCTGACCGTGACTCTTGCCGCGCCGAAACTGCCGCTCGTCCTGCCGCCGGGCGAGGCCTATGCCGGCGACGTCGTCATCGCCGATATCGGCATCCCGTATGAAGTGATTGAGAGCCTCGAAGGGCCGCATGTGGAGTTGCTGACACCCGAGCAGCTGCGCACCGTCGTCGGACCACGGGCGGCGGATTCACACAAAGGCGATTTCGGGCGGCTGACGATCGTCGCGGGGTCGGTCGGAAAAACCGGCGCCGCACACCTTGCCGCGCTCGGCGCCTTGCGATCGGGTGCGGGACTCGTGACCGTGGCGACGCCGCGATGCTGCCTTCCGATTCTAGCCGCCATGTCACCGGTATTCATGACGGTGGATCTGCCCGATGATTCCTCGGGCACGCTGGCAGCCAGTGGTGTCGAGAAGTTGCTGGAGCAGCCCCACGATGTGATTGCGTGTGGACCCGGCCTTGGCCGCACACCTGAGGTCGCGCACTTTGTCCGCGGTCTTCTCGATCGAGTGACGGTTCCGCTTGTTCTGGATGCGGACGCGTTGACCGTGCTGGCTGACGATCCCGGGTGTCTGACTGGACGCGACGAGCGCGACCTGATCATCACCCCGCACCCGGGTGAAATGGCGCGCCTGGTCGGGTCATCGATTGCCGATGTGCAAGCTAACCGCATCCAGGTTGCCACCGATTTCGCAACGACACGTCGTGTGTATGTCGTCCTCAAGGGGCACCGTACCGTCATCGCCACGCCGGAGGGACGCGTGTACATCAATCCCACTGGCAATCCCGGTATGGCCACTGGGGGAACCGGCGACGTTCTCACCGGGATGATCGCCGCGTGGCTCGCGCAATTGCTCGATGCCGAGGCGGCATGCCGACTCGCGGTCTTTCTCCATGGCGCCGCGGGCGATCTCGCCGAGGCCAGCAGTGGCCAGGCTGCCATGATCGCGACCGACCTTCTCGACAATCTCGGTGGTGCATTGAAGGCCCTGCTCGACCCTCCTGCCAGTGCCTGAGCACGTTACACGGTCAGAAGCAGAAACCGCGTCCGTTGCCAGCGCTCTGGCCGCAACTCTGGTCGCTGGAGACGTGATCCTGCTCTCGGGGAATCTGGGCGCGGGAAAAACGGCGTTCGTGCGGGGATTGGCCGAGGGACTTGGCATCGATGCAGAGGATGTCAGCAGTCCGACGTTCACGCTGGTCCATGAGTACCGGGGCGGACGACTCACGCTGTATCACGTCGATCTCTACCGCCTCGAAAAGGCGGCCACCGACGATCTCGGACTCGAGGAACTGCACCGCGGCGTCCTGGCAATCGAATGGCCCGATCGCCTCAGCCACCAACTCCCCGGCGCGCGCCGTGTCTCGATCGAAATTCTCGACGGCGACGAGCGGAGAATCCGTTGGTGATGGTGTCAGGCAGTGAATCGTGAACGGTTCTCGATTCACGATTCACTGCCTGACACCTAATTCTCCCCAACCAGGACCTCATTCCATCCGGTAATTGGGTGCTTCCTTGGTGATGGTCACATCGTGGACGTGACTCTCGCGGACGCCCGCAGGTG
>Ga0207643_10000655_pt1 | contig 21605 bp, 18 predicted proteins | sample KBSMisM62_FD_184313 | JGI IMG/M metagenome (GOLD analysis project Ga0207643, IMG submission 184313) | Miscanthus rhizosphere microbial communities from Kellogg Biological Station, Michigan, USA - KBS Miscanthus M6-2 (SPAdes) (version 2) | ecosystem: Host-associated > Plants > Roots >...
TCTGTTCCAGAAACTCCTGAAGTTCCTGAAGCTAACCTAACCACCTCTGTTCCAGAAACTCCTGAAGTTCCTGAAGCTAACCTAACCACCTCTGTTCCTGAAGCTAACCTGACGGCTATTCCTACACAAAACAATACGGGTCTGGTAAACCTTCAACTTTCCATAAAACAAAATCCGATAGCACCCGGAGAGCAACAGACAGTGACGTTAATTGCCTCAGACCCCATTACAGGTGCACCACTTGATCGGATTTTTGTTCATCTTACAATAAAGGATCCTGATGGAAACATTGTTAAAGATTATACAGACAATGATGGTCAACTCTCACCTTCTTTTGTAATTAGCGAAGGGGAGATTGGACCTTTTACAGTTTTAGGCACTGCACTACAGGCAGGAGTGGAAAGTAGCAAGTCTTTGACTTTTCAGGTTCAATAAGTTCTATTTGATAATGGTGGAAAATAGTACATCAAATAGCATCGTTACGATTGAGGGGTAAGAATTGAAAATGTTTTTAGTGAAAGTACACATCCTCCACTCAAAAATGGGTACTGAAAAGGAAAAATAGCTAAACCCTACATTACGTCTACATCATGTGGTTGACTTTCAGTATATCCTGCATGGGTAATCTTTACAAATTCGGCATTATGCTGCATTTCTGCAATGTTTTTTGCACCACAATAGCTCAAGCCTGATCTGAGTCCTCCAACAAACTGTTTTATCAAATCAGTAACACTTCCCTTATATGGTACCATTGCCTCTACTCCTTCAGGGACGTAGTCATTAGGATCTTCTACATCTATCACCTGCGATCCCTCCTCTCTATATTTTCTCCCAAGAGAAGCATAAAATGATGCCATTCCGCGATACATCTTGAATTTTTTTCCATGTCTAACTATTGTCTTACCAGGACTCTCATCTGTCCCTCCAAAAAGACTTCCAATCATCACTGTGGATGCGCCGGCAGCCAACGCTTTAATGGCATCACCAGAGGTCCTTATTCCGCCATCTGAAATTAAGGGAATACCATAGTCCTTTGCAACTTTTACACCATCGACGACGGCAGTAAGTTGTGGAACCCCCGAGCCAGTAATAACCCTAGTGATGCAAATGGATCCGGATCCTACGCCAATTTTTACTGCGTCCACTCCAGCTTTAATCAAGTCCCTCACTCCTTCTCCAGTTGCAACATTACCTGCTATAAGTTCGCAATCTGGAAAAGCCTTCTTTATCATATGCACTGCGTTAATTGCATTGTCGCTATGGCCATGTGCTATGTCAACTACTATAATGTCAGTTCCTGCGTTAAGTAACTCTTCAGTTCTGTCCAAATAATCTCCCTTTACTCCAACAGCTCCTCCGACCAATAGCCTGCCTTTCTTGTCTTTAGATGCCAATGGATATCGTTCCATTTTCATAATATCTTTGCTCGTAATAAGCCCAACGACATTATTTGATTTATCGACTACAGGTAGTTTTTCGATTCTATTTTTATGCAGAATTTTTTTTGCCTCCTGGATAGAAATACCTTGTTTTGCAGTCACAAGATCCGAAGTCATAAGATCCTTTACCTTGGTAACTATGTCATATTGGAACATGATATCTCTATTGGTAATTATTCCCACCAACTTCTTTGTGACATCGTCCATCACCAACAGACCTGATACACTAAGTTCTTGCATCAGCTTGGATGCTTCAGATGCAGTTTTGGAAGGTGAAATAGTATATGGTTGTTCGATAATCACTGACTCTGATCTTTTTACCCTCAATATCTCGTCGACCTGTTCTGAAATTGTCATAAATCTGTGGATAATTCCTATTCCTCCTTCCTTTGCTATCGCAATTGCCATGTTGGATTCAGTGACTGTATCCATATTTGCGCTAATTAGGGGAATATTCAATGAAATGTTTCTCGATAATTTTGTTTTTAAATCTGTTTGAGATCTAGAAATTATGGGAGATCGTTTAGGAATAAGGAGAACATCATCAAAAGTTAAACCTTCTTTTACTTCCAATATTTCCTTGATTTTTATATCTGCGTTGGGATTATAAGCGTTTTCTTCTGACTGGCAAAATTGTCATTTATGTATTCATGAGGGAAGAAATTCTAAGAAAATCAATCGAGTTTCACTTTAACATCCGTGATAGTAATTCTAGTGCGATACGAGTTTCTTTAACATCGTGCGTTCTTATAATATCGGTTCCATTTAGTGCACAAATGACTTGAACAACAATTGATGGAACTAGGCGCTCTGACTCTTTCAAATTGAATAGTTGACCGATGAATGATTTTCTTGATACCGACATACAAATTGGTCTTGATAATGATGACAGGCGTTCAAGATTTGAAATAATCTCTATATCACGGTCGTACCAATTTTGCTGAGATACTTTTGTAAAAAATTGGCTAGTGCCGTTTGATCTGAAAAAACCGATAAGTGGGTCTACAATTACTTTATCCTCACTTATGCCGCATTGATTGGCTATGTCTATACTTTCTTTTAAGATGCCGACTGTTTCTACTATGTCCCCTGTTTGATATGTAACCTTCTTGTTTCCATATGCGCCAATAATAACAGGTAGGCCCGATTTAGAAATTACAGAGGACATCATTTTATCATATTTAAGCCCTGTCACGTCGTTGATCAAATCTACGCCCATATCAATAGAAACTTTGGCGGTTTCTGCACGTGGTGTATCAACTGAGAGTGGAATATCAGATACATTCCTTATAGCTGAGATAGAATTGCGTACCCTTTCAAGCTCTTTGCCAGCTGAAATTAGAGTATTTCTATATGGCGCAGTTGACATTCCTCCAATATCAATAATATTCGCACCGTCTTCTTCCATCTTCACGGCCCTTACGGAGATAACTTTCTTATTGGTTGAAATGGATTCTTTATAAAAGGACTCTGGACTAGCATTAATAATTCCCATTATTGCTGGTTTCCCGTTTCCAATTTCAAGATTTCCAATCTTTACCTTCTTCAATCAAATTATCACCGTTAATATGAAATTTTTTATAAAATCCTTGTTAAACATTATTAGACAAACTATAAATTTATTTATACACACTGACTTTTCGATCAATAGTTTTAATATAGGTTAGAATGCCAATTATTATTAATAATATTGATTATTTCCTATCTAGACGTTTTGGAGAAACATTATGACAAGAACGCTTGACAAGACCCACACTGTCCTTTCTTATGTTGAAGGAAGCCTCAAAAATGCAATTGTTATGAATGAGAATGTCCAGGAAAATGGTTTCATATTTTCTCTTATTAATCCGCCTGTTCCATTAGGTGGTAATATTGTTTCTCTTGATATTTATGTCGATGAGCTTCCAATATCAAAGAAATCTATTCAGATAGCCACGTCTGACACGATAGTTAATGCATCGGCATTATCTGAGTCAAGACCAATTCAATTCAAACCATTTCAAAGCGCAAGATTTTTAGTGATAGGGATGGAACTAGAGAGCCAAAAGAAGCATAAGATTACAATTATGAGTAAGCTTGAGGGATTTGAACAAATAATTATTCCGTTTACCTTTGTTGATATTACAAGCAATAGAAAAGAAAAAGTAATCATTTCATCGAATTTGCCCGAAGAGTCGGATACTCAAGCTTATGGTGAGACGATGTTTATGAATTTTGCATCGCCCTTAGTATTGTCTGGAAGAAAAGCCTACATTGTTTGTTCTTCTAATGGAGCGCTATCGGCAAATTGGACATGGATGGGTGCAAGATACGACAATGGTGGATTATATGTTCCTCCTGCAAGGGCTTTTGGACGAATAGTTGTTGAGCTCTCAGTAGATGAAGGAGCTAGGAAAAGACTTCCAAATTTTGTCATTTCTTCGAGGCATGAAAATGGGACTTTGTGTACCCATCATGAGGTGGCAGGAATTCATGTAAAACGAACTCTATTCGTTCCAATCGAAAATAAGGGTTTTATACAAATACTTAACTTTGATACTGAGAAAATAAGTGAAATATTAAATACCAAGACAAAAAAACAATCAACTAAAAAAATACGAGTACATTTTCTGATTGATGGTAACATAACGAGTTATGGACTGGCGGCTATTTCTCAGAGTAATTTTTCAAGATATTATAAATCAGAGAACTGCTTACAGATTAGAACAATTGCAAAAAAAGGAGTAGCGCATTATTTTGGAACTATCGGAATTTCACCGAAGAATCTAAAACCATCGAAGATATTAACAGATTCCTTTGATAATGATTTGGAATTATCTTATGATGTCGAACTTGAAGAAGGGGTAACTAAGGAAATTGCATTAATAGCTGCTGGTGATTTTACTAGTGCGCAGGATTGTCTCAATGAATACAAGACAATTAGAGACAATTATCAAAAACTGTATGAGAATACAAAGAATTATCATAATAATATTTCCACATCTACTTTTACTATCCGCAATGCTACTTCAAATTCAATTTCAAATTCGACCATCTCAAAATTAGCAAAGGCTCTAAAAAAGGCAAAGACTGCTCTCGAATATCTAAAGGCAAATTATGACAATCTTGGTGAAGGTATTAGTGCAGGGCTTCCAAGGTTTCCCAATTATTGGGCTCGTGATACTGGTTGGTCACTAAGAGGATATCTATCTATGGGCCAATATGATTTTTCTTTAAGAGTAATAGACAATTTTTTGAAACGACAGGCAAAATATAGCCACAATGGTGCGGTTAAAGGAGAGCTACCTATGGTGATAAGCGGGAGAACATTCCTCCATAATACAACATATGGCTCTGCAGATTCAACTTTCTTGTTTCCTTGGGCTATACGCGAGTATGTACATGGTACTGGAGATATTCAATATCTTTCAAAGAGATGGGAGTCCATAGTCCATCTTATTAATTCGGGCTTCCTTAAGGACATTGACGGTGATGGTTTTATTGAACATGGTTTTTCAGGAACGGCAGAAAAATTACCTATTCAAGATTCAACTTGGATGGATCATATTGATAGAAGAAAGAGTGCAAATGACGTACAAGCTCTCTTCTATGAGAGCCTCATCATAGGGAGTGAGTTAGCAAAGATACTTGATGATAAAGACCATGAAAAATCGTGGCTTTCGTCGGCACAAAAATTAAGAGATAAGATTGACAGAGAATACTGGGAACCAAAACTTGGATTTTATTATGATACCATTCGCAAGGATTTGACGAAGGACGGCAGCATTCGTCCAAATGCATTGGTAATGTTGTTGTCTGAAGTAGTAAAAGATCAAAACAAGGCAAGTTTAGTGCTTGATAGGATGGAAAAGGAGGATATGACCACCCCTTGGGGAGTGAGGTCATTGAGTAGTTTAGATTCCAAATATCACCCTTCGTTGTACCATGATGGAGCTGTTTGGCCACTTGTAACAGGTTGGGCAGCGATAAGCGAAATAAAAAATCAAAGAACTCAACAGGCACTGGAATATCTATCAGTAATGGCTGATCGAATCATTTCTGAAAATGGAATGTATGCAGAAACGTACCGTGGAGATAGGCCAGAACCGTTTAATTCTTGTATCCTACAGGCATGGTCAGTTGGATTATACGTATATGCATTACGTGAACTTATGTTAGGAATCAAACCAAATATGATTAAGAACAATATCAGCTTGGAACCTAAACTACCTGACTCTATAAGATCAGATCTTGGCAATCTTAATTTCGATCATTTTATTAGTACCAATGAAGGCCTGAATAAGATCAGTATATCTGTAAGACCTGACAGGGATAGAATAACCATTATTCCAGAACGGAATGATGTTAAACTACCAGAATTCTCTAGTTCAACCTATTCTATTGATATTCAGAGAAACAAGTAGTCCTGTCAATCGTGCAAAAGAAACGAATTATATCTTAAAATTAGACGAATTGAATTCTTTGGTGAGTATATAGTTGATCCAAATCGACGAAGAAAAGATACACTCCATAATTAACGAAAAAAAACCACGATCAGTGGCATTAGATGGTCCTGATGGACTTTTAAAGAAAATACAGAGCTGTGCTCACAATTTATCGGAAAAGTATCAAATCCCTGTATACGTAATTGGAGATACATCGTGGGGTTCATGCGATTTGAATCTTCATGCTGCTGAGACTTTGGGAGTTGATATACTATTCAACATAGGACATACCATTACCATGGAAAAGTTTGGAGATAAAGTTGTAATGATTAATGCTTTTGATGATGTAGATTTTAGTAAAATAGCAAATAGATGTGCGATTGAATTGAAGAAGAATTTTAGCAAAATTTCTCTTGTGACCAACAGTCAATATCTACCATCTGTCCAAAAAGTAAAGGAGATTTTTGAGAGTCATGGGTATGAAGTAGTTATCGGCAGGGGCAAAGGTCACCTTAATGATGCTCAAGTTTTTGGTTGTGAATTCTACCCTGCATATGATTCTAAAAATGATGTTGAAGCGTATATTTTCTTAGGACAGAGTATCTTCCATTCTGCCAGTATTGCAATAGTTACACAGAAACCGACCTTCATGATGGACCCTTACTTTAGCGAGTATTCAGAAATTAATGAAATTGCACAGAAACTTGAAAAAAAAGCAATATTATCAGTGCTTAAGGCTCAAGACGCCAAAACAATAGGGATAATCATAGGATTAAAGGAAGGACAATTCGCCAAGATCAAGGCACTTGAAATAAAGAAAATGTTAGAAGCCCAAGGCAAAAGAACATTGCTGATAGCCATGACTGAGATTACAGATGAACGACTTTTGTCTTTCCAAGATGCAGATGCATTTGTACAGGTTGCTTGTCCAAGAATTGGAACTGATAATCATTTCCACAAGCCGGTATTATCGGTTCCTCAGGCAATGTCTCTCATAAAGATACTAAAAGGTGAATCGCAAGAAGGTTTTCTTCAGATAAAGCATTGGCTGTAAACATTAGTCAATAATGTAACACTCAAATGCGGTAGTAGCCTACCGGTACCACTAAAGAAGTAAAGCCCAATCTCAAGCTCTGCAAGATCAATCACGTAGACGTGCTAGCATGGATACGCTGCCTTAGGATTGCACCCTCCCGGACCTCATCCATTTCGACAATTCACAATCAAACACATGCCTTCGCATATATTGTTGCTCATACCCATCCGACACGGCGTGGTTTCATATCAGCCTAGCAAGCAGGAAATTCACTTCTGAAGATTTACCCAGTAGTTACTGATCCCAGCATAAAGCCGATTTCTGGTTTGGGGTACGGCTAACACCCCAATCCTACCTACTACCGCGAAAAATGTTATACAATGTAGATATATTTGTGTATCCTGCAAATAATAACAAGAACAAACTGGTTCAAACACCAAACAATTGCAATTAACTATTTCTAGTTTTTTGATTAGTAATAACTGTGAAATTGATTGGTGCCTATCCGGTGAAGGAGGCACCAATCAATTGACTATCATAACAATGAATTCAAGATAGACAATACGACAAGTTGGCAGAATTTTATTTAAGACTTTTAAAACAAATAACTAATCATGTTCTTCTTTTCAGTAGACTACTTTTGCCACTTTGAATCAACTAATTTCAAGACTGTAATAACTGTAATGAATCATCTTTTTCTAGTCTAAGTTTTTTTAACTAGCAGATCTAGAGTACGACACACGGAACATACTGTGTTGGATGAATCTCTATTGCAGATTATACATCGTTTATGTTCTTGCTGAACACCATGATTCACATTCAAAGTATTAAGAGAGCTTGCAGTCTTTATCTTTTTTGCAATCTTCAAGATAGAGCTATATGCGTTATACTTTATACCCGGATGTATTTTCTCAAGATTGTTCAAATGATTCCTAAACGCACTTCTTATGCTTTCGTCTTTATATGGACATTCTTCCGATTGAAATGGAATATTCGTATGAATGGCATATAATACAATTTCTCTTTCGTATATTTCCATTAATGGTTTGATTTTCCTTAGTTCAGTTATACCATATTCAACTGGTTCTGGATATGTCCAACCGATTCTTTCTACATCACCGGCAAATAGGTTAATGAGAAATGTCTGAACGTAATCGTCCAAATTATGACCAGTGGCAACTACATTTGCTCCGCAAGACTCTGCAAGGAGATCTAGGGCTCTTCTCCGAAAAGTCCCGCACATAGAGCAAGATGAAATTTTTTCTGATGGTCTAACTTCCATTGCCTTGTCCATTGATATTCCGAAAAGTTCACTAAAACTCATTATCCTATTTTCAACTCCTATACTTTCACAGAAATTCTTTACAATGCTTAAAGATTCATCGCGATAACCCCTAATTCCCTCATCGACAGTTATTGCCACTAGCTGTGAGTCCTGACTAGCAAGCGTGTTTTTTAAAACATTTAGCAGAACAAGGCTGTCTTTACCCCCTGACACTGCAACTGCAACAGTATCGCCATGTCTTATCATGGAATATTTTGAGATTGTCTTCTTTGCCTTGTATTCAATTGACTTGATAAAACATTTTTTACACAAAAATTCTCCAGAATACTGTCTTAAATAAATAGAAGGATTTTTTTTACATTTACTACATTCTTTTGACATCAGAATATGGATTTCTTGGGGGAATAGATCTTTAATACCTTTATTGTTGGTTAAACATTGGAAAAATATCGTCTATCTATGGAGTTAATTTCTAAAAGCATTTAAGTATATAACTACAAACTAATTTTTGATTTGACGGCTAGTCATGATGTTATTGATGAAATTAATCTTAAAATCATAAATATATTGAATAAAGACTCCTCTCTGCCCTTTGTTGAAATTGCAAAACAAATTGGAATATCTGACGCTACCGTGCATATACGTGTGAGACGGCTGATTGCTGCTGGTATTATCAAGAAATTTACCATAGCCTTGGACAACAATAAGCTTGGTTATGATCACCTTGCGTTCATGGGAATTAATATAGAACCGGGAACTGCCGATGAAGTAACCAATAGCCTTTCATCAATCGAAGAAGTGCTGGAAATACATGAAATGCATGGAAGATTTGACCTTCTCTTGAAGATAAGGGCCAAAAACCTGGAAGAAATGCGTGATATAGTTGTAAACAAGATAAGAAAACTTCCGAGAATTATAGAGACAGAATTGATGACTGCACTGAAGACTAGGAAAGAAGATCACATGGTACCAGTAATGGATCCTGCTGTTTGAACAATATCTCTATTTTGATTATCTACATTCTTTGCTTATCTTTCTTTGACGAAGTCCACCAATCAAGGTAATCGTCATGATATTTTTTCCTATCATTGCCTTGATCTCTGAACGTCTTGTCTCTTAACTCATCCATTTTTTCTCTGGATGCAAAAAGACCACAGCTTTTGCATATGAAATTTTTGGTAGCAGTATCCAACTTTAATTCCCCACCGCACTCAGGGCAAAAATTAGACAATTTATTAATTATTAATCAGACTTCATAAAAAATGTTACGTGGATTTCACTATGATTTGGCTAATAAGCGGAATAAAGTTGTCAATATGAAGAGATATGATCTGCCAATTCCTTTATCATAGGTCCCATACGATAGGTATTTGGTGTAATATCTACAAGAACGTGGAATTGTCCGAGCATGTTTGAAGTAGATGGACCCACCGACACTACAAGTACATTATTGTTCAGCATGTCTTTCAGCGAATCAAACTTGTTGTTTCTTTTTGCAAATTCAAAAAATTCTCTAACTGCAGGAGGACTTGTAAATGTAATACTATCTACCATATCATTCATTATATCCTCAATGAGCTTTTCGATTTTTTCTTCATTAGGAGCCACGTAGTCATATCCCATTTCCTTTAACATTGTAGCATTTTTTTGTTCAAGATTAGTTGAATAAGAATACGATGAAAAATCAAAGACATTTGCTCCTTGTGATTCAAGCATTTTCTTGAATGAAGTTGAAGAGTCTCCATGCCATAGTATCCCAATGTTCTTATTTTTAATGTCAAAACCTTTCAATAGATTCAATATTCCTTCTATCGTATTGATGTTAGGAACAAAATTGGTTTTAATTCCAAATTTTCTAAGTTCCATTTTGGGTTTGTTACTTCTGGCAATAACTATTGTATCTTGCATCTTTTCGTTCACTGTGTTCAGCCTGTGGGATTTTTGAATATTTTGAAACAAGTTGAATACACCTACACCCGTCATAAAAATAAAAAAATGCATTTTCAGATTACTAATGGTTTCTATAAACTGATTACATTCGGAATTCAATGGCTTGTTATTCTTAATTCCAATTGTAGGAGCCACGTATGGAATTCCTCCAAATTTTCGTACAAGATCTGCAAGTTCTGAAGCTCTCCTGCTGGATGTAATAGCGACTGTAATCCCACGTAATGACATGAAACAATCATGCAGTCTTTGAATTATTAAAACTTGAGCTTATTCAAATGGTCAAATCAATTCATAATTCTAGTACTCATTTTCATGAGATCTGATAATTGTTCAAGCCATTGGAACCTTGAATTGAATAACATGGAAGGTGCATGGGCTTTTCTCATCATACCCTTTAATTGGATCTGGTCGCCCGTCAAATGCCATGCACCTTTTGAATTAATTAATCGAATTAAATTAAACTTTTTTGATTTGCAGAGATCCAGAACTACCATCTATTATTCCTTCACTAAGAATTTCGATTTCTGGAATTACCTGATCTTTGCACAGCTCTAGTAATGGTATGTTCGCAATTGCACATCCCGATGCGGTTGTAATATCTGTCTTTAAGCTACATATTATTCCTGATGGTGAAGCGTTGTTCGATTTGAGCGCGAAAATTGAGTATGCACCTACACTACTACCAACGGAGTATGGGAAAATCAAAATACTGTCTTTCATGAATTTTCCAAACAATTCATGGTTCTTATCGGTTATCTTACCTGTCAAATGATCTACTGAAGACAAGAAATTGATAGGCTGTGTGGTTAACAAAATCATTCCTTTTGCCTTACCACCTACAATCGTTTTACCTTTAAGTGTATATTCCAAAGTATGTCCCTTACTTTGTATGGTCCATTATTATGGATTTTAAATCCTTCAAGCATACCGAAATTCCATTAGATTTGTTGAGATAATGTGCCGCTTTTACACTATTTGTAATTACACCATCGTATTCATCACGAGATAACAGAGGAGACAAACAAGTACATGCGTCACAAATGATGTTTGCTCCGGCTTTCTCAAGTATCTTGGCCACTCCAGATTTGCACGATTTTTCATAGACTGGTCGCGCACAAAAGATCATGCATTTTTTGGAAAACTGTTTACCTATCATCAATTTGGACAATTGCTCCATTTCGTACATTCCTAGTTGAGGACTCCCCAAAGCGATCACATCTCCTGAATCAGTAGTATTGAGTTCATCCATAGTTGATTTCTCTTCCTCTTTTCCAAATGATATAGTTTCATCATGTGTATCTTTTGTAGAGAACATTCCACAGGCGCCTGACGTCCCCAATGCAGCTGCTAATGATTTGGTTTTATACATATCCATGTTACTAACCGAAGAACCAAAAGAAACACAACTTTCTTTTACAGATTTGCCAGAAAAATATCCCAATAATCCATAATCTAGTTCCGTTTTTAGCTCCTTGTCGATTTTAATTTTTATTTTAGGATTTCTTGTACTATCAATTCTAAGATCAGAGTATGGTGCCTTGCCAGTTATTGCACTAGCCAATGCACTAAGGGAACTTTCCTTATTTGTATGCAGACCAAACACTGAATTTGCCATGACTGCCGCGTTGCTTTCTGCAAAACTAACATTGTGTCCTCTTTCTGGTAATTCAAATAACTCATATGGTATACATGAAAACGAAGGTATTGAACCCATTTTCTCATATGCATTGGCTATTTTGCCTTGTTGTTTTTTGAAATTGTCAGAAAGATTATTTTGTTTATTACTATCATATCCCATAGGATTTATTGTGGTCGGAACAACAAATCTAGCTTCTTCACTATATTTAGTTAGAAACTCCGCTCCAGCATCACCAATCGTGTTGTAATTAACACCAGAAAGGTGAACCCATTCTACAGGAATGAGTCTTTCTGCATTTGTTGCTATTCCTATGGAGAGCAAAATCTTATATGCCGTTGAAATAGGATGACCATTTTTTCCATCCAGGCCATCGTCTTCTTCTCTAGTTAAATGCACAAAGAATATGGAATTGCTGACCTATAATAATTATGACTGGGTAGATAGATGATCATTTTTTGCAGGTATTGAATAGAATAAATAGCGACTGTAAGTACCATATTTGCATGGAATGTGCAGTATATGATACATATGTAACAAAAAAGGATGGCAAGGTTATGCACTTTGATGTTATCGTGGAATCTTCAACTCCGCATGAAAAGGCAATAGACTATGGAAAAGAGTACCTGAAAGATGCTGGTCAAGAAGGTCAGTCGATGACTCAAGAGGAATGTCAATTTTGTCATGTCCAAGAAGCTCCAAAAATAGTTGAAGATAGTATACAAAAATCCGGATACTTTATACAAAAGATGGAAGGATGTCCTTAATTAATTATTTAGAATAAGGATTTATCCTAAAAATTAAATATCCGCGAGTTTTTTATTTTTTCTGTTACTATTATTAATAATATGTTTGATACATGGAATGATTAGTTGTATTACCTTCTTTTGAATTAAAGTCTAGATTTTTATGCATGTTAGATTCTAATTTCTCTCATAAAGAAAGCATGAGACATCGTGATTTTTTTCCTTTCTTTCTAATTGTGGTTCCTTTTTACATATTTCCATACTGTAAGGACATCTATTGAAAAATTTACAACCACTTTCTGCAGGAGTTGAGTCAAAATTTTTGATTCTAATTAATTTATCCTTGTCTATATTTTCAAATTTTGGTTCAGATATAGAGTCTAATAATGCCTGCGTGTAAGGGTGTAACGGATTGGATAATACTGTATCTATGGGGCCACTTTCAACTATTTTGCCTGCGTACATGACTGAAATATCATCTCCAATGTATCTTGATGTTGCCAAATCATGGGTAATGTAGAATACAGTTATGTTACGACTAACACTTAATTGCTTTACTATCTGGAGTATTTGAGCTCTAATTGAAACATCGAGCATGGAAACAGGTTCATCCGCAATAATTAATCTAGGCTCTATGACAAGCGATCTTGCAATTGCAACTCTTTGCCTTTCTCCTCCTGATAGCATATGCGGATACTTTTCAGCAAATTCTTCTGATGGTTTAAGGCTTACATCATCTAATACCGTAAGTATTTTATTTGTACGTTCTTCATTCGAGTAATCTTTATAAAAAATATCAATCGGCTCCTTTATAATATCAAAGACTTTCATCAAGGGATTTAGAGAACTATAGGGATCCTGGTGGATCATTTGAGCCTGTTTACGATAATTCCAGAGATCTTTACCGTTCTTATTGGTGATAGTATTTCCGTCGAAGATGATCGAACCCGAATCAGGATCAATTGCTCGTAAAACTATTCTCGCTAATGTAGATTTTCCAGAACCTGATTCACCAACCAAAACTGAGACTCTTCCTTCTGGAATTTTTAGGCTGACACCGTCCAATACTTTTTTGTAATACTTTTTTCTTGGATTTAGAAATGAGATAATATTCTTATTAATTGGGAAATATTTTTTGACGTCTTGTACTTCTAGAATGTTCTCCAAGAACCAATGGTAATGAAAACAAAATGTAATTTAAATGATTTGTAGACATAGATTCAAGTCATTTGCGATGTTTGTTGATAATTTGGAGAAATCTTTACAAAGTTACCATGTCCAATATTTGTTTGATCGACTTTCCCATTCTCCATTACTACCTTTCCTCTCACAATAGTCATAACCGGCCATCCCTTTAGTTTCCATCCATCATAGATAGTATAGTCAGAATGTGAGTTTAATATGTCCGGAGTTACTGCTTGTTCTTTAATCAAATCTATTATAGTTAAATCGGCGTCTGACCCTTCCATGATAGTACCTTTCTTTGGAAATAAACCAAAGATCCTAGATGTATTTGCACTGCACACTTCGGATAGTTTGATAAGATCTATTCTTTTCTTATTCACTCCCTCACTCAACATTACTGGAAGCATTGTAGCCAGTCCTGAAAATCCAGATGGCGCATTCCAGAAATTTCCATCGGCATTTTTCAATTTTAAATCGTTGGCAACGTGATCTGTTCCGATGGTATCAATAAATCCTCTATTTAGAGCGTCCCATAACTTTTGCATGTTTTCTTTTGGTCTCAAAGGTGGTACTACCTTGCCTTTAATATTATCAAAATCTGTGCTATGTGTCAAGTAATGAGGACATGTTTCAATCCAAATTCTTAGATCCTTGTGCAATCTTTTATGTTTGAGTATTTCATCCAGTGCTTCTGATGAACCTATGTGAACAAAATACAAGTTTGCTTTGTAATTTAAGGCAATATTTACTATTTTCCTGATTGCACTTACTTCGGATATTTCTGGTCTTAATGATGACCACAATTGAAGTATTCTTGAATTGACATGTTCGTTCTTTTTCCGCATTTCTTGTATGTTTTTAGAACATACTTCATGATCTTCTGCATGGACTAGCACAATTGAATTCAGTGATGCCCCAGTTCTGATAATCTCATTGAGTAGGTTGTCTGTCATGTCTGCCTCCATTTCTCTTAATGAAGGTGAACCAGGATCTAGATCTGCGAGAATTCTATTGAGATGGGATCCTAGATTCATATAGATTTTAAAAGAATTAATCCCGATACTCTTGAGGTAACTCATTTCACCGATTTGCTGAGGTTGCAAAATTGAGGCATGTACTGCATAATCGGTAATGTGGGTATTTTTGCTTGCCTCAAGATGATTGACAATATTTTTGTAACTCCCCTCCAATCTTATCATGCGAATTATTGTTGTTATTCCACCAGTAGCAGCAGAACTAGATTCAGTTATCGCAGCAATGTCTATTGGGGTATAGACACCATAATGAACGTGGGGATCAATTAATCCGGGAAGAACATACTTGTTGTCTGCGTTTATGATTCTTTCAGCACTAACATTTTCTACAGTCTTTTCAAGTGCTTTTATCTTTCCATTTTCAATCAAAATATTGGTATTAACAATACCATTAAAGGGAATAACTGCATTTACATTTTTGATAATAATGTCGCAGGTATTGTTCAAAATATCCTGAATATGGATATTAATATTAATTTAATCCTTTGTAACATAGAGCAAGATCCTAAAGTTCATCTAGAATACTCCATTTAATAAAGTGAGCTCGAATTGGTTCAATCACTCTATTCAAATAAATGGAAACAGAATCCTTGAGATCTTTGGGATGGATTTTCTTCTGGTTGTAGTCTTTTTCAAGATCAATGTATTTATCATAGGTCATGTTTCCACCGTACTTGCTTGGTCGTTCAATTTGAAATTCTGAAAAATTGTGAAAAATAATGTACCTAATGATCCCTAATATGGGATTATTTTCTGATATACCGATAGGACAATAGGCCTTTGATATCTTATTGCTAATAGTAGTCTCGTCATCGTGAATAAGTATACCTCCCAGTGGATTGGTCTTGCTCATTTTACTTGATAGTCTTATATCCTCTTCGTTGCCACCTTCGTTAGGGAATTTTGTAGGTTCATAGAGCCCTGGGAGCAAATGATGGTGAACAGAGACTGGTACTTTCCATTTGAGCTTTGGGAAAATTTCTCTTACAAGCATGTGGATTTTCCTTTGGTCCATTCCTGCATGAACGATATCCAAATCTAGTGCCTTTATGTCTGCAGATTGCATTGAAGGGTACATCAATTGTGAGAAATCTAGTTTCTCTTTTTCCGATCTACCCATGATGGTAAGAGCCCTAAGTGTTCGTGATAGCGTCATATGTTTACTAAAGACCATAAAATTCTTCCAATAATCCTCATAATTATCATACAAATTTGAACCTAAAATGACATTTACACCTGGACAGAAAAATTTGAATGCCTCCGTATAGTATTTGGAAACTTGGATTATTTTTTCCCAATTATTGTCTAACTTGTTATTTATGTATGTGTGCCAGTCTGCAAGAAATACATTACTTTGAACTCCCGCCTCAATAAAGTCATTTATCTTGTAACCCGTCAAGATAAGGCTCCCCAAATGCAATTTACCCGAAATTTCTAAACCAATGTAATGATGAGGCTTGACATTCGTTTGAAAAATCTCTCTCAGTTCTTGTACTTCTACAACCTCTTCGGTTGGCTCTCGTAACACAAGACTAATTTTACTCTCTACATCCATGAACTATGTAAAAGTGAATGGGGGAATTATTATTTTTACCTCAACAATTACAGCTCTCCTTTCGAAGAGTATCTCAATATTAATATGTGATTGAAGTTAATTTAGTAAAATGAACATCAAGGATCTCTTTGGTGGTGAAATAGTTGGAACGGGGTCTGATTTCATAGTGATTCATAAAGGTAAAAACAGGATATTGTTACAATTCAGCTCACATAAGATAACAAAACTGAAAAACGAGGCAACACCTTACGGTTCTTCGTTTTAGCGATCATTCGCCAATTTTCATACTATCATCAGTCTGTTATTGATAAAAAGTTAAATTTAGTAACATACAAAGTTGGTCAATTGACATCAAAAGTTACAACTGAAGTCTTGGAGAAAGGAACACGACAGACCAAAACCATCCTGCAAATGCCTCAAAAAAATAAATCAAAGATTTACTATAACAAAAAAGCGGAATCAGAATTTTTCGTCGATAATTCTGCCCTAGCAGGCTTTACTGGTGAACGGATACTCTATATGTCAGTTAGAGAGTTGATAGAAAATTCATTAGATTCCTGTGAAATTAATCATATACTCCCAGTTATTCATTTAAGTCTGAAACCCCTTGATCCGCTCAATGATTTATGGACAATATCATGTAAGGATAATGGCATTGGTATACCATCGGAGAAAGTACCTGTTGCCGTTTGCTCGTTCTTAACGTCTGGAAAGTATGTAGAAAAGCAACAAAGAGGGCTTTTTGGAGTTGGATTGAAGATGATAGCCGCGTTTTCAACAAAGGATACTGATCATCCTTTGAAAGTATGGTCCAAGTCTGAAGAAGAATCAGAGTATTACTTTGATCTCAGGACGGACATTGGGACAAACAAACCAATCACACTTTTTAAGAAGAATGTCAAGAATGATGAATCACAAATAGACGGTAACTCTGGTTTCAAAGTTCAAGCGATTTTGCGTGCAAAATTATCACCTGTGACTAAAAACAAGATTTATGACTATATTAGTCAAACTAGTATCGTCAATCCTTATGCGGTAATTGTTTTTGAAACAGATGAGGGTAAGGTAACGTTTAAGAAAAGAACAGAGACAATGCCAAGTCCTTCAAAGGAAGTACTACCTCATCCCTCTGATATGGATCTTAAAACTCTAAAGAAGGCCATCTTCAATTTCATGAATCAAAAAACAACTCTGCAGGGTATACTTTCAAGCTCATTCCAAAAAATGTCAAATGAAAAAGCCAAAGATATCATAAACAGGGCAGGACTGTCAGCAAAACCTGCAGACCAGTATGACGAACACGAGTTAATTAAAGTTGTAAATATCTGCAAACATACGAAATTTCAGTCTCCAAATACAGATCATTTGAGTCCCATAGGAGAAAAAATTCTAACTGTTGGAATGACTTCAGAATATTCAATTATTCAAAATAAGGTCACAACCAATTCGGGAAGTCAGACACATTTGACAGCGAAGATATTAAAGCCTGCATTGACGGCTTATTCTTCAAGAATTTGTGTTGTAAATAACAGACCGACGATTGTTGAATGTGGAATTGCTTATGGTGGAGATACTCCTTCATTCAAACTCTATAGATTTGCCAATAAGATTCCACTTCTATACGACGAAGGTTCTGATGTTGCGCGTGAAGTTATTTCTGAAGTAGGCATAAATAAAATGGGGATATCCAAGAAAGAAGTTAAGGAACAATTCTCAAATGTAGAAACAAAATCCGACAGAACTGTAGAGTATCTACCAATTCACATCTTCTTTCACATATGTTCCACTAAAATACCATACAAGACTGCGGGAAAAGAAAGCATTGCATCAGAAGGTGATCTCAAGAAATATATGAAATCATGTCTATCCGATCTTTACCGAAAAGTTAGTGCCCAGATTAGAAGAGAGCTGAAGATAAAGGAAGATGAGAACAAATTAAGGCTCTATAAACACTATATTCCATTCATAGTTAATGCAATATCCGAGTCAATCAAGATTGATACAAAGAAACTTACCAATGCATTTCAAATCATGGCAGAGAAGTATGTTGGAGGGGAATTATCAAATATTACTAAGCAAATTATTCCAAAATCAGAACAAAAAAGAATAGAACCAGTCAATAAAAAGATCAACACAAGCAATAGAAGTGGTAGTGAAAATAAACTGAGTAAATTTGATACTCGATCTAATGTACCAAAACAAAGTAACAAAATTAGCTCGCCTAAAATTAATATTTCTCGTAAGAATACGAAAAAATGAGGTGTAGATGGAAATGACAACTAAAGATAAGAGACATCAAGAATTTACTAACAAGATTAGAAAAATAATGAAGGATGTTGGAGATGATATCCTTGTTGAGGGTATCATGCCAAGTCTTGAAATTCCAAAGGTAGGATATGACAATACTGTATGGTCCGATGAGAAGAGAATGCTTACAATTGGTGAAAAGACTGTCCAAATTGGTCCTAACAGCTCAAAGAAGATACCGACTTTTGCGCAATATTTAGTCATGGCTAATGCAATAAGAAAATTGCTAGACGAAGAAATGGAAAGTACCATTAGAGGCATGTATTATGCAACACTTAGCACTGTTGGCGATGAGAAAAATCAACAAAAATTTTGGAGCGGTCAGGATGATTCTGATGATGCAATAAAAGCAATTGAACTCTTGACAAATGTTCCGCGTGAGGAGTTTTCAGTAACATCCAAACCAAAAGGAATGATTTCGGGGCCAATAACACTGAGTGTTGGTGGAGACTTGATTGATTGCAATTTGGGGAGTAAGGCTACATCACAACTAATACCAACGAACATAAGAGATCTTGAAATTGTGAAAGTAAAGGCGGATTTTGTCATGGTAGTTGAGAAAGACACAGTGCTAAACAATATAAGAAAATCAGGATTTATTCAGAAATATAATGCGATCTTGTTAACAGGATCGGGTGAACCAGATAGAGCAACTAGGATGATGGTAAAAATGTTAAACGAAAAGTGGAAAAAGCCAGTTGTTATTTTCGCTGATGCTGATCCGTGGGGGCTGGGAATCGCTTTACGCTACAAAATAGGAAGTGAATCCTTGAGTTATGACAGTGACAGATTGGTAACACCAAATGCAAAGGTACTAGGAATGATGTTTTCTGATATTTATGAATATAATATTCCGAAAGTGGCCAGGCTTGTTGCTACTCCTGAAGATATGAACCGGGCAAACGACATGAAGAAAAAGCCTTGGCTTCAGGACAAACGATGGAGAAAGGAATTGAACCTATTTCTTGAACGAAAAGAGAAATGTGAGTTGGATGCATTTTTCAAATATGGATTCAAGTATTTGGCTGATACATATTTACCCAATAAGTTAAGAGAGGCCGGAGTCATCTAGTCTAATCTGGTTACTTGGAATTTGCCTCAGAAAGTAAAAATTGTCATGTCAGAGATCATTGGCTGTTACATCTTGTAAACTAAGTTCTGTTGATGAAGTCAGATACATATTGGTCTCATTCTTGTTATTTCTCGATTGGATGATGCTCAAGTAAGCCACATAGAAGAAGCCTATTGTTTGTAATGCAATAAGAGGAACAAATATTGGATTTCCAGATATCACTGATATAGCTATTGTAACGCAACCATAAGCGCTAAAAAAGATTTCTAACAATGTTGTCTTTGTAAATGGTAAAGCGTATTTGTTATTGCGCCAATCTTGATTCTTTTCCATTATTCCAAATTTTGGGGTTCTTAGAAATTCATTTCTCTTTCCTACTAGTGCGTCAAATATTGCTACGGAATTATTAATTGATATTCCGCTAGCGTAGAATATCATGAACAGGTACTGTAATGCCTTCGTTCTCCAATTCTCGCCCCATATTTTTCTGATCATTATCAAATAAGTTACTGGTCCTAATAGGAGATACGCTACAATTCCAAGCGCGGGAGCCATAGCAGTATCATAAATCTGATAATTCATCAATAGTAAAATAGGGAATATTAGGAATTGTATGAGAAATAGGGGATTTATGATATGCTTTGTTAATTGAATGAATATTTGTATTTTGGTATCTATAGGAAGTGTTCTATGTGAAAGTAACATTATCAAGAGTTTTTTTGCAACCTGAACCGAACCTTTCGCCCATCTGAATTGCTGACGCTTTGCAGCATTCATCTGTACGGGCAATTCCGCATTTACAACCAAGTCCTCATCAAAAATGCATTTCCAGCCTTTCATCTGAGCACGGAAGCTCAGATCCAAATCCTCAACCAGAGTGCTTGTATGCCAACCACCTGCATCCTTTATGCATAAAGTTCTCCAAATTCCGGCAGTTCCATTAAAATTCATAAAGAGATGTGTAAGACTCTTTGCCTTTTGTTCTATGAAGAAATGAAAGTCCAAAGATACAGCTTGAGCCTTTGTCAAAACTGAATATTTTTCATTAATGTGACCCCATCTTCCCTGAACTAGGCCAATTTTTGAATCTTCAAAATAGCATAGAGCCTTTTTCAAGAAATCGCTCTGAGGAATAAAATCAGCATCAAATATGGCAATGAATTCTCCTTTCGCAAAATTCAAACCTTCTTTGAGAGCCCCAGCTTTATACCCCGTTCTGTTAACTCTGTGATAAGATGATATGTTAAATCCATCTTTATTATATTTGTCAACTATGGCTTTTACAATACCAGTGGTTTCATCATCTGAATCATCAAGGACCTGTATTTCCATCCTCTCCTTTGGAAAATCCATGCTGCAAACAGCATTGATAAGGCGCGTAGCCACGTATTTTTCGTTGTAAATTGGTAATTGAATTGTTACCAGCGGACAAGTCTCATTAGACAGATTAATTTTACCTCTGACCTTGTGATTAAGCCTATTTCTTGTAGACTTGTAACTCAAATAATTAAAATTCAAAGTATACACGGTCATTACCCAAGCAATTGCCATCAATACATAGTACAAAAATCCACTGAATTCTGATATTATCTACTATCACTACCTATTGTAAAAATGTACAAGTAAATATTTATAGGTTCACAGTAAAGCCTGTGGACACTACTGACCCTTTTGGAATATTTTTACGCACTGCGGGGGACATACATTTTCACATGCCATACAGAAAATGCAATCTTTTTCTCTTATCATGAAAGGCTTTTTCTCTGATGCCGGATGTCCTGGGGTATCCAGCCACTCATAGACATTTACAGGACAGGCCTCGATACATGCACCATCTGCAACACAAATATCAAAATCCACTGTAACTTCGGTTCCCCAGATACCTAATTGCCCTGGCGCGTCAACCGGACCCCAAACCTTAATTCCTTGGAAAGAT
>Ga0207643_10000661_pt1 | contig 21517 bp, 16 predicted proteins | sample KBSMisM62_FD_184313 | JGI IMG/M metagenome (GOLD analysis project Ga0207643, IMG submission 184313) | Miscanthus rhizosphere microbial communities from Kellogg Biological Station, Michigan, USA - KBS Miscanthus M6-2 (SPAdes) (version 2) | ecosystem: Host-associated > Plants > Roots >...
GCGCAGTGACATACCGCTCGCAGCCATGGCGCCACCGCTCGCTGCAGGCCGGTTGCCGCCGGGCGGCGGCGCCTGTATGGTTGGCGCATGGAGCCAGCCACGAGCCTCGAATCCGACGCTTTCCCGATCGACCGTTCGATGCTGGTCGGTTTCGTCGTAGCCGTCGTCCTCGCATTGGCCGTGGCGGGATCGGTCTACCTGTCGATGATCAACCACGGGCATTCTTTCGTCCGGCTCTTCGCGTGGCAATCGGGAACGTGGGGGTTCTGGGCACTCGTCTGCCCGCTGGTGCTGCGTTTGAGCGGCCCGCGGCTCTCGACAAGTGACTCGCTCGCCTACCGTCTGGCCGTTGCCGTCGCTGTGGGGCTGGTGCTGATTGCGCTGCACGATCTCGTAACCGCAGCACTGACGGTCTGGACCAGACCGTTCTACCCTCTCCAGCCCGGAAGCGTTGCAAGAAATCTCGTTACCCAGCTGCCGTCACTCGTCGCGATCGATGCGCTCGTCTATACCGCTCTCCTCGTCGGGAGCAGTGCGTATTACCAGCACCGCCGCGCGCGGCAGCTCGAGCTCCGTGAGTCGCGCCTCGAAGCCGAGCTTGCGCGCGCGCAGCTGCACGCGCTGCAGCTCGAGATCCAGCCGCACTTCTTGTTCAATACGTTGAACTCGATCTCCGCGCTCATTCGTCTGAAGGATCACGACGGCGCGCTCAAGATGCTGCTCGGCCTCGGCGACCTCCTGCGGACGACCGTCAAGCAACCGAAAGACCAGCTCGTCACACTTTCCGCGGAGATCGAGTTCGTGAAACGGTATGTCGACCTCCAGCGCACCCGCTTCGCCGACCGGCTGCAGGTGCACTATCAGATCGGAGACGAGTGTCACGACGTGACCGTGCCGACCTTTCTGCTGCAGCCGCTCGTCGAGAACGCACTTCGTCACGGTGCGGCTCCGCGAGCGGGAGCGTGCCACGTGCACATCGGCGCATCAGCCGATGCGGGCCGGTTGCGCATCTGGGTCCATGACGACGGAGTCGGGTTGCCGAGCGGCTTCAACCTCGAACGCGACGCGGGAACGGGATTGAAGAACACGAAGTCGCGGCTCGCGCAGCTGTACGGAGCCGGTGCCAGCTTCGAGGTACGCGCGGGTGAGGCCGCCGGCACCATCGTCGAGATGGTGTTCCCGTCCTCTCCACCCGGGCGGATTGCCGCGGCAACGACATGAAACGGTTCCGGGTCCTGGTCGCCGACGACGAGCCTCTGGCGCGCGGGATCGTCGCGAATCTGCTGAAAAGCGACTCGGAGATCGAGCTGGTGCTCGAGTGCAGCGATGCCATTAGCACGCGCGAAGGGCTCGCGCGACTGCACCCTGATATCGCGTTTCTCGACATCGAGATGCCCGGCGCGACCGGGCTGCAGCTCGCCGCCAGTCTGCCGGACGGCGGCCCGATCATCGTGTTCATCACCGCGTTCAGCACCTACGCGGCCCAGGCGTTCGATGTCAGCGCGACCGATTACGTGCTGAAGCCATTCTCCGACGAGCGCTTCAGGGAAGCGCTCGATCGCGCGAAGCGCCGGGTTCGGGAGCGCAAGCTCGGTGAGCTGGCGACGCAGGTGGCCACACTCTCGTCCGAGCTTCACCATCCGGAACCTCCCCGGCCGGATGACGGGCAGAAGTATCTGCATCGATTCGCCTTCAAGGATGGTGACCGATCGATTGTGCTCAAAGCCGCCGAGATCATCTGGATCGAGGCGGAAGACTATTGCGTGCTCGTCCACTCCAAGCACGGGAGGCACCTGGTGCGGACGTCACTGACGTCGCTCGAGCAGCGCCTCGATCCCCAGCGCTTCCTTCGCGTGCATCGCACCGCCATCGTGAATGTGGAGGAGGTTCGCAGCTTTCACGATGCCGGTGGCCTTGCTCTCACGCTCTCGAACGGAGCCACCGTCGTCGTGAGCCGATCGCGCCGCACGCACGTGGAGTCTGTCCTGCGCCCGCGACTGCGCTGATTCACAGCGTAGAGATTCGCAGCTCGTAGCGGCGAGCCTTTAGGCTCGCCGTTGCCGCGGAGGATCAAGGCGGGTCTGAAGACCCGCCTCTACGAAGCCACCCCACGCTGACCACCGGCTGCGCCGTCGCGGCCATCCGCTGCAAACCGCTGCATCCGGCTGCAAACCGCTTGGCCAGTCCGTGGTGCGCGCGGATCATCCGAGGCGAGGAGAGATCATGCGTATCAACCTGTTCGTGGCCGGCGCGCTCTCGTGTCTCATGACGATGTCGGTGCCAGCGATAGCCCAGGAAGCGCCGGCATTGCTCGTCGAGGCGGACTGGCTCTCGCAGCACCTGAACGATCGCGGTCTCGTCGTTCTCCACGTGGGAAACCGGGAGGAGTACAACGCCGGGCACATTCCGGGCGCCCGTTTCATCACGGAAGAGGACGTCTCCGCGCCGCACGATCACAGCAATCCGAAAGACATGATGCTCGAGCTCCCGCCTGTCGAGACACTGCGCGCGAAGGCAGCGTCGTTTGGCATCTCCGACGACAGCCGCATCATCGTCTACTTCGGAAAGAACGGCGGCGTGCCGTCCGCCACCCGCATCGTCTTCACGCTCGACTACCTCGGGCTGGGTGAGCGCACGTCGCTGCTCAATGGCGGACTGGGCGCGTGGCTCCGCGCAGGAAAGACCGTCACCTCCGCTGCGCCACCCGCGATGGCGGGCAAACTGACGGCGCAGCCGCCGAAGAATCTCGTTGCGGACGCCGAGTTCGTGAAGTCGGTGCGGCAGCGGCCCAATCACACACTTGTGGACGCGAGGGCCGCGGTGTTCTATCAGGGAATTCAGCCCACCATGAACAACCTTAGTGGTCACATTCCAGGCGCCATCAACATCCCGTTCACGGAAATCACAGACAACGAGTTGCGGATCGATCGAGCGCGCGTCGACGGACTGTTTCGCAAGGCGGGCGTGAAGCCGGGTGACACCGTCGTCGCGTATTGCCATGTCGGTCAGCAGGCGACTGCCGTGATCTTCGCGGCACGCCTCCTCGGCCATCCCGTGGTGCTGTACGACGGCGCGTTCCAGGACTGGGCGGTCAACAACCGAGGCCCCGTCGAGAAATGAGGCGCTCTTACACCGATCCATATCTCGCCGGCATCGGTGTGGGCCTGGTGCTGCTTACGGCCTACATTGCCGTCGGTCAAGGACTCGGCGCGTCTGGCGCATTTGCCAGCGTCGTGGCATCGGGAACCGCCGCAGTGCAGGGGACGATGCACGCCGCAGCTTCGCCGGCGATAGCGCCGTATCTTCCCTCGGGAATCGCCAGCCCGTTGCAGGACTGGCTCGTCCTCGAGCTCGCGGGCGTCATGATGGGCGGCTTCGCGTCGGCGTGGCTGGCCGGCCGGCTTCACCGCGTTGCCGAACGCGGCACCGGTGTCAGCGTTCGACAGCGCATGTACGCGGCTACTGGCGGGGGCATGTTGATGGGCGTGGGCGCCAAGCTCGCACGCGGATGTACCAGCGGGCAGGCGCTGAGCGGCGGCGCGCTCCTCTCGGTGGGCAGCTGGATCTTCATCGCGAGTTGCTTCGCTGCCGGTTACGCCCTCGCGCCTCTCGCACGGCGGTTGTGGCGATGACACCGCTGACAGAGACCGGATGGCTCGGGCCGTGGGGTGCACTGGTCGCAGCACCGTTCATTGGCGTCGCCTTTGGCTGGTTTCTCGAGCGCGGCGGACTTGGCAGCGCCCCGAAGCTGGCCGGGCAGTTCTACCTGACCGACCTCACCGTGTTCAAGGTGATGTTCAGCGCGCTCGTCACGGCAATGCTCGGCGCCTTCTGGCTCGATCGCCTGGGAGTGCTTCAACTCGATCTGGTCTATCTCCCCGAGACCTTCGTCCTGCCTCAGGCGATCGGCGGCATCGTCTTTGGCGCCGGCTTTCTCGTCGCGGGGCTGTGCCCCGGCACGTCGTGTGTCGCGGCGGCGGCCGGACGACGCGACGGTCTCGGCGTGATGGCGGGCATGCTGATCGGCGTGGCCATCTTCAACACGGCGTTCGAGTGGATCGCGCCGATCTATTCCGCGACCCCGCTCGGTGCAGTGCGGCTGACCGATCTCGCGGGCACGACGCGCGGCGCCGGCATTGCCGCGGTGACCGTGATCGCGCTGGCAGGGTTTGCCGGCGCCCGTCATGTAGAACGTCCGGTGCACGTCCGCGGCAGGCTTCATGCCGCACTCGCGATTGTCGCCGCGCTCCTCGCGACGGGCGCAGCGATCGCGGAGTACGGGACAGACGAGGTCATCTCCGCCCCGGAGCTTGCGGATCGCATCATGAGCCGCGCGGACGATCAACGGATCTTCGATCTTCGTTCCCCTGGCGCGTTCGAGCAATTCCACATTCCTGGCGCGAGTCACGTCACCGTCGCGGAGTTACCCCAGATCCCGCTCGCACCGCAGTCGAGCGTCGTGCTCTATGGCGACAGGAGAAGGACCGTTATCGATGCGGTTCGTGTGCTTCGCTCGCAGGGGCATCGAGACGTGCGCGTGCTGCGAGACGGCCTCTATGAATGGTTGGCGCGTGTGTACGAGCCACGTCTCGCTGTCGATGCGACGCCGGCGGAACGGAGCGAGTTCGAGCGCGCGGCGTCGCTGAGCCGCTTTTTTGGTGGTGTTCCGCTCGCGGGAGTTCCTCGCGGCGATGTGCCGCAGGGGTACTGGAACGGCCACCCCCGCAGTGACGCGCTGCTCGCCGCGGCAGCCGGCCAGTCGGCCGCTGCAATCAGGCGGCGCGGATGTTGATGCGCTCTGGCGGCGACATCACAGCGCTGCGCCGCCGCGAGTTCTCGCGGCTGGACGCGACCGGTAGCGCGTACCTGGACTACGCGGGAGCGGCGCTGTATCCGGCGTCGCTCGTGAAACGGGATGCACGACGGCTGCTGCGCCGCGTCTTCGGCAATCCTCACTCCGAGAACGGTCCATCACTGGCCAGCACCGAGTCGCTCGAGGAGGCACGCTCGCTGACGTTGAACTTCTTCGATGCCTCTCCCGCCGAATACGACGTCGTATTCACGACGAACGCCAGCGGCGCGATGCGAGTTCTTGCCGAAGCGTTTCCGTTTCGCGACGGATCGCGGCTGGTGCTTACTGCCGACAATCACAACTCGGTGAACGGATTGCGAGTGAGCGCCGAACGGCGCCGGGCCGTTGTGCACTATGTGCCGCTCGAGACCGACCTGCGCGGATCCGATCCGCGACCATGGCTGGTGCGTGCGACGCAGCCATCGCTGTTCGCTTTTCCAGCGCAGTCGAACTTCTCGGGCGTTCGACATCCGCTGCAGTGGGTGAAAGATGCGCAGGCGCGCGGCTATCATGTGCTGCTCGATGCCGCCGCGTACGTCCCGTCGAGTCCGCTCTCACTGACCGACGTGCCTGCCGACTTCGTGGCGATCTCGTTCTACAAGATGTTTGGATATCCCACCGGTGTCGGTGCGCTGCTGGTGCGGCGCGAGGCGCTTGCGCTGCTCGACCGCGCCTATTTCAGCGGTGGGACAGTGCACTTCGTGTCCATCCAGAACCCTGATCTCTTTCGACGGAGAAACGGCGGCGCCGCATTCGAGGACGGCACGCCGAACTTCCTCGCGATGCCGTCGGTGTGCGACGGCCTTCGCTGGCTGTCTCGCGTCGGCATGTCGTCGATTCAGCAGCGCGTTGGCTGCCTGACCTCAGAGCTGCTCACTGGGTTCGAACGCCTGGGCGACTGCGTGCATGTGTACGGACCGGCCGATGCGCTGGAGCGTGGCGGTATCGTGGCGTTCAACGTGTATTCCGATGGCGAGGTGCTGAACTATGAAGCCGTCGAGGCCAGTGCTCGTCATCGCGGCATCGCCATCAGGGGCGGTTGCTTCTGTAATCCCGGCGCGTCGGAACGCGCATTCGGCTTGAACGCCGCTCACGCGCGCGACTGCGTGCGCGGGAAGTTTTCAGTGGCGCAGTTCCGCGCCTGCATGGATGGCAAGGCAGTGGGAGCCCTGCGCGCCTCACTCGGTGTGGCGACGAGCGAAGCCGACATCGATCGTCTGCTCGAACTCGTCGCCGAGCTGACAGGACGTGAAGTCCGTCTTGTCACTTCTTCTTCGGGGCGAAGGCCTCTTTGACCTGCTTCTCGATGCTCTTGTAATTCTTCGAGAGCAGCTTCTCCTCGTCCTGGGTCAGGATCCGAAACGGCACGCGCACGAGGCTGTTCTGGAACTTCACATTGAGCCAATGCTGGCCGTATGCGATACCGCCAGGGATCTTGAAATAGAGACGGCCCAGACACGCGCGGTCATTACTGAGGTCAACCTGGTCGTACGGCAGCGCCCGCGATCCCAGTTCGGGAAAGAACAGGATCGCGCATGCCTTGCTTGCGCGTGTCGGGAAGTAGTTGATGGAATCGCGCTGGACCTTCGCGCGCTGCTGAATCGCCTGCGGGTTCCCCTGCCGCTGTTCCTCGACCGTCGCCAGCGGAATCGTTTTGCCGTCAGGTGTCTCGAGCGATAAGGCCTCGCGCTTCAACGGATAGTCCGGTACGTTGTCGAGCACCGTCATCCCGACCTCGAGGAGCATCCACTCGTCACCGACCGAGCGGTTGGATGCCTGGTAGCCGAGGATCACGTAGCCTTCCCTGTTGTACGCCGCACGGACGAACTTGCCCTCCATCGTCTGAATCTGCGGCACCCCGGCCTGGGGTATCTGGACGACGGGCTTCTCCTGACTCTGGGCATCGCCTTTCGTCTGAAGGGGCCACACCGACATCAACCCGACGAAGCCCACCAATAGTGCACGCCTGTCCATATCTCTTCCTCTCAAATTGAACGTGGATGCCACCGGGTGGCACTACGAAGAGGCAAAGAGTGGGCCAATGCACGGCTGGATTCGGTTGAAGAATTGCCCGTCAATCGCGGTCGCGCTTGAAGACAGCCCTGGCGGCCTCCAATGGATGGTGAGGCTCCCACCACATGCGGTGAGATGACTTCCGGGTCAGACCAAAGCCGATCAGCGCGGCAACTATCGCCACCGACAGCCCCGCAATCACGTCCACCGCGTGGTGGTATCTCGTATATACACAGGCAACGCTAAGTCCGGTTGCAAGCACTCCGAACCAGAGCGCCGCCTTTCGGTCCGTGGCGTGCAGGCCGAAGGTCACCGCCCATGCACCTGATACGTGAGCGCTGGGGAAGCACCCTCCCGAGACCGCCGCGCCGCCGATGATGACTTCGATCACCCTGGTGAACACCCAGCCGCCAAAGGGACGCAGACCTGCCATGACGTCGGGGTGTTCCCACGGCCCTCGCGCGGGGAGGAACGGATACCACACGTATGACAGGAAGAATCCGAGCATCATGCAAGTCATCGCGGTGTGAAACCCGCTTCCCGGTGTTCCGCGGCCCTGCCGACCACCGTTCCAGGCGATGACGACTCCGCCAATGATCAGGAGAAAGTACGAGAAGTAGAAGGCGTGCATGACCTCGTCGAGCACTGGATTGCCGGCCTGCGACAGCATCACCGCCGGCGTGCCGCCGAACAGCGTGCGATCCGCGTTGAACAGGTAATGCTCGAACCAGTAAGGGGCATTCCCCGCGGCGGCGTTGACGGTGAGCGACACCTCCTCGAAGAAGGGCGTCAAGAGCAGGGCCGGGTACGTGTACCGCAGAAACCGCGCAACCGACCTCGCAGCGGACAGCCAGCGGGAATCAGCCACACGCGCCTGTTCCCACTCCGCCCCTCGAGGTGGTAACAGCAGAAGCCCCGCGATGATTGCGCCGTGGCCACCAAGGATGTATGGCCACCGTGGAACCGCCCACACGACCGCGACGAGCGCGACGAAAGTGACGTAACTGGCCAGGACCCAGTCGAGGGCCATCCAGGACGCCGTTCGTGCGGCCATCCAGCTCCGGGCAGGGATCGCCGATCCCGCAGGGATCGACAAACCGTCGTCGCTGCCGGATGTGTAGCGTCTTGAATGACTTGGGGGGACTGTACTGACAGATTGCACGGATCCGGGAAATTGGCTCATTTCGTCAAAACGCCTTCACACATCGGAATGTGCAGAAGACGGCCGAATGGGCTCAACGCTCAGGAGTTCCGAGCCGTCGTGATATTTTGACGCCGATCAACAAGGGGGAAATTCTCGTGATTCGATTGCGCAGGACCATGGCATTCGCAACGGTGACCGTACTGACCTTCGGTATCGTCACTTATGCGCAACGAGACGCGTCGGACACGTATTCAACCGGCCTGACCGTCACCGACGACGTGCTGCGGCACGCTGGTACCGCGAACGATCCGCTCCCTGGTTCGTGGCTCAGCTATGGCCGCAACCAGTCCGAAACCCGCTACAGCACGCTGAAGCAGATCGACAGCAGCAACGCGTCGCGCCTGGGTCTCGCGTGGTCCTACGTCATGGGCGCCGGCGGCGGCAACCAGGAAGGTACGCCGCTGATGTGGAACAACACGCTCTACGGCATCACGACCTGGAGTGTGGTGTTCGCGCTGGACGCGCGGACTGGCAAGGAACTCTGGCGATGGGACCCGAGGATCGACCAGGTCAGCACCCGGCCCGCGATCTGCTGCGGCAACGTCAATCGCGGTATCGCGATCTACAACGGCATGATCATCGCGCCCGCGATCGATGGGCGCCTCGTCGCGCTGGATGCGATCACCGGCAAGCTGGTGTGGGAGTCGCGCGTGGTGAATTCAGGCGATCTCTACACGTTGACGATGGCCCCGCGGATCGCCGGTGGCAAGGTCATCATCGGCGCGTCCGGTGGCGATAAACCCACCCGTGGCAACTTCATCGCCGTCGATGCACGCACAGGCAAGCTGGCGTGGCGCGTCTACACGGTGCCTGGCGATCCCTCATTGCCGTTTGAGAACGAGGCCATGCGCGTGGCCGCGAAGACATGGGGTGGAGACTTCTTCAAGAACGGCGGCGGCGGTGCAGTGTGGGATGGCTTCGCCTACGACCCCGAGGCGAATCTGGTCTACGTTGGCACGGGCAATGCGCAGCCATGGGTGCAGAAGTTCCGGGGCGCGCAAGGTCTCGACAATCTCTACACGTGCTCGATCCTGGCAGTCGATCTCACGACCGGTCAGATCAAATGGCACTATCAGGCGGTCCCCAACGACAACTGGGATTACGACAACGTGCAGCAACTGACGCTGCTGGATCTGCCCATCAACGGCCGGATGAGAAAGGTCATCACGCAAGCGCCGAAGAACGGGTTCTTCTACGTGCTGGACCGCGTGACCGGCGAGTTCATCTCCGCTGAACCCTTCGTCAAAGTGAGTTGGGCTTTGCGCATGGGCGCCGACGGCCGGCCCGTGGTGAATCCGGCGGCCTACTACGATCAGGAACCGATCTCGGTCTTTCCGACCGGAGGCGGCGCGCACAACTGGTCGCCCATGTCCTACAACCCCAACACAGGATTGGTCTATATTCCCGCGTCGTACCAAAGCTACCCGTATCAGGCGCAGGCCGAGTTGAGGCCTGGTTCCACCGGATACCAACGTCCCCGTGGAGAGACGAAGACGATCGAGCCTTCATTCGGCCCCGAGCCGATTCCAGGGGCACGCAACGGGCTGCAGGCGTGGGATCCGGTGAATCAGAAACTCCGCTGGAACGTCGCGGGCGGCGGCGGAATCGGCGGCGGCACGGCGACGACCGCAGGCAACCTGGTGTTTCAAACGATCAACGATGGTCGCTTCCGGGCGATCAGCGCCGACAAGGGCGAGATCCTGTACGAAGTGCGGACCGGGCGAACTGGCATGGCGCCACCGATCACGTACGACGTGGACGGAACGCAGTACGTCGCGTTCGGAGGAGGACTGGGCCGCGCCGCGCCGAACAACGGACCCACCGACGAAAAGGCCGAGAACGCGCCGATGATGTTCGTGTTCACACTCGACGGCAAGGCGACGCTGCCGACGCCACCGCCCGAACCTTAGTCCTTCGGCCTTCGTTCTTCGTCCTTGGTCCGTTCAGTGGGCGGCGATGAAGGCTCGCATAGCCGCTGATTGCTACGCCAGCGCGTTCGTGGCCCGCCTGCACGTCCCGACATGATTCGGCGCGTGCGCCGGGATGAAGACGAACGCTCCCTCGATCCGGCCCAGCTGTTTACTAACTCATCCGAGACCACCGTCTACAATGCTCGCACCATAGAGGTGATGCGATGAGACACGCACTGTTTCTATTCATCGTCTTCATCGGCGCGAGTTGCAGCGATGACGACTCACCGACCGCGCCGTCCGGTTCGTCTTTGGGCTTCTTCGTCACGAGCGCGACGAGCACAACGGGTAATCTGGGAGGCCTCGCTGGTGCTGACGCAACCTGTCAACGACTCGCGGCCGCTGTAGGGCAGGGCTCGCGTACCTGGCGTGCCTACCTGAGCGTCGAGCGCGACCCGGCGAACGGAAATCAGCCGACCCACGCGAGAGACCGCATTGGCACGGGTCCATGGTTCAACGCGAATCGCGTCCCTGTCGCAAACAACGTGGCCGAACTCCACGCTCGTACCGGTGACCCCGCCGTCTTCCTTGATGAGCACGGTCAGCGTATCAACGGGCAGTGGACCGGATCGCCGGCGCCCGTCGAACACGACATGCTCACCGGCTCGAACTCGGACGGAACAGTCGCCGCTGGATTGACCTGCGCAGACTGGACGTCGGCCTCCGCCGATGTGGCGGCACAGGTCGGGCACTCTGATGGAATGGGTCCGAATCAGAGCACCGCCGGTGCGCTGGCGTCGTGGAACTCCGCACACGCCAATCAGAACTGCGCGAACACGGCGCCGCGTGGAGGTGCAGGCCGCTTCTACTGCTTCGCCCGCTAGCCCGACACCTGACGCATCCTGCTTCGCGCCATGGCCAAAAAGAAGAAGGCAGTCCGCAGAAAGAAACAGCAAGCGGCGTCGAGAGGCCTCTCAGCCACGGAGACGCGCACAGGCACTGGCGCTGCCGATGGGATGGCACCGCTCGTCGAGCGCGATGGCGGCGCGGTCCTTGGCGCCTATCGCGATCCGTTTGGCGGCAAGCCTGTCCTGATCGTCTCGCTACCGATCGATCGCGTCGAGCCGACGCCCTTTCAACGCGACCCGTCGGACGCGCATGTCAAGCGGCTGATGACGGTGATCGAAACACTCGACCGCTTTCTCGATCCGCTCATCGTGGTTCGTCACGACGATCGCTACTGGACGCCGAATGGCAATCATCGGCTGCAGGCGATGCGCCGTCTTGGCGCCAAAGCCGTCGTCGCTCTGCTCATCCCGGAAGAGGAGGTCGCCTACCAGATCCTCGCGCTCAACACCGAGAAGGCACACAACCTGCGCGAGAAGTCGCTGGAAACGATCCGGATGGCGCGGTCGCTCGCGGAAGAGGTGCGCGATGCCGAGGAGGCGTTCGCGTTTCAGTTCGAAGAGCCCGCTTACCTCACGCTGGGGGCCGCATACGAATCACGTCCGCGCCTCAGCGGCGCCGTCTACCGATCGGTCTTGCGGCGCATCGACGAATTCCTCGACAAGCCGTTGCCGAAAGCCGTCGGCGAACGCGAGCGGCGGGCACGCCTCGTCCTCGCGATCGACGACCGCGTGACGACGATCGTCGATAAGCTCAAAGAGCGCGGCATGACGAGTCCCTACCTGCGGCCGTTCGTCGTCGCGCGGATCAATCCGATCCGCTTCTCCAAGGCGACCAGCTTCGACTTCGATGAAGTGCTGCAGAAGATGACGACCGCCGCGGGCAAGTTCAATGTCGATCGAGTCAAACCCGACGATGTGTCAAAAGCCGGCGGACCTCCGGTGGAGGAGGACTAGAAATCTCCCACGGGCGACGTCTTACCACGAAGGCCACGACGGCCACGACGGCCACGACGGTCACCGGACAACGAACCACGGACCCGCGGAAACCGGGAGACACTTATCTCGTTGCGACCATCAGCGCTATCCATCCGAGGCGAAGCCTCGCCGGCGTGGCGCCTCCGTGTCTTCGCGACTCCGCGGTTAGTCGATTTCGTGTTCTTCGTGTTCTTCGTGGTGAATACACTTGCAAGAGACTTCCGCGATTTTGGCGTTTATCTGTTTCAGCATTCCGCTACTTAGAACGCCACCAGGTATGTGAACTTCGCGATCACGGCTCGACTGAGCAAAGTGCCGGTTCGCTCATCTCGGCGATCGTTGTACACGAGGAAGAAGTCGCTGAGCGGTCTGTGGATGATGTTGAAGCGCAGGTTCGACGTCCACTGCCGCGTATCGCTGTTGTACTGCACGAGCGCGTTGAAGAACATCTTCGTATTGAAGTTGTAGTTCACGCGTGTGGTCAGCAACTTCGAGACGAACCCGTCGGTCGGAGCCGAGATGTCGTTGATCTGCAGCCCGACGGACGCATTGAAGTTCGCGTTGAGCCGAAGCGAGGGCGAGATCATATACGCCCGCCGGTAGCCGTCGTAGAACGGCCCCATCGCGTACCGCGTGTTCACGGACACGCGCGCTGCCGCGTTGGTGTTCCAGAAGATGAAGTACTCGTTGAAGTCGTAGCGACCGGGCTCCACCCACACATCGTGCGCGGTGTTGAGCCGAAAGCGCTCGCTGATCACCTCGACGTTCGGGTTCACACCGATCTCCATGTTCGAGCTGTCCTGGAACGTGATCGGGAAGTGGAAGTCGAGGTAACGGGATTCGAGCGCGCCGTCCTCCTGGCGGTAGAAGGCGTCGAACTGCATGTGCGGCCTGATCTCGCGGATCAGCCCCGACACGGCGAGCGGACGGAACCGTCGCGCGAGAAACGAGAAATAGTTGTTCACGCCGCGGCGAGGCACGAATCCTAGATCGTTCACGAACTGCTCGCCGATCCCTTCGACGTTGGCCTGTACCTGCCAGATACGGCCTGCGTAGTTGAGACCCGCTTTCTCGGCGAAGTCGTTGCCGGTGCTCGTCCCGCTTACTAGCGGTGAAAAGGACTTGGCGGCATAGCCGTTCACGTTCAAGTAAGAGCCGAAGCGAAAGTTCGCATCCACGCCACCAACGCGATTGTACGAAGGCCCGCCCGGCTCCCTGAGGAGCAGGATTGCCCCGATGTCCGAGTTGGCGAGCACGTCGCGGCGAACGCGAATCGCCGTATCGTTGATGCGCGGCTCGGTGCCGTGCCCGTCCTCTTCCACGTTCAGGACGCCAATGGAATAGGCGCCCTGCCGACCTGTCAATCGCGTCCCGACGAGAATCGGAATCGCCTGACCATCTTCCGACAGGCCGATGCTGCGGCTGAAGAACATCTGCAGATCCGCGGTTTGACGGCCGCCGCCTCCGCCACCGCCGCCTCCCCCACCGCCGCCGGCGGCAAACCCGGTGACACCTGCGCCGAACTGGAAGATGCCTGAGTTCTCCAGGAAGAAGTCGCGTTTCTCTGGAAAGAACAGGCTGAATCGCGTCAGGTTGATCTGCTGCTCGTCGGCCTCGACCTGCGAGAAATCCGTGTTGACGGTGAAGTCCGCGACGAGTCCGTTCGTGATTCCGTACTTCACGTCGAAGCCGGCATCGAAATCACCGCGCGAGCTGCTCGACCCAATCGTGTTGGAACTGCCCGCCGCGTACGGCTTGATTCGCAGGTTCCGTCCCTGCCGCAAACCGCGGAAGTCATCCACGCGTCCGGCAAGTGACACGCGCTCGAGATTGTAGATCCTCGGCAGCGGCGCCCAATGACTGTCTTCGTTGAGCCGCCGCACCTTGCGTTCGAAGTTGACGCCCCACGTCTGGACATCGCTGGTGCGGAACCGCAGCGTGCGGAATGGAATTCTGATTTCCGCGTACCATCCCGTTTCCGCGATGCGCGCGCGCACCTCCCAGATGCCGTCCCAATCGGCGTTGTTCTCCCGCCCTTCGTTCGACATCTGCGCGTCCCACTTCGCCCCCGCAGGATTGATGGCGAACACATACGCATTCCGCTCGTCATGAAACGTATCCAGAACGATCCGGAACCCGTCGCTGTTGCTCGTGGCGAAATCCTCCTTCAGGTCATTGACGATGATCCGCGACGGCTGGTCGTCGTGGGCGAACACACCGAAGTACAACGCCTCGTCGTCATAGAGCACTCGAACCTCGGTGTCGTAGGTCGCCGGCGCGCCTTCACGAGGCTCGTTTTGAATGAAGCCGCTCGCCGCGGGCGCACTGCTCCACGCAGCTTCGTCAACCATTCCATCGATGGCGATGGGACCCGTCGCTCGAACCGCCGGCAGCCGGCGCTGCAGATGTGCCGTGTCGTAGTCAATTTTCGCGGATGGTGCGGCTCCGTTGCCGGACTCTGCCGGGGCTTGCTGCGCGGCCGCGGTGTGAGTTGCACCGACGAAGGCCGCCAGCGCCAGCACCGCGACCTGTCCGGTTCGCGAACGACCAGTAGGAGGTGTCAGAGGTAGCGGGGATATTACCCTGCTGCTCGTCGGAGTGCCACTGGTGCCAGGTGTCAGGCAGTGAATCGTGAACGGGCTCAGACGTGAAAGAGCAGGAACGACATGCAGTCATTTGCGCTGTGGGCGACGATCGGCGCCCACAACGACTGTGCATACCTGAATACGATCGACATCACGACCGCGAAAATGAAAATTGACGCCGCGCGATCGATCGTCAACATGTGCAGCGCGATCCAGCCCGGCACGTGAATGGCGACAAACAACAACGACGTCAACATGGTGGCCATCCCAAAGCCCAGCCGCTCCGTAAACTTCTGCAGCATGAAACCACGATATGGAATCTCTTCGATGAACCCGACGAAGAAGGAGGTTCCGAGCACGCTGTTCCATGTGAGCGCCTCCATCGACAGGTGAGGCAGCCCGAAGCGCGCCACCGATCCGGCGAGATTCAGTGCGGTCACGACGAGGGCGACGGCAATGCCGCGCCCGACGTGGTGGCGTAGCTTCAAATAACCGAGCGGCTCAATTCGATCCACTTGCCGCAAGTAGAGGACAACAGGCGCAACCCACAACAGGAGGCGGAAGCTGATGTTCACGAGCGCGTACGCAAGAGTTGAGTTGCCAAGAGCTGTGATCCTTGGGTAAACGACAAATGGCCATGCAATCCAGCAGAGATGAAACACCGCGACGTAAACAAAGAATGGCGCGAATGCCGTGGCTCTTTTGTGGGCCGTCATGAGTCCAGTGTGGGCGGCGACGTTCGATCTCAACCACCGACAGCGGCGGGACAAAGCCCGGACAATGCTCGTACAGTGGCGGAGGTAAGATCTCCTCGAGTCGTAGCAGTAAGATAAAGGTCTTGAAGATTGGCGCCCCGGGATCATTTGGTGCGCACCTGAAAGCGCTACGCGAGACGGCCGGGTTCACGCAGGAAGAACTGGCGACAATCGCTGGCCTCTCCGTCCATGCCGTCAGCGCACTCGAGCGCGGCCACCGCCGACGACCGCATCCCGAAACCGTCCGCGCCTTGTCTGCCGCGCTCGACCTGAATGGGGCGGCACGCGATGCCCTCCTCGAAAGCGCGCGCGCTCCGGCGATCGATGCTGCCGTCGACGAATTGAGCGGGACTCCGCTGCCGCTGGCTCCGACGGTACTGATCGGCCGCGACACCGATCTCAAGACGCTGCGACGCTGGCTCATGGAGCCGTCCACGAGGCTCGTCACGCTGACCGGCCCTGGCGGCGCCGGGAAGACTCGTCTGGCTCTCGAGCTCGCGCGCTGGATCGCGGGCGAGGGGATGACGCGCGTCGTGCTCGTACCGCTGGCCGCTGTTCGCGACCCGGCGTTCGTCGCCCTCGGAATCGCCGAGGCCATCGGTCTGTCGGATGTGACCGCGCTCGATCTACCCACGCGCGCTCGCGTGGCATGCGGCGATCGCGCAACCTTGCTGGTGCTCGATAACTTCGAGCACGTGCTCGAGGCGGCCGCACTGGCGGCGGATCTGCTGGCCGCGATCCCCACGCTCAAGTTGGTGGTCACCAGTCGCGCGCCGTTGCGCGTGCGCGGCGAACGCGAATACGCGCTCGGTCCGCTGCCACTGGAAATGGATTCGCATGCGGGCGAGCAGCCGCCTGCCGATCTGGCGCGGGTTCCAGCGGTGCGGCTGTTCCTCGAACGCGTTCGCGACGTGCAATCCGACTTCCGGCTCACGCGAGAAAACGGTGCCATCGTCACCGCGATCTGCCGGCGGCTCGACGCCTTGCCGCTCGCGCTGGAACTTGCCGCGCCCTGGATCAAAGTGCTGACGGTCGAAGGCCTGCTCCGGCGGCTCGAACGCGACGTGCTGCTCTCCCCCGTTGGCGCGCGCGATCTCCCCGAACGCCAGCAGACGATGAGCGCGACGATCGCGTGGAGCTATCAGCTCCTTGGCGGCGACGAGCAGCGGACGTTCCGGCGGCTCGGCGCGCTGCCCGGCCGTTTTTCAATCGAGGCGGCGGCGGCCGTCCTCGCTGGCCGCGATCCCTCGTCATCGACCAGCGCCGACGCGCTCACCATCGTCGCCGGCTTGATCGACAAGAGCCTGTTGCTGCGTGCGGAAACGTCCGTCGTGACTCGACCGCTCTATCAAATGCTCGAAACCGTACGCGCATACGCGGCACACGAACTGACAACCGCGGGTGAACGCGACGACGCGCTCGAGGGGTTGGTGCGGCATTGCATCGCCGAAGCCTCAAGCGCCGGAGCGGGACTGATCGGGCCAGCGCAGGCCGAATGGCTGGACCGCGTCCGAGACGATCTGGAGAGCTATCGCACCGTTCTGGGATGGCTGATCGAGAGTCAGCGGGCAACCGAAGCCGCGACGATTGCGTGGAATCTCTTGTTCTTCTGGCTGATTCAAGGACGTGGTACGGAAGCGCTGCAGTGGTTCCAGCAGATGGCGAAGGTACCCGGAATTCGGCCGGCGATCGAAACCAAGGCGCTCGTCGGAGCGTCCGTCATGTGGTACACGCAGGGGCAACTGGGACACGCGCGAGAAGGCCTCACGCGCGCCCTGACGGTCGGCCGCGACTCGGCAGACGCCGATGTCCTCGCGATGGCGGAGATCCTGTTCGGGCACGTCGAGCAGGCTGGCGGTAATCTGGACCGATCGCGCGAACGATTCACTCGCGGCATTCAACGGGCGCGGAGCATTTCGAGCGCATGGGGCATTGGCAACGCGTTGCTCGGTATGGCCGGTATTTCCCTGGCGACGGGCGACATGAATGCCGCCGAGCGGGCGCTCGATGATGCGACGCTGGTATTTCGCGATGCCGGCCCGTGGTTCCTCAATCTCCCCCTCTACATCCGCGCCAACCTTGCGCTGCGCCGCGGAAAAGCCGACGAAGCGATCGCCTTGATCCGTGAAAGTCTCTGCTGTAGCCGCGAGATCCACGACAAGTTCGCGTTCGTCTTCGCACTGACACCATTGGCCGCCGCTGCAGCGTTGAAGGGCGACGATGCGTGGGCAGCGCGAGTGCTGGGCACCTGGGATGCGGTGACCGAACGCACGGGGGCATCCGCGGTCGACAAGACGGTTCGCGACCTGCGAGAACGGACGGAACAGGAAGTCCGCGATCGTCTCGGCGCTGCCCGCTGGGCTCGAGCTTACGCCGCCGGCCGCACGGCCTCGATCGACTCGCTCTTGAAAGACATCGACAGCGCACGCGCCCCAGAGGTGATGGGTACATAGCCCGCTCAGACGGTTTCTTATTCACGACGCCGGGTCTTGGAAAGCAAGACCCGGCCTACGCAGTTGAGACCCGCTCACGTAGGGCGGGTCTTGTTCTTTAGACCCGCCATAGCAGACCAGACGTAAAGGTGTCGTACGGGTCCTGTAAGGGTTCTGTCGCTGTTCCCCCGGCGCGCTCGCATCCACACTGACTGTGTGAACGCTTTACCGCGAGCGACCGTGTTCGTCACTGAAGCTGACGGCTTCCTTGGCACCGAACTGATCAAGGTCCTGGTGACGCGCGGCCATGAGGTATGCGGCCTGGCGCGTTCGCCCGACGCCGCCGAACAGGTGCGCCGCGCCGGCGCAACGGCGGTCATTGGCGATCTGATGACACCTGGTCCGTGGCAGGACGAAGCGCAGGCCGAGTGGGTCTTTCACCTTTCGACGTATCCGTTCGATGGTGGCCGCATGACGGCGCAGCGCGCTGACTTCCTAATGCACCGTCAGATCCAAATGGATGCGCATCTGCTGGATGCCATTGCGGCGGCTGCGACGCGGCGAATCGTATACGTCTCGGACGCGAGCTATTACGGCGCGACGGGGCCGCGGCCGATCACCGAGGACGCCCCGCCACGGCCATCGGCCTGGGGTCGCTGTCTTGCGCCAGCGCTCGATCGAGTCGAAGGCTACACCCTCGCCGGATTGCCGATCGTCACCGCATTCCCGGGATGGATCTATGGCAACGCCTCGTGGTTTCGCCGGCGCGTCATCGAGCCGGTCATGTCCGGCCGTCGCGTGCTGCACTTCGGGAGGACCGGCCCGTGGGTGTCGCCGATTCACGTCGAGGATTGCGCGCGCGGGCTGGTGCATCTTGCCGAGCGCGGCGAGGTCGGCGGCCGGTATTTCATCGTCAACAGCGATCCAATCCGACTGCATGACTTCGCGACGACGTTCGCCCGCCTTGCCGATCGCACGCTGCGCCGTTGGTCTTTTCCGGAAGCTACAGCACGGATCCTCGCCGGAGAGATCCTGGCCGACCAGATCCTCGCCGATGCAGTGTTCTCGAACATCCGTCTGCGCGGCATCGGCTTCCGCTTCAACTACCCGACGCTGGAACGCGGACTTCAGCAAGTCCTTGGAGCGCTCGATGAATACTGCAAGTGAGTGCAATTCGACGCCACCCTCGATCGGCAGCAACAGTTTCGATGAGGTCGTTCTCCCCCATCTCGATGCCGCCTACCGCCTGGCGCGCTGGATCACGCGGAACGATCACGATGCCGAGGATGCGGTGCAGGAGGCGGCGTTGCGCGCGCTGCGATATTTCGGGACGTTCTCTGGCGGAAACGCGCGCGCCTGGTTCCTGCGAATCGTGCGCAACACCTGTTGCGGCTGGCAGATCGCCGGCCTCTCGTCCACCGACTCGTTCGATGAAGAGCGGCACAGCCGCATGCAGCGGGCATTGGATCCCGAGATGCTGCTGCTGCAAACTGACGACATCACATTGATCGAGCAGACGATGCGGAGTGTGCCCGATCGGTTTCGCGAACTGCTCGTGCTCCGCGAGCTCGAAGGACTCTCCTATCGGGAGATTGCCGGCGTCACGGGCATTCCAATGGGTACCGTCATGTCGAGACTGTCCCGTGCGCGGCAGGCGTTCCGCGATGCGTTGAAAGCCCGACTCAGGAAGGCCCGGCCTCAGGGGTGCAGCCAACTCACCTTTTGACCGATAGAAAGAGCGCACACTGTCTCGCCACTGCTTAGGAGTGCATGAAGATCCTCTACATCGGCAACGAACGGAGGGACGCACAGGCTGTCGCCGCGGGTTTACGCGGCGTCGATCACAGTGTCAACGTGTCCTGGGCGCCTCGCGTCGAGCACGCCGTCCGGTGGCTGCGCGACAACCAGGACCTTCAGGCCGTCATCGTCGAAGCACAGACCAGCCCTGAGAGCTGGCCATCGATCCTGGAGCCGGTGCTGAGCAGTTCGCAACGGCCTGCAGTCGTGGTGATCGTGCCGGAAGGTCCCGGCCCGGTATTCGACTCGCTTCACCCCGTGGCTGACGACTACATCGTCAGAAACGACTCGCTGCCGCGCGATCTGCTTGCGGTCGTGACGCGCGCAGTCGCGCGTACGCACGAGCGCGCGCAATCGGCGCCTGCCAGCTCACAGGGGGAGGCGAGGCTCGTAGCCCAGGAGGGCACGAGCCTTGCACTCCTCAATCTCGAACGGACTGCGCGCGCCGATCTCGAGCAGAGACTCGCCGCCGCCACCACTTCCCTCCACGAGGCGGAACGCCGGCATCAAGCCACTATCGACGCTGCCGAACAACGGCTCGCCGAGCGCCAGGCCCAGTACGAGATTGGCATGGCGAAAGCCACGGCGAACTGGGAGATGGTCGACGAGCAGCTTCGCGTGGCCGCGATCGAAGTGGAGCGTGCCCGGCAACAACAGGCCGCTGCCGCGGCCGCCGTCGATCGGCTCTCGCAGCGGGAAACCGAGCTCAGGTCGCAGTTGGCCGGCGCCGCCGCGACGCAAAGCGTGTTGGAGCGCAAGCTCGCTGATTCAGAAACTGCGGTCGAAGCCGCGCAGTCACGCAACGAACGCGAACGGCTTGCCGCCGCCGAGGAATTGGCCGAACAGCGGCGGGAGTTCCAGGTACTTTTCGAGCAGGAACACGAGAGACGTTGCGGCATCCAGAACTCCCTGGCACAAGCGGTTACGGCCCTGGAGAACGCAGACAAACAACACGTCGAAGCAATCGCGAACGCAGAGAAGCTGCACGCCGAAGTGATCGCCAACGCAGAGCAGCAACACGCCGAGGCGATCGCAAACGCGGAGATGCAGGCTCGCCAGTTGGAAGCCAACCTGCGCCTGACGCGGCTGGAGGTTGAGTCCAAGGTCGCCGATATCGAGCGCCTCACGGAGCGCGAGAACGATCTGTCACAGGCACTCGCCGAGCTCACCGGGCGTCGCACCGACCTGGAACGCCGCCTGGCCGCCACAGAGGCAGCGTTCGACGATGCGACGACGCGTGCCATGCGCGATCGCCTTGCAGCCAGCAAGAAAGCGGCTGACCGCGAAGCCGAGCTCGATGGACAGCTTCACCAGGAGCGCGCGGCCCGTACGTCGCTGGAACAAGCCGTCGCCGATGCGGAGGTGGCGCAGCGCGCGACACAGCAACGCCATGACGCGGCTTTGGCCCAGGCGGCCATCGAGCTGGCCGAGCGCCGGGCCCACTTCGAACAAGAGCTTTCCTACGCGACGTCCGATCGCAACGACCTTGCGCAGAAGCTGACCGAAGCCGATAGCACGATCGCACAGCTTCAACGAGACCGCGAGACACTCACCGCAGTCCTCGAACAGCTCACGGCACTCGAGGGAGAGCTCAATACACGGCTCGTCGAGGTCCAGGCTGCTCGCGATGGCCTCGAGCGCCAATTGGCAGATGCGACTCGTGCGATCGAGCAGCACGTCGCGCGCCAAAGCGAACTCGATGGACAACTTCTACACGAGCGAGAGGCGCGCGCCGCCCTGGAGCTGGCGGTCGGGAACGCGGAAGTCGCGCGACGCGAGGCGCAACAGCGCCACGATGACGCGCTGACGGCGGCCCGGGACGAACTCGCCGAACGACAAGCGCATTTCGACGCTGAGTTATCAGCGTCGACGACCGAACGCGACCACCTCGGACACCGATTGGGCGAGACCGAGACCGCTCTCGACGACCTCCGCCGTGAGTATCAGTCGAGCACTGCCGATGTCGAGCGCTTGACGCAACGCGAAGCCGAGCTGACTGCAATCCAGGCCGGCCTCGAGGCTGCGCGCGACTCACTCGATCTTCAACTGGCCCAGGCTACCAGCACGATCGCAAACGCGAACGCCG
>Ga0207643_10000662_pt1 | contig 21515 bp, 24 predicted proteins | sample KBSMisM62_FD_184313 | JGI IMG/M metagenome (GOLD analysis project Ga0207643, IMG submission 184313) | Miscanthus rhizosphere microbial communities from Kellogg Biological Station, Michigan, USA - KBS Miscanthus M6-2 (SPAdes) (version 2) | ecosystem: Host-associated > Plants > Roots >...
GTCAAGCGTGATGTTGCTGACGACGTGACCGTCCGCGATGCCGAAGTCGAGCGGATCGAAGCGCATGACGCCGTCCTTCAGCACGATGTGCGTCACCACCTGATCGATTGGAACCGTTCCCCACTTGAAGCTCGTACCGCGGAACTTGACGTCGACGTCATGGTCGCGAAGCCGGTCGAGCGAGAATGGCCGGTCGGGAAGCACGCGATTGGTCGTTGTCCGCTTGCGCGCCTCCTGTTGCTGCTCGACGGTCCGTAGCGATCGCGACGATTCGCCCGGGGGCAGGCCGATGAAGCCGCCTAAATCCTTGTAGTTCATCTTGCGCGACGTGAACTCGGCGGTCGTCGAGTGGCGCTTGCTGGACACGTCGACGGTGAAGTCACCGGCGAGATCGCTATCGCCGACGGTTCCCTTGATGCCGCGGAATATCCACTGGCTCTTCGCGTGCCGCAGGTTGCCCGTGAGATCGTACGGTGGTGTCCAGGGCAACGGCGACGGCACGATCGGATAGAGCCGCGAAAGGTCGGGGCCCTTGAGATGCAGCAGTCCTTCGGCGTTTTCGAGGCTCGCCGGAATCGCGGTGCCGTCGAACGTCATCGACGTGGCACCCGCTCGTGCACTGATGACCAGATGGTATGGAGCATTGACGCGTCGCAGCTCCGCGATGCCTTCGCTCGTCCCCTGGATCTCGAAGGGATCACCTCGCAGCGTGCCTTTGCCTGCGAACCTGAGCGGTCGCGCCGCGGTAGCGTCGGTCTGCAGCGTCGCATCGACGCTTGCCGGCAACAGTGCATCGCGATAACGGACGATCCCCTTGTCGACGTCGATCGCACCGAACGCGGCGCCCGTACGGCCGGCCGCGTCGTCGAAGTGCCAATTGGCGTCGCCAGCCGCATTGCGCTCCAGCAGCACGTCCGGGCGGGTCAACTGGACGATGTCCGGCGTCATGCGCAGCAGCGACGGAATGCTGAAGGTGAAAACCGTCCGCGGGAACGTGGCCATTAGGGGCGTTTTCGACCATTCCGCATTGCCGATCGTGAGGTCGTCGACGGCAACGAGTGTCGGCAGACCCCAATCGACGTCGATGTGGCCGATTGCCACGGTTCGTTGCAACCGGGTGCTTGCGATCGAGGCGATCGGACCGCGCAGCCAATTCCACGGAAAGAATGCAACGAGAAAAACGAGGACCGCCAGAATACCCAAGGTCCCCACGGCGTAGCGGCGTACCCGGCTTCCGGCGAACTGCATAACGGTTCCGCGCACCGGCCTTCGGAACAGGCGTCCGTGGGTCAGGCCTAGCCGGCGCACGCCTCGGTTGGCGGCAATGAGCCAGCCTAGTGCAAGGCGTTGTCCGAAACTGTCGTCGATCGCGACGATCGCGCGTAAGAAACGTCCGACACTCCGTTGATCAACCGTGCAGCCAATGCTGGCGAAGCCGAGCCGCGTCGCTCGACGGCGCTTCGCGCACCGCGAGCCAACACGTGTCGAGCGGCGCGCCCGCGAGCTCGACGTCGACGACGATCAGCTCGTCGCGACGAAATGCGTGCACGCCGACGTGCTCGCCGGCGCTTCGCGTCGTCGCGAGCTTGTCGAGCAAATCGGCGGACGCGCGCACGCCGTCGACCGCCACGAGCACGTCGTTCGCGGCGAGTCCGGCACGCTCGGCCGGCGAACCGGTGAATACGTTCTGGAGCGTCAGGTCCTTCGCGACCTTGGCGCCGAGCCAGCACGTGGGTGGCGGCGCCGTGGAGGGCTTGCCGCCGCGATCGGCTGCATTGACGGCCGCACGGACGTGAAAGTCGACGCCGAACGAGTCGAGCAGTTCGGCGAGCGGCGGATCGTCGGTGCCATGGACGAAGCGCGCGAAGAAGTCGCGCATGTCGTCGCCGGCGATCTCGGCGACGATCGCGTCGATCGCACCTTCCGGCACACCGACGCCGGCGCGACCGTAGCGCTCCCATAGCGCTCGCAACACATCGTCGAGCGTTGCACGACCGCGCTTGCGGAGGGTCAGATCGAGCGCTGCCGCCACGAGCGATCCTTTCGCGTAGTAGCTGACGACGACGTTGGGCGAGTTCTCGTCCTGACGATAGAACTTGATCCACGCGTCGAAGCTCGAATCGCCCACGCTCTGCACGTGCCTGCCGGGGGTGCGCAGCACCTGGGTGATCGCGCGACCCAGGAGCTCGAGATACCGCGCGTCGTCGATGACGCCGCTGCGCACGAGCGCGAGATCGTCGTAGTAGGACGTGGCGCCCTCGAACGCCCAGAGCTGGCGCGTGTAGCCTTCGCGCGTCAAGTCGTACGGCATGAACGCAGCCGGCTTGATCCGCTTGACGTTCCAGCTGTGGAAGTACTCGTGGCTCGCAAGACCGAGCAGGTTCAGGTAGCCGTCGTCGATTTCGCTGCGGCCGCGCATCGGCAGTTCGTCGCGCCGGCAGACGAGGCTCGTGCTCGACCGGTGCTCGAGGCCGCCGTAGCCGTCGCCAACTGCCGTGATCTGGAACAGGTACCGGTCGAACGGCGGGCGACTTTGTGGCGCGTTGCCGAAGAGGTCGATATGCCACTGGCACACGCGCGCGAGATCAAGGGCGAGCCGCTCGAGGTCGGCTTGCTGCCTGCCGGTGACGGCAATCTCGTGCCTGACGCCGCCGGCGGCAAACGACGCGAGCGCGAAATCGCTCATCTCGACCGGGTGGTCGATGAGGTCGTCGTAGTTGGCGGCCCGATAGCGGCCAAAGGCGTGCGGAGGAGCCCCGTCGCTTTCGAGCGTCGTCGCGACGCGCCAATCGCGAAAGTCATCGCCCGAAGGCGGTATCAATTCGACGGTGCACGGCGCGCTTTCCCGACCTTCCGGTGACAAGAAGACGCTCGGTCCGTTGAAGTAGGCGCGCGTGCGATCGAGGTAGGCCGTGCGTACCGACAGGTCGAACGCATAGACCTTGGCGACAACGGTCAGGGGACCCTCGCCAGGGGCTGCGCGCCAGACGTCCTTCGCTTCCTTGGCGATCGGAATGGCGCGACCGGCCGCTTCGGCGCGCACGCGCACGAACTGGCGCGCGAACTCGCGGATCAGATAGCTGCCGGGTATCCACGTGGGCAGCCGAAAGCGCTGGCCGGCCGGATCGGGGTCGTCGACCGTGCAACGCACCTCGAACACATGAGCGTTGGGGTCGAGTGGGGTGACCTGGTAACGGGTGGTTTGCATATTGGGTCGGAGTCAAGTGGTGAGACAGGGCGCGTCAACGTACGGCGAGACCGAGCCCGCCGAGCAGCAGCGGCTGGTGCACGAGATACACCGCGAGACTGTGGCGGCCGAGGAAGCGCAGCGCCCGCGGCATGCGCGCGAGCGGCGCGAGCATCGCAAAATTGCTGGCGACCAGCGCGTGGCCCGCTGCAATGCCGAGGAACAGCACGCCGGACCACGGAAACAGCGGCACGTAGTCCTCCGTCATCGGCTTCCCCGTCATGAATCCGAGCCAGCCCAGCATCCGGTTGTCGAAGTGCTGCGACGAGAGCATGACACCCGCGGCGATGACGATCACGCCGGCAGCAACTGCTGCGCGTGGACGGTCGATCAGCGGCCGCGCGAGCAGGAGCGATAGTGCGATGGCGTGCAGCACGCCGAACCAGATGAACGAGCGCGGGAACATCATCGCGCTCGCGGCCGTTACGAGCAACGCAGCGCCGCCGATCACCGCGACGTGACGAGGCCAGCGCGCATCGGCCGCGGGATCGCGCCGTGCCAGTGCGGCGCTGATCCCGGCAATCAGCAGGAACGACGACAGGATCAGCGTGCGCGCGGCAAGCCACCGGATGTCATGCTCGAAATCCCAGCGCGCGACGCCGAAGTAGCGCAGATCGAAACAGAAGTGATAGACCACCATCGCGAGGATCGCGACGCCGCGCAGCGCATCGAGTCCCTCGACACGCGGCGCTTGCTGACGCCTTAACGCCGGCTTCGCCATGCGACGTGCACCACACCGCTCGCGTCGGGCGTACCGAGGAGCGACAACGCGTTGCGAACGGCGCCCGCCGCTGTTGCAGCGGGTCGCAGGTCGAACGTGCCCTCGGTCGCGCCGTTACGATCGATGACCGTCCCGGTGACGGCCACGTCGCCGCCGGTGTTGTGAATGGTGGCCGTCCACGGTTGATTGGCAGGGCTCGACTTCAGTGTGACGGAGCCGAGATCGGCGACCACGTCGCCGATGACCACGCGCGCTCGCGTCCACGCCGCGTCGATGCTGCCGGCTACGCGATCGCCCGCCGCCGAGACAAGCGGTGCGACGACGGTGATGCTGCCGCCAGGTGTCACGGATTGCAGCCGCGCGTCGAAGGCGGCGAGGACCGAGGCCGGAATCCGCGCACGCAGGTCGCGCATGTCGAAACCGGCAGACCGCAGCGTCAGCGCACCATGCAACGGCGCGTCGTCGGCGCGTCCGACGAGCACGACGATCGAGCCGCGTGCGAGCTCGCCGGGATCGAGTTTCCAGTCGATCGGCATCCGTAACAGTCCATCCGCGCTCGCGACGACGCCGCGTCCGTGCCACCAGACGCCCGTCGCGTCGACGAATCGCAATCGTTGCTGCGTCCGCGCGGCGAGCGGCCCGTCGAGGAGCGCGGCAGGGGCGATGCCCGCCGCCAGCGCGATGGCGGCCGCCGCGACGGCGAGCACCACGCCCACCATCACGAGGTCATCCCCTGTGCTGCCACCGCGCGCGATATCGAAGGCCGTGAAGGCGCCGGTGCGGCGTGCGGTCGAGCGCGGGTCTTCAACGCGCGAAGGTCAGATCGGCGCGCACGCGGCCAGGCTCGACACGCGCGGTCAGCGTGGCGGCGACGACACGGACGCCAGCATCGCGTGCCAAGGCGTCGAGTGCTGCGACGAGCGAGTCGAACCGCACGTCGTCGACGACGACCGAGTAGCGGCCTTCGGTGGAAGCCGAAGGCACCGGTGCCGCGCGCAACTCGTGGCGCGCCATCACGCCGTCGATCGCCGAGCGCAGATCGCCGGCACGTAGCGGCGCTGCGGTGCGCGCCAGGCTCTCGTTGTCGGCGATGCGCGCCTGCGCGACGTCGAGCAGCGATCGCGTTCGGCCGACTTCGGATTCCGCTCGCGCGATGGCTGCCGGCAGGGGCCGCAGCCCGGCGACGAGCGCGAGCGCAGCAAGAAATACAGCGAATACGACGAGCCAGCGCCGGCGGGCCGGACTCGAAGCGTCCCACGTGGCCACGATCGCGTTTCGCATGTCCATCGATCAGCGCGCAGCAGCGTCGAGGGTCATGCGCATCCGTATGCCCGACGACGTCGGCGCCGCAACGGTGTCGACGCCGGCCCGGCCGAGTGCACGCATCACGCTCGAGGTCGCGTCGGCGTCGAGCTTGCCGAGCTCGAGTGTCCACCCGTCGTCCGTGTAGCTCGCGGACCTGAGGCTGCCTTGCGGAAGCTCACCGAGCGCATGCGCTGCGCGCGCCATCAACGGCAGCGGATCCGCGGGGGCGGGCTTCGCAGCGGCGTGGCGCAACTCCGCGTTGCGGCGCGCGATCGCTGCCGCGGCGACGGCAGGGCTGCCGGCGGGCAAGCCGGCATTCGCCGCAAGCGCGGTCATCTGACGCGACAGACGCCAATCGGTGGTGGCGAGCCATGCCCATTGCGCCAGCGACGCGCCAACGTGCAGCGCCAGTGCCAGCGCACCGAGCAACATCGCAGGACGAAACATGCGCACGGCCGGCGAGATCGTCCCCGCGGATTGCGACGATGCGTCGATGCCGAGAAAGTCGGGTGCCGCAGCGAATGCCGCTGGGGCGGCGTCCTCCCAGCGCCACGGCGCCGCCGCGACGAACGGTACGCCGGTCGCCTGGGACCATTGCGCGAGCCGGTCGGGTCGCGTCGATTTCGCCGAATGCACGACGGCTGGCGCGGTGCCCGCGCGACGCGCCTGCGCCAACGCCGCCTGCAGTTCTACGGGAAGGTCATCGTCGTGCGCCGCGCCCACGGCGAACGCGCTGCCATCCTCGCGTCTGACGAAGCTGTCCCCGGTTCCGGAGACGCACCACGTCCAGCCGGGATTGCGTGGCGCGAGCGCCGATTCGGGAACGATGCGGGCGACGCGCCGCTCATGAGTTGCCACGCTGTCGATCAGCGCACGCGATGCGATCGCGGCGATCGTCGATCTTCCCGACGGCGCGACGGCGATCGCGGCCTCTTCGGCGCCTGCGGCCATCTGGTCTTCCAGTGCAAACCGCGCGGCCTGGCGCAGCCGATTCGGCGGCATCGGCGGCAGGTCGACGACGGCCAGCCGCACCGGCGCCGCGGCCAACACGACCTCCAGCGCGGAATCGGCCGGCCATTGCCCCGGCGCGTCGTTGCCGGAGCTGGTCACGCGGCCGTCCGCGCCGTACCGCACCCACGGATTGGTGCGATCGCGGTCGGGCGCGGCGGCGAGAAACACACGGAGCATCGGCGCAGTGTACGAGATGGAGGGGGTGCGATCGCTATTCGATCGTTTGCCAGACAACGCGCGGCGACGCTGAACCTGCGCGATCGATCAGCGCGCGTGCCTGCGCCACGGTGTCGCCCTGGCGCGCGCGGACCGACACGAGGAAGAAGCGGCTCTTCACCGTGTACATCGAATCGGGACCGATCGGCGACGCCCCTTGCGGCAATCGTGCGCGAAAGTCGCCGATGTTCTGGAACGGCTGCTGCGCGCGACTCGCGAGCAGCGTCGCGAGCGCCGCCGGCTCGACGCCGTCGATCGACGCTGCAAGCAGTTCCGCCGGCGCCGTGTTGACGTTGAGCGGCGTGGCGTCCGGCAACGCCGTCACGAAGCGGGTCATCGCTGCGAGCACCGTCGGGTTCACCCCGCGCACGGCGGCAAGCTCGTCGATGCGCACGACCGGCATATTGGCAGCGAGTCCTGGTTGCGCCATCCGTCCGTACCACGAATCCTCGGCGCCGCCCGGTTCCTCGATGCTGTCGCTGTCGACCCAATCGACCATTGCCGCGAGGGTCGCCGGCGGTATGCGAAGCGCGTTGAACAGACGGTCGAACCACTGTCGCTCTAACACGGTCTGATTTCCGTCCGCGAGGTTGTTGACGTTCAGCATTCCCTGCGCATCGACGATGTGGCCTTCGACCGAGCCGTTCTCCACCGGCGTCGCCGGCAGCGGCAGCGCCCATGCCTCGCCAAGATGGTTGAACGGGGCGGAACGCGTGGCGTCGAGGATCTGTCGCGTCCACTGGATCCCGGCGAGCGCGATCGACTGCGCCTGAACCTGGTCTCGTCGTTGCGCGACCTGCGCCGTCCATTGCGCCTGGGCGGTCGCAAGCGAGATCGCAACGGCGGCGGCCAGCGCCGCGACGAGCATCGCGACGATCAACGCAAGCCCGCGTTCGCCCGTCGTCCGCACAGCGCTGCGGCCCTGGCGGCGCGATGCGTGCGTCATTGCAGAACGAGCAGGCGCTCGACCGAGCTGCCGTCGGCGAGCTGCAGCTCGACGCGGACACCGCGCGGTATGGACGTGCTTCCGGGCAGCGGCCAGTGATCGGACCAGCGATTGTCGGCGGTCAGCGCCGAAACATGGAAGCTCACGACGTCGTCGGTCAGAGCGTAGCTCGTTGCATCGTCCGCGGCGACATTGTCGATGTGCGGCCAGTACAGCGCTTCGATGTGGCCGTTGCGAAACCGGTAGCCGACGCGCTGACCGGCGTTGCCGGGTTCGTCGATTGCCGAGGGCCCTGCACGCGTGAACACGAGCAGCGCATTGCCGGCCGAGTCGGTCGGCGCGAGCGACCACGCAGCATCCTTCCCCGCACCGCGCCGTGCCGGGCGCGGCAGCGACGAGCGCAGGTCGGCTTCGACGCGCGTCAACACTGCGTCGAGCCGCTGCCACCTCGCGCGCTCGGCCGTGAGCCGAACTTCGCTGTCGGTCATCGCCGCTGTCGCACGCCACGCGAGCACTGCGACGAGTCCGAGGATCGCGATCGCGACCAGCGCTTCGACGAGCGTGAAGCCGCGCACCGTGCGCATCACGTCAGCGCTGCCCGGTTCCGACATAGCCCACCAGTCGCGCCAGCGCATAGCCGGGCAGGTCGTTTTGCTCGACGACGATCTCGACGCGACGAAACGCGGGGTTGGGAGACGCGTCGACCGTGCGTCGCCACGCGAACAGCATGCCAGCCTGCGCGTCTTCGCCGCGGCTCGTCCCGGTCGCCGGAGTGGGATCTTCCAGTTGTGAGAGCGCGAGACGATTCTCCGCGACCCACAGCGCGAGCGTGCGCGCCTTCAGCAACGTCGCACCATCGGCGCTTTGTGCGATTGCGCGCATGCCGGCCGCAAGCGCCACTGCGACGATCGCCAGCGCGACGAGCACCTCGATCAGCGTGAAGCCGCGAAGCCGTCGCGTCACGGCGCCAACGCGCTTGGGCCCGTGATCGATACGCGATTGAGCGGATCGAGCAGGATCAGCGTGCGCCACGCAGGCGTTGTCAACGCGAATGCGAACGGCTCGTTGCGACCCGATGCGCGCAACGGTATGACGGCGTCGAAAGCAGGTGCCTGGCCTGCGAACGCGACGGCCATCGCGTCGACCGGATCGGGCAACGCGCGGGCGCGCAGGATGTCGTCGTCATCGACGAGTTGCCAGCGATCGTTCGTGAGATCGCGGCGCCAGTAGCGAATCGCGCGCCCCGTCGCGGATACGCCCAGCAGTTCGTTGCGGAACTGGGCGCGCTGCGCCGCGTACTCCAGAGCGCCCGCGAAACGGCGTGCCTCGCGTACGGAAAGATCGCGTTCGTCCGGTGTGGCACTGACGATCGCCACCCCGGCCGCGATGCCCAGGATGACGATGACGACAAGGATCTCGACGAGCGTGAAACCGGAGGTCCGGCCCGAGTACGTCACCCGATGCCAGGCTACAGGTCCCACGACCCAATGTCGGCATCGGCGCCCGTGCCGCCGGGTTGGCCATCGGCGCCGTACGTGACGATGTCGACGTCGCTCTTCAGGCCGGGATTCAGGTAATGATACGGCTGTCCCCACGGATCGCGCGGGAGTTTCTCGAGGTAGCCGCCCGGCTTCCAGTTGGGCGGCACAGGAGGATCGACGGGCTTGGTGACCAGCGCCTCGAGGCCCTGCTCGGTGGACGGATAACGCTGGTTGTCGAGCCGGTAGAGCTTCAGCGCCTGGCGGATGGCGGCGAGGTCGCTTTTCGCGGCGACGTTGCGTGCATCGTCGGTGCGCGACAGCACGCTTGGCACGACGAGCGCCGCGAGCACGCCGAGGATCACGATGACGACCATGATCTCGATCAGCGTGAAGCCGTTGCGAACGGGTGCGCATGCCACACGCCGCCCGGCGACGTTCGATCCCTGCGGGGTGCGCGTGGCAAGGAATACGCTCATCGCCCCATTATAATCGGCGCTTTCAGCTCGTAGCGACGCTCCCGTCCCATCGGTTTCGACGCGCGGCTCCGATTCTTCCCCACGCTGCATGCGCAAATCCCGCGTCGCGCTCCTGCTGGCCGTGATGCTGCTGGTCGCGGCAGGTGGGCTCGCGCTGGCTGCATACGTCAAATATCGGCAACCGTTGCCGCTGCCGGTGAGTCCGTTCGAGTTCGACGTGCGTGCCGGCACGCCGCTGGCGACGGTCGCGCGCACGCTGCGCGACGCGGGTGTGATCCCGCATCCGGCAGCGCTCACGCTGCTCGCGCGCGTGCGCGGCGTCGATCGCACCATCAAGGCCGGCAGCTACGAGATCGAGCAGGGCATCACGCTGCCCGAGCTGCTCGCGAAGCTGACGCAAGGGGACGTGACGCAGACCGCAGTGACGATCGTCGAGGGCGCGACGTTCGCCGACGTGCGGCGGGTCCTGCGCGCGGCGACCGATGTCGGCCACGAGGGCGCCGACCTGCCCGATGCCGAGTTGTTGAAGCGCGTCGGCGCCGTCGAGGCCAGCCCCGAAGGTATCCTGTTTCCGGATACGTACTTCCTCGCGAAGGGCAGCAGCGATCTCGCGCTGTTGCGGCGCGCCTATGCAGCGCTGCACCAGCGGCTCGACGCGGCGTGGGCACGCCGGGCGCCGGACCTGCCGCTCGCAACGCCGTACGACGCGCTGATCCTCGCGTCGATCGTCGAGAAGGAGACCGCGCATCCGAACGACCGGCCGCTGATCGCGTCCGTCTTCGTCAATCGCCTGAAGCGCGGGATGCGGCTGCAGACCGACCCCACGGTCATTTACGGCATGGGTGCGCGCTTCGATGGCAACCTGCGCAAGCGCGATCTCGAGACCGACACGCCGTACAACACGTACATGCGCGACGGGTTGCCGCCGACGCCGATCGCATTGCCATCGCAGGCGTCGCTCGACGTCGTGATGAACCCGCCGCGGACGGCCTACCTGTATTTCGTATCGCGCGGCGACGGCACGTCGGAGTTCTCGGCCAGCTTGTCCGATCACAATCGCGCCGTGTCAAAATATCAGAAAGGCGGTCGCTGATCGCTTCCTTGCGCGCGCACTGCGCAGGCGAATCCGCGAATCGACACCGGTAGCCCCCGATGACGCGCGGACTCTTCATCACTCTCGAAGGCATCGACGGCGCCGGCAAGAGCACGCATGCCGCGTGGCTCGTCGATGCGCTGGCGGTGCGAGGCCGTCGCGTGGTCGCGACGCGCGAACCGGGCGGCACGCCCCTCGGCGAGGCGCTGCGCGAGATCCTGCTGCATCAGGAGATGGCGCACGAAAGCGAGGCGCTGCTGATGTTCGCCGCGCGCCGCCAGCATGTCGTCGACGTGATTCGGCCCGCGCTCGACCGCGGCGACATCGTCGTCTGCGATCGCTTCACCGATGCGACCTACGCTTACCAGGGGGGCGGGCACGGCGTTTCGCTCGAGCTGATCGAAGCACTCGAGCGGACGCTGCACGCCGACTGCAATCCCGACCTGACGCTGCTGTTCGACGTTTCCGGTGCCGTGTCACGCGAGCGCCTCGATCGGCTATCCGCGCGCGGACATCCGCTCGACAAGTTCGAGCGCGAGGCACCGGGATTCTTCGATCGCGTCCGCAAGGTCTACCTCGCGCGGGCCGCCGCCGATCCACGACGGTTTCGCATCATCGATTCCACGCGTCCGCTGGTCGACGTCCGCGCGGACCTCGAGAAGCTCGTCGACGGGCTATGAGCTCCCCGGGGGACGACGCCGTGACGGACGCGGAAACAATCCGATCGACCGTCATCCCGCTCGACTGGCATCGCGCGACGCTGACCGAACTCCTCGCGAGGCGCGATCGCTGGCCGCACGCGATGCTGATCACCGGTCGCCGCGGCATCGGCAAGCGCGCGCTCGCGGACATGCTTGCCCGTGCACTCGTCTGCGAAGCGCCGCGCGTCACGGGCCTGCCTTGCGGCGAGTGTCCCGGTTGCCGTTACGCGAGCGCCGGGCAGCATCCTGACCTGCGCGTCGTCGAGCCGATCGACGTCGCCGACGACGTGGTGAAGCCGGTCGAATGGATCGTCGTCGACAAGATCCGCGCGCTGACCGGCTGGGCGCAGCTCACGAGCCATCGCGGCGGGGCCAAGGTCGGCATCATCGATCCGGCCGAGCGGATGAACGCCGCCGCCGCGAACGCGCTGCTGAAGACGCTCGAGGAACCGCCGCCCGGCACGTTCCTGTTGCTCGTGTCGCACCAGCCGGGGCGCCTGGCCGCAACGATTCGCAGTCGCTGTCAGGTCGTCGCAGCGCCGCAGCCCAGCACTGCAGAAGGTGCCGCGTGGCTCGCCCGGCAAGGGATCCGCGATGCGGACGCCGTGCTGGCGCAGGCCGGCGGCGCACCGCTTGCAGCCGTTGCGCTGGCCGACACCGGCTATCAGGCAGAGCGCGCTGCGTGGATCAGGGCGCTCGCAGCGCCTCGCGACATGTCGGTGAGCGCACTCGGACAGCGCATCGACGCGGGTCCGCGCGAAAGCCGAAAGGAACGGCTGGCCGCGGCGATCGACTGGCTTGTCGGCTGGTGCGCCGACCTGGCGCGCGTCCGCGCGGGCGGCGTGCCGATTAGAAACCCGGATTACGCCGCGCAATTGGCGGCGCTCGCGCCGTCGGTGGCGGGGGTGCCGCTGTTTCGCTATCATCGTAGCCTGCTGGACCAACGCGCGCTACTTGCGCACCCGCTGCAGCCGCGCCTCGTCGCGGAGGCGCTACTGATCGATTACCGGGCCCTGTTCGGGTAGACGATGGCCGAGAAAATCCCTGCATCAACCGCCGCGGTCGCTCGTCCTGGCGTCCTGTCGCTCAACATCCGCGAAAAAGCCGCCCTGTACGCAGCCTACATGCCGTTCCTGAAAGGCGGCGGCATCTTCATCCCGACGTCGCGCCCGTATTCGCTCGGCGAAGAGGTGTTCATGCTGCTGTCGCTGATGGACGACCCCAACCGCATCGCCGTGCAGGGCAAGGTCGTGTGGATCACACCCGACGGCGGGCAGGGCAACCGTACGCAGGGCATCGGCGTCCAGTTCACACTCGACGAGACCGGCGCTGCTGCGAAAGCGACGATCGAGCGGATCCTCGGCGAGCATCTCGGCTCGACGCGGTCGACGCATACGATGTGACGGTCGGGCGACGGCCGCGTCGACCGGTGCGCGGATCGCCCGCTTCCGGAATGACGCCGGCCGTGGCTGCCGCGCGCGTGGATTTCAGCGATGTTCGTCGATTCTCACTGCCATCTCGATTTTCCGGAGCTCCGTGACGATCTGCCGCAGGTGCTCGACGCGATGCGCGACCAGGGCGTCACGCACGCGCTGTGCATTGCCGTCGAGATGGACAAGTGGCCGGTCGTGCATGCGATCGCGCGGGCCCATCCGAATCTCTACGCGAGCGTCGGCGTGCATCCGGACTACGCGGACATCGAGGAGCCGACCGAGGCCGTGCTCGTCGAGCACTGCCGCGACCCGAAAGTCGTCGCCGTGGGCGAGACCGGTCTCGACTATTTCCGGCTCACCGGCGACCTCGGCTGGCAGCGCGAACGGTTTCGCACCCACATTCGCGCGGCTCGCGCTGCAAGGAAGCCGCTCGTGATTCACACACGCGCCGCGGCCGCCGACACGCTTTCGATCATGCGCGAAGAGGGCGCCGGCGCAGCGGGTGGCGTCATGCATTGCTTCACCGAGACGTGGGACGTTGCGGCGCAGGCGCTCGAGCTTGGCTTCCACATCTCGTTCTCCGGCATCGTCACATTCAAGAACGCCGTCGCGCTGAAAGACGTTGCGCGGCGCGTGCCGCTCGACCGGATGCTGATCGAGACTGACAGTCCTTATCTCGCGCCCGTGCCGCATCGCGGCAAGCGCAACCAGCCCGCATTCGTCAGGCATGTCGCCGAGGAGATTGCGCGGCTGCGCGAAGTGCCGGTCGAGGTCATTGCAGATGCCACATCGAAAAACTTCTTCAGCCTGTTCGGCGTCGCACCCCATGCGCACTGAAAACGCGCTGCGGCGGGCGTTCGCCATCGCGCTCTTCGGGTGCGCGGCGATCGGTCTGTCGGCGCAGGGATTGCTGGACGATCTTGCGGTCGCGATCGCGAGCGATCGCGCCGAGGAGGTGAGCCGGCTCGTGGCGCGGGGCATGGATCCGAATTCCGTCGACGAGAAGGGCGACACCGCGCTGTGCATCGCGGCGCGCAATGGCAGCGTTCGGTCGATCGATGTGCTGCTCGCCGCGAAGGCGGATCCGAATCGGCCCAACCGCTTCAACGACACGCCGCTCATGCTCGCTGCGCTCAACGGCAATCTCGACGCCGTCCGCAAGCTCGTTGCCGGCGGCGCCAGGATCGACACGCCGGGCTGGACGCCCCTGATCTACGCAGCCACGGGCGGGCACAACGACGTCGTTACGTTTCTCGCGCAACGCGGCGCAAACCTCGATGCCGCGTCACCGAACGGCACGACGGCGCTGATGATGGCGGTCCGCGAGCATCGGCTCGACACGGCGCGCCTATTGATTGGTCGCGGTGCGGACATCAATCATCGCAACCAAGACGGCGCCACGGCGCTGTCGTGGGCGAAACGCGGCAACGAGACCGATCTGGAAAAGGAACTGCGGCGCGCAGGCGCGAAGGACTAGGGCCGCTGGTCCTCGATCACCGCGTCGCCCGGCTCGTCGTCCGCCGCATGCACCGGGTCGGCCGGCACGCTCGCTTCGGCGTGCGCGATCAGCGACGGCATCAGCGCGGGCAGCACGCCGACGAGCCTGCGCGCGCCGTTGTAGCGCTTCTGCCAGTACGCGCTGCCGAGGGATGCGACGCCGACCTCCCCGCCGCGCGACGGCGCGTGGATGAAGCGATCGTTGCCGAGGTAGATGCCCACGTGCGAGAACGCGAAGCGCCGAGTGTTGAAGAACACGAGGTCGCCCGGCTCGAGATCGGCGGCGCGGATGTCCTTGCCGATACGGCTCAACTCCTGCGCCGTGCGCGGCAGCGTGACGCCGGTCACGTGCTGGAACACGTAGCGGATGAGCCCGCTGCAGTCGAGTCCTCGCTCCGGCGATTCGCCGCCGTACAGATAGTCGATGCCGACGAGCGACAGCGCGAACAGGCCGATTTCGCGGGTACCTTGCAGCATCCTGTCCGCGGCATCGGCAAGCGAAGCACGTGCGCCGTCAGCAAGCGTCAGATCGGCATGCCGCTGCGCGCCTTGCGCACTGGTTGCGTGAACCAGCACCATCGCGACGACGACAATCAGCGGGCGAAGCGCGGGGGACGGGGCGTGGGGGGCTGCGGGCACCGCGCGATTGTCCCGATATTCGATGCCGAGTCAAGCGCCGGGCGCTCGCATCAGGCCGCTAGATTCCCGACCGGCGCCCCCGCCGTGCCTGGGTACGGTCGGCTGGCGCCGCAGCGGCGCGGTCCCGGCGGGCGGCCTTGGGATCCCGCAGCAGCGGGCGCGTGATCTCGATGCGATCGCCCTCGCGCAATCGGGTCGAGCCGTCGACGCGCCGGCCGAAAATGGCCAAGCCGTCCGCGTCCGGAACACTGCCGGTACGCTGCGCGATCGCGGCACTTCGCAAGGCGTCGGCGACCGTCGATCCGGCCGCCACGTCAACCGTAACGAGCAGTTCAATGCCCGGGCCGGCGCACGCGATTTGTATCCGCATCCGGCGACTCCGTTAACAGGCCCTGTCAGCCGGCCACATAGACCGCTTCGGCGCGTCGGACGAACGCGTCGATCAGCGTGCCAGCGATGTGTCCGAACACCGGTCCGATCGCCTTGTCGAGCAGCGCCGTCGCGAACTCGTACGCGAGGTCGAACTCCACGCGGCAGCCGTTCATGCCCAGCGCACGAAATCGCCATTCGCCATGCAAATGCCGGAACGGGCCATCGTTCAGCGTGATGACGATCGCCTCCGGCGGCCGGTTGACGTTGTCCGTTGCGAAGTGTGCGCGAACGCCGTGATAGTCGATGTCGATCCGCGCCGTCTTGCGATTGTCGAGTATTTCGAGCACGGTCGCGCCCGCGCACCATGGCAGGAACTTGGGATACGACTGGACGTCGTCGACGAGCTCGAACATCTGCGCGCTGAGGTACGGCACCAGCACGGACTTCTTCACGCAATGCACGGCGATCCGATCGTGTCCAACCTGCTGCACGCGTCGCGATTGGCCGCAGCGCGCCCGCGTAGAATGCGCTGCAGGATCAATTCGTCAATCATCGGGCACTTTTCGTGAGCATCGTCGAGAACCGCAAGGCCTTCCACGACTATTTTATCGAGGAACGGTTCGAAGCCGGCATTGCGCTCGAAGGCTGGGAAGTGAAGGCGATCCGCGGCGGCCGCGCGAACCTGAAGGAGGCTTACGTCGTCGTCAAGAACGGCGAGCTGATGCTGATCGGCGCGCACATCTCGCCGCTGACGACGGCGTCGACGCACGTGCTTCCCGACCCGACGCGAACGCGGCGGCTGCTGTTGCACCGCGAGGAGATCAACCGGCTCATCGGCAAGGTCGAGCGCGCCGGGTATACGCTGACGCCGATCGACCTGCACTACAAGGACGGCCGCGTGAAGCTGGCGATCGGCCTCGCCAAGGGCAAGAAGCAGCACGACAAGCGCGCGTCGATCAAGGATCGCGAGTGGAACCGGGAGCAGCAGCGGCTGTTGCGCGGCCGCAATGCGCCCGTCCGTACGCGCGAGGCTGGCTAGGAAGCCTCAGCATGTTGATGGCGGTCGCGACGGGGAGCGGTTGCGCATGGGCCTGGCGGCTTCATGCGGCAGTGTCGGCGATGACGGCGCGCGCGGCTGCAACGCCGCTGCGCACCGCGGCCTCGAGCGTCGCGGGAAACGCCGGATACGTGTAGTCGCCCGCGAGGTAGATGCGGCCCGACAGTCGCCCGCCCGCCGGATGCGTGCCCGACGGCACGCACGAGTACGTCGCGCGCTTTTCGGCGATCACCTGCGACCAGCACAACGGGGGCAGCGACGGTCGCAACCGACGCAGTTGCCCATCGACGGCGGCCACGAGTGCCGGATGGTCGAGCGTGTCGTGAGCGCCATGTGCGCTGATGACGACCGAAAGCAGCGTGCCGATGTCCGGGCGTGATTGCGACGGCGCTGCGCGACGAAGGATGTCGGCGCGATCGAACACCCACTGGCCGGGCTCGTCGTCCAGTCGCACGAGTCCGCGCGGCAATTCCACCGGGCCTTTATAGCCGACGTAGACACTGACGATGGGCTGCCACCTGAACGATGCGACGTGGTGCAGCGCGGCGGCCACGCCGGCGTCGCTTTCCGTCAACGCCCGATCGAACGCCGCGGACAGCTGATGCGGCCCTACGGCAACGATGGCCGCATCGGCGCGCCTTTCGCCCGACGCACTGGCGAGCCGCACGTCACCGGTCGCGACCACGCGCAGTCGCGACGACAGATGCACGCCGTGGCCTCGCTCGCGTAGCCAGCGCGCGGTTGCGTCGGGAAACGCTGCGGCGAGACCGGTGCGCGGCAACACCATTTCCGCAGCATTGGCCGCACCACCGAAGGCCTCGCGCAATACGTTCAGGAACACCTGCGCCGAAGCTTGCGCCGGCGGCGTATTGAGCGCGGCGACGCAAAGCGGCGCCCACAACCCGTCGCGCACTTGCACCGGCAGGTTCGTAACGATGTCCGCGACGGTTGCGTCGGCTGCGCATTTGAAGTCATCGGCGCGAAGGCGCGCGAACCAGCGGATCGTTGCGATGCGTTCCGGCCACGTCAGGCCGTGCGCGCCGAGCAGGCCAACGAGCAGCCCGAACGGTGCCGGCACGCGCCGTGCGCGTAGCGACAGCCCGTTGCGCTGCTGTGGCGAGAACGGTCGAATCGCGAGCGGCGCGGTGATCCATGGCGACGCCTGTCGACCCGCGTGAACGATCGCGGCAAGTCGCAGCGTCTCCACGTAGGCGCCGAGCAGCAAATGCTCGCCGTTGTCGAGCGGCAATCCGTCGCGGACGACGCCGCGCGCGCGGCCGCCGAGAACGGGTGCCGCGTCGTGCAGCGCAACGTTACGGCCGCGCCGCGCCAGCTCGATCGCGGCGGCACACCCGGCCCAGCCGCCGCCAATGACGACGATCACGCTCGCCAGGCCGCGCGTGTCGCGATCCACAGCTTGCGCAGCGGCGTGAGCGCGATCCTGCGATCGAGCACTCGGTACCCGTCGCGCGCAATCTCGTCGAGCAGCGTCCGGTAGATCGCGGCCATCGCGAGGCCCGCGCGCTGCGCACGCCGGTCGGCGGCCGGCAATTGGGCGAGCGCGCGGTCGTACCAGTTTCTTGCGCGCTCGACCTCGAACGCCATCAGGTTCGCGAATTCCGGCGAGCCGCGTGCGCGCAGCACGTCCGACGACGCGACGCCGAACCGGGCAAGATCGTCCTGCGGCAAATAGATGCGGCCGCGGCGGGCGTCCTCGCCGACGTCGCGAATGATGTTCGTCAGCTGGAACGCGATTCCGAGGTCGCGCGCATAGCCACGCGTCGCCGCGTCCGCGTAGCCGAATATCTCCGCCGACATCAGGCCGACGACGCCCGCCACGCGATGGCAGTACAACTCGAGCGCGGCAAAGTCAACGTAGCGCAGCGTCTCGAGGTCCATCTGCATGCCGTCGATTACCGTCTGCAACTGGTCCTCGGTGATCGTGTAACGGCGGACGACCGGCAGCAGCGCTGTCGTCACCGGATGACGCGGCGATTCCTTGAACAGCGCATCGACCTCGGTGCGCCACCACGCGAGCTTCACCCGCGCAATGTCCGGATCCGACACCTCGTCGACGGCATCATCGACTTCGCGGCAGAACGCGTACAGCGCGGTGATCGCCGCGCGACGCCGCGGATCGAGCAGCCGGAAGCTGTAATGGAAGCTCGAGCCGCTGCGCGCCGCCTTGTCGGCGCAATACTGGTCGGGGGTCACGCCTTGCGCGCGGGCGCGAGCGTCCGCAGTGCCAGCAGCGCCCAGTCACCCTTCGTCAACAGCGGCCGCTGCGAGAAGACGTCGCCGCCCACGCGCTCGATCCGCTCGAGAATTCGCATTCCGCCGGCGATCACCGCGCGAAGCTCGAGACCCGCGCGCAAGGGCAGGCGGCGCGGCAGCGCGCGCCCCTGATCGAACAGCGCCCGCGTGCGCGCCGTTTCGAATGCCATCAGTTGCACCCACCGGCGATCGTGGCTTCCCGCCGCGATCGCGGCCGGATCGATATCGAACCGCGCGAAATCTTCCAGCGGGATGTAGATGCGGCCGATGCGCGCGTCGATTGCGACGTCCTGCCAGAAGTTCGCGAGCTGCAGCGCCGTGCAGATCGCGTCGCTCTCCGCCACGCTCGCTGCATCGTCCGTGCGGTACAGCGTCAGCAGCAGGCGGCCGACGGGATTGGCCGAGCGGCGGCAATAATCGACGAGTGCTGCAAACGTCGCGTAGCGCTTGACGTCGACATCCTGGGCAAATGCGGAGAGCAGGTCGCGAAACGGTTGCAGCGGCAACGCGTGCTCGCGTATTGCGATCTGCAACTCTGCAAAGAGGGGTTCGGCCTGCGGTTCGTTGCGCTCGATCGCGTCGAGCGCGCTCGCGTAGCGCCCGAGCGCCGCGTGACGCTCGGCGGGCGTGGCGTCGCCTTCGTCGGCGATGTCGTCGGCGGTGCGTGCGAACCGGTAGATCGCGACGATGGCGCGCCGATAGCGTGCCGGCAGCAGCGCGGAGGCGACCGGGAAATTCTCGTAGTGTCCGACCGACAAGGGGTATTGCCCGAAAGGAAGGTGACGACGGCGCGCCGCTCCACGGCGCACGACGCGGTTGCAATGGCCGGCGGGAACGCCGTCGGATATACTAGCCGATTCGGCACGAGGTCCCGGCGGCATCCTGTGGGCGCGATGCCCCGCACGCGCACCACGCGTCATGCGGTGCCTCCGAATTGCCATCCGGCCAGCTCGCCAACGTCCCGCGCCGCATTCGCGAAAGTGGCGGAATTGGTAGACGCACCAGCCTTAGGAGCTGGCGGGGCAGCCCGTGGGGGTTCGAGTCCCCCCTTTCGCACCAAACCTGCGCCAACAGGGAGGCGCACGCACCTTTTTTAACCAGGATTTTGTCTCGCATGCAAACATCACTCGAAACGCTCGGGGCCTTGGAGCGCCGCCTGAACGTGGCCGTGCCGATCGCCGAGATCGAAGGCGAGGTCAAGAAGCGCCTTACCCGGCTTGCGCGGACCGTCAAGGTCGCGGGATTCCGGCCCGGCAAGGCGCCGCTGCGCATGCTCGACCAGCAATACGGCTCGCAGGTTCGCTCCGACGTCATCTCGGAACGTGTCCAATCGACGTTCAACGACGCGATCCGTTCGCAGAACCTGCGCGTGGCGGGCACACCCCGCATCGAGCCGCAGCGCGGCGACCAGCCGGCGACCGAAACGCTGGAGTTCTCGGCGGTGTTCGAGGTCTATCCCGAGGTCCAGATCGGACAGGTGGAGGACATCGCGATCACGCGGCCGCTCGCCGAGGTGACGCCGCAGGATATCGATCGAACGCTCGAAGTGCTGCGCAAGCAACGAACGACGTATTCGACGGTCGAGCGCGCGGCCCAGGCTGGCGATCGGGTGCACGTTGATTTCACCGGAACGATCGACGGCGTCGAGTTCGCGGGCGGACAGGCGCGGGATTTTCCGATCGTGCTCGGCGAAGGACGGATGCTGCCGGAGTTCGAGGCGGCGATCACGGGTGCTGCCGCAGGCGATACGCGCGAGTTTCCGCTGACGTTCCCGGCGGATTATCACGGCCGTGAAGTCGCCGGCAAGGAAGCGCGGTTCACGTTGACCGTTCATCGTGTCGAGGCGCCCGAGATCCCCGCGCTCGACAGCGAGTTCGCGAAGGCGTTCGGCATCGCGAGCGCCAGCGTCGACGAGCTGCGCCGCGAAGTGGAAGCCAACTTGCGGCTGGAACTCAAGCGCAAGGTCGATGCGGCGGTCAAAGCGCAGGCGCTGTCGGGCCTGCGTCAGCGGGCGACGTTTGCCGTGCCCAAGGCGCTCGTCGACAGCGAGGCGCACGCACTGCGCGAGCGGACGCTTGCGAACCTGCGCGAGCAGCCGAACGTCAAGCCGGAAAACCTCGACCTGTCGCTCGACGTGTTTCGTCCGCAGGCCGAGGAGCGCGTGGCGCTCGGTCTCATCATCGCCGAGCTCGTCCGCAACGAGCAACTGCACGCGAAGCCCGAGCAGATCAAAACGCTCGTGACGGAAACCGCGCAGACGTACGAACAGCCGGATGCGGTCGTCCGCTGGCATTACGAGAAGCCCGAGCGGCTGCGTGATTTCGAGGCGATGGTGCTCGAGCAGAACGTCGTCGACTGGATCCTCGCGCGGGCGAAGGTCACCGACGAGCCGACAACGTTCGAAACGATCATGGGACAGCGCGCCGGCGCGTGATGGCGACGACGTGCGTCGTCAATCAAGGAGTGGAAATCAGCGCTGCAGCAATCGAAGGCCGTTTACCGGAAGGCGCTTGACGAGCAAGGGCCGAGGTCCCATCTTGGAATGACCGGCCGGCAACGCACGACCAAACACGAGGATCGACATTGATGGAAGAACCGAGAGGACTGGGCTTGATCCCGATGGTGATCGAGCAGAGCGGACGCGGCGAGCGCGCGTACGACATCTACTCGCGCCTGCTCAAGGAACGCGTCGTGTTCCTCGTCGGACCGGTCAACGAATCGACGGCGAACCTCGTCGTCGCACAGATGCTGTTCCTGGAATCCGAGAATCCGGACAAGGACATCCATTTCTACATCAACTCGCCGGGCGGCTCCATCGCCGCGGGATTCGCCGTTTACGACACGATGCAGTTCATCAAGCCCGACGTGTCGACGCTGTGCGTCGGCATGGCGGCGTCGATGGGTGCGTTCCTGCTGGCGGCGGGACAGAAGGGCAAGCGTTTCGCGTTGCCCAACTCGGACGTGATGATCCATCAGCCGCTCGGCGGGTTCCAGGGTCAGGCGTCCGATGTCGAGATCCACGCGAAATACATCCTGAGCCTGCGCC
>Ga0207643_10000663_pt1 | contig 21494 bp, 20 predicted proteins | sample KBSMisM62_FD_184313 | JGI IMG/M metagenome (GOLD analysis project Ga0207643, IMG submission 184313) | Miscanthus rhizosphere microbial communities from Kellogg Biological Station, Michigan, USA - KBS Miscanthus M6-2 (SPAdes) (version 2) | ecosystem: Host-associated > Plants > Roots >...
CGCGGCTACCGCCTCATCGGGATAGCTGGCGGTTCGCCCGATCCGGCGCTTCCGGACAAGCCGTCGATCGCCGTGCTGCCCTTCCAAAACATGAGCGATGACCCGCAACAGGAATATTTCGCGGACGGCATCGTCGAGGACATCATCGCCGCACTGTGTCATATGCGCTGGCTGTTCGTGATCGCGCGCGATTCGAGCTTCGCGTACAAAGGACGCGCGGCGGACGTCAAGCAGGTCGGCCGCGAACTGGGCGTGCGCTACGTGGTGGAAGGCGGCATCCGCAAGGCCGCGCAGCGGGTGCGCATCACGGCGCAACTCATCGACGCGTCGACGGGTGCGCATCTGTGGGCCGATCACTTCGACGGCGGTCTCGAGGACATCTTCGATCTGCAGGATCAGGTGGCGGCGAGCGTGGTCGGGGCGATCGCACCGAAGCTGGAGCAGGCCGAGATCGAACGCGCCAAGCGCAAGCCGACCGAGAGCCTCGACGCCTACGACTACTTCTTGCGCGGGATGGCAAGCACTCACCGTATGACGCGGGACGCCACCAGCGAGGCGCTGGAACTATTCGCAAGGGCAAGCGAACTTGATCCGGATTTCGCCTCGCCTTGTGGTGCGGCGGCGTTCTGCTACGTGGTGCGCAAGATCAACGGCTGGACGACCGCTCGCGAGCACGAGATCGCCGAAGCCTCACGGCTGGCGCGACGGACGGCGGAGCTCGGTAAGGACGATGCGGTCGCGCTCGCTTTCGGCGGGCTTGCCCTCGGTTACGTCGCCGGCGATCTCGAAGGAGCCATCGCGCTGATCGATCGGGCGCTCGTTCTCAATCCGAATCTGGCCGTTGGATGGTACGCCAGCGGAACGGTGAGGGCTTTTCGCGGCGGCGAGCCGGAAGTGGCGATCACGCATCTCCATCGCGCGATGCGCCTGAGCCCGTTCGATCCTTTCATGTTCACCATGCAGGGCGTGACCGCATTTGCCCATTTCTTCGCCGGCCGCTACGCCGAGGCCACGGCATGGGCCGAAAAAGCGTTCTGGGAACGGCCGAACATACTCGCGACCTTGCGCATCGCGGCGGCCAGCAATGCGCTCGCCGGCCGGTTGGAGGAGGCGCGCAAAGCCATCGCGCGCGCGCTCGAACTCGACCCCGAGATGCGCGTGTCCAATCTCGAGGGCCGTATCGGTTGGTTCCGGCGGCCGGAAGATTTCGCCAAGTATGCGGACGCCCTGCGCAAGGCCGGCCTGCCGGAGTGATCCTTTGATCGTCCCTTCGTGGTCGACGGCAAGATAAAATTCAGATTGCGGATTCGCTTCCATCTCGGCGTGAGGCCTGTTTTCGACGAATCTCCAGAAAATCTTCAGGAAGACTCCACGTCCCCTCCCAGCTTGCCGTCGCTTCTGCCGCTACATGTCCCCGCGATGGCCCCGGTATCCACCGGCCGCCGCTCGCACTCGCGCGAGATGACGAAGACACAAGGGGGCGCCATGAAACTTCTTCGTCGCAGGTTCCTGCGTCTGGCCGCGGGTGCGGCCGTGCTGCCGGCCGTCGCGCGCATTGCGCGCGCAGAGACCTATCCGTCGCGGCCGGTCCGGATCGTCGTTCCTTTCGCTGCCGCCGGCCCGAACGACATCATTGCCCGCGTGCTGGGACGATGGCTGTCGGAGCGGCTTGGCCAACCATTCGTGATCGAGAACCGGCCGGGTGCGGCAACCAACATCGGCACCGAGGCGGTGGTCAATGCGGCACCCGACGGTCATACCGTGTTGGTGGTGTCGTTGCCGCACGCGGTCAACGCCACGCTCTACGAAAAGCTCCATTTCAATTTCATGCGCGATATTGCTCCGGTCGCCGGGATCATGCGCGTATCCAATGTGATGGTCGTTGCCCCGGCATTTCCGGCCGGGTCGGTGCCGGAATTCATCAGCTACGCTAAGGCCAACCCGGGCAAGCTCAATTTCGCGTCGTCGGGAATAGGAGCGTCCAACCATATCGCCGGGGAGTTGTTCAAGATCATGACCGGGATCGATATGGCGCACGTGCCATACCGCAGTTCCGGACCGGCGCTGACCGATCTCTTTGGCGGTCAGGTCCAGGTGATGTTCGACGCGATCACGTCCACGATCGAGCATATCAGAGCGGACAGGCTGCGCCCGCTGGCCGTGACGTCGGCGCCGCGCTCGGCCCTGCTTGCGGACACGCCGGTCATGAGCGATTTCGTGCCGGGCTACGAATTGAGCAACTGGTTCGGGCTCGGCATGCCGAGCCACACGCCCTCGGAGATCGTCGACAGGCTCAATATCGCCGTCAATGAGGGTCTCGCGGATCCCGGGTTGAAGGCGCGATTTGCCGACCTGGGAGGAAGCATGCTGCCCGGCTCCCCTGCCGATTTTGGCAGGCTCATCGCCGATGAAACGGCGAAGTGGGGCAAGGTCATCCGCACGGCCAATATCAAGCCGGAGTAGCGCAGCTCAAGGCGATCTTCAAGATCCGCTCGGCAGAGACCTGGCTTGCGGATGCTGCTGGGTTCGATGGCGGGCTGCATCCTTCCTACTGCGTAGACGGATTGGTGGTGTACACTGATCCGAGAGCTGCTTGCGGAACGCGCCGAGGCCAGTTTCCTCCTTCCGCGCTCGTGCCGTCGGCAACAGTCTTGTTTCGAGCGTCCGCGCGCCGCGTTCCGCGATGATGCCAGGAGGACTCCATGACGCTTCCCCGCCGTCGGTTCCTGCATGTAGCAGCCGGAGTTGTCGCGCTCCAGGAGCTCATCCGGTCGGCAGGGGCGCAAACCTATCCGTCGCGGCAGATCACGCTGGTCGTGCCGTTCCCACCCGGCGGCTCGACCGACGTGGCCGCCCGCATCATCGCCGAAAAGATGAAGCCGCTGCTCGGTCAGCCGCTCATCATCGAGAATGTCGGCGGCGCCGGCGGCAGCATCGCCGTCGGCCGCGTCGCGCGCGCGGCTCCCGACGGCTACACCATCGACATCGGCCAGTGGGACACGCATGTCGGCAGCATCGTCTTTAATTTGAACTACGATCTGCAGAAGGATTTCGAGCCGATCGGACTGATCTCGGTCAATCCGCAGCTTTTGATCGCCAGGAAAACGCTGCCGGCGAACGATCTGCAGGAGTTGATCGCCTGGATGAAAGCGCATCCTGGCGAAGCCAGGTTTGTCAATCAGCTCGCCGCGGCGCAGGTGAGCGGAATTCTGCTGCAGCAGCTCACCGACACGAAGGTTACGTTCATCCCGTATCGTGGCGCCGGTCCGGCCATGACCGATCTCGTGTCCGGCCAGGTCGACCTCATGGTGGTGCAAAGCGCGGCGGCGCTGCCGCAGGTGCGGGGCGGGACGATCAAGGCGATCGCAAACCTGTCGCCGCAACGCTCGCCGTCGATTCCCGACATCCCGACGTCAGACGAGGGCGGCGTGCCGGGATGGCACATGGCGGGATGGTTCGGCTTCTTTGCACCCAGGGCCACACCGAAGGACGTCATCGCCAGGCTCAATGGCGCCATGATGCAAGCCCTCGCCGATCCGGCGGTGAAAGCCAGGTTCGCCGAGCTCGGGCTCGACGTCGCCGCGCGCGAGCAGCAGACGCCGGACGGGCTCGCCGCGTTCCACAAGGCCGAGATCGAGAAGTGGTGGCCGATCATCAAGGCGGCGAACATCAAGGGGGAATAGCAGCCGTCTCACCTTGCCGCGGCATGCGCCGCGCGTTCGGCCGCCAGCATCTGTTCGGCCCGCTCCTTGTCTTCCAGCAGCCGGCCGCTCGCGAGCCGGAGGAAATGGAATCCAAATTCCGGATTCTCGAAATAGAGCGCGCGCACTTCGTCATAGGGCAGCGTCAGCACGCGGCCGGATTCGACGCATTCGATGGATTGCGTCCGGTAATAGCCCGGCGTCAGCAGTCCGAGTTCTCCGAAGATCTGGCCGGGCTGAAGCTCGATGTCCCATTCGACCACGAGGTATTTGCCGGTCTCGGCCAGGAACATTTCGTCGGCAAGGTCGCCCTTGTGAAAGAGAATGTCGCCCTTGCGATATTTCCGCCGTTTCATGTAGGGCCGCAGCCAATTCATCGACAGGTCGGTGCCCGCCGCGATGCGAACCTTCTTGATCAGCGCCAGCATCTGATAGAGGCGGATCGAATGCACCGGGAGCAACAGCGCATAAAGCGCGATCGCCGGCAACGACCGCGCCAGCAGCGAGGCCCCCAGCAGACAGAGGGCGCTCACCAGGCTCGTGATGCGCAATGGGATCGCGGTCTTCATCGACATCGACACGACATAGAAAAGGGCGCCGGTGGCGCCCAGCGCGTTGTTCCATGTGATGAAGCTCATCACGTAGTCCGCGGTCCAGTCGTTCATCTCGGCGTCTCCAGTCCGGCATCCGCCGGGCCCCAAGCTTACCAGAGCGCGCGTCGCCTGCCTCGCAAGCTTCCGTCCCGATGGAGGCAGGGCGAGCAGGATGGCGCGCGCCGTTGCGTGTCGCAGGCAAATCGCTATTTCGCGTAGAGGCGCCGCGCCGGTGGCGTCGGCCGCGTCGGGGCGGGATCGGCGGGCGACAGCGCATAGGTGAGCCACAGGTTCCAGCCTTCCGGCCGGTTCGCCGCGGCGAACTCCTTGTAGGCTTTGATGCTCAAGTTACCGTCGAGGTCGCCCATGGGGATGGCGTAGCCGAGCTGCGCGCCAGCGCTCGCGACGCGCGACTGGAAGCAGCCGACCCGGTCTCCGGCCCCGCCGTCGCAGCTCGCCTGGTTGTAGAGGTAGCCAACCAGGCCGATCTGGAGCTGCTTGGTCAGGTAACGCGACGCGCCCCAGTCCAGATGGACGTCGATGCCGCTCTGATATTGGGTGTGGGGATTGACGAAGTTGTAGGTCACTCCCGCGACCGCCGAGAATTCATATCCGGTCTGCTCGTTCAGATAGGTGTAGGCGCCGCCGGCATCCACCGCGCCGTGCCCGATGCCGATATTGGAAAGGCGCGCGCGATCGTAGGCGCCGACCGGAATATTGCCGGTCATGTAGGTCATGACGTTATGGACTCCGGCATTCCAGCGCAGCGAGAACTGCGGGGACAGATCCCCGAAGCCCGTCACCGTGTCGCTGATCGTGTCGAACCGGGACCGGGTGGTCGCGAATGGTCCGACCAGCACCGGGGTGTTGAGGACCGCATCGTCGGTCGTTCGCTTGCGGCCATAGACCACCTGCAGGCCGATGGCGGCCTGGCCGCCGAGAACCGGGGTCGCGAACGTGTACGAGGGCATGATCATCGCCAGATCTTCGGGTGACACCGAGATCGCGCTCACGTTTTCGGCGACCGAGGCTCGAACCGTCCGATCCTGATGGCGCGTGCGCGGGCGACCTCGCTGCCGGCCGTCGTCGAGGTGCGGTACCAGGTCGACGACAGCGAGAAGCTGGGCTGGGACGGCGTGGCGGCGAGGCTGCCGAAGGATCCCGGGGTCCAGAAACTCTCGCCGGTCTCATCGGCGCAGGCGAGGTCCGGCGCGAGCGCGAGCGCAGCCGCGGCGGCGCCGCGCGCCAAGCGTTGCCGCCACGCGCCGCGCCGCCAAGAGCCGTCCCGCGCACCCGATCCCGTCGTCCCCATTGCGCCCCTCTGGAGTTCCTGGTCGTGCGCGCGTCCTGGCCGCCGCGGCCACCGCCGGGTCGGCCGGCGTCGGTCGGCTCCACTATACGAACAGCCGCGCGCGCGGGCGCGGCCGCCGGCACAGGAGAACCGGGTCGGCACGAAGAATGTTGGCGATTGTTGCCGGTCGGAAACACCGGCGCCCGGCGCGTCGTCCGGGCGAGGAGATGTCGCGACATTCACAGGCGAATGGTATTCGCCACCGTGAACGGCAACGAACTCCACCTGCGCCGGTTCCAGCCATCACGGCTTTGACTGACGTCGCTCTCAGCGTGCCCCCCGCGCCGCTTCTTCTCCGGCCAATCGCTTCGGTTCGGGGTACGGACTCCATCGGCTCTGCGCGGTAACGGGCCGTCATCCCACGCCGGATTCGGAGCCAGGCTTGCCCAGCAGGGCGAGAGCCCTGCGCAATTGCCCGCCGGTGCGGTTCAAGGCAGTCGTCGCTTCATTGAGATCGCAACCATGGAGCAACAACACCGCAACCTTGATGCTGCCGTCTGCCCGCTTGAGCGCCGCGCGCGCGTCCTCGCGGCTGCGGCTGGTGAGCCGCATCAGAATGTTCTCGCTCCGCTGCACCAGCTTTTCGTTGACCGCCTTCAGGTCGACCATCAGGCCTTCATAGACGCGACCCAGCAGGATCATGACCAGGGAAGACAACAGGTTGAGGGTGATCCGCTGCGACGTTCCAGCATTCATGCGGGTCGAGCCGGCGATCGGCTCGGAGCCGGTATCGAGCCAGATGGGATGGTCCGCTTCTTCCAGGATGGGCGTGCCGCGATTGTTTGCGATTCCGACCGTCAGGGCGCCGCGTTCCTTGCTTTCGCGCAGGCATGCGAGGGTGAATGGCGTCTTGCCGCTGGCGGCCACGGCTATGACCACGTCATTGGCGTGAATATTGTGCTTGCGCACGAGCCGCACCGCATGCTCCGTCTCGTCCTCGGCGCCTTCGATCGATTTGAGCAGCGCTTCGTTGCCGCCCGCCATAAGGAGAAGCAATCGCTCCGGCGGCCAGTCGAACGTTGGAATCAACTCGGCGCCATCCTGGACGGCCAACCGCCCGGAGGTGCCGGCGCCGGCATAAATGAGCCGGCCACTGTCCCGCAGCCGCGCTTCGATGGCGCTTGCCGCGCGCGCGATGGCAGGGCGCACGGCGCGCACCGCGGCCACTGCCGCGAATTGGCCCTCGATGATAGCGTCCAGAATATCCGAAGGATCCCAGACGTCGATCCCGGAATAGCGAGGGCTGGGGCGCTCCGTACTCATTTAATTATCAATAACGTACCAGGCGCGGTATTTTCAATGACAATACCTGCAGCTGCGATTCGTTTCGCGCAGGGTTTTCGACTGGGGCAGGTTCAGGAGCATCACTCGGACATGAACACCGAGACACTCCTGCTCGGCGTCGACGGCGGTGGCACCCTCTGTCGGGCTCGCCTGCAGGCCATGTCGGGAGAGCTGCTCGGCGAATCGATGGCCGGCCCCGCCAATATTCGGCTCGACTTGCAGCAAAGCTTTTCCGCGGTGCTCGAGGCCACGACTCGATGTTTGCGCCAGGCGGGACTAGCACCAGGCGACCTGGCAAGGATTGTCGCGTGCCTTGCCCTGGCGGGCGCCAGCGAGCCCGCCGCTCTCGCCCAGGCGCAGCAGTATGGGCATCCCTTCAGAAAGGCCACGATCACGACCGACGCGCGCGCGGCTTGCATCGGCGCGCATGGCGGCCGCGATGGCGGCGTTCTTGTGGTTGGAACCGGAACCGTCGGCTGGGCGGAGCTTGCGGGGCGCAGCCATCGTGTCGGCGGCTGGGGGCCGGCCGTTTCCGATGAGGGCGGCGGGGCATGGCTCGGATGCGAGGCGCTGCGCCGCGTCTTGTGGGCGCATGACGGTCGCATCCCATGGACCCCGCTGCTCACCGCTGTGTTCGAACAATACGAGGCGGACCCGCACGCTATCGTGAGCTGGACCTCGGCGGCGCCGCCGCGGGACTTCGGCGCCCTTGCGCCCGTGATCGTGGAGCACGCATCCAACGGCGACCCCGCCGCCGTCGAGCTCATGCGGCTCGCCGCCGGTCATATCGACGGTCTGGCGCAGCGGCTGATGTCGATCGGAGCGCAGCGCCTGTCGCTGGTCGGCGGACTTTCCCTGCATATCGAGCGCTGGCTGGCGCCGGCGACCCGGCTCCATCTCTCGCCGCCGGCTGGCGATGCACTCGAGGGAGCGCTACAGCTGGCGCGATCCGCGGCCGGATCGACGGTGGCCTGAGCGTCCTGCGCTGTCATAGGGAAGTCGGACTTGAGCAAGTTTGGGCGAATCATGGAGGTTGAAGTCCGCGAGGCGCCTGAGGTCTTGCGGCGGCAGTCGGCTGGCGTGGCGGGTCCCATCGCGGAACTGGTCGGCCTCCTCAGGCGCAAACCGGTTCATGTCGTGGTCACCTGTGCCCGCGGCAGCTCGGCCCACGCGGCGACCTTCGGCAAGCACCTGATCGAGCGTCATCTTGGCATCCCGGTCGCGGCCGCCGCCCCGAACATCACCACCATTTACGGCCGGCGGCTGGAGCTCCGCGATCAGCTTTTTCTGGCCATCTCGCAGTCCGGACGCAGCGATGACCTGGTGGAATGCGCCATGATGGCCAAGGCCGCGGGCGCCCGAACGGCAGCGATCGTGAATGACACCGGCAGTGCGCTGGCGGCGGCTTGCGACATCGTGCTGCCCATGGCGGCCGGCCCTGAGCTCAGCGTGGCCGCGACCAAGACGTTCGTGGCCTCGCTCGGCGCCCTGCTGCACCTGGTGGCGGCGTGGGCGAACGACGCTGCGCTTGCGACCGCGACCGATCAGCTGCCGGATCGGCTCGCCGCCGCTACCGGATTCGATTGGAGCGCGGCCCTCGATGTTCTGTCCGCAAGCAGCAGCCTGGTGACGATCGGGCGTGGACCGACTTTGGCCATCGCCCGCGAAGCCTCGCTCAAGCTGAAGGAGACCTGCAACCTGCATGCCGAGGCCTTCAGCGGTGCGGAATTCCTTCATGGCCCGGTGGCCTTGGTGTCCACACTCTATCCGATCCTGATGTTCATGCCGACCGACGAGGCCGCCCGCGGCCTGCGCGAGCTCGCGGCTGATCTCCGCGGCAAAGGCGCATCGGTCTTCGTTGCCGAGCACGGTGAGCCGGAGGCGGGCCGGCTGCCGACGCTCGCTCCCGGTCATGCGGATACCGATGCGGTCTGCCTGATCCAGAGCTTCTACCTCCTGCTCATTCGTCTCGCCGAGCGCCGCGGCACCGATGTGGACCGGCCGCGGCACTTGCAGAAGGTCACGCGCACCCGATGAGCACATCGTCCCGGCATGCGGTTGCCGCCGACCACGTCTTTGACGGCATGGTCGTGCACCGCAATGCCGCCGTCGTGATCGCGGACGGACATGTCGCCGGCATCGTGCCGCGGTCGGACTTGCCGCCGGCCATGACGGTCCGCACGCTGCCCGACGGGGCATGGCTTGCCCCCGGCTTTATCGATCTGCAGGTCAATGGCGGCGGCGACGTGCTGTTTAATGACGCGCCGACGCAAGCGAGCATCACGGCGATCGCGGCCGCGCACCGCAAGTTTGGAACGACGGGCTTGCTGCCCACCTTCATCAGCGATACGCCTGACAAAACGAGCGACGCGATCGCGGCCGTCGCGATGCTTGTCGATCGCAATCCGAGCGTGCTTGGCATCCACCTGGAGGGGCCGTTCCTATCGCCGGAGAAGCCGGGCGTGCACGACCCCCGCGTCTTGCGCGCGCCCACCGCGGAGGACGTGAAGACGCTCACCCGGCCGCGCAAGGGCGCGATGCTGGTGACGCTCGCGCCGGAACGGGTGCCGGACGGCTTTATCAGGCAATTGACGGCCGCGGGCATCCGCGTTTCGCTCGGACACTCGATGGCAACCTACACCGAAGCGCGCGCCGCCATGGCGGAAGGTGCGACCGGCGTCACGCACCTGTTCAATGCCATGCGGCCGCTGGCGAGCCGCGAAGGCGGACTGATCGCCGCGGCGCTCGAAAGCCCGGACGCCTGGTTCGGGATGATCGTCGACGGGATCCATGTCGATCCGGCGATGCTTCGCCTTGCGCTACGCGGCGCCGCGCATCCGATGCTGGTGACCGATGCCATGCCGCCGGTGGGGGGAACTCGGCCGAGCTTCACTCTCGCCGGCGAGGAGATCACGGTGCGGGACGGCCGCTGCGTGCGGAGAGACGGCGCGCTTGCGGGCGCCCTGCTGGACATGAGCGCGGCGGTGCGCAATTGCGTGCGCCTGCTGGGGCTCCCGCTCGAGGCGGCGTTGCGCCTGGCTTCGTCACACCCGGCGGATTTCATCGGCCTGGGCGATCGGCTGGGCCGGCTCGCTCCGCATTATCGCGCCGATATGGTGGCTCTCGATCCGGACGATGTGCGTGTGATCGAGACCTGGGTCGCCGGCGTGTGAACGCGCGCCTTGGCTGCGATCCGATTCGCGGCTGCACCCCTGTGCTCAATCGTCGTCGCCATCCCCTGCTCGCCAGATGCCCAGCTTGATCGAGCGCGCCTGCTGATCCAGCGCGCGCATTTCCGGCGTCGCGTTTGCGCTCGCCCGGCCGCCGCCGTTGAACAGCACGACGCGCGAGAGATCTTGATCGTCGACGCTGCATCGGTACTCGTTGCCGCTCCCGGCCGGCTCGCACACCACCTCTCGCCGCCCGAGATAGCGCCTCAAATCCCGCGCGGCCCGGCCACGGGCGCCCTCTACGCCGAAAAGACGGATCACGCGCCCCTGCAACTCGAGCGTACCTGTATTCTGCACGACGGGCACACCGCGCACGATCGACGCACTCGTGCCTGGCTTTACATTCGCTCCCTCGGAAGCACCAAGCGAGATCGTTTGAGGGCGGGCGGGCTTTGCCCGCGCGGTGGCGGACTGGGTGACGAATTCATTCCAGATGCGCGCGGGGATATCGCCGCCGGTGACGCCGCGGGTCGGGCTGTTGTCGTCATTGCCGACCCACACCCCGACGACGATGCCGGAGGTGAATCCGATGAACCATGCGTCCCGGTAGCTCTGGCTCGTCCCGGTCTTTCCTGCCGCCGGGCCGTTGATGCGAGCCGCCCGGCCAGTGCCGTCCCGCACGACCGCGGTGAGAACGTCGCGCATGGCTCCCCGCGCGCTTGGGTCGCTCGCGGGCTGCAGTTCCGATCTGGGACGCGTGAATACGGCGTGGTCGCCCTTGCGCGCCTCACGGATGGCGTAGGGTTCAACGTTTTCCGCGTTGGCGGCGATGGCTGCGAAGGCGCGCGTCATCTCCAGCAGGGTGACCTCGCCCGAGCCGAGTGCCAAGCTGGGCACCGCCGGCAGTTCGGATTGCACGCCGAGTTTTCGCGCCGTCTCGATGACGGCCGGGATGCCGACCGCCTCGCCGAGCTGAGCGGCAACCGAGTTGACGGAGCTTGCGAAGGCGGTGCGCAGCGTGATCTGGCCGCGAAAGCCGCCGCCGTGGTTCTCGGGCTCCCAGTTTCCGATCTGGACCGGTCGATCGATCATCGTCGTCTGCGGCGTGGCTCCCCGCTGGAATGCGGTGAGATAGACAAACAGCTTGAACAGGGAGCCGGGCTGCCGTTTGGCTTGGGTGACGCGATTGAACTGACTTTCGTTGTAATCACGCCCGCCCACCATCGCCAGGATGGCGCCGTCGGGAGCCATGGCGACGAGCGCGGCTTGCGTGACTTTCTTGGCGCGCCCCTCGGCCTTGAGCGAGCGCGAAACGATGCCTTCCGCGATGCTCTGCAGATTGAGATCGAGCGTGGATCGCAGCGTCAAATCTTCGGATACGGGACCAACGAGCCGCTTCACGTCCGCGTTGAGCATGTCCACGAAGTAATTGGTGCCCGGCGGGTTGTCCGGCGGCACCCGCAAGGCGGCCGGCTGCGCACGAGCGGCATCCGCCTGGGCACGCGAAATGGCGCCGGTCTCGACCATGGCATCGAGCACCAGCGCGGCCCGCTGCCGCGCGCCGTCCAGATTGCGCGTGGGAGCAAGCGACGACGGCGCCCGCACCAGCCCCGCCAGCATCGCCGATTCACTGAGGGAAAGCCCCGTTGCAGCTTTGCCGAAGTAGCGTTTCGCGGCGGCATCGACGCCGTAGACGCCCGCGCCGAAATACGCCGTGTTCAGATAGTTGGTGAGGATCTCCTGCTTGGTGAACCGGTGCTCGATCCAAAACGTGAGGATCGCTTCCTGGATCTTGCGCTTGATCGTACGCTCTTGCGACAGGTAGGCCATGCGCGCGAGCTGCTGTGAAATCGTGCTGCCTCCTTCGCGCGTACTCCCCGCGACAAAATTCCGAAATGCCGCCCGCATCAGCGATGGCAGATAGAATCCGGTGTGTTCGTAGAAGTGCCGGTCTTCGATCGCGATGATGGCTTGCGCGAGGGCGTGCGGCACATCTTGCGGAGCCAGCTTGTCGCCCTTGAAGACGCCACGGGTGGCAAAGACTTGCCCGCCGTCCGCCTCCACCACGAGTGCGCTCGGTGTTGGTTCGATCACCAACCCCCCGTCGGATGGAATGGTCGCAATGCAATAGGCGATGTATCCGAGCACAAGGAGCAGAACGGACCCGAGCGTCGCGGCCACCGGGTGGGCACGCAGCAAGGCGAAATTCGACACGCGCCGCCAGTCCCAGCTCGGGCGAAGTCGATTGCCGATCCGACGCGAAATGGCGCCGACAGCGGGGAGGGGGATCGGGACGGATCGCTCTCGCATGGCGCGTAGCAGCGCGGTCGCAGCCTCTTCGCTCGCAGCGCGGGCGCTGTGAAGGATGTCGGCGCAACGGTCGCGCAATGTCGCCAGTGCCGCCGTTGCGGTGCTCGACCACGGCCGCCATGGCGTGGCCGGTTCCCGGGCGGCGTTGCGGGTCGCGGCGCCAGCCGTACCCACCATGAGCCAGTCATGTCCGGTCCGCGAGCCGAACGGAGGCGCTGTGCTCATGGCGTTCACCTTAGGGGGGAGGCGGATCAACCCATCCGCGGCGACGGCGCCCATCGGGCCGCGAGACCTCGGCAGGCGCGACCCGGTTTGAACTACCTAAATTGAGAGCGAAGCCGCCGGGCTCGTGACGAGCCGCGTCGCGTCGCCAGGAACGATTGCGATAGGACCGGCGGCCAACGTCTGGCCGGATAACTTCGGCAGGACGGGAGAGGTCATCGTCGGCAGTGCGGGCCGATTCGCCCGAGCCATCACGAGCGCCCGCGCCGCGCTCGCCCCAGCCATAGCCCCGGTGACGGTGGCGCCAGCGGACGGTCTCGACCTCGCGATGCGATATGAGCGAAGCCCCTGCCACCGTTGCCATCATGGGAGAGGCTGTCGCCCCGCCAATCCATCCCAGGAAAAAAGCGGCGAGAGCGATAAGGCCCGATCCCATGCGAGGTCTCCTTGGAAACGCTGACCAAACGCTGAGCCCGGTGTGAAAGTTCCCGGAGCTTCATCCGGACCGTCGCGAATTTCGGCATCCTGCTGACCAAGATCCCGTCGCCGAATCCGCACGCTTGAGCTCTGCAGACAGGTCGCATGCCGACGTTTCGACTGCGCGACGAGTCCGGCGCGGTGACGTCGGTCTGTTCAACTCTCGTTCATGATCGATGATGCAGATACCGCCGCGCGCGGGGGCGTAAGTGTTGATGGCAAGGATGCCTCTGAAGTTCCGTTCCACCGGCGTGGCTTTTTCCTCCGAAGAAACGAGCAAGGACTGCACCGCCTGGAGTGGCGGCTGGACGATTGGCTACATCTACTACAGGGCGCCCGAAGATGACCGCGACGAGCCACTCACCTGGATTTGGTCGATCCACGGTGTGCCGGGCAAGCCGCCGGGCATGCGCGGCCATGGTGTCTCGCCGACGCTCGAAGACGCACAAGCAAAATTGGAAGAGAGTTGGCAGGCGTGGTTGAGATGGGCGCACCTCGCGGAGCGAGAGCCAGCCGGGTGAATGGGACTAAGCGCGCATCCCGCCCGCATGCTTGCGTCCTCGACGGAAAAGGGGTTGTGTTTCCGGTCATTCCTTGCGTCCGCAAAAGCAGCGGGCTGGGTGCGGCCGTATGCTGTCGTGGGACGATTTCCGCTATGTCAAGGCGATCGCCGAGGCGCGATCGCTCGCGGGCGCGGGCGAGCACCTCGGCGTCAACATTCCACGGTGTTCCGTCGGCTCGGCCAGATCGAGCAGCACCTCGGCTCGCGCCTGTTCGAGCGCGGCCGCGCCGGTTATGCGCTCACCCCCTGATGGTCGACCTCGCCGAGCGCATGTTTCAGGAGATCGTCGGCTTCGAGCGCAGGGTCACCGGCCAGGACCTGCGGCCTTCGGGGAACTGCGGATCACCGCCAGCGACGTCCTCCTCCGGCATCTCCTGAGCGCGGTGTTCGTCGCTTTTCGCCGCGTCTATCCGCAGATCATCCTGGACATCGTGGTATCGAATCAGCGTCTCAACCTGACCAAGCGCGATGCCGACGTCGCGGTGCGGGCCGCCTATCAGGCGGTGTTCGGGGCCGCCGCGCCGGGGGCGGATCGCTCCTGCGCCACCGCCTCGCCTCAGAATCTCAGGTAACCCAAGGCCCAACCCCAGATCACGATGCACGCCGAAACCGAGGCCGCGAAGGCTGCGAGTATTCCCACGTCGCCGGGACCGAGCCAGGATGATGGCGTCGCGCCTCGGGTCGCCGACGGAGCGGAGGCAAGGCCGTTATCGCCCCTGGCGGGGTCGGCATTCAGCCGCAGGACCGTTGGAGCTTGGTTCATCTTCGGCGCCTCCTGATCAAGCACGGCCCCATGGCGTTTCGCGCCGGGAGTCCAATCGCTTTCCTTATCAATGCATCGCGGGGCCAGGCGTTCCCGAGCCGGGGTGCCGAAGTCAGGCGCCAGCCGCTGGCAAAGCGGCCGGACCGTTTACGGAAGATCGGCGAGCGAAGCGGGTCCCGGCCCCGGTGTGATCCGCATCGGCCACTGGCTCGAGCGGAATGGCACCACTGGCGGCAGCGAGGCTTTAAGTCCGAGCTTGGCGCTCTCGGCGGCGATTGCCACCCGGGCATCGCCGCCCATCAGTTCGTAATCCATCATGTAGTAATCGCCGAAGAACAATGCGCCATCCGAGCGGTCGGCGATGATCCGGGTGAGAGCCGACATCAAGTCGTCGGGCGACGTGGTGAACGAGAGGGTTTCGAACAGGATCAGCCGGTCGTTGATCGCCTCCGGCGAGAAGAACTGGGCCAGCACGCTGAACAACACATTGTTCTGGCGCGTGCCATAGATCGTATTGCTGGCCGCGTAAATTTTCTCCCAATCGCCGCCCAGCATCGCCTTCCACTCCGCGAGCACCTTCATCCAATGGGCGACCTGGGTCTGCGCCGCCCACTCGATATCCAGCTTCAGGCGCGGGGCCTGCATTTTGGTGAATGCCTGCAATGCGGCGAAGGAGACGGTGCCCTTCGCCAGACAATCGTCCATGAATGCAAGATTGCTCCGCAGAATGGCGCGATCGTTCGCCCGCCAATCCGGCGGCATCGGTGCCTGGTCCAGACTGTCCAGGGCGGATTGCATCCGGGCGCGATAGGCGAGCATCGGGGCGCGCCACGACTGATCGGCAGGATTATCCAGATAGGGCCCGACCACCTGGGCGAGCGCCATGGTGCTGTGGTCGACGGACTTAAGCAGTTGATAGACAATCGGCACCGACGGCGCCTCGAGTGGCGCCATGCCGGGCCGGTAAAGGATGAACCTGCCGCCCGCTCCCGAGAACAGGGCGAGAATGACGGGATGCTTGCTGAGAATGTTTCGCTCGAAGATCCTGGAGGCGTTGTCATAGAGCTCGAACATGCCGGTATTCAGCGCCAGCACGTTCTTGGTCGCAGTCTCGACCGGGCTTGAAACCGTGCGGCCCGAGATCGGCGCCATGTAGGACGGCAGATCCTGCGCTTTTGCGGGCAGGCCGAAATTCGCCGACGCAATCGATGTCAGCGTCGCAAATATCAGCTTATGAGAAAGTGAATGAGCGCGCATCGTTCGCCTCCCAGCCGGCATACACGGTGATCGGCCTTTGCCGCCGTCCATCACGCCCGCGATAGTCTTCCCCGCCGTTCCTGGTCGTCAAGGCAGTTTGAAGTGGCCGTGACGGTCAAGGTCGATCTTGCCCTCTGGAAGCAGATCGCGAAGGATACGGGCGTCGAGCCGCAGTACGACGCCGTGGCTCAGCAACAAAAAGCTTCAGAGTAACCTTAACACCGTTGGGTCTTAGCTTGTTGCTAACCACTGGCGAGTGCGGCGGTTGACGTCCGCGGCTCGGGCATCAAGCCTGCGACGGTCAGAGCGTTCAACCTCGCCAACCAGGTGAGCCAGGGGAGCAGACTCATTGGTAGGATCAGCACCGCACACGCGGACTTTCGCGGTCCCACGCGACAGACTGCGGCCGGGTGAGAGATCAAAGCTCGCCGCACTATTGACGCTGATTGTATTGTGGGCGACACCGGCAACTGCCGATGATCTCATTGAGAAGTGGCTGCGACAGGATGAATCCAGCGGTCAAGTCGATGTCGTGAGGCAAGATTTGAACGCGCTCACGAATGAGGAATGGAGAGACATTTTCGATATTGGAAGCAGGCAACCGGACGCGGAACTCAGCCGGCGGCTGCTCGAGCGGGCGGACGCAACGCCGACACAGGTTTTCTCTGCCTGGCTCGCGGCGCTGGCCGCTGCCTTTACGATCATGATCGGCGGAATCAAGGCCAGGACCTATCTGCGCCGTGAATTGAGGACGCTGACCGTTCCGCCCCATATGAAGGATCCGAGCTAGATATCAACGGCGCGCCGCGGGCCTGCCCGTTTCGGCGCACGCGACCCCGAGCGGAATCTCGATTTTGCAGGAAACTCCACTGGCTGCGAATGCGAGCTCGACCGAACCGTCGAGCTCGTTCGGGATGAGATCGCGGATGATGCTGACGCCGTACTTGTAGTTGGGCGAGGCAGCAACGGTTGGGCCGCCGATCTCGCGCCACACGATCGACAGGTCCGCCGCATCCCCGTCGGCTCCGCGGTTCCAATTGACCTCCACTCGCCCATGTGGGGTCGAGAGGGCACCGAATTTCGCAGCGTTCGTCACGAGCTCGTGCAGAACCATCCCCAACGCCTGGGTTGCCGCTACCGTGAGCATGACGTTCGGGCCGCCGATCGTCGTGTTTGCGTCCGTCGCGTTGCGCGCAAGCTGACAGCGGATAAGTTCGGCCAGGTCGACGCCGTCCCGCACGTTCCGGCTGAGCAGCGCGTGGGCATCGGCCATGGATTCAAGGCGCTTATCGAGTGTTTGAACGTACTCATCGAGCGAAGCGCTGCCTCGCCGCATGCCCTTCGCAACGACAGCTACGCGCGCCAGCAGGTTCTTGATGTGATGATCCATGGCCGCAATGAGCAGGCTTTGCTGGTCCGCCGTCCGCTTCCGCGCGGTGACGTCGAGAGTCAGGCCCTTGAGCCGCAGGAGGCTCCCGATCTGGTCGAATTCGGCACTCGCTGTTTCCTCGAGCCAGATTTCTTGGCCGTCGGGCTGCTTGAAGCGGAAGGTGACGACATAGGCGGGGCGTTCCGGAGTGACGCCTCGCACGAACGCCTTGAAATTCTCGCGGTCTTCTGGATGAATTCGTGAGAGAAATTGGCTCGCGGGAAAATCTTTTCGCCGGTCGAACCCCAGGATCTGTGCGGCATTGGCGCTGCGCTTCGATGTGCCCGTGTCGGCGTCCCACACGAAGGTCGTGACCGCCCCTGCGGTCAGGGCCTCCTGCAACCGCGCTTCGCTCTCCCCGAGCGCGGATTCGTGTTGCCGCCGTTCGGCAAACAGCGCCGCGAGCACGTATGCGCACAGCGCGACAGCCAGGATGCCGCCGCGAGCCGCAAGCACGCGGTCCGTCATCGGGATACTGGCATCGCCGAAGTGGCCGATGCCGATCGTTGTGGTCCAGACGATCGCCAGCGTGACGATGAACGCCGCCGCCGCCGCGAACACCGGCCGGCAGCGAGCCGAGATCCACAGCAGGATCGGAAACAGCAGCGCGATCGGCAGAACCGTCGTCCAAGGTTCCATCGGCGATGCAATAGCGATGACGCTCATGACGACGAGCAACGCCAGCGCGGTGAGGCCTTCGATCGTTTCGTTGGGTCTGGGCGGGTCGCGTGCTGCGGAGGCGAGCCCGATCACGAGCGGCGCGATCGTCACGATGCCGAGTGCGTCGGAGGCGAACCAGTTCTGCCAGGTGTTGAAGGCCGAGGTCGTCTCGCCACGTAACAAAACGAATCCGAGCGTCCCTCCAATCCCCGAGATGGCGGCTGCGACGGCCGCTGCTCCGAGCAGGCCAAGAACTTGGCGCAACCGATCAAGGCTGAAGGGCCAGCCGAAGTAACGCTCGATCAGGCCGGCCGTCAGCAGCGCCTCGCCCGCATTGCACACGGCAAAGATCATGGAGCTCACGAGGTTTCGATCGCCCATGAGATTGGCCACGATGGTCGCAACCATCGTCCCGGCCACAACCGCCCACCGTGCCCACGGCCCCGAAGCAATCAGCGCCCCCGCGGCGACGCCCGCGGCCGGCCAGAATACGGCCACCCCATCGGGCGTGAGCAGCGAAAGGCTCAGCTTTGCTGACAGGATATAGATCCCACCGACCGCGATCGCGAGCCAGCCAAGCTTCATCCACGTTCCCGCCCGGTCAGCAGCGGCCGTCCCAGCATGCATGCGCAGGTTCTGCTGCATATCGCGGTCTCAGATGTTTATTTTCGTCCACAGCATGCTGTTGAGTAGTCCGGTGGTTTATCGTCGGTGGTACAAGAGGTGTGGTCGATAGAAAAGGGTGTGTCGCTAAAAATAGCTCGTGGTCACCTCAGTGGAAAGACCGCACGCATCATCATTTAGGGAAGGCCGTCGGCCCTGATTTCGCAAAGCAGCCGATAGACTCCGATCTCGGTCCGAGGAAACTCGTTCGCCAGCGCTGCCGCGATTGTCTCGGCGTCAGGCACGCGCAGCGTCTCCACCAGCAGGCACGCCTCGATCTTGCGGTCGCCGCCGCGCAGGCGCTCTTCCGTCGAGACCGGAAATTCGAGCGCGTCCGCGGCCTGCCAGACTTCGCCGCAGGCGACCGCCTTGTCCCGCATCAGCATTTCGATCGCCGCTTGCAGGGCGGTTTCGGCCGGGCGTTCGCCGAACCGGACGGTCACCACGCCGGTGCCGCGCATGGCGCCGAGTCGGAAGGTGCGACGGCAGACCGTCCGGATCATGTCCTTGAAGATCTCCGACATGACGGTGCGCGTCATCGGTGTCGGCTCGTCGAGCCGCCCGAGATAGGCTGCGGATCTGAGCACCGCGACCGATTGCGTGACGTAGAAATTGAAGTAGCGCGGTTGCCCCGATATCGCTTCGTGCCGTCGCCCGATCAGGAAACCCGGTACCGCGATCCGTTCCGCCAGGTGTTCGTGCTGAAACCACGCCTCGAACTCGGCCTCGCGGCCGGGTGCGACGTTGTTGAAGATCGCAAGAATGCCAGGCGATGCGTCCGTTATCTCCGCTGTCGAGCTCATCGCGGACCGGCCCGGATCGGAGCGGGCAGGCTGGCCGGCAATTTTTCCAGCATGTGCAGCGCCGCCTGCATCGCGACGATGTAGCCGTAGGGGCCGAGGCCGCAGATCACTGCCCTGACGGCGGATGAAAGCTTGGAGTGGCGATGCAGTTCGTCGCGCGCGTGGATGTTGGAGATATGCACTTCGATAATCGGCCCTTCGAAGATCTTGAGCGCGTCGAATATCGCGATGGACGTGAACGAGTAGCCGGCCGGGTTGATGATGATCGCATCGGCCTCCTCGCGCGCGGCCTGAATGAGATCGACCAGCGCCCCCTCGTGGTTGGATTGATGGAACGACAGCCGGGCGCCGGTGGATTTCGCAAGCTCCTCGCAGCTTGCCTTGATTGCGGCCAGCGTCGTCGAGCCGTAGATGTGCGGCTCGCGCACGCCGAGAAGGTTGAGGTTCGGACCGTTCAGGATCATCAGCCGCGCCGTCATCGTTTGCTCCGTTCGAATGCGTGATGGTTGCCGGTTGCCGCGGCGCGCCTGCCGGACCGCCGCTTCGTTTGGAAAAGCACGTCTGCTTCGGCGTTCAACTCAACCCCCGAGCCACTTGGCGGGAACCGTGACGATCGCGGGAAACAGCACCATGAGAAACAGGACGACCAGCTCCGCCCACATGAACGGCCACACGGCGCGGATCAGGTCTGCCATCGGAATGCGCGCGACGCCGGCCACGACGTTGAGCACGACCCCGACCGGCGGCGTGATCAGCCCGATCGAATTATTGACGATGAACAGGACGCCGAAATAGACCGGATCGATGCCGGCCTGCTTGATGATCGGCATCAGGATCGGGGTCAGGATCAGGATCGTGGGTGTCATGTCGAGCGCGGTCCCGACGATCACCACGATGATCATGATGGCCGCGAGCAGCAGCACCTGATTGCCCATGAAGGGCCTGAGCAGATCGACGACCTGACTGGCGATCTCCGAGACCGTTATTAGCCAGGATGACACCAGCGCGGCGGCGACCAGGAACAGGATGACGCTGGTCGTCATCGCGGCGGTGACGAATACGGAATAGAGCTGCGATATCTTCAGCTCGCGATAGATGCAGGTCGCGACGAGCAGGGAATAGACGGCGGCGACGACCGCGGCTTCCGTCGGCGTGAAGAAGCCGAATTTTAGGCCGAACACGATGATGAAGGGCAGGCCCAATGCCCAGGCGCCGTCGACTACGGCGCGCCCCGATTGGCGCCAGGTCTGCCGCGGCGGCGAGGCGATATCTTCCTTGCGCACCTGCCACCACCATGCACAGGACAACGAAATCGCGATCAGGAGTCCGGGAACGATACCGGCAAGGAACAGCTTCGTGATCGAGACGCCCCCGACCACGCCGAAGATCACGAAACCGATGCTGGGTGGAATGACCGGCCCGATGATGCCGGCCGCCGCGATGAGACCGCCCGATCGGGCCTTGTCGTGCCCGGCCTTGGTCATCATCGGGATGAGGAGGGCGGAGAGCGCCGCGGCGTCCGCGACTGCGGAGCCTGACAGCGCGGACAGGATGCATGCGGCCATGATGGCGACGTAGCCGAGACCGCCCCTGACATGCCCGACAAAGGCAAGCGCCACGTTGACGATGCGGCGCGACAAGCCGCCCGTGTTCATGATCTCGCCGGCGAGCATGAAGAACGGCACCGCCATGAGCGGAAAGCTGTCGGCCCCGTTGATGATGTTCTGTGCGACGATCTGCGAGTCGAAGATATCGAGCTGATACATCAGCGCGACGCCGCAGACGATCAGCGCGAACGCGATCGGCATGCCGAGCGCCATTGCGCCCAGCAGCGACAGCGTGAACACCGCGATTGTCATGCGACGGCGCCTTACAGTTCTTCGGACTCCCGCACTGCGACGAGATCCTCTTCGCCCGCGGCGCCGGTCAGCACGCGAACCAGGTCGTAGATCAGGATGACGCCGGCCGAGACGCCGAACACGATGCCGGCGCCGTAGAACAGTCCGACCGACAGGTTGGTCGCCGGCGCCCGGTCACCAGCCGTGATGATGGTTTGCCGCCAGCTTCCGGCGAGCAGCAGCCAGTCGGCGTACAGCATCAAGCCGTAGCTCAGGACGAAGCAGATGCGCTTGCCGGTTGGCGGCAGCGCCCGCACCAGGGTGTCGACGCCGAGATGCGCATGCTCGCGCAGCGCGACGATGGCGCCGAGAAACGTGAGCCAGACCATCAGCCAGCGCGACAGCTCTTCC